>WNFT01000097.1_pt1 | contig 55611 bp, 53 predicted proteins | sample 5400191 | NCBI WGS metagenome assembly WNFT01 (sample SAMN13153359, study PRJNA577476) | soil metagenome | isolation source: 80 cm saprolite under Madrone tree | place: USA:California | collected 2016-06-14 | reverse complement strand
TCTTGAAAGGCGGCCAGCGCGTGATGATGACTGCCGACCCCACCGACGCTGCCCTCGTAAGGCTGGACGGCAGCGGAGGCGGCCAGCGCATCGACGTCGTTTTCCCCGTGATGCACGGCACCTTCGGCGAAGACGGCACGATTCAGGGGCTGCTCGATCTTGCCGGTTTGCCCTTTGTCGGCGCGGGCGTCCTCGGTTCCGCCATCGGCATGGACAAGGACGTCGCCAAACGCCTGCTGCAAGTCGCGAAGATTCCCGTCGTACCCTGGATCACCGTCCACCGCCACGACTGGGAAAGTAAGCCCCAAGCAATTCAAACCGCGATCGAAGCGGAATTCGAGTATCCCGTTTTCGTGAAGCCGGCTACCCTCGGCTCTTCCGTCGGCATGACCAAAGTCCACTCGCGCGAAGAACTTGCGCCCGCATTGAACCTGGCCTGCGAGTTCGCGATGAAAACCCTCGTCGAGGAGTCCGTCAACGCTCGCGAAATCGAAGTTTCCGTCCTCGGCAACCACAATCCACGGGCGTCCGTCCCCGGCGAAATCGTGCCTCATCGCGAATTCTACGATTACGCCGCGAAATATCTCGAAGAAGGCACGCAGCTCCTAATTCCCGCGGACCTCAAACCCGCGCAAGTAAAGAAAATCCAGAACTACGCGGTAGACACCTTCCGCGCCCTCGAACTCAGCGGTATGGCTCGCGTGGATTTTTTCCTGGAGAAAAAAAGCGGCAAGATCTATCTCAACGAAGTGAACACCATCCCCGGCTTCACGTCCATTAGCATGTACCCGAAGCTCTGGGAAGCGAGCGGCATTCCTTTCCGCGAACTCATTGACAAGCTGATCGAATTAGCCCTCGAACAGCACGCGGAGAAAGCTCGCACCAAATATCAGATCGAGCTCCCTGCCGGCGCCGCCGGCGCCCTCGAAGGCTGATCTCCCTTCGAGAAGATACTCGGTAGGTCGGGAGATCGGGACCGATCCACATCGATCAATTCGGTTTCCGCCTTTTACTCAGACGCAGTGAGTCTGATACGATTTTGTCGTTGCCGAAAGACGCTGGGATGGCGCCGATGCGACAGCAAGTTTGATTCCGACGCTCGCTGGGCAGGAGACTACTGAATGTCACTTCTCGAACCACCTGCCGCTAAACCAGATAAATCCCGGGCCATGGCCTTCACCATCGCGGCGCTCGCGGCGGTCGCGATGGTGGCGCTTTATTTGCAGTTCCGCTACTACCCGGAAAAGAAGGCCGCCGAGCGTTTCTTCGACGCGCTCGTGGCGGGCGACACCGCCAAGGCTTACGAACTTTGGAAGCCCGGTCCCTCCTATACGATGAAGGATTTTCTCGCCGATTGGGGACCCCAAGGCTACTACGGCCCGGTGAAAAGTTACAGAATTGTCCGTGGCAAGGCGCCCAGCGGTTCGAACGCCGTCGCCATTTCGGTCGAGGTTAGCCCGTTCTCGCCAAGGCCCGACGCTTCCGACACGGAAAAAAGCCGCAAGACGAAAGTCGTCGAAGTTTGGGTTCTTGCTTCCGACAAATCGTTCAGCTTCCCCGTTCCCTGACGAAGTTACCGGTTTCCTCAGGGATAGACGCGCCTCAGTTATCGGCGAATATCGTGCAGCGCGTGAAGAAGTTCCTGCGGGCTAACGCTTGCCGTGCCAAGCTTGCTGACAACTACGCCGGCTGCGGTGTTGGCAAGTATGGCCGCATCAGATAGAGATGCCCCTCCCGCAGAGGCTAGAGCGAGCACGCTGAGCACCGTGTCTCCCGCACCGGTAAGGTCGAAGACCTGCCGTCCCGTTGCGCCGCGCTCGATGCCTGGCTGGCCCACGCGCGCGTAGGTGACTTCTAATCCCGTCGCTGGAATGTCTATGTGTCGCGGCGATGACTCCTCAAACACGCTCATGCCCTTTTCGCCCCGCGTAATTACCACCGCGCCGCAGCCGAAATGCGCGAGCAGGGCGCGGCCCGCCTCTTCCGCGGATTCCTCATCGGCCAGCGAGCGCGTGACGTAGAAACCCGCTTCCTTGGCATTGCACACGATGGCCCGGGCGCCACGATACGCGTAGAGCTTGGAGGTCTTCGGCTTCACAAAAACAGGAACACTCAACTGATGCGCAGCGCTCAAGACGCGGTCGGCAAAATCGTCGGCGATCAGCCCTTTGTCGTAATCGGAAAGCACCAGGGCGTCAAGTTTCTTCAGCGCAGAAAATAATATTCGGAGAAGTCTTTCCTGTGTCTCTGCCCGGAGCGGTTCGCGGTGTTCGTGATCTACGCGAACCACATGGTGGTGCTTTGCTATAATTCGCGTCTTCACTGTGGTAACGCGTTTGGAATCGGCGATGACGCCTTTCTCCGCGATATTTGCGGTGCGCAAGCACTTTTGCAACGCCCGTCCGGCCTCGTCATTCCCAACCACTCCAAAGGCCTCTACTTTCGCGCCGAGCGTCGAAATGTTTGCGGCCACGTTTCCCGCACCGCCCAGGCATTCGCTTTGCTCCACGAAATCAACAACCGGAACAGCTGCTTCCGGCGAGAGCCGCGAGGCCGTGCCCCACAGGTAGCGGTCCAGCATCAAGTCACCGAGCACGCCGATGCGCTTCCCGCGTAGGCGCGGAATCAATCGCTTCAACCGGGGAACGGCATCGGCAATGTTGGCTGGCATGGAATATCTTTGGTTATTCCTCAGCGATCTTCGCTTCTTCCGGCAGCATCACGGGAATATCATCGCGCACCGGATAGACGCGGCGGCAGGTGACGCACTTCAAGCCAGATCCGTCGCTCAGCAGTTCCACTCGCGTCTTGCAAACGGGGCAAACCAGAATGTCGAGAGCATATTTCGGAATCGCCATGATCGTCTCCGCTTAAGAGGCTAAGGCTTTCACATTCGTGAATAGGCACTGTATCAAACGGCGTTTCACACGGGCAACTCGATGGAATCGTCCGAATCGCAATACCTGCGCCCGCTTCGTTCCGCACGAGCAATTCAACGATTGTGCAAGTAAGAACCCCAAGACCAAAACTGACCCTCAGACCAGTAGTTTTTGGAACGACAAACGCAGTAATCTGACGAGGATTGCGGGGTTGAATCCCTTGCAGTGGGAGAGTAGCCGTGTATTGCGACCGCTGTGGACTGAACTTCCTGCCCAAACAGTCCGTGTGTACTCGTTGCAAGCGAGTGCCCACGCGGTACTGGTTCCAATTTATGAGTTTGGTAACGATTTTTGTAGCCGTGCTGTGCAACAGCATTCTTGGTGTGTTCTTGTTACCGCGGCTGGCCATGGCGAAACACGGGCAAATCTTGTTTCGCAGTTGGTACTGGTTCGATCAGAAATTCGCCCTGTACGGCTGGGTGCCGCTGGCCATGGCCCTGCTCGCCTGGGACTACTTTGTCTGGAAAGAGGCCCGGCCGAAGGTCAAAGGCTGGTTCACACGCAAACTCTTGACGTTCTCGCTGGCCGCTGGCGTAGCTCCGCTGCTCCCCTGGTGGATCCCCGCAGGCCAGCCACCCGCGCAGTTCTTCGCCATGATCGGCAGGCACCAGGGCGTGCCTATTCTGTTGGCCTGGGCCGTGGTGACGATGGTCACCATTGTTCTATGCATTGATCCCGAATCGCGCGACTACTTGCTGGGCCACGGTAGAACCTTGAGCGTCGTCAGCACCGGAATGCTCTTGCTGGTCCTCACGATGACCGTGGTCGGCTGGTCCCTGACCTACTGATCCAGCGATTCGTTTAACACCACCCTCGAAACTCCTTGTCAGACTTTTCGTCGTAGTCTCCTAAGGCTGCGTCGCCCGATCGATGAAGCTGGCGATCTGGTTGTGCAGGCTGACGCGGTCCTGGTCATGCAGGTACATCATATGGCCCGCGTTGTAATAATCCTCCTTGATGTTTTTCTGCAGCGCGTCGGGAAGTCCCAAGTGCTCCATCGTAAATTCCGTAGCGAAAAACGGCGTAGCCAGATCGAAATAGCCATTTTCGACCTGCACTAGCAACCGTGGATTGGTGATCATGGCTTGGGCGAGATCCTGATCGACGTTGGGCGCGCCCGGGAAAAACCGCCGCGGTCCGCCTTCCTTGCGGACCCAGTTCCAGCTGCCGCCGCCTGCGCCGCTGGTGTTGTGATAAACCTTGTCCTTTCCGAATTTCAATTCGTCGTGATTGTAGGAATTGATCAACGCCGTGAACGCACCTCCCACGGCGGGTCCTTCGGGGTCTCCCTGTGCGTTTTCCTCGAGCAGATCGTAGGTATAGCCGGTGAAGCGCGCGTCAATGCGGCCGGTGGTCAGGCGAGAGCTGCGCTGCAATTCCGCACGGAATTGGCTGAGGTTGACCCGAAGATCGGCCTTGATCAGATAATCTTCACTCAGGCCGGTGAAGTAGGAAACCTTTTTTGCAACCGCAGCTTTCTCCCCGGCGGAGAGTTGCCCGCCCTTGAAGAGCGCGGACGCGTAATCGCCCTGCGCGTATTTGCGCGCTTCTTCAACGAATCCCGAGAGATCGGCGGGGTGATCTTTCAGGAGTTTGTGGTACCACGCCGTGGCTGCATAACTCGGCAGGTAAAAAATGAACGGCCGGTCATCTCCCGGCGCGAAGGTCAGTGAAGAAAGATCGAGAACGGAGGAAATCAGCACGATGCCGTTCAAGTGTACGGTATCTCGCGATTGCAGGTAATTACCCAGCGCAGCAGAACGGAAAGTGCCGTAACTCTCGCCGATTAGGAATTTAGGCGAGTTCCAGCGGTCGTTGTGGCTCAAATAGGTGACAATGAATTGCGCAAAGGCTTCCGCGTCCTCGTCAATCCCGTAAAAATCCTTGTTCTCCGCTTTGCAGATGGCATGGCTATACCCCGTGCCCATGGCGTCAATGAAAACCAGGTCCGTTTTGTCGAGCAAGCTTTCCGGGTTGTCCACGAGTTTGTAAGGCGCGGGAGGCGTAAAGGTGCCGTCAAGAGTGTGCGCTCGCCGCGGCCCGAACGCGCCCATGTGCAGCCACATCGTGGCTGAACCCGGTCCGCCGTTGTACAGGAACGCCACCGGACGAGTGTTCAAATCCTTCACATCGCTGCGCGTGTAAGCTGCGGAATACATCAATCCCGTGGATTCGCCTTTTTCGTTCTTGAGAAGCGTGGTGCTGGCAGTGGCCTTGTAAGGAATCGTTTGGCCGCCGATCTTGATGCTGTGCTCGGTCATCGAAGACTCTTCTTTCGAGGTGGCCGCATCGCATTTATCAGCGGACTTTGCTTCCGGCGCTTTCCCTTCCCTTTCCTGGGCCGCGACCAGCACGGCCTGCGCGAACCACAAACAAATTCCTGCTGCACAAAGATACTGGCTCTTTTTCATGCGCTGCTCTCCCTTATTATTGAACTCTGCCTGGCTCTGTTCGCCAGCGCGCGATTTTATGTCCCTCAACAGAATCAGTCAAAGGAGACACCCTCGGCAGCCAAGCGAGATTTACCGAAGACACAAGCCGATCAGCGTCGTTTCTTGCTTTCGTTCTGGGCAATCCGCGCCTTGACCAGCTTTTTCACGAGAGTAGCCGGCAAGGGCTTGTCCACGGGGAATTGGATGGTCCCTTTGGACGTGGTGTAGCCCTCGAGCTCTTTCTTGAACGCTTCGATAACCGAGGCAGTTGGGAACAAGCTGCAGTGGTTTGAGAACGCGGCGAACCATATCAGCACTCCATTGTGCTTGAATGCTGGCATCCCATAACTGATGATCTCCGTGACCTCCCGCGGTACAACGGACCGAATCACCGCACGAATCTTTTTCAAGGTGCTGCGAGCCGGCTCGGGGACCATGGCGATGTATTCGTCTGTATTCTTGGGAACGCCGCTGCCTTTCTTCATACGGGAAACCCTCCAAGCGCCTTCGTTTCTAATTTATGCCCAAGGCTCGATGAGGCCGTCCTGCGCCGGGTACGCGCCGCGGCATCAGGCATCGGGGCGTGCGCGCAATTGCTTCTCGTAGAGTCTGCCCCCAACCCAGGCTTGCGGCATCGCCAGAACGATGAGCGCAAGTGGATACCAGTGAGGCCCGAACGCTGGTCCCTTGTTCCACGTCGCGGCAGCGCCCGCAATGCTCACCACAAGGCCGAGGAAGCCGCCCACCAGGGCATGCATCATGGGCCTGTCGGGCGCGAGCCGCGCGATGATATAGCTGGCCATGACGCCGTAGCCAGTACGATAAAACGTCGCAAGCAAAAGGGGCCCATCGAAGCCAACCATCGACGCGCCCCACGGTGGAAAGACACCGACAATGTGCAGGACTTCATCGGTGCCAACGGTGATTGCAATTCCCGCGCCTATGCCCGCAAGCACTGCGGCAATGCTTCGGCCAATCCGTCGCGGAGGACTCGCCTCGTTCATGAGGGACTCGCTCCTTTCTCCTTAGCAGAAGCCCCCTGGGATGCCAGCAATTCCTCGAGTCGGTCGTAGCTTACGGCCACGCCGCTCTCCATGCCGGACTTGAGGACCGCGTCACGGGTTTCGCGCGACCCAAAGCGCGACGTGAGTGTGAGTGTAGTTTTGCCGCCTTGCTCGACCAGGACGTTCGTTACCAGCGACTCACCGGCGTACCAAGCCTCGTCGAACAGCTCCGTGCAGACGATTCGCTCATGAGGCACGATCTCGCGGAAGATGCCTCCCGACCCCATTTCTTTTCCTTTGGCGGTGTTGCGCCATACATGGCGGTAAGCGCCTCCCACCCTCAAGTCAATCTCGCAGACCGGCATCGACCAGCCTGGCGGCCCGAGCAACCATTGCTTCACCAGTGCGGGCTTAGTCAAGGCGTCGAAGACCAGGCGCCGCGGTGCGTTGAAGACACGCGTCATCGCGATCTCAAGGTCGCTGGGAGTAGTGACTTTGAATGTTTCCGAGTTCATCATTCGTGATCTCCTTTATCGTTTTGTGCGCACACGCTTTTTCCCCTTAGTCTTCACTTCGTCGTCCTTCATTTCTTCGAGCAGGGCGTCCAGCCTCTGAAAGTTGCTCTCCCAAATACGCCGGTACCTCTCGAGCCAAGCTTCCAGCTCCTGGAGCCGCTCGGGCCGCAATGCATAAATGCGGCGCTGCGCATCCACGCGAACGTCCACCAACCCGGCATCACTGAGGACGCGGAGATGTTTGGAGACTTGCGGCTGGCGGAGGCGCAGGCGATGGACCATGTCCCCGACAGGCCGCGGCCCCTCGAGCAAGAGCTCGACGATTTGAAAGCGGTTGGGCTCGGCGAGGGCTTGGAAAGTCTCGATCATGGCAGAAACGAATATGCCTCGATACGAATATTCTTGTCAAGACATATTCTTTAAAAAGAATATACAAATGCAGTTTCCCACAGGCCCGCAAAAAATCGCTGCCAAAAACAACGATTTAAGGGAGTTTAGGAGAGAAGTCCGTCATCACCATAAACGTGGAATCAATCTTCTCGACGAGTTTTGCGTTGGCTTCGGACTTGTCCTTTACGCTTTGCCATTCCGGATCGGCGCCAAACGCTTTCCAGTTGGCGGTGGCGGCTTCGCGACTCGGATGCGCCAGGATGTAGACCAGCGTTTTGCCTTTGAGGGGATCATCGGTGGGCGTCCAATAGGCGACGTTTTTTATGCCGTGCTTCTCGAACAGCTTCATCGTGTGTTCGCGGAAGCGCCGCAGCAGGTCGTCGAGCTTGCCTTCATAGGTGTGATACACACGAAGCTCATAAACCATTGCGCTGGATGGCGCGGAGCCAAGCTGGTCTTGAGCCGAAGCAAGCCAGCCCGCCTTGGGTAGCAATGCTGCTGCGGGAAGCGATTGAAGCAAGGTTCGTCTTTTCATGGCAGCGATTCTACCAGAGGTCTGGCACCATGCGCAGGATCGGGGTGCGATCGCACGGATTCAGTGCAGGCCCCTGCAAGTCAGCGTGAATGACGGGGGAAACCGAGAATTGGCGTGGAAGGGATACCCGCGATGACATCCTCAGAGGCATTCTAAGGGGGTGCCATCGCGGGCTTGTTCTCCCTTTACTCTATCCGCATAAAAGTTATGACCGCGTGCCGGGGTCCGTCTGTTCAAAATTGAACACCCAAGAAAGTCGACGACCGAACGGCACCATGGCTGTACTACTAAGGGCTGGACGAGTGGTATAAGGAGGGTGCGCAAAGAAAGCGGGAAGCTCAGGGTGCGCTGAACACGTCGGCGCATTTGAGAAGCCAGCTCTCAACCGCGCTAGGAGGCGAGTATGCGCGCGGATCAAGTGGAAGTTTCCTGGGACGCAGGCAAGGCCAAGTGGCTGGTTCGAATCGTAAATGGGGAAGAAGTAATTCGGCGCTACTGCAATTTGCCGAAGAATGCGGACGAGCAGGCAGTCGCTGCGGCAGCGCAAAAGACTGTGCAGGATGAGGGCTACGAAGCTGATACAGCAATGGTGAGCGTGCGCCGATAGTATCGGAAGAGGGCGCGCACGGCGCAAATGGCGCTCTTTTAGGCATCGCGGCCCAACTTGCGTGAACTGTCCCATCGGTCAGGATACTCCCACGAGACAGCCTTCGACGGAAGCCTTGCGGACGTAGTTCCTTGGAGTTCCAATGGAATTACTATGAGCAACACCAAAAGGCCCTCCCTTTTCGCGTTCTTGCTGATCGGCGCATTCGCCGGACCGTCGTTTGGGCAGCAGCCAGATCGAGTTTTCAACTGGCAGACCGGCAATCAAGAGGACGTGCGGCTGGACCCCGCGAACTATCATGCTGGGCAGACGTATCACGCGGGCGGAGACGGCGGCAACCTGCAGGTGGATATCAAATCGCAGCTGCCGGTCACGATCTTCCTGGCCCGCTCCGAAGAGTGGACCGCGGCGCTGCAGCATCCCGAGAGCCTGAACAACCTGCAACAGTTGTGCACCAGGGAACATGTGGTGGAGACCCGATATTCTTGTTTCGTCCCGCCGGTCGGGATGACGCTTATTATTCGCGACGAGCGATATAGTCCCGATCACGATCACGCAGTGTTTGCCGAACTCGGCGCGGTCCTTGACGCGAATAGCAGAGTCGAGCGCGCAGTGGGAGCGGGAATCACGGGAATCGCAGCGGTTGTGGCAGGGCGAGAATCGGCCAAGCGGCAGTTCAAAGCACCCAACGACGTGCATGTCCAATACTTCCGCTGGCTGTGCGTGGAGAACTGTGTCCAGCCGGAGTTTCGATGGACCTGGCAAGTGAAAGAGAAGTATCAACTGACGTCGTTCCTGAAAGTGTATGGCAGGTTCACGCCGGACCACGACGGTTCACAGGTCAGCATCAAGATCAAGTCCCCTGTGCCGATGGTGGTCGCGATGCTGCCGTCGGATGTCGCCAACCAGTTGCATGCCAAGCCGGAGATGTTCGAGCCCGCGCTGGAGAAGAATCCCTGCCAGCAACGCGGTGTCCAGTCTTTGGAGTTCCAGTGCACGTTCAATCTGGCCGATGGCCCCCAATCGCTCATCGTGGCGCCGGAAGCCACCGGGAACGTCCCTCACAAGAAAGCCGAAATTGAAATGCAGTTTGTGAAATGCGTCGAGAATTGCGAGCTTCTGCAAAGCAAACGCTAAACCTCGCAGGGTCCATCACTTAACGCGTTCCCCTGCCCTTCCGATGGGAAGGGTCCCCTTCAATATTTTTGATCGACAGTAAGAATCCCACGCGACACTCCAGCGTGTAGACACCAATAAAATTCATCGTGATCCTTCTCGCCCGCGGCCAAGCAGACAGCCACTCGAAGCACAGGAATTAGGGAAGACACCTGAGGCGAATGAGGGGTTTTGCTGGATGGAACGGATTCTCTCGGCGTACTAAGAGTTTATGCATGAGGCGCGCGACGACGAAGTTCCACGTTTGCATGAGCCCGACGGGGACTTGAGCCGACTCCCCCAATGCAGATCCCTGCGCTCCTCTAATCAAATGAAAACTGCCAGCAAAATTGTGCTTTGTCTTTTGTTCTGCGCTTTCCGTGCTTCGGCACAGGTACCGTCACCGGCTGGAGTCGCGCCGGTGACCGATGTAAGCCTTGGATATTCGTTTATGAGGAGCACCACGCCGCTCTCGACGTCGCTCAACTTGAACGGGGTGGTCGCGAACATCACCGAAGGCATCACTCCTCGCTTGGGCATAAAGGCGGACGTGGGGTACTTGCGCGCCACCAACGTTCTTGGTACCGGGCACCACGCCGATGTCCTGGACTATCTCGTTGGCCCGGTCTTCTATCCGCGAAGAGACCGGCACCTGGTTACCTTCGCTCACGCATTATTGGGAGGCGCTAGGGTCACAGGCGTCGCTCCCATCGGCGGCGTACTCCGACAGGGATATGCCTACGATTTTTCGTGGGCCTTCGGCGGCGGGTACGAATACTGGTTCACGGACTCCGCGGCAATACGAGCCAGTGTGGACGCTCTGCACACCTCATTCTTCAACGCGGCGGGAGGGATTCAAGGGAGATACGATCTCCGGCCGGTCGTCGGAGTCGTCTACTATTTTGGCGCGCGAAAGAGATAAGGCGTTGCGCCTGCGCGAACAAATTCGCATTAAACCACAAAAACTCTGTTATTCGTCGTCACCCTCGTCGCCGCGATGGGCGGCAATCTGGCCACGGATTTCGCCGCCGGGGAATCGGGTAGTGTGCATATTTGCATAGGCGGACCCGGCGCGGAGCGCGCTAATGAAGCCCGCGAAGTCGTGCTGATCGAGAGCCTGATCGGTGCTTGTGCCGGGAGTGTTCGGAGTGTTCAGAGCAATAATGTCGGCCGCGGTCGTTGTGCCGGTGATCGAACCGGATGTAGTCTGCGGGCAATCAGGCTTTTGCGGGATGCCAGCGATTCCCTTGGGGCCGCCGCAGAAAAATGTCATGACCGCATAATTGGCGCCTTTTAGGCCAAAATGAATGTGCGCGAACAAGGGCGGGCCGGTCAAGCCAGACCACGTGAATGTCCAACTCAGTGTGCTGCCGTCTTCGCTAAGCTTTGCGCGAAAAGTGCCGCTGGCCCCATTGGCCTTCGGCGGCACTTCATTGAAGGTCGATAGCCGCGTTGAAAAGCGGAGAGCGTCCCGATCATCATTGTTATTGGCCTGTGTTGGGGAATTGCCGATCAATAGCACAGCTATGGCCGCTAGCGCGGCACTCAAACATGATTTTTTCATTGCTTGCTCCTTTAGGGCACCAAGAACACGCCGGACACGGAGAGACAGGGATGTTGCCTTCTGGTCCGCCGAAGGATTATTTTGCGTAACGATATATCAGCGAGGAGTGGCGATTGTCAATAAGTTGTTAATTGTCGAATCGATTTGGCGAAATTTTCTCCAGAGACAGGTCGTGAAATCCTCGGCAAGGACATTGCATGGCGGCTTAGGCTAGAAGCCTCTGGATTGGAGGAAAGCGCGCACGACAGCGGCTGCGCCCGATGCGGGCGTCGACGGCGTAATTGAGAGGGCGAAAGGATTAGTGGATTGGCTTGAGGCAGTTCTGGACGGCAAGCGCGCCGATTTTTTTGCCCATAGCCTGGCCAACGACTGTGGAATTGCGATAGTGGATGCCACCGTAGACGCGCGCTGCTGATATTTCGTCGGCCCAATCCCAGATCCTGGTCCATTTGCGCGTGACGCCGGGAGCGGTGGGACTCGACATGGTGACTACAGGAATGACGCCGTTGCCAAATTCGGATTCGAGCACCGTGGCCACGGCGGCTGAAGTGATGCAATGGGCGCAGGGATATTCGGGGTGAAGCGGCGTGTCAATAGAGGGCTCCCAGTCGGGCACCCGGATGGTGGCGTCGTTGCCGTTAATGTCGCCGTTGCGAATGGCGGTGATCGGTCGCCAGAACAGGAACGTATATTTTCCGTCGAAGACGGCGATGTATGCGTCCGCTGCGGCGATTTCCACCAGAGCGAACAAGCGAGCATTCTGAATCAAACTGCGCCCGGGTGTGAGGGCCATGTGGCGAACGATCGGTTCCCAACTGGCAGGACCCGCGAGCATCCAGAAGCGAGCAATGTCAGTTTGTTCGGCGGTGCGCACGGCGCTTTTCTTTGCGCCGAGGTCTTTGATTTCGTTGTAATCCCTGGCCCATACCGGCCCAGTCAGCGCGGGTGGAGGAGCCGGGCGGAATTGTGAGCCGCGTTCCATGACCCAGGGTGTTACGTTGCCCCAGTGCGAACCGATGGGAAGCGCTGTGGGAATGTACGCGCCGGGAGTGGTAGCAGGTTTATAGGTGTTTGGAGCGTCACTGCCGTCTGAGGCGCGGAGAGCTAGAATCTTGCCCCCTGCTTCTTCACCGATCGCGATACCTGCGGTCTTCCCGCTGCCGTCTGAAATTCTTGCCAGGGAGACCGCGTAGGCAGCGTCGAGGTCAGCCTTCTGCTCCGGAAACAGATTGAGCAGGACAGCATGTGCGGCGGCCACGACTGCGGCTTCGGAAGAACTGCCGGCTGGAGCGGATACTTTGAATTTGTAAGGCGTGCAACGGCCCTCGATGGAATTCACAGCGTCAAACATGGCTGTGTGGACGAGTGCCATAGTACGGGTGCTGGCGAAAGGCAATTGTTTGGCTTGTGTAGCGGCTGCGAGGGCCTTTTCGTTCCATTCTGTGACTGCATCAGCCGCTGCGCAAGCAGGAACGAAAAGAATAGCGAGGATCAGGAACCGCGCGCGAAGAGAATGAGCCCTCACGACGACCTCCTTAGTCACTGGGGAAGGGTCGGCAGCCAAAGCCACTGCCCCACTCTTTTGTATTGAGTCTCCGTTTCCAACTTCCAGGGTGACTGCATTCTATAACGGCTTGGTGCTTTTGCGAACGATATCGTCGATGGCGCGCTTGTTTCAAAAGAGAAATGCGGCCGCTTCAGAGACCGCGGGATTGCCGGAAGGCACGGACGACAGCGGCTGCGTCCTCGTGCTGCGCGTCGACGGCATAATTGAGTCGGCGGATGTCCGCAGCCGACAGTTTGCCGGCGAGATCGGCGAGCGCCGCGCGGAGTTGCGGAAACTGCGCGAGCGTGGATTGGCGGACAATCGGAACAGCATCGTACGGCGGAAAGTAGTGACGGTCGTCGGCCAGAGCCACGAGACCTAGAGAATCGATGAGGCCGTCCGTGGAATTTCCGGCGACGATATCGACTTGATGATCGACGAGGGCCCGGTAGATGAGGCCAAGATCCATCACCTTGGGTGACTCGGCAAAATGGAGATTGTACCGATCGCTCCAGCCGCGGAAGCCGTCGGGGCGTTCGAGAAATTCGTAACCGACGCCGGCGCGCCATGTGGGGGCGAGAGGGGCGATATCGGAAATTTTTTGGATATCGAGATTTTTGGCGTCGGCGCCGCGGATGACCATGGCGAAGGTGTTCTCGAAGCCGAGCGGCTCGGTGATTTCGAGGCGAAAGCGCTCGGAGTAGAGTTGCTTGACGCGATTGTAAACGGCAGCGGAATCGCCATGCGGAGTTTCGTTGAGCACGGCGGTGAGGGCAGTACCGGTGTATTCCACATAGAGGTCAAGCTCGCCGGCCTGGAGAGCTCTGTGCACGAGGAGCGTGCCGCCGAGGTTGGTCTTGCGAATGACGGGGATGCCGGTGCGGGCTTCGATGTGCTGGGCGAGAAGTTCAGCGAGGACAACTTGCTCGGTGAAAAACTTGGAGCCGATGGTGATTTTGGATTGAGGAGTATGGTGGCAAGCAGAGAGGAAATAAGTGAAGTTAAGGAGATAAAGGAAGCAAAGGAATCGGCAATCGGCGCGGTGCATGTCAGGAGACCTTTAGCTTTCGTTCGAGAAGGCCGAGGAGAAAATCGGCGAGGAGGGCGAGGAGCGCCGCGGGAATGGCACCGGCGAGGATGAGGGAGTCACTGACGAGCGCAACGCCGCGGAAAATGAAAGTGCCGAGTCCGCCCGCGCCGATGGCCGCGGCGATGGTGGCGACGCCGATGGTGATGATCGTGGCGGTGCGAATGCCGGCGAGAATGACGGCGAGGGCCAGCGGGAAGCGCACGCGAAAGAGAATTTGCGCGCGCGTCATGCCCATGGATTCGGCCGCTTCGAGGACAGTAGGGTCAATCCCCGTGAGGCCGACGTAGGTGTTGCGCAGGATGGGGAGAAGCGCATAGAGGACAAGCGCGACGATGGCGGTGCGCTTGCCGATGCCGCCGATAAACGGAATGGGAATCAGGAAGCCGAAGAGGGCGAGGCTAGGGATGGTTTGGAAGATGCTGGCGATACCTAGAGCAACGGCGCGAAGCGCAGGGCGTTGCACGATGAACATGCCGAGCGGGACGCCGATGAGAATCGCGATGATCATGGCGATGATCACGAGCGTGAGGTGATCGAGTGTGGCGCCGAAAATTTCGTCGCGATGATCCATGAAAAAAGACCACGTGGTTTGCGGATTCACGCGGAGACCCCCGGCGTCACGGTGAGAGACGACGTGAACGCGCGGACCTCAGGGTGATCGAGGCGAAGAAATTCCTGCGGCGCGGCGCTGGCGACAATGCGGCCGCTTTCGAGCAGGACGATCCGGGAAGCGAGGAGAAGAGCTTCGCGAAGATCGTGAGTGACGAAGACGATCGTTTTGCCAAGACGGCGGACCAGGGCGCTGAATTCCCGCTGAAGTTCGGCGCGAGTGACCGGATCAAGCGCGCCGAACGGTTCGTCCATCAGAAGAATCGGAGGATCGGCAGCGAGAGCGCGAGCGACTCCTACGCGTTGACGCTGGCCGCCGGAAAGTTCGCGCGGATGGCGATCCGCGAATTCGCGTGGATCGAGGCCGACAAGGTGGAGCATTTCTTCGATGCGCGCGGAGATGCGGGCGGCATCCCAGCTTTCCAGGCCGGGCACGAGACCGACATTTTCCGCAACCGTGAAATGGGGAAAGAGGCCAGCGTCCTGAATGACGTAGCCGATTCCCCGGCGGAGGCGGATGGGGTCCCAAGATGTGGTCGGACGATCCTGGACCAGGATTTCCCCTTTCGTGGGAAGCAACATCCCGTTCATCAATTTGAGGAGCGTGGTCTTGCCGCTGCCGCTGCGGCCGAGGAGAACGAGGGTCTCACCGTGAGGGATTTCTAACGAGACGCGTGAAACGATTAAGCGGTTAGGAATATCGTTTATGTGGAAAGACACGTCGCGAAATTCGATCATATTCGTCGCCGCGAGCGGTGTTTTCGTATTCATTTCGATTGACAGCGCCAAATCACGGAGCGACCATCTTAATCTACCCTTCGCCCGCAGGTGCTGAATTTTGGCGCATCCTTCGCGCGGATGTTGCATCCAAGGGAAGGGGTGAAAGGCCATGGGAGCTCTCGCCACAGCTGTCCGTATCCGTCACGACCTTCACAATAGATTGCTTGATGCTCGCGCACGCACCGATGAGGTATTTCGCGTGGTTCGGGAAGAGGCGATATACGATCGGCCGATCCCCGAGAGACACCGCATCATTTTCTACGTAGGACATGTCGAGGCGTTTGACTGGAATCTGCTCGCGCAACGTGCGTTTGGGTTGCGGTCTTTTCAGCGCACCTTCGACCACCTGTTTGCCTTTGGCATTGACCCGGTGGACGACGGATTGCCTTCGGACACGGCGGCGGATTGGCCGACGCGGGAAGAAGTCGAGCGCTACAACCGGCGTCTGCGTGAGGAGCTGGATCGCGCGACCGAGCATGCCCTGGAGCGGCCGGAAGAAGGGCATCCGCAGCTGATCAGCATGCTGGAGGTGGCCATCGAGCACCGACTGATGCACGCGGAAACGCTCGCGTACATGCTGCACCGGCTTCCGACCGACCGCAAGATTGGCGGGACGGAGCGGGCGACGTGGAAAGCGCACCGCGTGAAATCACACCTTGTGGAAATTCCGGCCGGAACCGCAACGCTGGGGCTGGACAGCATTCACGACGATGAGTTCGGCTGGGATAACGAATTTGGCGCGCATGAAGTCGCAGCGAATGAATTCGCGATCGATAACTACAACGTGACGAATCACGATTTTCTGCGGTTTGTGCAAGCTGGAGGCTACGAGAACCGTTCCCTCTGGAGCGACGAAGCCTGGGCCTGGAAAGCAAAGGAAGGCGTCCAGCATCCGATGTTTTGGGGGCGCGAAGGCAACCTCTGGGTGTACCGAACGATGTTTGGCGAAATTCGATTGCCGCTGGAATGGCCGGTGTACGTAAGTCATGCCGAAGCCACAGCGTATGCAAAATGGCTCGGGCGCAAACTGCCGACGGAAGCGCAGTTTCATCGCGCCGCGTACGGAACGCCGGACGGCACATCGGAGCGCAGCTATCCGTGGGGCGAAGAAGGGCCTAGCCCATCCAAAGGGAATTTCCATTTCAAATCGTGGGATCCTTCGCCAGTGGGCGCGCATCCCGCGGGAGCGAGCGCTTTCGGCGTGCACGATCTTGTGGGGAACGGGTGGGAGTGGACGAGAACGGAGTTCGCCCCATTTCCGGGATTCACGCCCATGGCTTTCTATCCGGGTTATTCTGGGAATTTCTTTGACGGCAAGCATTATGTGATGAAGGGTGGCTCGCCGCGCACGGCGGCGTGCATGTTGCGCCGGTCTTTCCGAAATTGGTTCCAACCGCATTATCCGTACGTCTACGCGACATTCCGTTGCGTCGAGGACTAATCGAGCCCAAGCCTCTGGAGAATCCAATGGCGACGCCTGCACTATCGCTCCGGCATGTGTCTGCATTCGCGGCGGATGTCCGCGAGAGCCTCACCAAACCCGGGCAGAGAGAACTTCCGTCAAAATATTTGTACGACGAAGTGGGTTCGGCTCTGTTTGAAACCATTTGTGTATTGCCGGAATACGGGCTCACCCGGGCCGACGCGCGGCTGCTGGAAAAGCACGCGGGAGAGATTGTCAGCAAACTGCCTTCGCCGGTTCAGGTGGCGGAGCTCGGTAGCGGCTCGGGAAAAAAAACGCGCTGGATCCTCGAAGCGCTGTCGCAGCGGCAGAAGACGTATTACTACCCCATCGAAATTTCGCCGTTCGCGCTCGCGGCGTGTGAAAAAGAGCTCGGACAGATCGACCTAGTCAGCATCGTTGGGTACGAGCAGCCGTACCTGGAAGGATTGCGCACAGTCGCCGAAAGGCGAGCGGAGCAGGATCATCTGCTGGTGCTGTTTCTGGGCAGCACCATCGGCAATTTCGATCGCGATGCGGGAGAAACGTTTTTGCGAGAAATGAGGGAGATTCTCCAACCGGGAGACACATTACTGCTCGGCACGGACCTGGAGAAGGACGTTGAGCTGCAAATGCAGGCTTACGACGATCCCGCGGGCGTGACGGCGGCGTTCAATCTGAATCTGCTGGCGCACATCAACCGGGAGCTGGGTGCGGATTTTGATTTGAGCTGCTTCCGGCACGAGGCGCTCTGGAATTTCGCCGAGCGGCGTATCGAGATGCATCTGCGTTCGACGCGGCGACAAACTGTTCATATTCCGGCTGCGAGCTTGCGCGTCATGCTGGACGAAGACGAGACCATCTGGACAGAAAGTTCGCACAAGTACCAGGCCGAAGAAATTCCAGAGATGGCAGCGCGCACAGGATTCCGGTGCGAGGGACAGTGGATCGATACGGAGTGGCCCTTCGCACAGAACCTGCTGATTGCCGGGTGAGTGATTCGGTGACTGCTGGCCTGGTCGCTTGTGACCCGTGACTAATGGCCCCGCGTAAGTAAGAGCGTACCCCCACCTCCCAATCCATGGATGAATATCAAAACAAAGAACTTACAAAATACACTGCACTTAAATTGTTGATTCTAAACGGGATGGATGATGGGCGCGGAAATCTTTGTGGCCGGTTAGGTTCCGTCCCCTGCAACGATTCGAGAAAGGCAGATCCGCATCTGCGCTGAATACGAGCACCTGGGGAAACGCCAAGCTAGAGCAATCCGAGATGGTCGGGATACTTGGCCTGTAAGGAGCCTAACAGAACCTCGAACGCGGCTTCACGCCGCCCTAACAAGCCGAGAATGCATGCGAATTGGTAGTAGCTGTGGTGTGTGTGTCCAAAGGATTTTGGACTCGCACAAGCCTTGGTCAGGCAGTCGAGCGCCTTTCCGTCTTCGCCTGTCAACGCATAAAAGACGCCGCGCAAACTGACGATCAGCGGTTCTTCGGGCAATAGCTGAACCGCTTCTTCCACCAAAGTTTTTGCTTCTTTCCAATCCCCGGTCATCATGGCGGGTTGCGGAGCAAAGTAGGTTGGATACTTGTTGCCTGGAAGCGTATTCACGAGGTCGTCACCGCAGCCGGCTTCAGCCGCTTCCAGCGAGCTGCGGAGACGCCGTTTAACGTTGTCCACGAAGCTCGGCTTTGAACCATGGAGTAAGCGTCAGGAACTATGCGGTCAAATGATCGGATACTGGCGAGTCGTGTTGGAGATGGAGAATCAGAAGGCTTCGATGCGCCAGACGAGGCCGGTGGACCAGGTTTTTTGGGTGGTGAGCGGAGGGCGCCAGACGGCGAGAATCTGCGAGCCCTGATAGACGCGCTCGAAACCTTCCTCCGATTCGGAAACTGTTTCAATCGGTGCTACCCAGAAATCCTCGACGAGCGGAGCGTGCAGCGAAATGCGGACGCGTTGCCAGCCGTCTTCCATGCGAAGGATGGGGCCGGGAATGGAACCACTGAAGCGAAGATTTTTCTTGCCAAGCGGCGTTTCGAAGAAACGGTCAGGCTCCGTGGGTGCCAGGAGATTGATGACCGACTCGATGCCGACGGCCACGGGCTTCTCGAGGATTTCCTTGAACTTCAAAGTGATCACGCAAGCCACTTCGAAGCCGTTCGCGGCGGGGGTGAAAGTGTACTGCTTCAGAAGCAGAAGTTTGGCAGACGCCGAGTCCGTCTTGCCCTGCAGCATCAGGGAATCCGCGCGGAACAGTTCGGCTTCGTTGGGAGCGGAGTTCTTCACGGTGAAAACGCCGCCGGCAAATCCGGCGTCTTCACGCAATTCGAGAATTTCGTAGTCGGCGTGGGTACGGTCGGGGTCGAAAATCATGACGCGGAAGGCATGGCGCGGCCAGCGGTCGTAACGAAGGAAGCGCTCGAGGCCAGGCTCTTTGACGCGGGTCTGTTCGTGAATGGAAGCGACCGCGCCGGTGGCGGGCTTTCCCGCCGCTTCGCGCAACCGGGTATGGTAAGCCTCGGGGCGCCGCAGGATAGAGTTTACAAGCGTAGCGGCCGCGGGGCGGAAATCGAGTGCAGCGACCGTGCCGCCGTCATTGGGCTTCACAAGCGCCTGAGCTTCGAGAGAGGTGAAGAGCAGCTCGTTGGCGCCGTCGGCGTCGTAGTCCAAAAGTTCGACACGCGGCGCGAGCGCGCCGGGAGTTTCCCGGTCAGCGATAGCCTCAGCGCGAATCAGATTGCGCCAAGGATCGGTGCGCAGATGCGGCGCATAGATCCCGCCAAAGATGCCGTGCCAATAGGCGTCGTTGCACTGCGCGCGCAGGAGCAAATCGCGGGCTTGCAATAATTCATCAGAGGACTTCGCGCCGTCGCGGTGCACGGGCGCGGCGGCAATGCGCGCGGAAACGCGCAGCATTTTTTTGTGCAGCAGGTTGGATTCGGGATACTTGCGAAAAAAGCCGCGCCAGGAACCTCCGCGAAGGAAGGAAACAATTTCGGGGCGAGCGCCGAACTCCTTCAGCACTTCGTGATAGCGCTGCCGGACACGCGTGGGGAGCGCCCACTCCATCATCTCCGTATAAGAAGCGGTCGGCAGATCGGCGCGGCCGAGAGGCGCGTGTGATTCCCGATAGGCACCGGGAGTGGAAACCTCCAGCCAATCGGAATTTTCTTCCAAAGCGGTAAAGAAAGCGGAGAGCCAGCCGTCCCTGTAGCAGTGTTCGTGCGTTCCGGGCCAGACGCCGAATTTTTCCATGTCATCGCCCATGGCTGCCACGCCGCCCGGATGGACGGCGGCGGCATCGCGCAGATAAGCGATGACGTCTTCGACCTTGCCAAAGGGAATGAGATAGCGCAGCGCTTTCTGCCCAGGGTAAAGCCACACGCTTTTGCCACGGTCTTCGGCGATGTAGGCACCAAAGAGCTCTTCCGGTTCGAAACCGGCAGAGAGGAAATGCATGTCATCAACCAAAGTGTAGGCAACATTCGCGGCGGCAAGCGCGGTGGGAAGCTGCGGCTCCCAAACGCGCTCAGCGAGCCACGCGCCGGAAGGCACTTTGCCGAAGTGCTTCTCCAGATAGGCGGCGAGGCGTGTAATCTGTTCGTGCTGATCCTCGGGAGGAATGGAGACCAGGATGGGTTCGTAGAAACCGCCACCGACAAGTTCTACCTGGCCGGCCTGAACCAACTTTTTCAGGCGGGAGACATACTCGGGCCGATGCTCCTCAATCCAGGTGAGAAGCGGGCCGGAATAGTGCAGGCCGAGATGGACTTTTGGATGCTTTTCGAGGTGCTCAATAAATGGAAGATAGGATGAATCGTAGGCCTTTTCGAGGACATGCTCGAAATTGCCGCAAGGCTGGTGCGCGTGAATGAGCAGAGAGAGATGGAATTTCTGCGGCATGGGGACAGTTTTTTCTCTCTACCATCATAACCTGTCACGCAAATTTATGAATTCCTGCCGCGTGCGGAGGCGACCAGGGGCCTCGATCAGGGCGTGGCGTGTTTTAGCACCCAATCGGAGACGGCGTTCAAAGCCTCCGGCGCCATGGTCTCCACAATCTCGCCATATTCATTCGGCAAACCCGCCGGGCTGTGCTGGAGAAGATGGTTCAAGCCGGGTAATTCGAGGGTTTGAAAGTCTTTATTTCCGCCGTCTTGCAAGGCTTTCTGGATTTTGGCGAGATTCTCCTTCGGCGAAACTTGAAGGTCTTTTTCGCCATTCAAGGCGAGCACTGGGCATGCCGTTTTTTGCAATGCGGGGAGGGGGTCGTAGTCGAGGTAAAAGTGGAACCATGGCGTAGCCATCAGTAGCACTTGCGATTCCAGGGCTTCGGGAGGAAGAGACGCGCTCATGGCGCTGGACTTTACGAGTTCGCTCAACTTGGATTGCAAAGTTGTGGGATCCTTCTCCTGGCGAACCAGCGCATAAGCTTGCTTATTGAATTCGCGGGCCATGGCGATGTGGGCCTCGTCGAGACCCGCAGCCTTCAAGATCAGTTCTGACTGCAGCAAGAGAGTCTCTTCGCCATTGAGGCCAGGCCCCGCGAGAAGCACGATCCAGGCAACATCGCCGGAATGCGCGGCTATCAACGGTGCGATCATGCCGCCTTCGCTGTGGCCGATGAGGCCGATTTTCTTTGCGTCCACTTCCTTGCGGGTTTTTAGATAAGCAAGGGCTGCCTCGGCGTCGCCAGTAAAGTCCTCCATCGTCGCGTTCGCGTAGTCGCCCGTGGACTTGGCGATCCCTCGTTTGTCGAAACGAAGAACGGCGATGCCTTTCCGCGTGAGGTGGTCGGCAAGGAGAAGAAAAGGGCGATGTCCGGCGAGGTATTCATCACGGTCGTTTGGCCCGGAACCGCTGAGCAGAATAGCGGCGGGAAACGGGCCCTGCCCGCTCGGCAGAGTGAGCGTGCCTGCGAGTGAGATCTTTGCATTTGCGTTCGCGAAGGTGATTTCTTCGGCCTTATACGGATAGGGTTTTACGGGAGTTTGCGGGCGAATCAGTTCAAGAAGCTTGTCGGAGCGTTGAAAATTCAGCTTCTGCTCGGCGCCGTTCTGCGTCCAGTTTCCGTTGATGGCTGTTTTTGCGGCGTTAAGCGTGCCATCGTAAACACCGCTCACCACGGGAATTTCAAAGTGAAGGCTGGCCTCCTTCTGGCTCACCTTGACGGCGGGAAGCCCGCTGACTCCCTGGTCAGGGCTATCGAGCGCGGCGACCAGCTGCTTGCGATAGTCATGCGAGACATGCAATTGCAAGCGCAGGCGCATGCCGTTGCCTTCCAGCGCGCCTTGCCATACTCCTTCGGAGCTTGCGACGGCGTCGGAAGGCTTTCTTGCGCCGGTTCCCGCAGCCTGACGATGAAAAATAAGCGGCAGGTTGACGCTTCCCTGTATCCAGTCTCCGTCGATGCTGCGCTGATCCGCTGCAAGTTTTCCTTCATAGGAAGCGCTCACGGAAGCCACGCGGAAGCGGAGAATGGAATCTTTCTGAGCAAATGAGGTCACTTCAATGCCGTAGACTCCTTGATCCAGGCTATCAATGGTAGCTTTGAGAGAACCGTCTTCGGTTTTTGTGACGTGCAGAACGAGATGGAGCATCGCTTCGCCGGCTTGAAGCGAACCGCTCCATTGACCTTCCAGAGTGGAAGAGTTTCGTTGAGGTTGTTGTTTGTGAATCGGTGGAGTCTGGACCGAGGCCAACGAAAAAGCAGCCAAGGTCAATAGAGAAATGGCTGAAGCTAGACACCAATTTCCGAGCTTCACTCAAGGCCTCCACAAAGCATGTTCAGGATGGTAGATGATTCCCGGCGCAAAAGAGTTGGCGTGGGGACAACTCGGTGGAGGTGCGCATGAAAAAGAGGCGGCACGCCTGGCGTGCCGCCCAAAATCGCAGAAGACCGGTAGTAGCTCAGCGGACCAGGCTACTTTCCCTGTTTTGCGTACCACTCAGCGTTGATCGGAGTGAAGCTGTTCCACTTTTCCGGGAGGTCTTCGAGCGCGAAAATAGCAGTCACCGGGCAGACAGGTACGCAGGCGCCACAATCGATGCATTCGGTTGGGTGGATGTAAAGCTGAGTCTCAGCCTCGAAAGCCGGTTCATCCTTGCGCGGATGGATGCAGTCCACCGGGCAGACATCCACGCACGCGGTGTCTTTTGTGCCGATGCACGGCTCGGCAATCACGTAAGCCATTAAGGGTCTCCTTTGTTCGGGCAGTGGCCCGCTGGCTCATCCAGCGGAACAGCTCAACCGGCAAAAAATCCTTATATCACGCGCCTGCCCGACGCGACAAGCGGCTAAGGGAATTGTACGCGGGGGGCGGCAGTTTCTCAACCAGCGGAGGTATGGATAGAATGATAGGAGAAGGAAGGCATATGAAAATTCGGACTTGCTTTTTCTTACTTGTTTTGGCGGCCGCGGCGACCGCTCTGGCGGCTCCGCAGGCTTCGAAGATGGCTGCTCCGCGCGATCCAGAAATCATCGACGCGCAAGGCTATCAGAAACTGCTCGAGCAAAATCGCGGGAGGCCGCTGCTCGTCAATTTTTGGGCGACTTATTGTGAACCATGCCGCGACGAGTATCCCATGCTGAATGAATTGGCGAAGAAGTACGCGCCTCAAGGGCTGAAGGTTTTGGGCGTAAGTATGGATGACGACGGCGATTTGATCCTGATGCGGCGTTTTCTGGCCCGCTACAAGCCGGTGTTTCCCAATTACCGCAAGAAAGCGGGCGAGGATGAGGACTTCCGACAATTCATACAAACGGTGCTTCCAAGTTGGAATGGATCCCTGCCGGCTACATTCTTCTATAGCAAAGACGGCAGGCAGGCGGGACATATGTTCGGCGAAGGCCCGCGGGACGCCTACGAGGCTGCCGTTCGAACGCTGTTGGCCCAGGGTTCCAACTAACGCCGACCCGCTCACGAGCGAAACCAAACTTTCGATGTGCTAAAAACTGTTCGAGAGGTTGCAGATGCTCAACACGAAGGGCAATCGCATCACGTATTTTGGCCACAGCACGTTTTCATTAACCACACCCTCGGGCCAGATTGCCTTGATCGATCCGTGGGTAACGACGAATCCATGGTGTCCGGACGCTTTGAAGAAAGTGGCGCGCTTGGACGCGATTTTCCTGACCCATGCGCATACCGACCACCTGGGCGATCTTCTCGCTTTGGCCAAGCAGTTCAAACCGAAAATTGCGGCGATATTTGAAACGTGTTTGTGGATCGAGAGTAAGGGATTAGAGGAAGAGACTTGCCCCATGGGCAAGGGCGGCTCGCAGACAATCGGCGAGTTTGAACTTACCATGACGCACGCGTTTCATTCGAACTCGATCGACGATAACGGAGTGCGGCACTGCGGCGGCGAACCCGCGGGGTATATCATTCGTATGCCCGGCGGGTTCAAGGTGTTTCACGCGGGGGACACGGCGCTCTTCGGCGACATGAAATTGATTGGGGAACTCTACAAACCGGACCTGGCGATGCTGCCGATCGGCGATCGGTTCACGATGGGCCCGCGCGAAGCCGCATATGCCATCCGGCTGCTGGGAGTGAAGCATGTCGTGCCGATGCACTACGCGACGTTTCCGTTCCTGACCGGCACGGTGGAGGAATTGCGCAAAGAGACGAAGAAAATCAAAGGGCTGAAAATTCACGCGCTGAAGCCGGGAGAGAAACTATGATTCGCACCGCGAATCTGAGGAGCGGATACATTCAGGACGATGTCGAGGAGTATCTTTACGGACTGCTGCCGGAACGAGACGCAGTGGTCACCGAGATCGAAGATTACGCCGCGCAGAACCGCGTTCCGATTATCGGGCCGGCCGTGGCGCGATTGCTGACGCTCTTTGTGCAAGTCTCCGGAGCAAAGCGGATTTTTGAGATGGGTTCGGCCATTGGTTATTCCACAATCTGGCTGGCGCGCGCGGCGGGGCCGAAGGGAAAGGTCGTTTACACCGACGGGGACCCGGAAAAGGCGCGCCGCGCGAAGGATTATTTCCGCAGGGCGGGCGTCGCCAAAGGCATTGATGTGCGCGTCGGCGACGCGCTTGAACTATTGAGAAAGGCACCGGGCACGTTTGATCTGATCTTCAACGACATCGACAAGCACCAATACCCTGCCGCGCTACGCGTAGCCTTGCCCAAGCTGCGCCGCGGCGGTTTGTTCATTACCGACAATACGCTGTGGTCCGGAAAGGCGGCGCGACCTGCAGCGCCGGACGACATTCACACACAAGGCATTCAGGAATTCAACCGGCTCGTCTATGCCGCAAAGGAGCTCTTCCCGGTTTTGATCCCGCTGCGCGACGGCGTCACCGTCTGCCGGAAGAATTAAACACCACTCATGGCAACCGCCTCCGCATCCGCGCCGAAAACTCTTCCGGGAAATGCCCCTGGGCCAAGAGGGCGATTCCTGATTGGTAGCCTGATTGAGATTTCGCGCGACTGGCTTGGTTTCTACAAAAAGTGTGCGGACGAGTACGGCGACGTGGTTCGCGTGCATCTCGCCCATGTACCCGTGTATCTGGTGGTCCATCCGCGCGACATCGAAACCGTGCTGGTCACCAACGCGGCAAAATTCACGAAGTCCGAAGACTATCGCGCGCTGGCGCGCGTCCTGGGGCGGGGTTTGCTAACGAGCGAGGGAGATTTTTGGAAGCGCCAACGCAGCCTGATCCAGCCCGCGTTTCACCGGCAAAGCATCCTGGCTTACGCGGAGGTAATGACGCGCGCCGCAGGCCGCATGCTGGATTCGTGGAAGGAAAAACGCGGGCGCAACATCCATGAAGACCTGATGCGTGTGACACTGGAAATCGTCGGGCAATGTCTGTATGGCGCGGAAGTCACGGATGCCGCAGAGCGGGTCGGCCACGCCATGGAAGTCGTAACCGGGAGATTTATTATCAACGCGAGTCTGGCGATGCTGTTTCGTTTCGATATTCCCGTTCGATTCGCGATCCGGGAATGGCGCGCCATCCGCGAATTGAACGAGATCATCGGCGGAATCATTCGGGAGCGGCGTTCTTCCGAGCAGCCGCGCGAAGACCTTTTGGATATGCTGCTTCGGGCGCGTGACGCTGACGGAAATCCTATGAGCGACACGCAACTGCGCGACGAAGTGATGACGCTTTTTCTGGCGGGCCACGAGACCACGGCTATCGCGCTCTCCTGGGCTTGTTACCTGATTGCCCAAAACCCGGATATCGAGGCGAAGCTCGCCGAGGAGCTGCAAACGGTCCTGGGCGGCCGTGTGCCGACGCCGGAAGACCTTCCGCGACTGCGTTATACGGAGATGGTGCTGAAGGAGACGATGCGTCTCTACCCCGCGGTGTGGGGCATCGGCCGGAGGGCTCTGGAAGATTGCGCGCTTGGGGGATACCGGGTGCCGGCGGGCTCAAACGTTTTCATTTTGCAATGGCGGACGCAGCGCGATTCGCGCTTTTTTCCCGACCCGGACCGATTCGACCCGGAACGCTGGAGAGATGACCCGGTTCGCTCCGGAAAAATCCCGCGTTTCGCGTACTTCCCGTTCGGAGGCGGGCCGCGCGTTTGTGTTGGCGCGTCCTTCGCGATGATGGAGGCCACGCTGTTGCTGGCCATGATTCAGCAGAGATTTCATCTCGAGATTGTCCCAGGGCATCCCATCGAAATCTTCGCATCGGTCACGCTACGTCCCAAGTATGGCATTCGCGTGATCCCACACCGCCGAACGGTAAACGAAAAATCTTCCCAAGGGACATAACCCAGACAGAAATCATCCGAAGCAGGATGAATGAGGGAACTTACTTACTTGCGGAAGAAATTGCGGACCAGGAAGGCGAGGTTTGCAGGACGTTCCGCAAGCCGCCGCATGAAATAGGGAAACCAGTCCCTGCCGTAAGGAATGTAAATGCGAACGCGATAGCCGTCCTTGACGAGCCGGCGCTGCAAATCGGTGCGTACTCCGTACAACATCTGAAACTCAAAATCGTCTTTGGAAATCCGCTTGGCCGCGGCAAAGCGAATGGTTGCGGCAATCATGCGCGGATCGTGTGTCGCAATGGCGTGGTAGAAGCCGCTGGACAACAGGACCTGCATCAGCCGGACGAAATTCGCGTCCACGTCCTCTTTACCCGGAAAGGCGACCTCCTCCGATTCCTTGTACGCGCCCTTGCATAGCCGGATGCGACAGCCGCAGGATAACAAATCCGCGACGTCGGTTTCACTGCGGTACAGATAGGATTGAATGACCGCGCCGACGGCGGGGTTGCGAGTTCGAACGCGTTTGACGAGGTCCATGGTGCGCTGCGTGTAGGCAGAGCCTTCCATGTCAACACGCAGAAAATTGTCGAAGCTGGCGGCGCGCTCGACGATGGAGCGAAGCAGACCCTCGCAAAACTCAACGTTAATGTCCAGGCCGAGTTGTGTGAGCTTGCCGGAAACGTTGCCGTGCAGACGTTCCTCGGCGATGCGTTCAAAAATTTCCAGATAGGCATCGCGAGAGTGCTGCGCATCAGTGATCGTGGCGACATTTTCGCCCAAGTAATCGAGGCTGGCGTGCATTCCCGCGTTATTGCACTCGCGGGCGGCGGCGATGGCTTCATCCAGCGTCTCGCCGGCGACGAATCGGCGCGCCATTTGGCGCGTGGTGCCATTGGAAGTGACCCAATTGGCGAAGCCTTTGCTTTCGGAAAGCTTGAGCAGGGTCGACCGGAGCATGCAGGGATGATTATGGCAGCCTGGGAGCGCCGAAACTACTGCTTGTGCTCTTCCAGAAACTTTTCAGCATCAATCGCGGCCATGCAGCCGGAGCCCGCGGCCGTGACCGCCTGGCGATAGCGGTGGTCCTGCACATCGCCGGCGACGAATACGCCGGGAATCGAGGTGAGGCTGCCGTGCTTGGCAAGCAGGTAACCGTTCGCATCCATTTCGAGTTTCCCCTTGAAGACAATGGTGTTTGGATCATGACCGATGGCCACGAATACGCCGTCGAGCGAGATCTCCCGAGTTTCCTTGGTTTGCGGATTACGCAAGTTCACGCCCTCGACGTGGCCTTGGGGAGCGAAAATCTCCTCTAGCACGAAGGGAGTGACAAATTCGACTTTCTCGTTCGCCCTGGCGCGGTCAATCATGATCTTGGAAGCGCGAAAGTCATTTCGGCGGTGAATAAGATGCACCTTACTGGCGTAACGCGAAAGGAAGTTGGCCTCTTCCATGGCGGAATCACCTCCGCCGACTACGGCGATGGGCTTACCGCGGAAGAAATAACCGTCGCAAGTCGCGCATGTGGAAACGCCGTGGCCGATCAATTCCCTTTCGCCCTTCAGACCTAGCAGACGTGCTGAGGCTCCCGCGGCAACGATCAGAGATCGCGCTTCGTACGTATCTTTCCCGGCGATAATCTTGAACGGGCGCTTGCTGACGTCCACTTCGGTTACAGCGCCGGCTTTGAACTGCGCGCCGAATTTTTGCGCCTGCTTGCGCATGTTTTCGATAAGCTCCGGCCCCATGATGCCGTCGGGGAACCCCGGATAATTCTCAACGTGTGTGGTAAGGGAAAGCTGTCCGCCGGGTTCATGTCCGTCCAGGACCAGCGGTTTCAGGTTCGCGCGCCCGGCGTAAATCGCAGCAGTTAGACCTGCGCAGCCGCTCCCGATGATGACGACGTTGTGCATTCGATCGTTCTCCGTACATTAGATTCAACACTGCGCCCGCCGGATACAAGCAGCCCGGTATTGTAGCATTCCCCTCCCGGCGGTTCGGAATGCCTGCGGCCAATTTGGAGAGCCTTTTATGCGCGGCCGGCATTGACCAGCAAGAATGGCTGCCGCTATAGTCCAAGCAAATATCAGGTTGCCCGAGGAGAAAGTCACGATGGATCCGCGCTACCCAATTGGACAATTTGAAATGCCCGTGCAAGCGACGCCGGCTCGGCGCCAACAAGCGATCGACGAGATTTCGGCCACTCCGGCCAAAATGCGCGCCGCAGCCAAGGGCCTGAGCGACTCGCAGCTTGACACGCCATACCGCGAGGGCGGCTGGACGGTGCGCCAAGTGGTGCATCACGTTCCCGACAGCCACCTCAACGCCTACGTCCGCTTGAAGCTGGCACTCACCGAAGAGAAACCTACAATTAAACCCTACAACGAAGCGGCCTGGGCCGAACTGGCGGACTCCAAATCTACGCCTATCGACGTTTCGCAAACGCTTCTGGATTCGGTACACACCCGATTTGTCCAATTGTGGCGTTCGTTGAAACCCGAGCATTTTGCGCGGGTTCTCATTCATCCGGAACACGGCGAGCGCACCGTGGACTGGCTGCTGTTCCTTTACGAGTGGCACGGGAAGCATCACACCGCGCATATCACGGAACTTCGCAAGCAAAAGGGCTGGTAGAAGTACCAAGAAGAGTCCACCGTCGTGCGCTCGACCTTGTCGCTTCGCTCGGGACAATTCTTTCGACCGTAGCTGTGTGGCGCGCGGCGCTTCGGCTCGTGTACGATGATCCGGTACCCAAGGAGATCGCATGAGCCGGCCTGCAGGAACTTACGCTGTCTTTGAAACCTCACAGGGAAACATTGTGGTGCGTTTGCTGGAAAACGAAGCGCCCAAGACGGTCGCGAATTTCGTCGGGCTTGCCGAAGGCACGAAAGAATTCACCAATGAAAAAACCGGCCAAAAGGAAAAGAGGCCCTTCTACGACGGATTGATCTTCCATCGCGTGATTCCGCAATTCATGATTCAGGGCGGCTGCCCGCAGGGCAGCGGAATGGGCGGTCCGGGCTACAAATTCGCGGACGAATTTCATCCCTCGCTGAAACATTCGAAGGCGGGAAAGCTCTCGATGGCCAACTCCGGGCCAGGAACCAACGGCAGCCAGTTCTTCATTACGGTGGCGGCGACACCTTGGCTTGATAACCGACACACCATTTTTGGCGAGGTTGTCGAAGGCCAGGATGTTGCGGACAAAATCTCCAATGTGTCGCGCGATTCGAACGACCGCCCGAAAACGCCAGTGTCCATCAAGAAGCTGCGCATCGAACGCGGCGCCTAAGCGGACGCTATTGCAATGCTCACGCTCGAGCGACTGCTCCGCCTCATGATCGAATTGATCTTCGTTCTGCTTGGCTTTCTGGTGATCTGGCTTGGATTAACGCGGCGCATCTACGTGGATCGGCACAGTGCCGCGTGGCTGATTCTCGGCGTGGCGCTAATTGTGTTGGGCTTGCGCGCGCTGTACAGTCCGGGCCAGTGGTGGTTGCGCTGGCAGAACGGGACACGCGGTTTGTCTTTGGTGCTGTTGGGGGTCCTAATGCTCGTGATTTCGCGCGTGCCGTACCTCTGGGTTGGTCCGATGCTTGCTGCCGGCGGCGGTTTGCTCGTACTGCGCGGGTTGATAGCTTCCTATCTGGCCTTGAGGCCAAGCTAAGAAGGCCTCTTCTAATTAAGCTGGACGGCCAATCTCGATTCGTGGCTCTTGTTCTGTTTCTTTATTCTGTGCTTCGACTATAATGCGCGGAACAGACAGCCCTTCCATGTTGAGGGAATGCGCTTGGGCCGCCGAGTATCTTCATCGAACAAAAAAGGAGAACGTCCGTGCTGAAAGAGTTTAAGGAATTCGCCATGCGTGGCAGTGTCGTGGATTTGGCGGTCGGCGTGATTATCGGCGCGGCCTTTGGAAAAATTGTCTCGTCGCTGGTCGAGGACGTAATCATGCCACCGATCGGACTAGTGCTTAAACATGTGACATTTTCGGATTTGTTCATTAGCCTGGACGGCAAAACTTACGAAACGCTAAGACTAGCCAGAGAAGCAAGCGCGCCTACACTTAATTATGGGAACTTTTTGAACACGGTGATCAATTTTCTGATTGTGGCGTTTTGTGTCTTTCTCATGGTTAGGCAGATTAATCGTTTTGCAGCGAAACCGGCACCGGCCGCTGCGCCAACGACAAAAGACTGCCCGCAGTGCGCGATGACTATTCCCATCGCCGCAAAGCGTTGCGGTCACTGCACGACGCAACTCGCCTGAGCTGCCGGTGCTTTGTTCCTGGCAGGAAAAGTGGCCACGGCGATGAAAGAGTTTCAAAGCGCACGAAAACACGAAGAACCAAGAACTTACGACTACAACTGATTTGTTTCAGGCCTTCGGGGCTTTCTTCTTCTGGTTGGCCTCGAGATGCTGGCGGAGGCGATTGACCACGATGTCTTCGTGTCCTTCCTCCATCTCTTTTTGCACTTCTTCCAGCGCGAAGTGCACAACGTCGTGGTGGTGCATCTCCAGCGGCGCCACGGCGTCGCTGAAGCGCAGCCACAGCCTGTGCAGAAGATTGACCTCGTTGGCTGTCAGATTCGGCGCGTGCGGCCCGAGAACTTTGTAAAGCTTGTCCCCATTGGGCAGATGGATTTCCAAATTGAATTGCGGCTTGGGATCGCCAAGTTTTTCCCAGGCTTCACCGATCTGCCGCGCTTGCTCCTCGTTCGATTCCCTGTTCGATCGTCCCGCAACAATCGTGCTGGATTGCAGTGAAGTCGCGGCGCGCAGGATGCCGTCCCACAAATCGTTGGCGGCGACCACGGCGAGGCGGATCGACTTGCCTCGTTTTTCGGCCATGGAAAGCGCCTGGGAAAAGAGTTGCTGCTCGATGCTGCCGAAAAGCTGGTCGGCCTCAAGCTCGTTTTCACCGGAAGCCGAACGGCGCAACAGGCGGACATGGAGGACGACAAGATCACGTCGTCCGGGTTTAATGCGGTCCAGCACGTTTCCGAGATGATAGAGCGCATAGTGGTTACTTATGGGAACGAGGATGTTGCCGGGGCGGGCGCCCACAGCTTCAGGCGTCAATTCCGATTCCAACTCGAGATTGAATTGGTCCATCTCGACGTGGGATGCGCCTCCGTGTCTACCCCGGCGTTCCGAAATTGTGAATACAATGTAGAGCAGAATGGAAAATGCGCCGCCAGCCATGGTGGCGATGGGCTTGGTGAACAGGTTTACGATGGCGATCAAAAACAGCATTAAGGTGATTAACCCGAGTCCGACGGGAATCTGCACGCCACGAATCGTGAAATTGAGCGGAACCTGAAATTCGCGCTGGCCTGGACTGGTGTAGCGCAGAACCAGCACCGCGAGACCGTTCATCGCGAAGCTCCAGATCACGCCGAAAGCGTAAAGGTTGGCAAGAAAAGTAACGTCGCCGCGACTGATGATGATGGTGATGACTTGCAGCGCTACGACGATGTTGATGATGCGATAGCTGGTACCAAACCGTTTGTGCGGCTGGCGGAACCAGGCGCTAAGCACGCCGTCTTCAGAAACGCGGTTTAACACTCCATTCGAACCGACGATGGCCGTGTTGACCGCGCCCGCCAGGATCAAAGTGCCCACCACAACCACAAAGCCGTGGAATATCAGCCGGACAATAAATGGTCCTTCCAGATTCATCGCCAGACCGCCAATCAGGTTCTCGAGGAAATGCTGGCGGACGTCGTCCGGAATAATCATCACGGCAAAGAACGAGACCAGAGAGGTAAAGACCAAACTGTAGACGAAAATGACCGCCCCAGCTTTTTTCAGGTTGGGGAGCTTGGGGCTTTCGATCTCGCGATAGACCTGCGCAAGCGATTCCTCGCCGCTCATCGCCAGAACGGAATGGCCGAGGGCAATAAGGACGGCGAGAACGCCGAAGGTGTGAGGAAGGCTGCTGTGCGCCAGCCAGCCGAGGGCGCTGGTGGTCAGCCGGAGGTTGCGCGGGTAAGGCCACGGAGGAAGCGGGGAATGGCGCACGGCTATCGTGTAACCACACCACACAATGAGCATCACCACCATGACGGTGACCAGCTTCATGATCTGCAAAGCTTTTTCGCTGGATTCGGCAACGCCCTTGGTGTTCTGCCACCAGAAATAAAGAGTGACGGCAATGGCAAAGCTCGCGGCAATAAAACTGATTGTTCCGGAAGCCAGCGGGCCGCTGAGGTGAAAATACTGCAGGAGTTCATCGGTCAATCCCGCGAGATACCGGCCGGCGGCGACGCCGCTGATCGGGCCCGTGAGGATGTAGTCAAACATCAGCGCGGAAACGCTGAATTTGGCGAGCGTCCCGCCAAGGGACATCTTCACGGCTCGATACACGCCGCCGCGCACGAACATACTGCAGCTTTCCACGTAAACCGCGCGCACGGCGTACGAAAACAGCATGATCGCCAGGATGAACCACGGCGCGGTCTTGCCGATGTAGCCTTCCGCTTCGCCGCCGGCGTAGTACGCCGAGGAGGCCAGGTCATTCAGCACGATGGCCGCCGCCCGCCAGAACGAAATAAATGTCAGGAGGGCTGTGGTGGCGACGATGACACGCGGAATACCGTTGCCGCGGCTGCCTGCGGCAGCAGGGCTATGGGGAGTGCTGCTCATGTATGGGTTGCGCTAACTTGCAGGTTGAAATGCTCGCATTTTTGGCGCGCGAAGTCTAGCGAACGGGCTCTAGATGAACGTTACTCCTTCGCGCACGCGCAGACAGGTGGCCCGGCTGCGGGCGCTCAGCCGGTGGCTGTGCGGAAGGCCTTGGCGCATTCGGCGCAGGGGCAGATATTGCGGAGATGCTCGTAACTATAGATGCCGGTGGAGTGGCCGTCGGTGAAACTAATCTGAATGGCGTAATTGCCTACTTGCGTGGCAGCCTGAGCGCGCGGCTTGGGCTTAAACATAGGCAGCGCGGGAGATGACTTGAGTGCCGAAGCCAACTCGCCGAGCGAGGCCTTCTTCTCTCGCGCGTCGTTGCAGGTGGCACAGGGACACTCCTCGCGCAAATAAGCGAACTCGTAGTGGCTGGCGTGGCCGTCGGTCCAGGTAACATCCACACCCCTGCCGTTCGAAACGTGAATCTTGACGCTCGTTGGTTTTTTTCGCGGGTCGAGGGGAGTCGGCATGGGTGCGCGATCAGCTCTTGGGCTTGCCGTCGCAGCAGTCGCCAGGTGGAATCGGGTTCCCGTGCGGGCAGGTCTTGGGGTGCCCGAGGAACGTGCAAATGCGCTGGTCCAGCTCCGGGCTGATGATGTGTTCGAATTTGCAGGCTTGCGTGTGCGCCTCGGAATCGTCAACGGAAAAAGTGTCCTTGAAGAGGCGCTCGGCGAGGCGGTGACGGCGGACAACGTCGCGCGCGCGCTGGCTGCCCACGGGCGTGAGTTGCACTTCCCCGTTTTGCATTTGCACCAGGCGCAGCTCGGACATGCGCGAAAGCACTCGCGCGGCGGGCTCTTCGCTTACGGCCGGCAGACTCCCCGCTGGACCTGTGGCGCGCAGTTGTTCCGGGTGAGCGGGCTTCCCCTCCTCGCCGCACACCCAAATCTGTTCGAGGAGATGGTCGAAGCGGATTTCGTCGTCGGTGGAAATGGGTGTGCAACAATCCGCCGTGTCGGCAAGAGGGCAATTCAGCGGATGGCCTGGCCCGTGCTGGGCCGTATCGAAGTGCAGGTGACCGTGAGCCAGCTCGATGCGGCGGTCAGCCTGGCGCGCAATGTCCGGGTCGTGGGTCACCATCAGGATGGTGTGGCCGGCGTTGTGCAGTTCCCGGAAAATCTGGATGACGATGGCTTCGTTAGCTTCGTCGAGATTGCCGGTTGGCTCGTCGGCAAGAATGATCTTCGGCTGATTGATCAGCGCGCGCGCGATGGCCACGCGCTGTTGCTCGCCGCCGGAAAGTTGCGCGGGGAGATGCGTCAGCCGGTCGCCCAGGCCCACGCGCTTCAGCGCTTCTTCGGCCTGCTTTTCGTCCGTGACGCTATGGAAATACTGTGCGAGCATCACGTTTTCCACGGCAGTGAGATACGGCACGAGGTGAAATTGCTGGAAGACGAACCCCACTTTTTCCGCGCGGTATCGGACCATCTCGTTCTCGCGAAGTTTAGAAAGATCAACGCCGTCAACAACGACATGTCCCGAAGTGAGCGTATCCAGGCCGCCAAGAATGTTGATCAGCGTGGTTTTCCCGGAGCCCGAGGGACCCATAAGCGCAACCCATTCGCCCGTGTTCACATCGAAGCTCACTCCGCCAAGCGCGTGCAGAGTGCCGTATTGCTTGACCAGGCCTTCGATGACCACTTGCTTCGCCGCGGTTCGCGGCGGCGCTGCCACAACGGTACTCACGCTTCACCCCTGAAAACCGATGCCGGGCGGATGCTGGCCAGCCGCCGCAGCGGAAATGCGCTGAGAATCGCGACGATCACGGTCAACGCCACAGCTACAGGATACACAATCAACCTCGGCCGGGCCGCCACGCCAAAGACCGCTTTGCCCAAACCGATCGAGAGAAAAATCCCCGCGGCGGCTCCGATGATCCCGCCCGCAAGTCCAAGCAATGCCGCCTCCGCAAGGAAAAGCCGCAGCACGCGCCGCATCGAGCCGCCGATCGCCTTCATCAAACCAACGTCCACCTTCCGTTCCATCGCCACGTTGGTCATCGCCGCCATCACGCACAGCCCCGTAAGCAGCAACACAATCGCCACCGTCGCCGTTAGCAGCCCGCTGATCCGGTTGTAAATCTTCGCCTCGCCTTCCGTGAATTGCCGAATCGGGCGAACGTCAACATTGGGAAGCAAGCGTTGAAGATCCGCGATGTAGCTCTGGATTTCGCCGGGAGTACCGGGAACGATCAGTTCGATCGCGCTGATGCGATCCGGTAGATTGGCCAAGCGTTGTGCTGCTCGCAATCCGATCTCAACGCGGTCGTCTTCCGGTCCACCGGTCTGGCGAAAGCTAGCCACGCGGCACGACTCGCGACTTTCACCACTGGCTAAGACGAGCTCCGTGTCCTGCTGAAAGCCCATCTGCTTTGCGACTCGTGCACCGGCCACGCACAGTGGCCCCGGCGATGGGGTTGGTTCGTTCAGACTGGCCTCCGGGCTTGAAGAGGAGAGCACGGAGGCCGTTTGAAACGCCAGCGGATTGGACCCGGCCACAACCGCGGAGAGAGATTTTCCCGACTGCGGAACGAAAACGCTGGCCACCATGTAGAGAGTGGACGATACTGCGACGCGGCCGCTGGGGAGATTCACAGGCACCAAATGGACGGTGGACTCGGGCAGCGTTTCGGAACTTGCTGCCGAGGAACCTTTCGGAAGGATCAGCACGTTTGGCCCGAAAGCGCGGAATTCCGTGGTCAGGCGGCGCTTGGCGTCCACTTGGAGATTGAGTAGGGCGGCGGTGACTGCAGCGCCTGCACCCAGCCCCAACAGTATGACGAACAGGCGGCCACGGTTCGCGCCAAGCAATCGCCTGATAATGCGCCAGAACATGGCTTTGTTTGTTGCGCGAGAGCCTGCCATCATTCGCCTCGCAGGATCGGGGCCGGTTCGTATTGCGAAGCACGGCGCAGTGGGAAGGCGCTGCCCAGAATCGTCACGCCTGCAGCGAGTGCAATGATCACAAAGAAGACGATGAGCGATGGCTCAGGGGCCGCGCCAAAGATTCTTTCTCCAAGCAGGCGCGCGAGAACAATTCCGATGGCATAGCCCGCTCCCCCGCCCACGAACGCGAGCAAAAGCTGTTCTGCCGCAAGCAGGAATCCCACAGTGCCGGAGCCCGCACCCAGCGCCTTCATTAAGCCAATTTCCGTGCGCCGCTCAATCACCGAAGCCGCCGAGGAGGCGCCCACGGCCAATGCGGCGGCAAGCAGCGCCGCGCCTGTCACCAGCCATAGCAGCATGCGCACCCGCGTAAGAATCTGCCCTTCGCCCTCGGCGACTTTGCGGATCACGCGCACGTCCGTCCCGGGCAGTGCCTGCTGAATCTGAAACGCAATCGAAGAAATATACGGCGTGCAAAACCACCGGTCATACTCGGCGGGTGTAAAACTTTTCGGGTCGCGCTTCGCAAACGCATCTTCTGGCTTGGTCAGTGCACTGACATACAATTTGCGATACTGGCCGGGCTTGCGTGCAAAGGATTGGGCTCGGGTAAGCGGGACCACAATAGCCTCATCCTCTGGACCGCCGGAAGTGAGTATCCCTGTGATTTTGAGAGGGGCGGGAATCTTCGTGACGTAGCCGGTGGCCAAGGAAATTGAGTCGCCGATCTTGATGTGATTTTTTTTTGCGAACGCGGCTCCGACCACGCATTCCATGGTATCGTCTGAAAACCATCTGCCGTCAACTTGCCACCATGGGTTCGTCTTGGCAATTCCGGCTTGAAATTCTCCACCATCCGGGAGCGGGAGAGCATTGTCAGCCCACGTTCCAACGAGGGGAACGCCCTCGATCCAATTCCCGAGCTGCCCACGCTCGCGCGCAAACGGCAGAGCCTTAGCACGGACTTCGAGTATGGGTGCAAATGCCACGATGTTGTTGTGCCAGAAAATTGTTTTCAATTTGGGCAGGTCGGCTTCCGGGAGATATGCGCCTGCATTCGCGGGCCGGTAATCCACGCCGCCAATTTCCAGCGGAAGAGAATCTGCTTGCGGCGTTACAACAAGATTTGCGCCCAAACTCCGGAATTCCTTCGCCAGCCGGTCACCCACGTCCAGCGACACGCTCAGCGCCGCCGTGACCACTCCCATACCAAGCGCCAGCGCCGCCCCGGTAAGAAGCTTGTGGCGCGGGCGGCGTCCAAACGAATCGGCAACGATTCTTAGAAACATGGAAAGATTGGCAGACACAGGGCGCGATCGTCCGCGCTTCTACTGTGGAATCTCCTTTGCGGCTTGCGTCAGCGACGAAATATCGATTACTAACTCTCCACCGTCCATGCGCGATGGCACGCCGATGGGATTGCACCCGCCTTGATCCCCGATCGACGGAATATAAATTGCTGAAGCGCAGTGCCGGCAAATCACGTTCTGTCCATCCTGCCGGTAGCCTTCCGCGCCGCAGATGCGGCAGGCGTCGAGCGCCACTCCCCAGCCGTTCGGTTTTTTAATGATCATGAACCGCAGCGATTGCCCGCTCGCATTCACCGTGAAAAGATGCATGCTTCCATCCTGAACTTCCCTGAGTGGCAAACGCACGATGTCTCCCACCGCATTGATCGATCGGGCCGCGGGCGGCGCTGAGTTTGCCCGCGCATAAATGAAATCCGCGGTCAGCACCAAAATCACCGTGAGGGACGCGACGGCCGCAGCCATCATCCAATTCCGCTGCCGCCGGCTTTGTGATTCGAGCAGCCGTTTCTCCGCGTCATTCATCGTCCCCTGAACGGATTTGCAATGCTTGGCCGACTGCCATTCGCGCAAAATCAACAATGCAGCGGCTCCAAAGATGAACACAAAAAAGAACAGCTCGTTCCGGACAATCGGTCCCAGAATCGCCATCTCCGCCTTACTCGAAGGCAGCCAGCGCGCTTCGCTCAGCTCGTGCAGCCCGGTGAGCGCCAGCTGAAACGCCACCAGCATTAGAATGACGCTCGTCGCGGCAAAAAAACGGTGCAGCGGAATCCGCAGCGTACCCTTAAAAAAGAAAAGCCCCACCGCGACCGCCCCGGCGATCCCCACAATCGTTCCAATCCAAGTCTGCAGCCCTTCGCTCGAAAGCTCCACGGCCCGCAGAATCAGTGCCAGCTCCGCCCCTTCGCGCAGAACCATCAGGAAAACAAAAAGAAAAATCCCCCAGCCCGCCGCCCTGCCGGCCTTCTCCGCGTAGGCTTCCACCTTGGCCTCAATTTCTTTTTTCAGGTGGCGCGCAACGCGGTTCATCCATACGATCATCGTAACAACGAAGACCGAGGCGATGAGGAGCATCAGCCCCTCGAAGCCGTCTTCGCTGATGCGCCAGCGTTCCAGCGCCACAGCGACTCCAAGGCTTAGCGCGGCGGCCGTTGCGACGCCGTACCATACGAAGCGTGCCAGGTGCTCGCGGCCCGTGCGCGACAGATAGACCAGGACAATGCCGACGACGAGCGAAGCTTCAACGCCTTCACGAAGCGCAATCAGTAGAGCCGAAAGCACCAGAGCTCCAGTTGTTAGTGATTTGCAACTACAATTTAAGTGTACCGCAACCAGCGAGTTCCGTCAACCGGACTAGCTTGGTCCTATATGCTCTGCGGAGTTAGGTTATCCTATTTGATGTTTATGCGCATTCTCCGCCTCAGTGCCTCCCTGTTCCTGTCACTGCTTTTGTGTGTGCCAGTGCCAGCCCAGGCGCAAGCACCCTCTTCGTCACAGGCGGAATCCGGCACGGTGCGGCCCGACCTCAAACGTGCCCAGAAAGCTACCGAGCGAGGCGACAAGGCTGCAGCAGTGGGCCGCTTCGAGGAGGCGCTCGCAGCCTACGAGGAAGCTGCGCGTTACGCTCCGCAGGATGCCGCCATCGTCGAGCGGGGTGCGGCATTGCGCTCCAGGCTGGTTCGCGACTACATGGAAGCCGCGGAACGTGATGCTTTGTCGGGACTCCTGACAGAGGCCACCGAGGAATTGGCAGCTGCGCTTCGGATCGATCCCGGAAACACCGTCGTCGAGGAGCGTTTTGGTCAACTTACAGCCATGGAGGACTCGCCCCACCCAAAGTCCGCAGCAAAGATTTCTGGCTTACCGAAGCTGCAACCGCAACTCGTACAGCGCAAACTGGATCTGCGCGGCGATACCAGGACGGTTTACGAGCAAATGGCCACGCTGTTCGGCGTCAAAGTGTCCTTTGATCCGGACATTGTTGCCAGGAACGTACAGCTGCGTGTGGATGATGTTGATTTTTACACCGGCATGTCCATCCTCGGTGGACAAACCGGAACCTTTTGGCGTCCGTTGAATCCCACGATGGTCTTCGTGGCCCCAGACACGGCGGAGAAGCGGCGGCAGTACGGCTTGCAAGCGGAACAGACTTTTCCACTCTCCGCGGCCGTTGGACCTGAAGAGGTCACCGAGTTGTTGCGTATCCTGCGCGACATCACCGGCGGAACGCGCATCGACATCGACACTCGCAGCCGCACCATCACCATGCGCGACAGCCCGGAGCGGCTCGCCCTTGCCGGTGAACTCATCCAGCAACTCGAGCGTGCCCGCGGCGAAGTCATGCTGGAAATCGAATTCCTGGAAGTCGATCGCAACAAGGCGCGCGCTCTTGGAATCACCCCTCCGGCTTCCAGTCAGCTCATTTCACTGAATACCAACGACGTGAACAAGCTCAAATCGTCGACGACGCTGACCAACCTGCTCACCAACATCCAACAAATCTTCGCGGGAAAAGGATTCTCCAGCGTTCCCTCCGTCGTTGCCCTCGGCGGTGGCCTCTCCACTTTTCTGCTTACGCTTCCAAGCGCCGCCGTGGATTTCTCTGACTCTCTTTCGCTGGTACAGAGCGGGCGCCAGGTGCTGCTGCGCGCGCAAAGCGGCAAGCCAGCCAGCTTTTTCGTCGGCGATCGCTACCCCATCACCCTCAGCTTGCTCTCCGGAAGTACGGGGAACTCCTCCGCATTGAGGGGATTTCCAGGCTCCATCGTTTTCCCGCAGACCAGCTTCACCGTTGGCGCCAATCCTTCCGCGCTGGTTGCCAATAACTTCACCGGCGGCGCTCTGCCCGATCTGGCCGTTGTTTTTGACGATCCCAAGGCCAACACTTTTGTCATTTTGCAGAATCAGAACAACGGGAATTTCGTTCCAGCAACGCCGTCGCCGATCACTTTGGGGACCAAAGAGACGGGACAGGTCGCCATTGGCACGGGGGTTTTCCGCAACGACCTCACAAAATTTTCCACCACGCAGCCGCCGGACGTGGTCCTGGTAAATTCCACGTCGAACAACATTTCTGTTTTATTGGGGGACGTCGACGCCAACGGCAAAGCTAACGGACTTTTTACGGAGGCTCCCAGCTCTCCTTTTGCTGTTGGAAACAATCCCAGGTCCGTGGTCGTCGCGGATTTCAACGGTGACGGTCTTCTGGATCTTGGGGTGGCCAATCAAGGCGACAATTCGGTCTCTCTCTTCCGCGGACAGGGAGATGGCACCTTTGTGGAGTTTCCGGGTTCGCCTTTCAAGCTGACGAATACCAGCACGATTTCGCAGGCCGCTCCCGTTGCCATGGTCAGCGGAAATTTTCGCAACCGCACCAACACCGTCAATAATGCCGCTGAGCAAGACCTTGCTATCGTCAATCAAGGTTCGAACAACATTTCCATTCTGCTCAGCTCCGTCGATCAGAATCTGAATGTTACTCTTGCTGAAGCCCCCAGCTCTCCAATCTCCGTGGGAACTACTCCGGTGGCGATCGCCACAGGAGACCTGAACGCCGACGGCGTGCTGGATCTCGCCGTCGTGAATCAGGGTAGCGCTACAGTTTCGGTCTTGCTGGGCAGCACTAATTTGGACGGCACCTTCAGCGAAGCGACGGGCTCTCCCCTGCCAACCTCGTCGACTCCTGCCGGAATCGTGATCGCCAATTTTGCCAACGGGACAGTCCCGGACCTCGCAGTGACCAACAAAGGCTCCAACACGCTGGGCGTTTATCTGGCTCAAGGACAAGGCACGTTCGCTTCGCGTATCGAGCTCAACACTCCCACGGGGCCTTCCGCCCTCATCGCTGCGGCGTTGACCTCCAGCGGTTTGCCCGACGTCGCTTTAGTTGCTCAGGATCCAGCCGCCACCCAGGGGGTGGTGGCGATCATTCAGGATTCCACGAATTTCGCCAACAGCTCGACGGTTGGAGTGGCGCAGACGCCCTATCCCGCCTCGGAATATGTCGATCTCGGCGTAAAGATTAAAGCGACTCCCACGCTGCACCTCAACAAGGAAGTGACTTTGGTGCTCGAGTTCGAAATACGCTCCCTGTCGGGCTCCAGCGTGAACGGCATTCCCATCATTTCGAATCGCACGCTGTCGCAGACCGTGCGCGTCAAGCAGGATGAACCGACCGTGATTGGCGGGCTCACCGATGCGCAAGAGACCCGGTCCATCACCGGCCTGCCGGGCTTCGCTAATCTGCCCCTCGCAGGATACGTGTTCGGCGGTCGGAAGAACTCAAATCAAGACACGGAACTTCTGATTCTGGTCACCCCGCGAAAACTGCGGCTGGCGGATCATCTCACGCGGACGATTTTCGCCGGCCGTGGCGATGCCACAGGCCGCGGAGCCGCGAGTCCGGGAACTCTGCAGTCCCCTGCGCCACCGCCGCAACAATAAGTCTGAGAATGACGATCCGTAGCCTGGACGCTAGCTAATCTTGGGGTGGAAAGATTCTGCGCTCTTGCGGGATGAGCTACGGCAAAGCTTCAAACACCACGATGGGCTGGTAAGTCCGCGGCACGATGGCTTCGGCAATGGCGATAAGCTTGTCCTGCTGGCTGAACACACGCAGCCGCGGCGGCTTGGGTTCGCCGCCATCCAGCTGCGTCGTCGCGCCGGGAGGCGGCTCGGCGCGGCCCGGCTGAAGTTGCGCGATCATAATGTTGAACTTCGTGCCATGGCGCACGCGCTTTTCGACCACCGGCAAAACATTCACTCGGGGAAAATTCGTCAACAAACTTTCCAGGGGGATCAGGCAATCGGCGAATTTCCCGGCCTGTTTGGCTTCGGCGAGTTCCTCCAGCGTAATCGCCTGTTCCAGTGAAAATTCTCCCACTGCCGTTCGCGTGATTTCCGCCAAATGCGCGCCGCATCCGAGCTTCTGCCCCATCTCATGCGCCAGTGAACGTATGTAGGTGCCAGAGGAGCATTCGATGACAAAGCGCGCGATGCTGCCCGCGATTTCCTTAAGTTTGTACTCAAAAATCTCGACTTCGACTGGCTTCAGCTCGACTGCCTGTTTTTTGCGCGCCAGTTCATACGCAGGACGGCCTTTTACTTTTTTTGCCGAAAACGATGGCGGCATCTGTTCGAAACGCCCGGTGTGCTCGGCCGCAAGCCTTTCAATTGTCGCGGCATCCAACACCAGCGCGGCGTCCGGGCCCTGCGCTTCGCCATCGGAATCGTAGGTATCCGTCGCGAAACCGAACCGGAATCCCGCCTCGTATCGTTTGCGGCGCCCGGCATAAAACTGCACCAGCCGCGTGGCCCGGCCAAGCAGCAGCACAAGAACGCCGGTCGCCAGCGGATCGAGCGTGCCCAGATGTCCAATTTGCCGGAAACCCGCAAGGTGGCGCACCGCATCAACTACGTCGTGCGACGTTTTCCCTTTCGGCTTATTGATGACGAGCGCGCCGTCGTTCGGCGCCGGCTGTGGTTGTCGTGTCATTCTAGCGGTTAAGGCATTCGCCCAGGCATTAAAGACGGAAAGACTTACGGCGCCGGCGGATTGTCTTTCTTCATTTCTTTCAACAGCCGCTCGATGCGCTCCACGTGCTCATGCGAAAGGTCCAGAATGAAATGCAGTTCCGGGACGCGCCGGAGTTGCAGCCGCTCGACTAGCTCCCTCCGGATGTAACCCGAGGCATGTTCGAGCGCCTTGATCGCGTCAGCTTGTTCCTTGTTCGTGCCTTTCACATTAATGAACACCCGCGCGTGCTTCATGTCCGGCTGGACGCGCACTTCGCTGGCCACCACGCTGATCTCCAGCCGCGGGTCCTTGAGTTCCCCCGCCAGCATAGCGTTGATCTCGTGCGCGATCTCCTCGCCCACGCGTTCGTGCCTGTGATTCGCTGGACTCATTGGCGTCCCTGAAACATCTTCTAAACAATCTCGACCGCTTGATTGATCAAGAATGACCCGAGGATGCGGTCGGCCTCGTCCAAGACCTTTTGCAGCACTTCCCTCAAGTGCTTTTCTTCATTCGAAATCGTTACGATTCCGACCACTGATCTCTGCCAGGTGTCGTGATGCTCCAGCTCCGCCACCGCCACGTTGAAATCCCGCCGCAGCTTATCCTTCAAGCTCCGCAGGACCTGCCGCTTGTCCTTCAGCGATTGCGCATCCGGGATGTGCAGCTCGAGGGTAAGCAAAGCAACCGGCATGAGCAGCTCCGGGGGACAGCTTGGCGGATTATTTCTTGCCGGCGGGCGCGCTGGCCTGTCCGGCGGCTTCCGCGGCGCTCATCTTGGTGACGCTGAAGCATTCCAGGACGTCGCCGACTTTGATGTCGTTGAAATTGGCTACGCCCGCGCCGCATTCAAAACCGGTGCGCACTTCGCTGGCATCATCCTTGAATCGCTTCAAAGAGTTGAGCTTCGACGTGTAAATTACCGCCCCATCGCGCAGCACGCGGACCTGCGCGTCGCGCTTCAGGACGCCATCGACTACGTAGCAGCCCGCAATCGTCCCCGCGCCCTTGACGCGGAACGTGTTGCGCACTTCCGCGCGGCCAAGGTACGTTTCTGTGACCACTGGCTCGAGCAGGCCTTCCATGGCTTTCTTAAGTTCGTCGGAAACTTCGTAGATGATGTTGTGCGTGCGGATGTCTACGTGTTCCTGTTGCGCCAAGTCCAGGGCCTTGCGGTCCGGCCGCACGCCGAACGCAATCACAATCGCGCCGGACGCGGAAGCAAGCAGCACGTCATTTTCCGTGACCGCTCCGACGCCTGAACCGATAATCTTCAGCTTCACTTGGTCGGTCGAAAGTTTCGGCAGCATTTCGCCGAGCACTTCGACGGAGCCTTGCACGTCGCCCTTGATCACGATTCCCAATTCCTTGACGTCACCGGCCTTCAATTGCTCGTGCAGCTGGTCCAGCGTGATGCGCGAGCCGCTGATGCGTGCCATCGCCGCGTCGCGCTGTTTGTTCTGCCGGTACTCCACGATGTGCCGCGCCTTGGCTTCATCGGTAACCTGGAAAAGGTCGCCGGCATCCGGTACGCCTTGCAAACCCAGCACTTCGACGGGAGTCGATGGCGGCGCGTCATTCACCACGCGGCCGCGATCGTCAAACATCGCTCGCACTTTGCCGAAAACCGAGCCGCAGATGAAAAAGTCGCCGGCCTTCAGCGTCCCGTTTTGCACCAGGATTGTGGCCACCGGGCCACGGCCCTTGTCCACGCGCGATTCCAGCACCGTTCCCGTTGCGGGCGCGTCCGGATTGGCCTTCAGCTCGCGCAAATCCGCCACCAGCAAAATCGTTTCAAGCAGCTTCTCGATGCCTGTCTTCTTCTTGGCGGATACTTCCACGAACTCCGTGTCCCCGCCCCATTCCGCGGGCATCAAGTTGTTTTCCGTGAGTTGCCGCTTCACGCGCTCCAGTTGCGCTTCCGGCTTATCGATCTTGTTGATCGCCACGATGATGGGAACCTTAGCGGCTCTGGCGTGGTCGATCGCTTCTTTCGTTTGCGGCATGACACCGTCATCAGCGGCCACCACCAGCACGACGATGTCGGTAACCTTCGCGCCTCGTGCGCGCATGCGCGTGAACGCTTCGTGACCCGGCGTATCGACGAACACCACGGCGCGGTCATTCACGACTACTTTGTACGCGCCAATGTGTTGCGTGATGCCGCCCGCTTCGCCCGCGGCGACATCCGCTTCGCGAATGGCGTCCAGCAGGCTGGTCTTGCCGTGATCGACGTGGCCCATCACCGTGACGACCGGCGGCCGCGGCTTCAAGCTTTCCTTGGTCTCTTCCTTGGCAACTTCCAGCACCATTTCTTCTTCAAGTGAGACGACATTCACCACTCCGCTGAACGCTTCAGCAAGTGTCGTAGCCGTCGGCACGTCCAGCGCCTGGTTGATGCTGGCGAAGACGCCGCGATCCAGCAGGTTCTTGAGAAGATCCTTCGCGCGCACGTCCAGCTTTTCAGCAAGTTCGCGAATGGTGATGCCTTCGGTAATCGTCACATCCCGCGGCGGACGCGGCTCCGGTGGCGCGATAACCGCTGCGACTGCGCTACGGCCCGCTCCTGGGCGTTGCCGCGTCGGATGCAGCTTGCGCTCACCTTCTTGCTCGCGCTTGTCCAAAACGGGGCGCTGGCGCTGGGGCGGCTTCCGCGTATAGAGCGGCTTGCCCGGCTCCGCCTTCGGAGGCAATTTCTCTGGAAACGGCGGCAGCATTCCCGGGCGTCCGGGCGCACGAGGGCCGGGCCGCGTGCCTGTCGGCATCGGGCCGCGGCGCTGCTCAAAGGGCCTAGATTGCGGTCCACCCGGAGCGCCGGGGCCCCCGGATCGCGGCGTAAATGGCCGTCCCTGCCCTGTCTGCGGAGGACGCATTGGCTGTCCGGGACGTGGTCCGCTTGGACGCGATTCTCGACTTGTATCTGGAAGCGGGCCTCGATTTCCCGTCGGCCCGGATGGCATTGGCCCGCGATTCCCAGCGGGTAACGGCCGAGCCGGTGCGCCTGCCCTTGCCGGCGCACTGGTACGCCCGGGGGCGGAACCAGGCGCAGCGGCCGCAGGACGATTCGCCGAAGGCTGTGTACCGGAAGGGGCTGCCGGTCGCGCCGGCGCTGACGGCCGCGCCGCTGCGGGCGTTGCTGGCGCTCCAGCCGGCGCCGGATGACGAATGGGAGTCGCCGCAGGCGCGCTCGTTGCGGGTGCGACCGGCTTCGCAGCCGGCGCCACCGCAGGCGCAGGAGCGGGTGGTTTGTGCGCCGCTGGAGCAGCCGCTGTTGGCGCGACCGGTGCGCTTGGCTTTGCCACAGGCGCAGCGGGAGTCGCCGGGGCGCTCGGTTTTACCGCGACTGGCGCCACACTCGCTTGCGGAGGCGCCGCGGGTGCGGCAGGTTTCACCCGCGCAGCCTTCGCGGCCGCTTCCTTCGATTCTTTTTCCGCTTTGGCAGCCGCTTCCGCCTGCGCTTCTTCTTCGGCGGCGCCCAGAATCTTTTTGCGCACCTTCTCGGCGACGTCCGCGGGAATGGAGCTCGAGTGCGTCTTCTTCTCCGTGACGCCGTAGCCCGGCAACAGGTCAATAATGGCCTTCGCCTTGACCTCCAGTTCGCGGGCCAACTCGTTGATTCGGACTTGGTTTGCGTCGGTCATGCGCTCCGTTCTTGACTACGACTTCGCTTCTTCCGCCTTCGCCGCATCGCCTTCATGATCGGCGGGTGTGGCCTCCGCTATTGTCTCTTCCGCCGCAGGGGCTTCCTCAACTGCATCTGCCGTCTGTGAACTTTCCGCAGTCTCCGCCGTCCCAACTTCCGCGGCGGCCTCGGCTTCTTCTACGGGAGTCTCGCCCCCCGCTCCCACACCTTCTGCGGGAGCTTCGCTGCTCGCCGCCGCTTCACCTGTCGCGGGAGCCGTCTCGGTACCGCTTTCATAAAAGCGATTCACCGCCTGATAAATCTTGTCCACCATCTTTTCGCCGATGCCCGGAATTTCCATCAACTGTTCCGGCGTCATGCCCGCGAGCTTCTCGACGGAATTGATTCCCGCTGCTTCAATCTTCTCGATGGTCTTCGCCCCCACTCCCGCCAGCGAAGTCAACGGCGTCGCCGGCGCGGTCAGCGCGGTCATTTGCTCTTCGATTTCCTGGCGTTTCTCTTCCTCGCTCTTGATGTCGATGTCCCAGCCAATCAGCTTGCTTGCCAGCCGGACGTTTTGCCCCTTCTTGCCGATAGCCAGCGAAAGCTGCGAATCCTCGACGATCACTTCGAGCTTCTTATTCTCCGGATCGGTGATTTGCACGCGCGTCACTTTCGCAGGGCTCAGCGCCTTTTGCGCGAACGCCACCGTCTCTTCGTTATAAGGGATAATGTCGATTTTTTCCCCGCGCAGCTCGCGAATAATCGACTGCACGCGCATGCCTTTCATCCCCACGCACGCGCCCACGGGATCGACGTCCTTGTCGCGGCTCGCCACTGCCACTTTCGTCCGTTCGCCGGCTTCTCGCGCCGCGAATCGAATCTGCACTGTGCCATCGTAAATTTCCGGCACTTCCATCTCAAACAAACGCTGCACCAGGCTGGCATCCGCGCGCGATACGATCACCTGCGGCCCCTTCGCCGCTCGATCCACCATTTTGATCACTACTCTCAGCCGCTCTCCGATGTTGTACGTTTCCAATTTTGATTGTTCGCGTTTCGGCAGCCGCGCTTCCGTCCGCCCCATGTCCACGATCAGATCCGGACCCTCGGCTCGCTTCACGATTACCGTCACCAGCTCGCCCACACGATTGTGGTACTCGTTATAAATCGTGTCGCGCTCGGCTTCGCGCACTTTCTGCAGAATCACCTGCTTGGCCGTTTGCGCCGCAATGCGCCCCAGCACGTCCGTCGGCTTTGGCGTCAGAATTTCCGTGCCGATCTCCGCCTCTGGATTCTTTTTCTTCGCTTCCGCCAGCATGATTTCTTTTTTCGGGTCGGTCACTTCCTCGACCACCGTGTACACCGAGTACACGTCCACCTGCCCGGTTTCCGGGTTGAACTTCGCGCGCAGGTCCTCTTCCGTCTTGTAAAACTTTCGCGCCGCCACCACCATCGCGTCTTCGATCGCCGACACCACCACTTCCGGCTCGATGTGCTTCTCGCGGCTCAGCATTTCAATCTGTTGGTAGAGCAAATTCGCCATATCTGGATTCCTAAAATTTCCTCGCTAAAACTCGACGACCAGATTCGCCTTCCGAATCGCCTCCAGCGGCAGCTCGACTGTCCGCGCTTCCTTCCCTTTCAGCTCCATGCGGACTTTCCCGTCCGTAAATCCCGCCAGCCGCCCTTCAAAAAACTTCGCTTCCCCCACCGGCTCGCTGGTGGAAATCTTTGCCAGCCGGCCCTTGAAGCGCTCAAAATCCGCGGCCTTCTTTAGCGCCCGGTCCATTCCCGGCGAACTGACCTCCAGCGTGTACCCTGCCGGGCCGGGAATCAGCTCCTCCACGTCGAGGATCACGCTCAATTGCTGGCTGACGCGCTCGCAATCGGAGTGGCTGATCTTCGGAAAGGGGTCATGCACAACTTCCGTCGCCCCGATCGTCCCCGCCGCATCGCTCACTGTCGCCGCTGGCTTCGAGAGCCGATCGATGTACACCCGCAGGAACCGCTGCTTGCCGACTTTCCACTCGACATCAACGATTTCCAGGCCTTCCGAACGCGCCACCCGCTCGGCGGCGGCGCGGATTTTTTCCAAATCCACGCAGAGACTCCCCGACCCTAGCCGGTCCGCGATGCACTCCAACCGGCCCAACAAAAAAGTGGGCTCGCGCCCACTCATCCGTTCGACCCGCTTCAGAGCGAAGTCAGAGTATATTCCGGCTGCACGGTAAATGCAAGATACGGGGCCCTGGGAGCGCCATTCTCCCGAATGGCGTCTGTCTGCGCCTCTCCTGGTGCCGGGCTTTCCCCCGGTTTGTGGCGGTCTCGACGGCTGCCGTTCACCCCGACGATGTCGGTCGGGGTCGGGAAGCCCGGCATCTTGATCCCGTTGTTGTGGCGGGTCTTTAGACCCCTTCTTTCGGTTTTGGGTTGCTAGCGGCGACTTCACGTCGCCATCTGCCCGCTGCCGCCGACGGGCCTCAATTAAATCGATGAGGGATCGACTGCGGTAGCCATTTCCAAGTAACCACAAAACGCATTTGCTAGTTGCATCTGCCGCGGCGTTCTGCATTCCGGTTCGAAGAGCTTCGGGCTGCCCACCAGAATCACTGTCGTCATCGCCCGGGATGTCGCCACATTCAGTCGGTTCAAGCTGTACAAAAACTCCATTCCGCGCGGCGCATCCTCGGGCGACGACGTGGTCAGCGAATAAATCACCACCGGCGCTTCTTGACCCTGAAACTTGTCCACCGTCCCAATTCGCATCTTCGGCAACCGTGCCGACAGATCCGCAACCTGAGCGTTGTAGGGCGCCACAATCAAAATGTCTTCTTCCTTCAAACTCCGCGGATTCCCCGCGCTCCGAAACCATTTTACTTCCGGTTTCAGCAATCCCTCCACAATCTGCGCTACAGCTTCCACTTCTTCCGCGCTCGAATTCCGATTCCCCGCATGCTCGATGGGAACAAGCCACAGTCCAGCCCCGTTCACCCACGCGTGCCCTTCGATTACGCGGCTCTGCGATATGGCGTGCGAACTCAGCCTTGCATCGTAGAAAAAGTCCGATGTGTATCGGCACACCCTCGGATGCAAACGCCAGGTTTCCGGCAGCAGGAATCCCATATCCGCCTCAATTGTCTTCCGTCCGTTCAACAAATGCTCAAGCGCGGATTTCTCCGCTCCATCCGGATGACTCCCCTTCGTCGGCCGCTCCAATTGCTGGGGATCACCCAGCAACACCAGCTTCTTCCCCGCTTGCGACACCGCCAGCACATCCGCAAGCGACATCTGCCCCGCCTCGTCGATGAACAGCACGTCCACTGCCTCGAAAGCCGCTTCCGGCGACCACAGCCACGAAGTACCGCCTACAACGTTCGCTTTGCCAGTCGTCAGCGCGCTCCACGCCTCGTCGTTGTCGACTCTCGCGACAGCCACGCCTTCGCTCTCTTCTCCTTCCTTGTCGCGATGCAGGCACCGCACTCCCTCGAAGCTCATTTCGTGTGCTGCTGCCACCACGTCGTCCAGCAACTTGCGAATCACTTTGTGGCTCAGCGCCGTCACGCCGATCCGCTTCCCTGATTTCACCAGTTCGCAAATCATTCGCGCTCCCGTGTACGTTTTTCCGGAGCCTGGAGGCCCTTGAATCGCAAACACGGAATCTTCCAGCGCCAACACGATTCGATTTGCTGTGTTGACCGCCGTCTCGGAAGCGAACTGCTGTAACTTCTCGCCGTTGATGAGCCGCGGCGGTCGTCGCAGTAGCAAATCTCGTCCTGCGCGATAACGACCCGCTGCATCCACCCCGTTTTCCGCTGCCCACACGCCGATCCGGTAGAGTGACCCGGCCTGAGAATCCGTCGGCAACGGCGCACTCCACATATAAACGGTCGGCGGATGCACCTCCGCGGTCTTCTTGGTTTTCTTGATGTCCACGACGCCCTTTGCCTGATCGATGGTCATGACTTCGCCGAACTTCTCGTCGCCGTAGTACAGTTCTTTTCCTGCACGAACGTTGCTCCGCTGCGGTTCGAACGAATAACGATCTGTCGGCACCTGTCGACCAGATACTACTCGCTCCACGAAACTCATACGACTTAGCCCCACTCGCTCATCCAGTAAATCCTCGTCATTCATCTCGGCATACCGATAGCCATCCTGCCATGCTCGTTTGTCTTCGCGCCGATGCCAGCTCAAAAGCTGTGCCAAGAGCCATCGTGCGGCTTGTTCTTCTGTCCGTGCAGCGGGGTCGACTGGGATTTCCGCGGAAAGCAGTTCAGTCAGCAAAGCCACTCGATCCAGCTTCTCTTTCAACTTTTCCGAAGGATCGCCGCTTTTTTCTGGCAGCCGGGGAACTTCAACACCACTCGCCACCAATTTCTCCCGCTCCTCCTCCAACCAGTCCCGCAGCTTCGCCGCCGAAAAACAATCCTCGCTGTTGTATCCCTCCATCGCCTCGCGCACCTGCTCTGGCATCCCTTTGTTTCCCCACCCAAGCTCCAGCCGGTGCTCCACATAGCGCATCGCTGCCCGCGAAGCTTCTAGTCGCGTCATCCGCTCGAATCCGTAAAACGCTTCCACTTTTTTCAGCGAATACTCTTCCACGCTTGCCCGCATTCCCTGCTTGTAAGCCTGATGCAAATCGACTAGCGCTCCAGCGCGCAGCAATCGGTCGATCTCGTCCTCCCGCGTCGCATACATACCCATGAGCCGCTTCAGCGCGCCGGGCTCATACGCTCCGAAGTGGTACACATGCATTTTCGGATTTGTTTCACGCTGCTGCATGATTTTATCCACCAGCCACTCAAATCCTTTCTTCTCCTCCTCACGGTTCAAAGCCCACTTCTTGTCGTAGCTCCACTCCCCACGGGGATTCCGATAGGCAAATCCAAACAAATATTGCAGACCCTGTTCCCCTACAAACGGATCGCCTTCCAAATCCACAAATACATCGTCAGTCGTGGGCTCAGGCAGCCGGCAAAATCCCATTCCTTCCGCCACTGGTAAGAGCAGCTCATGCTTCAGTTTCTTTTCTGTCCGCCCTTCCACCTGCACTCGCGCCTGTTCCCGCGCGCGCTCATATCCCGCTTTGGATCCGTGCCTGGGTTTTTCCTTCAGTGGAATTGGCAGCGCTGCCAGCTTCTCCATCGTTTCCGCATCCCACGCCTCGAATTGATCCCGTTGCTGCCTCCGAATCCCCGCCACCAGCGACAGATGATCGTCCGTCCGCCGCCGCTGATCGCACTCCCGAAACCACCGGCACACATTGCAGTGTTCCACGGGTTCTGGATACGTTTCTTTACCCGCATGGTCACCGACGGCGTTTAGCAATCGCTTTCGCACATGCCGGTAATACGCCGCGTACTCAAGCACGGAGTATTTTTCAGCTGCGTATCCCTCGCCAGGAGGTACCACCCACAGAGACTCCGGCAGCGTCCCTTGAATTTGCTTCAGCAAATCCGAGTACAGCGACAGTTGCAGAATCGTCGTCGCTTTCGTTTCGCGCGCCAGTTTCGTGTCTAGCACTTCGTACGACCAGGCCCACCGCTTGCTTGGCTTTTCCACCCGTCGAAGCACGTCCGGTCGCCCAAACCATTCCCCGTCGCGCAGGCCCCCTTGCGCAATCACTTGCGCGCCGCGCTCCATCAGCGCAAGCGTCTCCGCTAGCAGCCGCTCTTCTTCTTTGAAATCGATAGGTCCCAGATTCTCGACTGTGAGTCCCTTAGCAGCCAAATCTGCGAGATAGTCCTTCTCGTGCCTGTCACCACGTTCCCGAATGACCGCAAGGTCTGGGTCAGCCCACTCCGGCGCGGTCCGCTGGCCTCGCGCCACCTGCAACTCCAGCTTGGTCAAGTGCTGACATGCAAGGTGGTTGCTCAGGTCTGACGCCGAAAGCCGAATTTGTTGCGCAAAAATCTTCATAAGATGAAAAGCTCAGGCTGATTCCTCACGGGACATTGTCTCGCTCTTCAAATCTCTAACCCCCTACCTTTTCAACATCTTCCTGTTCCCTTTCGAATGATCGGTAAGTAATTTACTTAATATTCCTAGAATTTCGGCCATCTTTCCATGTGCCTCACGCTCGCCATCCTCGCCGGCCGTCCCGCTCGCGCGTGAGCTTCGCTCCTTCCATTTCAACCTTCAATCGGCCTGTCTCGATCTCATCGGGAAGTTTCCGGGGTCAGTCGGGGCCTTCAACCTCTCCATCTCCCAAGCGAGCATCCGATCATCCTTACTTCCTATTCTCTAAGTCCTTCAACTGCAACACTTATTGGATTTCTCCGCAAGTGTTGCAAACAAAAGACTTACGGCGCTACTAAACTCTCTAGATGACACTTACAAAAACCCGGGGGGGGAGGTGGTTCCCGACTCTGGAGCTCGCCACTTGTCTCTCGCCACTGTAGCCAAACCTTTTCCTTTCACACTCTTACGTACGCTTTTGCACCGCAAGAAAATCAACTCATCTGTTTTCAAGAGATTCCGCACACTTTGCCTCCAAACTGGGGGTACCCCTGCTCCTGCGGCCCTTGTCTCTCCATCGGCCGGAGCTTGCGAACTCGAATATCCCGGCCCTGCCGGGACTGGCTGGGTATCTCTGCCAAGGCATTCGGTTTCAACCTGTCGGCTGTCAACCTATTCAAGGAGAGGAAGGCGCGCATTGCGGACTGACCGCTTACTGGCCCGTGGCGGGGGCTCGCATGGCTTCATTCATATCGGTGCTCGCCTGCTTGCAGGAATCGCGCTGGCCTTCATAGCAGCGCTGGAGGTCTTCCAGGTAATTTTGCAGAATTTTTTCGCGAGTCTTACTCACGCCTTCTCGGGAGGCTGCATCCAATGCGCTCTTTGCCCTTTGCTCGGAAGCTCCGTCAGGGTGTTGCCCGAACTGCACGATGGCAGTGTAGGCGCTCCAGTAGCTCTCGTCCTGCGGGTTGCGGTGTCGCTTCACTTGCTGGTTCAGCGTGTAAACCAGCAGGTAGTTAGCCCCCAGGACGAACGCAATCCCCGCGATACCCAGAATCATGAGCCGCTTAAACACTGTACGGAGCCCACCCCATCTCTAAGATTCATAGTAGCGGATTATTCGGTCGCGCAAGCGCCTCGGCGGCGCACTGCTGTTCATCAGTACCTACATTGCGCTGGCACGCAGGCGCCACCAGCGGGTCGATGGGCCGCCAGGGCAGATAACTGCCTGACCATTTACTGGACCTTGTACCAGTTTCCTGCGACGGAGCCGAGTTGTAACTTGAGGTTGTCCCAGTCCGAGGTGAGGTTATGAGCGAAATCACCGTATGGATGCAAAGCAATTGGTATGAGCTAGGAAACCTCTTTGCTGAGTTTGTCTTCCTGGCCGTGGGTATCTGGTTTGCGCGAAAAATCCTGAGAACACTCCGGGCGTCCCAAGAGCAAGTCGGGACGCTGATTAAGCTGTCGGTGACCGGTGCGGTCCCCGAGCGGCAATCAGGGAATCCCGCCGCGGAGCGTTCCTTTGCGACCGGGAGCCCCTATTGGCTCACGCCGTCGGAGGCACCTCCTGCTGACCAGCCGGCGGCCTTCGAAAACGGCCCGAGCCGCTGGTCGAGTGCCGGGCACGGCCTGGTGACGTGGTTGAACACTCCCATGAAGAGCAGCGGCTCCGCTCCGTGGCGCAAAGCCATCAAGTGGCTGCAGGCGCCCGCGGGAAGCTAGCGGCAGCCTAGCGGCAAGCTACGAGGAAGCTTGGTCGGAAGTTGACCACAAGCTGATCGGAGCGCGGCAAGTAGCCGCCGGCTGAAAATGTTTTGGCCCGCCGAGAAGCCCTGCGCATCTCGGCGGGCTTCGCCGTCTTTGAATTTTCCGGTAAACGGTTTAGTGCGGTGTCAATGTCGCGGAAAAACTCTCTTTGGCAGCGTTTTCGTAAAGGTGCAGAAGTTGCGCGGCGCGCTTGAGCAAATCCCCCGGCAGATCCCCAGGCTGATAGTCCACAAAGCCGGTGGTATACGCCAGGTTGACTCTGTGGCCGGAACAGACCACTTCCAAGGCGCCGAGCCGGTTCAAGACGGTCTTGACTTCGCCCAGGTTGCATTCCGGCAGCACTAGCAAGAAATCGTCGCTGGCCAGCCGCGCCGCAAAATCGGAACCGCGGCACGCTTTCTTCAAACGCCGCGCAAGCTCTTTCACCGCTTCGTCCAAGGCGGATTGGCCGTAACGTTTGCCGAGTTCGGCAAACTCGTCCAAATGGACGGTGGCCAGGCTTAGCGCAGTGTTTTGCCGCCGCGCGCGCGCAATCTCTTTGCCGAGCTGCTGCTCGATGAAGGACCGCGTGAGCAGTCCCGTGACGGAATCGACGCTCGACGAAGAAGTGGAAATTTGATCGGGTACCGCCGCGTCCGCGCTGCCGGCGTTGTACCCGCTCAAATGTCTCCGCTCACGGCGAAAGAACCATTGCCGGTAAAGCATCCAGCCGTTGAAAAGAAGAAGCAGGGACAGGATTCCCCAACGCGCCTGGTCGGAGCGGATTTCGTAAAAATGTTCGTAGTGGCGGAACAAAGAGGGAAATGAGGAAAGCACAAAGGCGGTCGCAGACAGCGTGGCGACAAAAAATGCGGAGAACCACAGCCACCACTCGCGCCGCGCAACTTGCCGCAACTCGGAATCCGCTTGCTGCGCGCGGAAAGCATCCGGTCCCTCAAGCGCTGAGGAACTTTGTATGGTGTGGCGAGTGCCGAGTATTGATGGCATATTCCTGGAGAAAAGCGATACTCAACAACAATAAGACGCTGCTGCAAAAGAAGGCAACGGAGAAATGGTACAGGGCCGTTCCATTCAAGAACCTGACCGAAGGGTCAGAAGGAATTCCGCTTGCAGCGAATGGGCGTGGGAACACGCGCGTATGGCGCATCCTCGAGGGAAGCACTCGGCGTAATCGGGATAGGGGGAGCAGTCACCTGCTCGCCCCTCCCACAGTCGCGGTAGGGACGCGAGTTAACCTCGCGCCCCCCGCACAGATCCGTACGGGCAGGATTGCTGCATACGGCTCTTACCGTAGATACCTGGCGTTGAAGCGCATGGCAGGACGCGGGTGCAGGATCGTAGCACTCGGGATCCACCGAGCGACAAGCGGTCCGAAACGCTCCCAGGGCATCCGACTTTTCTGGCTCCGCCGTTGCAGCGCGCGGGACCAGTGCCAGACGACTTGGGCCCGAAAGCTCTGCAGACTATCGATGTTGCCGGGCACCGCATGGTAGTTG
>WNFT01000096.1_pt1 | contig 55683 bp, 47 predicted proteins | sample 5400191 | NCBI WGS metagenome assembly WNFT01 (sample SAMN13153359, study PRJNA577476) | soil metagenome | isolation source: 80 cm saprolite under Madrone tree | place: USA:California | collected 2016-06-14 | reverse complement strand
CGCGCGGTGATCGGAATTCGCGGCAGAATTTCCTGCAGCGCAGGCTTCTCGGACACATAGGAATAGCCGAGGTCGCCGCGCAGCAGCCCGCCGATCCAGTGCAGATATTGCACGACGATCGATTGATCGAGTCCGAGTTCGCGCTCCAGATTAGCCTTGTCCGCAGGATCGACGAATCCCGCGGCGTCAAACAGGATGTCGACAATGTTGCCAGGCACGACGCGCAGCAGCACAAAGATGATGACCGAGATCCCGAACAGGGTCACCAGCATCAGGACGAGGCGCCGCACGATATAAGCAAACACCGGGCTACTCCTGTTGGCGCGTATTCCACAAAAGTGGACACCGGTTTTGCGATCAGAATACGCGCAAGTTGTTAAGCCGGCTGGCGAGGTTTACCCCTGCTCGTGACCGCGGACGCTATTTATCCAGCCACACGTCCTCGTAGCGATAGCCGTTGTAGGAGCTGTTCACCATGATGGTAATGCCCTTTACATAGGGCTGCCAGCAGGTGCCCATGCGGCCATGGAAGATGATCGGCCGCGCAACGTCCTCCTGAAGCTTCTTGTCGATCTCCCATACCAGCTTCTTGCGCTTGGCGACGTCGGTCTCCTGGGATTGCCGATCGAACAGCTTTTCGATTTCCTTGTTGCAGTAGTTGGTGTAGTTCCGCTCCGAATTGCAGGAATAGTTCTCGTAGAACGACTGGTCGGGATCATCGACCGCATTGCCGGTGAGGTTGAGGCCGAGCGCATAATCCTTGCGCGCCACTTTCGAGAACCAGTTGGCGGTTTCGACCACATCAAGTTCGCCGTCGATATAGATGCTCTTGAGCTGATCGATCAGGATGACGGCGGGGTCGCGGTATACCGGGATATTGCGCGTAGAGACCTTCACCGCCAGATGCTTGTCCGGCCCGTAACCGGCCTTCTGCATCAGCTTGCGGGCCTGCTCACGGTTGGCATTCACGTCCGGGCCGTATCCCGGTATCGTCTCCAGCATCTCCTTTGGCATCGCCCACAACCCGCCCGGCGCAGGCAGCATGGTCGCGCCGATATCCGCCTGGCCTTCATTCAGAATCATGATGAATGGCTTTCGATCGAGTGCCAGCGCCATCGCGCGGCGAATATCAAGGTTGTCAAACGGCGGCGCGGACGAGTTGACGATGATATTGGTGCTGACGTTGATCGGCTCGACCACGCACACGGCATTGGGCGCCTGCGCCTTGACGTCCTTGAGCAGCGGAATCGATACCTCGGTCGGAAACGTCATGTCGAACTTTCCGGCAACAAAGGCGAGAATGGCGGTCGAGCGATTGGGTATGATGGTGAACTCGATGCCGTCGAGATGCGGCAGGCCCTTCTTCCAATAGTCCGGATTGCGGGTGAGCTTGATCGATTCGTTGGCCTTGAACTCGACGAATTTGAACGGGCCGGTGCCGACCGGCTTGGTGCGCATCTCGCCGGGTGAAACATGGCAGGGATAGATCGGCGTATAGCCGGAGGCGAGCAGCGCCAACAGCGCCGGCTGCGGCCGCTTCAGGTTGAAGGCGACCTCGAAGTCGCCGTTGGTCGTGACGTCGGCAACCTCGTCATACCAGGACTTGCGCGGGTTCTTGCGGAATTTCTGCGGCGACTTGCCCATCAGCATGTCGAAGGTGCATTTGACGTCATTGGACGTAAACGGCTTGCCGTCGTGCCACTTTACGCCCTGCCGCAGCTTGAAATTGAGTACCTTTTTGTCATCGCTCCAGGCCCAGCTCTCCGCGAGATCCGGGACGATCGATTCCAGGCTGTTTTGCGGAACGTCCTGCTTGTAGATGACCAGGTTGTTGAAGACGGGCATGAAGGGAATGTTGACCGAATAGGTCGCCTCCTCATGGATCGAGGCGCTGGCCGGACTGTCCCGGTGATAGATCCGCAAGATGCCGCCCTGCTTCTCCTCGCCCGCCTGCGCAAGACTGGAAACCACCAATAACGACAGTGCCGCGGCGGCACACGCTTGCACGCTCCGCATGCTTCCCTCCCTCGAGATTCCGGCCTCAGCTCGGCCCGATTTCTCGAACGATATCATGGCGGAAGGCCTGCGCAACCAGCGACAACCGGTCGCGGCATTGGTCCTTTGGACTAAGGCAGCCCGAAGGGGTGGCGGGACCGATGATCGAGCCGGAGATCAACAGGGGCGGTGAGCACGGCCGCGAGAAGCGTCAGGGTTCCAACTTGCCGCTCGTCCTCCAGCTTGACGATCACGGGCCCTGCTTGGGCCCGTGATCCCGGCCATCAACAGGCGAGGGAAGCAACGACGCCGCTTAGGCCGCCTTGCCCTTCTGCTGTTTCATGAAAGCCTCGGCGCGCTTCTGCAATTCCTGCGGCGCGACGTCTTCCTTGTGGGTGGCGATGAACCAGCTGTTGCCGGACGGATCCTTCACGGCGCCGCTGCGGTCGCCGTAAAACATGTCCGACGGCTCCATGATCGAGTTGCCGCCGGCCTTGATGGCCCGCTGATACACGCTGTCCACGTTCGGTACGTAGAGGTAAAGCGAAGACGGCGTTGCCTTGGCCATCTCGCTTTCGTCGGCGATCATCACCGGAGAGTCCCCGATCGTTACCTGCGCGTGCATGATCGATCCATCCGGCCGCTTGGTCGGTTCATGAGATATTTTCGCTCCGAACGCCTGCTGAAGGAATTCGATGACGTTCGAGGCGCCGCGCACGGTGAGATAGGGCGTCACAGTGTGATAGCCGTCGGGGACGGGTTTTGCTGCCATGATTGGCCTCCGAGTTTGCTGAGAAGCGCCCAGCGTCGTCGGGGATTTTGCTTTTTGTTTGCCGTCGTTGTGAAAATGTGATGGCAACCCTTGCTCGCTTTGGAACCGTCACACTTCCAGCTTGTCGCCGCCCTTCAGATCGAGGATGTCGCGGGCCTCATCCGAGGTTGCGACCTCGAGCCCGAGACCTTCGATGATCTTGCGGGCGAGCTGCACCTGTTCGGCGTTCGACGCCGCCATTCGGCCGGGCGCCGCCCATAGCGAGTCTTCCAGCCCGACGCGAATATTGCCGCCCATCGCCGCCGCCATCGCCGCAATCGGCAGTTGGTTGCGCCCGGCGCCCAGCACCGACCACACGAACTTGTCGCCGAACAGGCGGTCGGCGGTGCGCTTCATGTGCAGCACGTCTTCGGGATGCGCGCCGGTCCCGCCCTGCAGGCCGAACACCGTCTGCACGAACAGCGGCGGCTTCACCATGCCCTGCTCGAGAAAATAATTCAGGTTGTAGAGGTGTGCGGTATCGTAGCACTCGAATTCAAAGCGGGTACCAGTCTCCGACAACGTCTTCAGCACGTATTCGATGTCCTGAAAAGTGTTGCGGAACACGATGTCCTTGTTCTCGAGGTGCTTGCGCTCCCAGTCATGGTCGAACTTCTTGAAGCGGTTGAGCATGGCGAAGAAACCAAAATTCATCGACCCCATGTTCAGCGAAGCGACTTCCGGCTTGTAGACCGCGGCGGGCCGGACGCGCTCATCCACTTTCATGGTCGGCGCGCCGCCGGTGGTCAAGTTGATCACGCAGTTCGAACGCTGCTTTATGATCTTCAGGAACGGCGCAAACGCCTCGGGGCTTTGGTCGGGCTGGCCGGTCTTCGGGTTGCGCGCGTGCAGATGCACAATCGCGGCACCTGCTTCGGCGGCATCGACTGCGGCGTCGGCGATTTCCTGCGGCGTCACCGGCAACGCCTTCGACATCGAGGGGGTGTGGATCGCGCCGGTCACGGCGCAGGTGATGATGACTTTGCGGCTCATGCGTTGCTCTCTTTCTGGCGGGCTCGGTACTTCATGATTTGTCGCTTTGCGCGGCCTTGTGCGCGGCCAGTGCCGCAAGGCGCTGGTTGCGCCGCTGTGTCAGCGCCGCGATGCGCTCGGGCGTCGGCCGATGCGGCCAGGCCGCAATCACCCGGTCAACATTCGGGCTTTGGTAAACGTCAGGCCCGGCGGGAGCCGATGCGAGCTCCTTGTAGAAGCCGGTATAGCGCGCGCAATAATCCGGGATGCCGCCGGGCGCATTGAGTTCGATGGTCTCGAACGGTCCGAGAAACGACCAGCGCAAGCCAAGCCCATCCTTCACCGTGTGATCGAGGTCCTCTGCCGAAATAAAGCCTTCGCCGACCAGGCGGAATGCTTCGGCGAGCAGCGCACCCTGCAGCCTGTTGAGGACAAAGCCGTTGACCTCGCGGTTGATCGTGACCGGCACTTGCCCGATCTCGGAATAGATTTTGCGCGCGCGGTCGATGGCGTCAGGCGCAGTCCACGGCGCGCCGCACAATTCGACCAGCGGTATGAGATGCGGCGGATTGACGGGATGGCCGATCAGGCAACGCGCCCGGCCCGGCAGCATTTCCGTGAAGCGCGACGCCGTGATGGCCGAGGTCGACGACACCAGCAGCGCGTTGGGCGGCGCGAGCCTGTCGAGTTCGGCAAAGATCGCAATTTTTTCCTCGACAATCTCCGGGCCGTTCTCCTGCACGAACCCGACACCCTTGACGGCCTCGTTGAGACTTGCCGCAATGGAGAGCCGCCCCGCCGCACCATCCGGATCGTCCGCCAGCCCATGACGTGCCAGCGCCTGCAATTCCTCGCGGATCAGACCGGGCGCGGCCTTCAGCGTCGGTTGATGCGGATCGCTGAGCCGCACGTTCCACCCGGCGCGGGCAAAGATCGCAGCCCAGGCGCGTCCGATCAGGCCGACGCCGACGATGGCGACACGTCGATTTTGCTCTTTCATTTCCATCTCACAGCCACAGCACCTTGCGGCGCAGGTCGAGATCGTCCCGCAATGCCCTGGACGGTCCCTCGTGAATCACCCGGCCGCGCTCCAGCGCCACCGTGGTGTCGGACAATGCCAGCGCCAGATCGAGATTGTGATCGACGATGATGATGGCGATTTCCTTGCGCAGCCGGTCGAAGGTCTCGAACAATTGCTCGACCACGGCCGGCGCCAGGCCCTCGAAGGGTTCATCGAGCAGCAACGCCCGCACGTCGCCTGACAGCGCGCGCGCCACCGCCACCATCTGCTGCTCGCCGCCGGAGAGATAATCGGCGGGACTGTCGAGCCGTTCGCGAATCCGCGGGAAATATTCGTAGATACGCTCGCGCGTCCAGTGCACGCCGTTGCCGGTCTGGCGCTTCAACCCGCCGAGCTCGAGATTCTGCTCGACGCTGAGCCCGGCGAACAGGCCGCGGCCCTGCGGCACATAGCCGATGCCGAGACGCGCATGCTCCGCAGACGAAAGCCCGACCAGTTCATGGTCCGCCAGCTTGATCGATCCTAGTGCGGCCGGCGCGATCCCGATCAGCGTCTTCAACAGCGTCGACTTGCCGGCGCCGTTGCGCCCCAACAGCGCGATGATCTCGTTTTCGTGCAGCGTGAAGCTGACATCGTTGAGAATGTGGCTCTTGCCGTAGAACGTATTGACATTGGTTGCGGTCAGGAGCGCGTTGACGCGGGCGGCGGTTTCGCGCGGACGTGCGGCAACTTCGGTGGCACCGGAGCCGATATAGACTTCCTGCACCTTGGGGCTGGCGCGCGCATCCTCGACCGAGCCGTCGAGCAGCACCCGGCCTTCGTTCATGACGGTGACCTGATCGGCGAGCTGAAATACCCGGTCGATGTCGTGTTCGACCAGCAACACCGGCAGATCAGAGGAGATGCGCTTGATGATGGCGCCGATGCGCTCGCGCTCCGCCGCCGCAAGCCCGGCGAGCGGCTCGTCCAGCAACAGCACGCGTGGCGCGGTGGCGAGTGCCACGCCCATGTCGAGCAGGCGCTGGCCGCCATAGGACAGCATGCCCGCCTCGGCCTTTTCGATGCCGGCAAGGCCGAGATAGCGGATGGTCGCGTCGGTCTCGGCGTTGATGGCCCCGATCGACAACGCGTTGGTGATGGGATCGAAGCGGCGGGGATGGCGGGCCTGCACGGCCAGCCGAATGTTTTCGCCGACGCTCAGCGCCGGAAAAAGATTGGTGATCTGGAACGAGCGGCCGATGCCGGCGCTGGCGATCTCCTCCGGCACATGTCCGGCGATCGGCCGGCCCATCAGCGATACCTCGCCCTCGTCCGGCGGAAACATGCCCGACAACAGATTGAACGCCGTGGTCTTGCCGGCGCCATTGGGCCCGATCAGCGCGTGCAGCGTGCGGTCGGCAACTGATATGTCGACGCCCTGCACTGCCTTGATGCCGCCAAAGCTCTTGACGATGTGGCGGGCGGAAAGCACCGCGCCGTCGATGTGGGATTGCGGCCGCAGAAATTCCGGCAGCGGCAACACCTCGATCCGGCGCGCCGACATTGCGGCGTCTTCGGTCGTCTTCTTGCGGAAAGGCGCGATCAACCGCTCGCCGACGCCGACCAGACCCGTCGGCGAAAACACGATGAAGGCGACAAACACCAGGCCGAACCAGAACAGCCAGTTCTCGGTGTAGATGCCCAAAAATTCGCGGAACAGGATGAAGAACAGCGCGCCGAGCGCCGGCCCCAGGAAACTGCGCATGCCGCCGATCACGACCATGGCCAGCAGATCGCCGGAGAATGAGACGGAGATCGGATCGGCCGAGGTCATGCGGTTCTGATACAGCAGGAGTATGCCGGCAAGCCCGGTGATGGCTGCGGACAATACGAACGCCGCGAGCTTGTAGCGATTGGTCGGATAGCCGAGGAAGCGCGCGCGCTGCTCGTTCTCGCGGATCGCCACCAGCACGGTGCCGATGGTCGAATTGTGGAAGCGCCACAACAGGACCAGCACCAGGAAGGCGATGGCCGCCACGAACCAGTAATAGACGGTCGAGGATTCCAGGTTGAAGCCGAACAGCGTCGGCCGGGTAATGCCGCCGAGGCCGTTCTCGCCGCCGGTCACTTCGGTCCAGCGGAACGACACCGCATACAGCATTGCCGAAAGCGCCAGCGTCAGCAGCGAGAAATACACGCCGCGCCGCCTCAGGATCAGGAAACCGAACGCCGCCGCAATCACCGCCACGATCAGGACCCCGGCGATGGTCGGGCCGAAAAACGAGTCATGCATCAGGTTGCGCTGGATCAGCGCCGCCGCATAGGCCGCAAGACCGAACCAGGCGCCGTGGCCGAACGAGACGAGCCCGGTATTGCCGACCAGGATGTTCAGGGACATGCAGGCCACGGCGAAGATCACGACTTCCGTGGCCGAAGTCATGGTGAGGCCGAGCGCGAGCAGCACCGGCGGCAACACCAGGAGCCCGAGCGCGGCAATCAGCAATGGAATTGGCGGGCGCTTTGACATCTCCGGCGCCTCACTCGAACCGCATGATGCGTTCGCCGAACAGTCCGCGCGGACGGAACAGCAGCACCAGCAGCATCAAAAGATAGATCGCCGCGGTCGAGGCCGCCGAATAGCCGATGCCGACCATGACGCCCTTGACCAGGCCGACCAACAGCGCCGCGGCCACGACGCCCCAGAACGATCCGAGACCGCCGATCACCACGACGACGAAAGCGGGCGTGATGATCTCCTGGCCCATCGCCGGATGGACCGAATAGATTGGCGCCAGCAGCACGCCGGCCAGCCCCGCAAGCCCGATGCCGAGCGCGGCCACCGCGGACATATAGGGCTGCAGCGAGATGCCGAGCGCGCCGACCATGTCGGGGTTCTGCACGCCGGCGCGCACCACGCGGCCGAAGGATGTCTTTTGCAAGAGCAGCCACAGCCCGGCAATGCAGGCCACGGCGATGCCGAGCAGGACGACGCGATAGAACGAATAGATGAAGCTGCCGATCGCGACCTGTCCGCGCAGCCAGGGCGGAATCGAATAGGACAATGGCGCCGCGCCGAAGATCATCCGCAACACCTGCTCCGCCACCATCGCGAGGCCGAATGTCAGCAGCAGCGAGAGGATCGGATCGGAGCGATAGAAGCGGCGGAACAGGGTGCGTTCGATCACGATGCCAAGCAGCGCCACCGCGACCGGCGCGGCCACGAACGATCCGCCGAAGCCGAGATAGGGCGAAAGCACCAGCGTCAGATAGGCGCCGATCGCATAAAACGCGCCATGCGCCAGATTGACGATACCGCCGAGCGAGAAGATCAGCGACAGGCCCAGCGCGATCAACAGGTAATAGACGCCGTCGAGCAGCCCGTTGAGGATTTGCTGCGCTAACAATATGGCGGACATGGCTTGGCCCCCGACCAAAAAGCTAAACGTTCTGAAATTCTCACTGCGAGCCAACGAACCGGTGCGAATATGCCGATGCCGTCATTCCGGGGCGATGCGAAGCATCGAATCTCGAGATTCCCCGATGTGCAATTGCACATCTGAGGTCTGGTGCTCGCGCACCATCCCGGAATGACGGTGCCTTGTCGCTTTGCTCCTCGCAATGACGACCAACGGCGCGATTTTTGGCTGCAATTCGCCTCAGCCGGTCAGCTCGGGAACGTGCAGCTGTTCTCTTCCTTGGTGGCGGCGATCGCTTCCAGATCTTCCTCGGGGCCCGGCACCGGCGGGCTCGAGGTGAAGATGTCCCACTGGTTCTTGATCTTGTCGGCGGGCAGCGCCGTGACGGCATACATTTCGTGCATCAATTGATGATCCGAGGCGCGGAAGTAGCCTTGCCGCGTCTTCAGAATATCGAATTTCGCGCCTTTCTCGAAGTGCTCGATGATTTTTGGCGATTCCGCCGATTTGAGCTCGTTGATGGTTTGCGCCACGATCTTGATGGCGATGTAATCGCCCCAGGCCTGGTTTTCCGGCGGCTTGGAATATTTCTTGGAAAACGCCGCAACGAAGGTTTTCGAGCCGGGCGTGTCGATCAGGTGATGCCAGACCACCGGCCAGGTGCCGACGAAATTGCCTTTGCCGGCGGCCCAGGCCAGCGCGGTGTCGAAGCCGAAGCCGCCGACCGGGAAAGTCAGGCCGAACTCGGCATATTGCTTGAGGAAGTTGGTGGTCTGGTTGCCCGCCAGATTGATCACGACCAGATCGGGCTTGGCCTCGCGGATTTTCAGCAGGTAAGCGGAGAAATCGGCGGCATCGGTCGGCACCAGGTCGTCGCCGGCGAAATTGCCGCCATTGCCTTCCATGAAGCGCTTGGCGACTCTCAAGAGGTCATGGCCGAACGCATAGTCCGCCGTCAGCGAATACCACCTCTTGCCCTTGACCAGTCCGTCGCGCAGGAACGAGCGGCCGACGGTTTTCACATACATCGAGTTCTGCGATTCAACGTGGAACATATAGCGCTGGCAATCCTTGCCGCGCAGCGCATCGGAGTTGCCACCGCTGTTGATGTACAAGGTCTTGGTGCGCGAGGCGACCTGCGCGATGGTGAGGCACGAAGCGGAAGAGATCTCGCCGATGATGCAGGCGACCTTGTCGCGCTCGATCATGCGCTCGGCCTTGGTCGATGCGGTCTGCGGATTGACCGAATCCTCTTTCAACAGCTCGACCTTGCGGCCCATCATGCCTCCGGCTGCGTTGATTTCCTCGACCGCGAGATCGGCCGCCATCACGGCATACTCGCCGAGCGGCCCAAGAAAGCCGGTGCGCGGCGTCAGGTGGCCGATCTTGATGACGTCGGCCGTTTGCGCGCGCAAAATCGCCGGCGCGGAGATTCCCGACACCAGCGCGAGGCCGCCGGCGGTCTTCAACAGGCGGCGGCGCGTGAATTGATTGTTGTTCGACATCAGTCCTGGTCTCCCTGATACGGCCGCGCGGGGCTGCGGCTGTTTGTTCTCCGGCAGACGCCGCGCCGCTCTCTGGATAAGCGCTTGGTCTCACTTGCCGTGATCTGTGATCACAGTTAGAGTTGCAAAAGACGGGGCCGTTGTCGAGTCCTCTCTCGAAAATTCAGGCCTGCAGAAACTTGCACCGTGCATGGAGTTTTCGCATTGAACTTGCCCGCCGCGCTCAATCTGGTGGAACCGCTCGAGCGACAGACGCTGGGCGAGCGAGCCTATGCCAAGCTCGCGGATCTGCTGATTTCCGGGCGGCTTGCGCCGGGCGAAAAACTGTCGCTGCGCGCGGCGGCCGATGTGCTCGGCGTCTCCATCATGCCGGTACGCGAGGCGGTGTCGCGGCTGGTCGCCGACAGGGCGCTCGAAGTGACGCCGAACCGCGCGGTGCGCGTGCCCTTGATGTCGGCGGCGCAGTTTCGCGACCTCACCAGGGTGCGCATCGCGATCGAGGGCCACGCGGCGGCGCAGGCCGCGTTGCACCGAGACAAGCGCGACCTTGTCTCGATCGCGCGCGCGGAAGCGGCGATGCGGGCGGAGAGCGAATTGCCGACGCCCGATTTGCCGCGCGCGGTCGAACTCAACAAGACCTTTCATTTTGCGGTCTATGAAGCGGCGCATTCGCCGATCCTGGTGGAAATCATCCGCGCGCTCTGGCTCAAGGCGGGGCCGGTGATCAATCTCGATCTGCGCGCCAATCCGGAACGGCTGGCGAAGGGCGACGCGATCAGGTTTCATGCCGATGTGCGCGGCGCGATCGCCGCCGGCGATGCTGCCGCGGCGCTGAACGGAATTGCCGCCGACATCAGCGGTGCTGCGGATTTTATCCTTTCTCGCGGCGGTCTGGCCGGCTGAAATTCTTGCAAAACTACCGCGGAGCGATCATGGATCTCGATATCATCGGTTTGCGCGTGCTGGTCACCGCCGGCGCCGGCGGCATCGGGCTTGCGATCGCGCGCCGATTCGCGGCCGAGGGCGCCAGGGTTCACACCTGCGATGTAGATGAAATGGCGCTGTCGGCGCTTGCCGCCAGCGACCCCGGGATCACCGCGACGCCGTGCGACGTGTCCGATCGCGCCTCAGTGCAGCGGATGTTCGCGGAGGCGCTGGCAAAACTCGGCGGCCTCGACGTCCTCGTCAACAATGCCGGCATCGCCGGACCGACCGCGAAGATCGACGAGATGAATCCGGAAGACTGGGACCGCTGCCTGGAGATTTGCCTGACCGGCCAATTCAATTGCACCCGCCTTGCGGTGCCGCACTTACGCAAGAGCAGGAACGCCTCGATCGTCAATATCTCATCGGCCGCGGGCCGGCTCGGCTTTGCGATGCGCACGCCCTATGCGGCGGCGAAATGGGGCGTGATCGGGCTGACAAAATCACTGTCGATCGAACTCGGCCCCGACAACATCCGCGTCAACGCGATCCTGCCGGGCCTTGTCGCCGGCGACCGCCAGCGCCGGGTGCTCGAAGCCAAGGCGCAGCAGCGCGGGATTTCCTATGCCGAGATGGAGCGCACGGCGTTTTCCTACACCTCGATCAAGGACTACGTGATGCCGGAACAGATCGCCGATCAGATCCTGTTCATGTGCAGCCCGCGCGGAAAAACGATTTCCGGTCAGGCGATCTCGATCTGCGGCGATACCCAGATGCTGGGCTAGCCGAGGGAATTCGGCGCGGCGTGACAGCTTGATGCACCGGTTCGGAACGAAGCCATGGCAATTGAGCGCAAGGACGTATGGGCGAGCGGTGAGGCGTACGAGCCCTATGTCGGACGGTGGAGTCGCCTCGTCGCCCGCCAATTCCTGGCATGGCTCGACGTGCCTCCGCACAGAGACTGGCTCGATATCGGTTGCGGCACCGGTGCGTTGTGCCAGCAGATCATTGACGACGCATCGCCTCAGCGCGTGACGGGCGTCGATCCCTCGGACGGCTTTATCGCTTTTGCCCGCCATAAGGTGACCGACCCGCGCGCGACCTTCCAGCTCGGTGACGCGCTGAGAATTCCACTCGCCGACGATTCCGCCGACGCCACCGTATCCGGCCTGGTGATGAATTTCGTCCCCGATCCGGCAAAGGCTGCCGGTGAAATGAAACGGGTGACGCGTCGTGGCGGTATCGTCGCGGCCTATTTATGGGACTACGCCGGCGAGATGCAAATGATGCGTCGCTTCTGGGATGCCGCGATAGCCTTGAACTCCGGCGCCATCCCGCTCGATGAGGGCAAACGATTTCCGTTGTGTAACCCCGAGCCCTTGACACATCTATTCCAGGATGCGGGCCTCGAGGCGGTCGAGGTTCGGGCCATCGACGTTCCAACGGTCTTCAAGGACTTCGATGACTACTGGACGCCGTTTCTCGGCGGTCAGGCACCTGCGCCCGGATATTGCATGTCGCTTTCCAAAGAGCGTCGCGCGGCATTGCGCGAGCACATTCGTGCAAGCCTTCCTGTCAGGGATGACGGCAGCATCCATCTGATAGCGCGCGCGTGGGCTGTACGCGGCACGGTTTCGTAGTTCTTGATGACGGCTTCCTGAACATGCAGGTCGAGGAGCAATTTACTGAACCGCAACGGTGACACGCAAGAAGGTCGCGGGGATGGAGGTGGTATCCTTGCCGGGGCTTTTGTTCTGGCTGTTGAATAGAGCTTCCAGCTCCTTCTGCAGGTCGCCGCCTTTGCCGTTCTTTTCTGCAGCTTCGAATGCATTCATGGTCGGCCCGTAATATTTTCTGAACGCATCGACGAGTTCTGACGGCTTGCCCGGAAAGTTGAAGACGTAGGTATCCCTGAGAAACGATATATTCTCTTTGGGAATTCCCGCGGCGCCAAACCGCTCGACCACATTGCTCTCGACCCCCCACGTCATCGGACTGACGAAGCCCTCCGGCGGTGGCGGCGAATAGGCCGCGCTGGTTTTCAGAATTTGTGCAACCAATGTCGGATCATTCGGGATCCAGTTCCCCATCACGATCCGCCCGCCGGGCTTGGTCACGCGCACCATCTCCTTGGCAACATCAAACGGCTTTGGCGCGAACATGGCTCCAAAAATGCTCACCACGAGATCAAACGTGTCGTCCTTCAGCTCGTGCAAATTGGATGCATCGCCTTCCTGAAACTTGCAATTGGTGAGGCCATGCTCCTTGGCGCGCTTGTTGCCGGCTGCAACCAGGTTGTTTGCGATATCGACGCCCAACACGTCCGCTCCCAGCTTCGCCTCCGGTAGCGCCGTGGTCCCATCGCCACATCCGAGATCCAGAACCTTGAGCCCCTTCGAGACGCCGATGCTGTTGACGAGCGCCTCTCCGCTCTCTCGCATGCTCAGCGCAATACGCGTAAAATCGCCTTTTTCCCAAAGCGCTTTGTTCGGATTCATTACAGTATACTCCTTCTAATTGGCCGATGGCAGCTGCGTGACTTATAACCCGGACACAATCGAACTATTCATATCTGATTTTGGTGGCGCTTGCCGTGAAGCATTTCGCCGCGGCTGAGCCCAATGTTCCCGATCTTGGCCTTCGCCTCCAGAACAATGACATGCCGCGGCACGGAAAGACCTTCAGAGAACCACGATTTATTCTGCAGATGCGCATGAGATGTCCTTTAGGTAAGTTCTCGCGCCCGGCGCTGGCGGAGCTTAAAACGTTACGCCGAAGCGCTACTGCAGCCGGTCCAGACGAAGTCGCTGACGCTCGTCGGTAAGACGCCACGCCGCAAGATAGGACGTCGCCAACGCTGACAGGCCGCTGCCGCCGGACAACAGGAACATCAGGAGTATCTGGTATTTCACGGCTTCCAGCGGATCGAGGCCGGCAAGAATTTGTCCGGTCATGATGCCCGGCAAGGTCACGATGCCGGCTGCCGACATTTGATTGATGATCGGCAACAGGCCACGCCGGATCGCGTCCCGCACCAGCGGCGCAATCGCCTCACGGTAGCTCTCACCGAGCGACAGTCGCGATTCGATGGCCTGTCGTTCGCGCCGGACCGAGCCCAGAAAACTGTCCAGCGACAGGCTCGCGGAATTCAAGACGTTGCCGAGAATGATGCCCGCCAGCGGGATCGCATAATGCGGATCGAACCAGGGCTGCGGCCGGATCGCCGTTGTCAATGCAAGGATAGCCGTGACGAAGGTGGCAAAGCCGACGCTGACAAAGCCGATGACGAGGTTTGATTGGTCCCTGAAGCGGCGTTCCGGCCGGGCCGCCGCCTCGCGCGCGGCAACGAGCACCATGACCAGAAGAAGCAGCAGCGTTGCCGCCGGGTTGTTCAGAGCAAAAATGAAGCGCAGCACATAGCCGATGGCGACAAGCTGCACCACCATCCTTGCCGCGGCGATGGCGATCTGCCGATGCAGCCGGAGCTTTAGCCAAATCGAAAGCACCGCATCGAGGATGATCAAAGACGCGGCGATCGAAATGTCGAGCGGTGTCAGCAGTATGGGGTTCATGGCGCTTCCAGCTGTCCCGCCGCCATTCGATAGCGCTGATCCCCCAGGCGTTCGGCCTGGGTCGGATCGTGGGTCACCAGCAGGACCGATGTTCCGGCCGCCATTCGTTCCCGAAGTAGCGCCTCGACCCTGATGACCGACTCCTCATCCAATGGGCCAGTCGGTTCGTCCAGAAGCAAGACGGGCGGGCACAGCAGAAGAGCCCTGACCAGCGCCAGGCGTTGCTTCTCGCCGGTGGATAGCCGCGCGATCGATGCATCCAGAAGATCGGCGTGAAGCCCAAGGCGGGCCGCTAGCCCCGCGACTTCGCTTTGCTTGTCGCGCGCGAAGTGTTCGATCACGGTGTCGGCCCACCAGCCGGATTCGGCGGAGACATAGGTCGCCTTTCTTCGCCATTCCGGCGCGGTGATGGAAGCGCGCTCTGTCCCGTTCAGCCAGACCTTGCCTTGGTTGGGATCGAGGTCGGCGATCATGCGGAGAAACAGGCTTTTGCCCGATCCCGACGGGCCGGTGATCGCCGCGCACGCGCCGGCGCCGAGGTTGAGGTCGAACGGGCCGGCAAACTCGCTGCGCAGCTCCTTCACCACCAGTGCCGTTCGCATCGAATTTCCCTGCCTGCGGTGGCCTGCCGGCGGTCGCCAAAATTCGCGCACCGCCAATCACGGCTTTCGCCGCTATCGAATATCTTATCACATTCCGGAGGCGGAGGACGCGGACTGCCGGTTGCCGTGAATGCAACAGCGGCTTGCTTGTGCAGAAAGTCGCCTCTTGAGGTCACAGTGCTCAAGGCGGTTTAACGGGTCAGGGCCACTTCCTTGAACGCACCCACGAGCGGGCCTTCGAGCTTTCCTCGCATGCCGCACAGGACTTCATAGGCCTCTGCACGCGACAGGGGAGCCTTGTATCGGCGATCCTCGATCAATGCCGCAAAAATATCAGCAATGGTCAGGATCCGCACAACGTCGGAAATATCGGCGGCGCAAAGCGCGTCGGGATATCCGCTTCCGTCGAGATACTCATGATGATGCCTGACAGCGTCCAGTATTTCCGAGGAGATGCCGCGGGTCCCCTTCAGCGCATCGTACCCGGCTGTCGGATGAGTTTCGATGACAGCTCGCTCCCGGTCGTCAAGGCGTCCAGGCTTGTCGAGAATGGCGAGCGGAATTTTCGCTTTTCCAACGTCGTGAAACATTGCCGCCGAATACAGCCGTTCCATGTCGAACCTGGCTAACCCCAAATTCAATCCAAACGCGGCGGCGGTGCCCGTCACTAGCAGGCAATGTTGATAGGTGCCTTCGTGATGGCGCCGCACGGTTTCCAGCCAGTGGGAAAAACCATCCTCAGCAAGGGTGTCGGAAATTTTGCCGGCGGCGTGCTTGGCTTCGGCGGCATCGACCTGTTGACCGCTCGAGACGGCCGCGAACATCGAAGCAAGGGTGGCCGCGCCTTCAGAAGCGGCTCCCCGTGCGCCGCCCTGGTCGTCGTCATCTTCGGACAATGCCTTTGATTTGCCAGAGCCGTGCAAGGCAGCCAGCAGAGACGGCTGATACACCGGCCTGGACAATACATGGGTCGCGCCAAGCGCGTAGGCCTGAGCAGCTAATAGCCGCACTTTCTGATCAATGGCGAAAATTCTTCGCGGAGTGTCGTGGAAGGTCGCCGAAACCTCCTTGAGGGCGGCGATGCTGTCGGCGTTGCGAAGATCGACCGCAACTATCAATGCGTCGCATTCCTTCGGCCTACTGCTCTCGTCATTGAGCAATGCCGAAGTGATGCGATCCTGCGACCCAAATAGCGGGCGTAGCTCCGAGATTTTCTTCTGATCGTCCGCGACGATATGCACAAGCATCAGGGAAGTGCTCTATTCGGTCGGTATTCTCACGAGATCAAATGAAACAACCTTGTTGCCGCGCCAATGAGCTGACTTCACGGCCGCAGACCTGGCACCCGAATTTGCGTTGCCATAGTGACGGAAAGATAATAACGGCCAATTAACTCGAAATGAGTAGCCGACCCCAGAAAGTCGGGAAGCCGACCTTCGCGTGGGCATCGAGGTTGGCTGAAGCGTTGCGGCCGAGATACCCTGGCTCCAGCCATGATCCGAAAACCGGCCCAGCCGGAGCCTTGCCAAGGGCCGGTTGCCGAGTGCCGGCTTTTTCTGCAAGGGCAGAGATCAAGTGGATGATGAGGTGTTCGGCGCGTGCAGGTCCTGGCGGGACTCCACGCGTTCAGACAATTCGCGAACCCTTGTTGCCCCAGTAACGATCCCGCAACAGCCGCTTGTAGAGTTTTCCTGTCGGCAGCCGCGGCAGTTCCGCCTCGAAGTCGATCGAGCGCGGCACTTTCTGGCGCGACAGCGATTGGCTGCAAAACGAGATCAGTTCCTCCGCGAGATCCGGGCACGGCTCAACGCCCGGCATCGGCTGCACCACCGCTTTGACTTCCTCGCCGAGATCGGGATTGGGAACGCCGAACACCGCGGCGTCCGCGATCTTGGGATGGGTGATCAGGAGGTTTTCGCATTCCTGCGGATAGATATTCACGCCACCCGAGATGATCATGAAGGTCGCGCGGTCGGTGAGATAGAGATAGCCGTCGCCGTCGACATAGCCGACGTCGCCGACCGTGCTCATGCTGCCATCCGGCGAGCGCGCCTCTTTGGTTTTGTCCGGATCGTTGAAATATTCAAACGGCGTGGCGGTCCTGAACCAGACCGTGCCGGGCGTGCCGGCGGGAAACGGTTTCATGTTTGCATCGAGAATGTGAAGGTCGCCGAGCAGGACCTTGCCCACCGTGCCCCGATGCGCCAGCCACTCCTCGCTGTTGCATGCGGTAAACCCAAGACCCTCGGTGGCGCCGTAATATTCGTGGATGATCGGTCCCCACCATTTGATCATGTCGTCCTTCACCATCGCCGGGCAGGGCGCGGCGGCGTGAATCGCGATCTCGAGCGATGACAGGTCGTAGCGCCTTCGCGTTTCCTCCGGCAGCTTCAGCATGCGCGAGAACATCGTCGGCACCAGTTGGCTGTGGGTAACGCCCCATTTCTCGATCAGCGCCAGATAACGCTCGGGGTCGAACTGTTCCATGATGATCACGGTGCCGCCGATCCGGATCGTCAGATTGACCGCCGCCTGCGGCGCCGAATGATACAGCGGCGCGGGCGACAGATAGATCATGCCTTCGCGGTAGTGCCAAAGTCTTTGCAGGAAATCGTACAGCGTGAGCTGCTGCGCCGGCGGCTGCTCCGCCAGAGGACGCAGGATGCCTTTCGGCCGGCCGGTGGTGCCCGACGAATAGAGCATCGACGTGCCGACGGATTCATCCGATATCGGGGTTTTGGGCAACCCGGCCGTGACTTCGCGCAAGCCGACGATGCGCGCGCTTTCGCTTGCCCCATCCGCAACGATGCAGAGCTCGACCTTGGGGCATTCCTTGAGCGCCTCGCGTGCGACGTCCAGCTTTGCCACCGATGTAATGAGAACGCGCGATTCGCTGTTGTTGACGATGTAGGCGAGTTCACCCGGCGTCAGATATGAATTGACGCAGGTGTAATACAGTCCGGATCGCTCGCCGGCGCCGCACGCCTCCAGATAGCGGCTGTTGTTCTCCATGAAGATCGCATAATGGTCGAGCCGCTTCAGGCCAAGCTTGCGGAATAGATGCGCCAGGCGATTGCAGCGCACCTCCAGTTCCGCATAGGTCACGGCCTCGCCGGTACCAGCCATGATGAAGGCGGGCTGAAGCGGACGGAGATGAGCGTGCTTGCCGGTGTACATCGTGTCTCCAAAATCTCATGCAGCCAGAACAAGAATTTCGCGCAGCTGCGCGGGCGTATCGATCTTGCGCGGATTGCGCGGGACCCACGGCGTTCGCATCGCCTGCTCCGCAATCCCCTCGAAATGCTCAGGACCCACCCGCACATCCTGCAGGCTGCGGGGCAATCCGAGGGCGCGGATGAAGCGGTCCAGCACATCGGCGGCGTCCTGACCCGGTTGTCCCATCGCCTCGGATACCAGCGCCTGCCGCTCGGCATTGTCCTGCTTGTTCCAGCGCATCACCGACGGCAGCATCACGCAGGAAGTGTAACCATGCGGCACGTCGAACACGGCGCCGAGCACATAGCCGATGCCATGGCTCGCTCCCATCGGGACACCGGCCGATAGCGGCGCCATCGACAGCCAGGTGCCGATCTGGCAATCCATCCTTGCATCGAGATCACTGGGGTTTGCCTTCACCCGCGGCAGCGCCTGCGCCAGCATCGAAAGCCCTTTTAGCGCCTGGGCGTCGGCATAAGGATGGGCCTCAAGCGAGCAGATGCCTTCGACACAATGGTCGACGGCGCGGATGCCGGTCGACAGAAACAGCCGTTCGGGCGTGTGCACGGTGATGGCGGGGTCGAGGATGACGGCGCGCGGCATCACCAGTTCGTGGCGCAGCATTTCCTTGACCTTGGTGCGCGCGTTGGTGACGCCGGCGATGGCACTGAATTCGCCGCCGGCAATCGTTGTCGGCACGCTGATCTGGCGCACGGTAGGCGCGTTCATCGGCGGCGCGACACCTTTGTGGGTTCGAATTCTTTCGATATCCTCGACCGTGCGAACGTTATTGGCGAGGCAGAGCTGCACGGCCTTGGCGCCGTCGGTGATCGAGCCGCCGCCTACCGTGACGACAAGATCGGCATTGGAGTTGCGGGCCTGCTCGGCGGCGGCAATGACGGCCTCGCGCGGCGTGTGTGGCGGCATCGCGTCGAAAGTCGCCACGCAGCGAGCGCCAAGCGCTTTTCGGATTTTCTCGATCTCACTAGTGTTGCGGTTGAGCGTGCCCGAGACCATGAGAAATGCGCGGACAGCACCCAGGCGGTCCATTTGCGCGACGATCGCCTCGGCGGCGGGGTGGCCGAAAACCACCTCGTCCATGGCGCCGAAAGCGACACGCCCCTTGTGCACGATGACTGTCCTCCCGGAACACTTCAGCTTGTTGGCCTTGAAAACAATTTAGCGGAGTGACCAGACCTCAGATGTGCAGTCGCACATCGGGGAATCCTTGGATTCCGGGTTCGCGTCTTCGGCGCGCCCCGGAATGACGCCTAACTTAAAAGCCCGGTGACCTCGGCGATCGCAACCTGCTGCGCCGAGAACACGAATTCTTCCGCCTTGCGCTCCCATTCGCCATAGCCGGGCTCCAGCGGATCTTGCGCGGTGAGGCGGTGTTCGAGGATGAACCTCGCATATAAGACCCGGCGCGCATCGGCCCCCGGCTGGGCTGCTTCCCAAACCATCAGGATCGCGCTCGTGATGTGATAGAGCGAACCCGCCACCTGCCGCGCACTCTCTTCCAGCGCGGGCTCGGCGGCGACGCGGTCCGCGAAGGCGAGCGCACGGTCAAGCCCAAGGCGCAGGCGATCGCGAAAAGCCGCCGGGATCGGCGTGGCTTCATCCAGCAGTTTTCTGAGCGCGACCTCCAGGGTGCGGTGGGTGTGGCTCTTGCCGACCGCACGGCTGACGATATCGAGCGCGTTGATGTTGCTGGTACCTTCCCAGAGCACGCCGACATGCGCGTCGCGGATCAGCCGCGCATGCACCCATTCCTCGATGTAGCCGTTGCCGCCGCGCACCTCCATGGCGCCGGTTGCCACCGGAATGTTGTCGCGGCAGGCGCGGAATTTCAGCAGCGGCGTTAGAATTCGCAACAGGCTTTCCGCTTCCTTCGAGCCGGCATTGGCGCGGTCCATCGCATTTGCGGTAAACAGGAACATCGAGAGCGCCTGCTCCGTTGGCACGATGATCTTGAGAAGCTGGCGGCGGAGCAGGGGATATTCGATGATGGTCTTGCCGAAGGCCACGCGGCTGCGCGCGCACACCAATGCCTCGTTGACGCAGCGACGCATCATCGCGCTCGCGCGCACGCCGTGCGAAAGCCGCGACAGGTTGACCTGCTCCATCATCTGCTTGAAGCCGCGCCCGGCATCGCCGACCGGATAGGCAACGGCGCCCTCCAGAAGAATCTCGCCGCTCGCCATCGAACGCGTGCCCAGTTTGTCCTTGAGGCGGACGATGCGGTAGGCGTTACGGCGGCCGTCCTTCAGCCGGCGCGGCAAGGCGAACAGCGCGAGCCCCCTGGTGCCATCGGGCGCGCCTTCCGGCCGCGCCAACAGCAGCGCAACGTCGGCATCGGCATGCGAGCAGAACCATTTGTCGCCATAGAGCCGCGACTCGCCGTCCTCGCAGCGCGCGATGGTTTCGAGCGCGCCGACGTCCGAGCCGCCGGCGCGCTCGGTCATGAACTGCGTACCCTTCCACATCGTCGCAACGTCGCCCGACAGCATCTTCGGCAGCAGATAGTCCCTGAGCTCGGCGCTGGCGAATTTGCGAATGAGGTGGATCGAGGTGTCGGTTACGCTGATCGGACACATCAGCCCGAACTCGGCCTGCACGAACAGATATTGCATCGCGTATTTGGCGACCGCAGGCAGCGGACGATCCATGCCCAGCGTGCCGGCGCGATGGCTCATGGCGTGGAACTGGAAATCGCCGAACGCGATTTGCTCCATTTCGCGATAGGACCGGTGGTAGTCGATCCAGTCCTCGTCGCGGCCGAAGCGGTCGCGTGCGTTCAAAACCGGCGGGTGCTTGTCGGCGACCCTGGCCAGTTCATCGAGCCGGCCGCCCGCCAAAGTACCCAGGCGATCGAAATGCGGCTCCAACCGTCCAAAATCATCCGGCTCGAGATAAAGCCGGAGCAGGTCGCGCAGGCCGCGGTCGATCGCGTAGAAATTCTGTCCGGCGCAATCCGGCGCGATGTGATCGGCGCCGCGCTCCTGCGGGCTGCCGAACGATCTGCCCAATGGAGGTGCATGCATTTTGGACCTCTTTCCCCAGCCAATTGGCTAGGTAGGCGCCGCCCGCGATTAGACTCGGCATGGCTGCACCAACCACTCAATACTGCCTTCTAGCAAATTATTCCAATTTTGTCGGGCACTCCGGGCACATTTCGAAGTCCACGCCGCCAATGCATCACAATTTTGCTTGATCCTGGCAGGTTCTTGAACACACTGGTCGCCGATCTCATCTTGACCGCGCCACGGACTATGACAGTGGCCGGCTCGATTGATCGCCGCAACCGTGCAGGGGACATTCAATTGAGCGCGACTGAGAAATCGAAGCGTTTTGTCCAAATAGAACATTTCGACATCCATTCACTCCGTGGCCTCGGGCCGCTGATGGTTCTGCTCGCGGTGACCTTGTCCGGTTGCGGCGACAAGCCGCCGGCGCAGGCGGCGGCCGCGCCACCGCCGGTCACGGTGGCACAGCCTGTCAAACGTACCGTCACAGATTGGGACGAATTCACCGGCCGGTTCGAGGCGGTGGAAGAGGTTCAGATTCGCGCCCGGGTCGGCGGCTTCGTCACCAATGTCGAATTCCGCGACGGCGCCATCGTCCATACCGGCGATCTGCTTTACGTGATCGATCCCCGTCCGTTCGAGGCGGTCGCGCTGCAGGCCGATGGCCAGCTTTCGGACGCGCGCGCCAAGGCGGAACTGGCCAAACGCGAACTCGACCGCGGGCTGACTTTGGTGCAGACCAGCGCAGTCTCCGAATCCATCGTCGACCAGCGCCGCCAGGCTCTGCAGGCCGCGCGCGCGGCCGAGATGCAGGCCGAAGGCGCGCTGAAGGCGGCCAAGCTCAACATCGAGTTCACCCACGTGCTGGCGCCGATCACCGGTCGCGTCAGCCGCCACCTCGTCAGCATCGGCAATCTCGTCCAGGGTTCCGAGGGCGGCGCGACATTATTGACTTCGATCGTCTCGCTCGATCCGATCTACATCTATTTCGACGTCGATGAAGCGACCTACCTGAAGAACAACAGGCTCTGGTTCGAGGGCCGGCGGCCGAGTTCGCGCGACACCCCAAACCCGGTGCAGGTGACGCTGACCGGCGAGACAAAACCGTCGCATGAAGGCAAGATGGATTTTATCGATAACCGCCTGGATGTCTCAACCGGCACGCTGCGCAGCCGCGCCGTCATTCCCAACAAGGATCTGTCGATCCTGCCCGGGCAGTTCGGCCGCGTGCGGCTGATCGGCAGTTCGCCCTATGAAGCCTTGCTGCTGCCCGACACCGCGATCGCGACCGACCAGTCGCGCAAGATCGTGTTCGTGGTCAAGGACGACAATACCGTCGAAGCCAAACCGGTTACGCTCGGGCCGCTCGACGAAGGGCTGCGGGTGATCCGCGACGGCCTCAAGGCCGAAGACCGCGTGATCGTCGATGGCATCCAGCGCGCCCGCGTCGGCGCAAAAGTGATGCCGCAGACCGCGCCCGCCGGTGGCAAGTCATGAATCTCGGCCGGCTCTCCATCAACCAGCCGATTTTGGCGATGGTGCTGTCGATCGTGCTCTTGATCGTCGGCGCGATCGCCTACACCACGCTGCCGGTCTCGGAATATCCGCAGGTGGTGCCGCCGACCGTCGTCGTCACGACGCAGTATCCGGGCGCAACCGCGCAGACCGTTTCCGATACGGTTGCCGCTCCGATCGAGCAGGAGGTCAACGGCGTCGAGGACATGCTGTATCTCTACAGCCAGGCGACCTCGAACGGCAATCTGACCATCACGGTCACCTTCAAGCTCGGCACCGATCTCGACAAGGCCCAGGTGCTGGTGCAGAACCGCGTTGCGATCGCGCAGCCGAGATTGCCGGAAGAGGTGCAGCGCAACGGCGTCGTCACCCGCAAGAACAGCCCCGACATCCTGATGGTCGTTTTCATGCTGTCGCCGGACGACAGTTTTGACCAGCTCTATATCAGCAACTATGCGCTGCTGCAGGTGCGCGACGAATTGCTCCGCCTCGACGGCATCGGCGACATCCAGATGTTCGGCGCCCGCGATTACTCGATGCGGCTGTGGCTCGATCCGGACCGGATCGCCACGCTCGGTCTGACCTCCGCCGAAGTGGTGGCCGCGATCCGCGCGCAAAACCTGCAAATCACCGGCGGGCAGATCGGCGAGCCGCCGATCGCCGACCGCGCATTCCAGCCCAATCTCACTTTTACCGGTCGCCTGAAGGATCAGAGACAATTCGAGGACATCGTGGTCAGGGCCGGCGCGGACGGCCGCACGGTGCGGCTGCGCGACGTGGCGCGGGTCGAACTCGGCGCCTTATCCTATTCGACCAACAGTTTTCTGCTGCGCAAATCGGCGGTCGCGCTGCTGGTGACGCAGCGTCCGGGATCGAACGCGCTGGCGACCGCGAAAAACATCTCCGACACCATGGAGAAGTTGAAGACCCGTTTTCCAAAAGGCCTCGATTACAACATCGGCTACAACCCCACCGAATTCATCGCGCAATCCATCCACGAGCTGATCAAGACGATCTACGAGGCGATGCTGCTCGTCGTCATCGTCGTGCTGGTGTTCTTGCAGGGCTGGCGGCCGGCGATCATTCCGATCATCGCGATCCCGGTCTCGCTGGTCGGCACCTTTGCCGTGATGGCGGCGCTCGGATTCTCGATCAACAATCTCACCCTGTTCGGGCTCGTGCTCGCCGTCGGCATCGTGGTCGACGACGCGATCGTGGTGGTGGAAAACGTCGAGCGGCATCTCGAGCATGGCATGAGCCGGCGCGACGCGGCGCTCAAGACCATGGAGGAGGTCGGCAGCGCGCTGGTCTCGATCGCGCTGGTGCTGTGCGCGGTGTTTGTGCCAACCGCGTTCCTTGGCGGCATCTCCGGGCAGTTTTTCCAGCAATTTGCCGTCACCATCGCGGTTGCAACCGCGATTTCCTGTTTCTGCTCGCTGACATTGTCGCCGGCGCTTGCTTCGCAGATCCTGCAGCCGCATCAGGACAAACGGCCGCCGGCGAGCTGGAATTTCATCGCGCGCGGTTGGGACAAGTTCACCGGCTACTTCAACCGCGGCTTTGACCGGCTGTCGCACGGCTACGCCAGGACGGCCGACTTCGTGATCCGGCATTCGGCCCTGATGCTGCTGCTTTATGTGGCATTGATCGGCAGCGCCGGATGGCTGCTTGCGACCACGGCGCAAGGCTTTATCCCGGCGCAGGACCGCGGCTACGTCATTGTATCGGCGCAGTTGCCCGGCGCGGCGTCGCTGGCGCGCACCACCGACATCGTCCGTCAGATCGAGAAAACGGCGCTGGGTACCCCGGGGATCGTCAAGGTCGCGGCGTTCGCGGGCTTCTCGGGCGCGACCCGAACACAGTCGGGCAATGCGGCGGCCTTGTTCCCGGTGTTCGAGGAACCGGAAGTGCGCCTGAAGAAGGGCCTGTCCGCGGCGGTGATCACCGGCGAGTTGCGCAAGCGCCTGTCCGCGATTCAAGGCGCATTCATCATCGTCATTCCGCCACCGCCGGTGCCGGGCATCGGCACGGGCGGCGGTTTCACGATGCGCATCCAGGATCGTCAGGGCCGCGGCCCCGAACTGCTGGCAGCCGCCAACGACGAACTTGTTGCCGCGGCGCGCAAGGCGCCCGGGCTGACGCAGGTGTTCTCGCCCTTCAGCGCCAATACGCCGCAACTCTTCGTCGATATCGATCGCGTCAAGGCGCAGAAACTCGGCGTACCGATCGCGAACGTCAACGAAACCATCCAGACCTATTTCGGTTCGACCTACGTCAACGACTTCAACCTGTTCGGCCGCACCTATCATGTTACCGCGCAGGCCGACCTGCCGTACCGCAAGGAGCAGTCCGACCTGGCGCGGCTGCGCACCCGCAACGCCGCCGGCGACATGGTGATGCTCGGAAGCGTGGTGGATTTCCGTGACGTTTCCGGTCCCGACCGCGTCGCCCGCTACAATCTCTATCCGGCGGCGGAGCTGCAGGGCGAGGCGCTGCCGGGCACGAGTTCCGCTACCGCCATCAACACCATGAAGAAGCTCGCCGAGGAGACGCTGCCGAGCGGGTTCTCGTTCGAATGGACCGACCTTTCCTACCAGCAGGTCACCGGCGGCAATGCCGGCCTCTACGTGTTCCCGATCTGCGTGCTGTTCGTGTTCCTGGTGCTGGCCGCGCAATATGGCAGCTGGAGCTTGCCGTTTGCCGTCATCCTGATCGTGCCGATGTGCCTGTTGGCTGCGACCATCGGCGTGCGCATCATGGGTCAGGACGTCAACATCCTCACGCAAATCGGTTTCGTGGTGCTGGTGGGATTGGCGGCGAAGAATGCGATCCTGATCGTCGAGTTCGCGCGCGACATCGAGCTTGAGGGCCGGCCGCGGCTCGAAGCCGTGATCGAAGCCTGCCGCCTGCGGCTGCGGCCGATCCTGATGACGTCGTTTGCCTTCATCCTCGGTGTGCTGCCGTTGGTGGTCTCCAGCGGTTCCGGATCGGAAATGCGTCAGGCGGTCGGCGTCGCGGTGTTCTTCGGCATGCTGGGCGTCACGCTGTTCGGCCTTATCTTCACGCCGATCTTCTACATGGTGGTCCGCGGCCTCGCGGACCGGAAACGCCGCGACGCCAAGCCAGCCGCTGCGGCGTAGGGTTCCCCGATACTATTGGCTGATCTGAAATAGATGGGCGGCCGCAGGGTTATACAATACTGTTGCGCGGATTTTCCGGAACAGAAACTGCCGGGGAGGCAAGAAAATGAGATCGGGAATGTTGTCGGCGGCCGCTCTGGCCTGCGGCCTGTTGCTCGCGGCGCCGGCGTCGGCGCAGGGCGTCAAGATCGGTATTCTGAACGACCAGTCCGGCGTCTATGCCGACTATGGCGGCAAGTGGTCCTATGAAGCGGCCCTGATGGCGGTCGAGGATTTTGGCGGCAGCGTGCTCGGCCAGAAGATCGAGGTGATCTCCGCCGACCATCAGAATAAGCCTGACCTGGCCACCGCCATCGCGCGGCGCTGGTACGAGGTCGAAGGCGTCGACATGATCACCGAGCTGACGACGTCCTCGGTGGCGCTGGCCATTCACGAGCTGTCGAAGCAGATGAAGAAGATCGACATCGTGGTGGGGGCGGCGACGTCGCGGCTGACCGGCGATGCCTGCCAGCCTTACGGCTTTCACTGGGCCTACGACACCCACGCGCTCGCGTTCGGTACCGGCGGCGCGCTGGTCGAAGCCGGCGGCGATACCTGGTTCTTCTTGACCGTCGACTACGCCTTCGGCTATGCGCTTGAAAAAGACACCGGCGACTTCGTCAAGGCCAAGGGCGGCAAGGTGCTGGGCTCGGTCCGCATTCCCCTGAACTCTTCGGACTTCTCGTCATTCCTGCTGCAGGCGCAAAGCTCGAAGGCGAAAATCATCGGGCTCGCCAATGCCGGTCTCGATACCACCAACTCGATCAAGCAGGCGGCGGAATTCGGCATCGTCAAGGGTGGCCAGAAGCTTGCCGCACTCTTGTTCGTGTTGAGTGATGTCCACGCCCTCGGTCTTGAAGCCGCCCAAGGCCTGGTGCTCACCGAAGGTTACTATTGGGATCGCGACGACAAGAGCCGCGAGTTAGCAAATCGCTTCTTCGCGCGGACCGGCCGGATGCCGAACATGATCCAGGCCGGCACCTATTCGGCGACGCTGCAATATCTGAAAGCGGTCAAGGCGGCCGGCACCAAGGACACCGAAGCCGTCGCTAAAAAGCTGAAGGAGCTTCCGGTGGACGACCAGTTCGCCCAAGGCGGCAAGGTGCTCGAAAATGGCCGCATGGTGCACGACCTCTATCTGTTCGAGGTGAAGAAGCCATCGGAATCGAAGAAGCCCTGGGACTACTACAAACAACTCGCCGTGGTGCCGGGGGACAAGGCATTCCCGGCGGCCAAGGACTCTGGTTGCCCGCTGGCGAAAGGGCCGTAGCAGCGATCAATTGATCGCGGCTGGCTCTCGATGCTAAAATGCCGCGTTGCCTCTCGGCCGAGGCAGCGCGGCATTTATTTGCGGCGTGAACTCCGAACGCACCAGCCGCGCATGGCGCGGGAAGCGCGCCTTCGGCACATTCCAACAATCCGGTGACATGATGCGGCATTCAAGCGTCGGGTGAGGGATGCTGGGCGCTTGACATCGGTCGGCACTCCCCCTGTGATGGGTGTCAACAAGAACCAAGAAACGCAATGCACAATTTCCAGGGAGGTTTGGATGCTGGTGCGTAGGGCTGCCCGCCTGCTCGGTGGGCTAACTGCCGCGTTAGCGGCGCTGGGCATGGCGGTTTCCGCCCAGGCTCAGGAAAAGAAAATCAAGATCGGCGTGATTTACGACCTGACCGGCCCGTTCGCTGGCGGCGGTTCGGAGCTGCAATACACCGGCGCCAAGATCATGCTCGACCAGTACGCCAAGACCGGGGTGGAAGGTTACAAGATCGAGGCGGTCTATGCCGATGCCCAGAGCAAGCCCGATGTCGCCATCAACGAGGCGGTGCGCCTGGTTGAGCAGGAAAAGGTCGACATGCTGCTCGGCTTCTTCTCGTCGGCGCAGTGCGTACCGGTGGCGGCCCGTGTCGAGCAGCTCAAGAAGTTCATGTGGATCACCACCTGCATTTCCTCTGGGGTGCTCGAGAACAAGAATTACAAATATATCTTCCGTCCGCAGGCGAGCGGCGACCAGTTCGGCCTGATGACAACGGACTTCATCGCCCAGAACGCGCAGTCCAAGTTTGGCAAGGAGCCGAAGGACATGCGCGTTGCCATCATCCACGAGGACGGCGCTTACGGGGTCGACGTGTCGAAGGGCAACGAGGCTGGCGCCAAGAAGGCCGGCTTCAACATTGTGTTGAAGGAAGGTTATTCGGCCAGCGCGCCCGATCTGTCCGCGCTTGTCACCAAGCTGAAGCGTGCCCGCCCCGACGTGATCTTCCACACCGGCTACAATCCCGACATTACGCTGCTGTTGCGCCAGGCGCGCGAGCAGGGGCTGAAATTTGGGGCGCTGGTCGGCCATGGCGCCGGCTATGGCGTGTACGAGAAGCTCAAGGAAGGCCTCGGCACCGACGTGAATTATGTATTCAACGCCGATCCGATCTCGATCTGGCTTGCGAACCAGAAATCCATGGATCCGAAGCTGCCGCCGGTCATCAAGATGGTCGGTGAGGAGTTCGACAAGGTGAAACCGGGCGTTGCCATACGCTCGGCGCATGTCGGCATGGCGGCTTCGAACACTTACGTATTCCTGACCGAAGTGCTGCCGCGCGCCATCAAGAAATACGGTGGCGTCGATCCCGACGCGCTGCGCAAGGCGGCGCTGGAAGTCGACCTTCCGGAAGGCGGCACCATGCTGGGGTTCGGCGTCAAATTCTATGGCGAAGGCACCCCAATGGCCGGACAGAACGAACGCTCATTCCCGGTCGTTATCCAGTACGTCGACGACAAGTCCTATGTGGTATGGCCGAAGAGCCAGGCGCAACGCGAGGCTGTGCTGCCGCTGCCGGCTGGCACGACCTATAGCTACAAGTAGCTGGTCCGGGCCAAACGGAAGGGGCTGTCGTGCTGGTCGTGGAGGGCTTGGTCAAGCGGTTTGGCGGATTCACCGCCGTCAACAAGGTATCGTTCAAGGTCGACCAGGGCGAGATTCTCGGCCTGATCGGCCCGAACGGCTCGGGCAAGAGCACGATTTTCAACATGCTCTCGGGCACGCTGGTGCCGTCGGCGGGGTCGATGAAATTCGCAGGCGCCGAGCTCGCAGGTCTCCCGCCGCACCGGATCATCAACCTTGGCATCGGCCGGACCTTCCAGATCCCGCGGCCGTTCCACCGCCTGACGATGTTCGAGAATGTGGCGTTGGCCGGCTATTTCGGGCAGGGCCGCAACGGCCGCGCCGAAGCCGAGGAAGCGGCGCAACGCGCGCTCGCGACCGTCGGCCTGCCGACCGACCGCACCGCAAGCGTCGACGGCCTGGGCGCTGCCGGGCTGAAGAAGCTCGAGCTTGCCAAGGCGCTCGCCACCGCGCCGAAACTGCTGCTCGCCGACGAAAGCCTCGGCGGGCTCGATGAGACCGAGATGGATCAGGCGGCTGACATGCTGCGCAAGATCCGCGACGAGCTTGGCATCACCATCATCTGGGTCGAACACATCATGGGCGTGCTGATGCGCGTGGTGGATCGCGTGATGGTGCTGGATCACGGTGAGAAGATTTCCGAGGGCCTGCCGAGCGAAGTGTCGAGCGATCCGCGCGTGGTCGAGGTTTATCTCGGCACCGATGCCATTGCGACGCAAGCCGCTGCGGCGAAAGCGCGGCGGTAGAGCATGATCCGGAAATGTTGCAACCGGTTTTCCGAAAAGATCATGCTCAGACAAAGAGATGAGATCGTGATCCGATGCAATCGATCGGGTCATGATCCAGACGGAGCGCGCGCATGCTTGAATTGAAATCGGTCGACGCGGGCTACGGAACGTTTCAGGCGCTGTTCGGCGTCAGTCTCGACGTCAAGGCGGGCGAGGCGGTGGGCGTGATCGGTCCCAACGGCGCCGGCAAGACCACCTTGATGCGGGTGATCTCGGGTCTGATCCGGCCCCGGGCGGGCGCGATTGCAATGCAAGGCGTCGATATCCTGAAAACGCCGGAGCATCGCATCGTCAGTCTCGGCATCGCCCACGTGCCGGAGAACCGCCGGCTGTTTCCGCGCCTGAGCGTGGAAGACAATCTCAAGATGGGCGCCTTCATGCCGGAGGCGCGTGCCCGATACGCCGAGCGGCTGGCGTTTGTGTTCGATCTTTTTCCGCGCATGAAGGAACGCCGCAAGCAGCTTGCCGGCACCATGTCGGGCGGCGAGCAGCAGATGTGCGCGATTGGCCGCGCACTGATGTCCGATCCGAAATTGCTGCTGCTCGACGAACCTTCCGCAGGCCTCGCTCCGGTGGTGGTTCAGCAGGTATTCGAACTGGTGAAGCGAATCCGCGCCAGCGGCGGCCTCACCGTGCTGATCGTCGAGCAGAACGTGCAGCAGGTCCTGCGCGTGGTCGATCGAGCCTACCTGCTGGAGGCGGGTACGATCCGCGCCTCGGGCAGGTCGGACGAGATGCTCGCCAGCGATACCATCCGGGAAGCCTATCTCGGGGTTTAAGGTGTTGAGGCACGGGTTCTTGAGGATCAGGTGAGAACGATGCTGGATTTTTTCGACATCTACCTGCTCGAAGCCATGGTGAACGGCATTCTGCTCGGCGGCTTGCTGGCGCTGCTGGCGCTCGGGTTGAATCTGATCTTCGGCGTCATCGACGTGACGTGGATCTGTTACGCCGAGCTGGTGATGATCGGCATGTACGGCATGTACTATCTGGTCCAGGTTTTTGGTCTGCCCTATTACGTTGCGGCGCCGTTCACCATCCTTCTGGTCGCGGGGCTTGGGGCGCTGTTGCATTGGCTTGTCATTGCGCCGCTGCTCTCGACACCGCCGATCAATCAGCTGCTCGCCACCGGCGGCGTGTTGTTCGTGCTGCAAAGCTTCGCCACCGTCGCGTTCGGGATTGACTTCCGCAACCTCGGCATCCGGATGCCCGTACTGAAGTTCGGCGAGATGCACTTCAGCTACTCGCGCCTGCTGGCTTTCGCCGCAGCCTTGATCGGCATGTTGCTGGTGTATTTCTTCATGAAGCGGACCTATGTCGGCACCGCGATCCGCGCCATTTCGCAGGATCGTCAGATCATGGTGCTGATGGGCGTCGATACAAGCCGGCTCTATCTCATCACCTCGGCGCTCGGCGGGGCGCTCGCCGGCCTCGCCTCCTGCCTGCTGGTGCTGCAATACGACATCCATCCGTTTGTCGGCCTGTCGTTCGGGCCGATCACCTTCCTGATTTGCGTGCTCGGCGGGCTCGGTAATTTCGTCGGCGGCTTCGTGGCGGCGTTTGTATTCGCCGAGATCATCTCGCTCGGCGGACTGTTCTCCGACCTGGAATGGGGTTACGTGCTGGCGTTCGCCTTCTTCATCGTCATGATGTTCATCAGGCCCGCCGGGCTGATGGCGAGGCGCTCGTGAATCCACGTCAACTAGTGCCCTGGATTGCCGGCGCGGCACTGATCGCCCTGCCGTTCGTCTATCGCGATCCCTACCATCTGCATATCCTGATCCTGATCCTGATCTGGGCATTTGCTTATACGTCGTGGTCGATGATGGGCCGCTTCGGCCTGGTTTCACTGGGCCATGGCGGATTCATGGGCGTCGGCGCCTATGTGACGGCGCTGTTGTGGAATCATCTCGGCGTGTCGCCGTGGCTGGGTATTCCCGTCGCGATGGCGGCCGCCGCAGCGCTGGCCGTGGTCGTCGGATACCCATGTTTCCGCTTCCGCATCACCGGCCATTATTTCGTGCTGGTCACGCTGGCGCTGTCCGGAATCGTCCTGCAGGTCATCACCGCGACACGCGACTATACCGGCGGCTCGCTCGGATACACGCCTGACAGGACCAGGGGCAGCCATTTGATGGCGCTGCAATTCGACGACAAGACAACCTGGTATCTGATCGCGCTCGGCGTCTGGGCGCTGGGCCTGGTGATTTGGCGCTGGGTCGACGGCAGCATGGACCGCTACGCCCTTGAGGCGATCTCGGAGGATGAGGATGCCGCCGCCGCGGCCGGCGTCAACGTGACCAAGGAAAAGCTCAAGATCACCGTGATCAGCGCGCTAATGACGTCGCTTGCCGGCGCGCTCTACTGCCAGTATCAGATGTTCATCTCCCCCGACACGGTGAGCGGCATTTCAGTGTCCTTGCAGATGGCTTTTGCCGTCATCGTCGGTGGGCTCTATGTGTCGCTCGGACCGACGGTCGGTGCTGTCATCACCATCATGCTGGCGGAAGTGCTGCGGGTCGGCTTCGGCACCAGGGCCGTCGGCTGGGACAATCTCGTCTACGGCGCGCTGCTGGTGATCTTCATCATCTTCCTGCCCAAGGGCATCCTGGGCAGCATCATCGAAAGGCTGAAGGTGCGACGCAAGCCTAAGCCGGGATGAAAACGAGCAGCGTACCATTGGCAGCCTGAGGCGCGACACAGACGGCGGCACCACTGCGGACACCGGAGCTGCCGACCGCCTTCTCCGCAGCGGCGAGGTCGGAGGTCGTAAGCACGAGGCCCGCACCGCCGCGCTCGGGCAATCCCGCCAGCGAGATTTTGGGAAAGCGCCGGCCCAGTTGTTCCTTGGTGAGGAATATGAAATCGGCGCGATCCGAACCAGATGCTACCGCGGCGGCGCCATCGGGCTCAGCCTTGACCTCGCGATCGATCAGGCGCGCCAGATGCGCGGCGTCTTTTGCGGGCTCCGGCGAAACGACCAATGCCTGCTTGAGGCGTCTCGCGCCATTGGCGTGCTTCATCAGTTCGGGAATCCACACGGTTTCCCGCGTCTTGTGCTGACAGGCGAAAATACGCAAGCCCGCCGGTGCTTCGGATAGCGGCCATTGAAAAATCCGGAACCTGGCGGCCGACTGGCTGCCATCCGGCATCGTTACCGGCCGCTCGAAATCGGTCGGGCCAAGCGGCTCGTAGCCGCGCGCGCGAATTTCCTCGGCGCCGGCAGCGGAATCGAGTGCCGTGAACGCGATGCGCTCGATGCCTTCGCCGCTTCGATCGAGAAACGCGCGGGTCGGAGCATTGTGCTCGGTTTCAACCAGCACGCCGAGCAATTCCATGTAGTCGGGATCGAACATGATGGTGTAGTTGCCCGATCCCATTTTTGCGCTGTGCGTGCCGCGCGGCGACACGGTGAAGCCAAGGCGTCGCCAGTTTTCGGCGGCCTTGTCGAGATCCCTGACCACGACCACGGCGTGATCGACCCCGATGACGTTTTTGAGTGCCACTCTTTGTTTCCCCGGCGTCAATTAGCCATACTAAGCTAACCAGATCGATGCATTCTCCGCAATCCAGCGGGCGCGAAACGCCCGCTCGCTATCGTCGATCGACAAAGGACGAACGATGGATACCGCAAATGTTCGCTGGCCAGACTCGTTGTGGGTCGCGGTGACACCGCCCGGTCCCGATCTGCCTCGGCTGATCGGGACTGTCGAGGCCGATGTCGTCGTCATCGGCGGAGGCTTCACCGGCCTGTCGGCCGCGCTGCATTTGCGCGAGGCAGGCGTGGACGTCGCCATCGTCGAAGCGGCGGAGCCGGGCTGGGGCGCATCCGGCCGCAACAATGGACAGGTGATCCCGACATTGTCGCGGCACGACCCGGAGGATATCGTTGCCAGGCATGGAGCGGCGGGCGAACGTTTTGTCGGTTTGTTGCGTGACAGTGCCTCGGTCTTGTTCGATCTCGCGGCGCGCTATCAAATTCAGGCCGAGCAGGAACAGGCCGGCTGGGTTCAGCCGGTGCACTCGCCGGGGCGCATCAAGATCGCCGAGCGGCGGGTACAGCAATGGTCGAAATTCGGCGCGCCGGTCGAACTGCTCTCCCGCGACCAGACCCGGCAAATGCTGGGATCGGATGCCTGGTTCGGCGGCTTCTGGAACAGAAGCGGAGGCCATATCAATCCGCTGGCGCTGTCGCGCGGTCTCGCGCGCGTGGTGCTGGACCGCGGCGGCCGCATTTACGCACGCTCGCCCGCGCTCAGCGTCGAACGGCGCAACGACCGGTGGATTGTGAGGACGGAACAGGCTGAGATCAGCGGGCGGGTCTTGATCGTGGCGACCAATGCCTACACCGGCGAATTTTCGAAATTCTTGATGCCGGCGATTGCGCATGAAGTCATGCCGGTGCTGTCCTGGCAAATGGCGACGCAGCCGCTGTCCGAAAGTGCGCGGCGGACCATCATTCCCGGCCGGCAGGCGATGTCCGATACCCACGGCGAACTTTACTTTGCCCGCTACGACGCGCGCAATCGTCTTGTCACCGGCGGAGCGGTGATCGGCCCCGGCAACAAGCCCGGGAGACTCAAGGTTATTGTGGCGGAGCGCCTGCAACAATTGTGGCCGCAGATCGGGCCGGTCGAATTCGATTACGTCTGGAACGGCTATCTCGGAATGACCACGGATTACTTTCCCCGCATTCATCGGCTCGGGCGCAACGCCTATGGCTGGACCGGCTGCAACGGTCGCGCGCTCTCGCTTTCGATCGCGCTCGGCGATGAATTGTCCAAGGCGGTGCGCGGTGTTCCGGAAAAAGATCTTGCACTGCCGTTCTCGGAACCCGTGCCGATCCTCGCCCACGGATTGCTGCGCCGGCTCGCGCCCTTGATGCTGATGCTCTATCGACGGCGCGACGCGCGGGAAATCGCTTGAGGGCGGAATTCGCTGAAGCACCAGCCCTTACGCGTGAATGAGCCGCCAGAAAATCGCGCCCGAGGCGCCCAGCCAGAGAATGATGGCGGCACTGGCTTGAATGCCATAACCACGATCGGGAGTGTGGATTCCGGGCTCGCGTCAAGAGGGCGCGCCCCGGAATGACACCGCTTGTGACTTCAATACCCGGTCATCTCGAGATATCCAACGCCGCTGTGGCTGCCCCGAAAGCTGATCGGCCCTTCCCAGTAGGGAAAGCTCGTTCCCATCCAGCTCTTCGCATTCAGCGGGACAGTCTCGATCGAAAGCGCGCGCCGGGGAATTGCGATGTGCCATCCGGTTGGAATCTTGCGTCCTTCAAACTGGGTAAACGCCGTCGGCGTCATTTCGATGTCGGCGGACGCGAGCTGTTCGGGTTTGCCGGCTGATAAAGTCCAGTTGCCGGAACGGTAGTTATTGCCGTCGGCCTGACGCAGCCGAAACAGCATGAGTTTCTCGTTCTCGTTCAGATGCAGCGAGAACCAGTCCCATCCGGTTTGATCTGAGGCAAGCGGCTGGCTGCTCCATTCCCGATCCATCCAGGCGCGCCCGGTAACTTCTGCAGGCTTGTCGTCGATGGCGATGCTGCCCGCCACCTTGAAATAGGGCTGGCTGTAATAATACGAGGCCTGTCCGCGCTCGGATTTCTTGCTGTAACCGGCCTCGCCCTGCAGCACCAGCGCGCGATCGGCGTCGAGCCGAAGCGCATAGCTGAAATCCGCGCCCGATGCGTTGAGCTCGAGCGGCGCGATAGTGTCGTCGCGCATCGGATCGAGTCCGCGCATTTGCCATGAATCGATCCAGGCTCGAAACGGTTTTGGCTCCACGCCGGCCTGGCCGACGCCGCCGCGGGCGAAGGTCTCGCTGTAGCGGTGGGTGTCAGCGCGCGTGACGGCCGCGTGGCCCATCCAGATCTGCTGGTTGGCCCAACCCTCCTGTTGGGCGCCCGGCTGCATCGCCTGACGAAACAACGTCCATTGCGCGCCATAGGCAATTCCGGCCGGGTCCACAAGGTTAGCGGTCACGTACCACCACTCGATCCGGTAGTCCGGGTGCGCACCGTGATCGGCGGGAAAAGCGAATGGCTTGCCGGGAATGACGGATGCGAATCCGTCGCCGGTCATGCCAAGCCCGGCAAAGCCCTGCGCCAGCGCGGCCTTGCTGCCAAGCCCGAGAACGACGGCGCCGCCCGCAAAGGCGCGGCGGGATATCGCGAACTTATCGTTCATCGGCAAAAATCTTCACCAGGCTCGCCGGCTGCATACGCGCCAGTTTTATCACGGGAATGAGCGCCGCCAGCAGCGAAGCCGCCATCGCCACGCCCACCAGCTCGAGCAGTTGCAGCGGAAAGACGTGAAACGGCAGCCGCCAGCCGAAGGCCTTCACATTCACCACCGCGATCAGGCACCACGCCACCAACAGCCCCAGCGGCAACGCCAGCAGCGTTGTGATCAGCGCAACCGACATGGTCTTCGCAAGCTCGATCGCCGCAAGCCGCCGTCGCGTGATTCCGATCGCCCACAGCGGCGCAAGCTGCGGGAGGCGGGAATTGCCGAGGGTCAAAAGGCTGGTCAGCAGTGCGATGCCGGCTACGCCGAGCGTGAAGGCGTTTAGTGCCGCCGTCACGGCAAAGGTCCGGTTAAAAATCCGTCTCGATTCCGCCTTCAGCGTGGCCTGGTCCACGAGGTTGCGGCCGTCGAGCCCAAATTTGTTCTGTAGCTCGGATATCAGCGCCGGCACGGCCGCCGGCGCAACGCGCAAACCCAATCGCGTTAGCGGGATTTGCGGAAAGCGGCGCGTCAACGCGGCGATATTGACGGCGATCTGTCCCTTCGGATTGCCGTAGTCGGCGTAGATGCCGGCTACCTCGAGCCTCCAGTTTCCTTCCGGCGCGGGGACCTCGAGGGTATCGCCGACGCCAAGCTTCAGACGCCGGGCTAGTTGCTCGCTTATGAAGCCCGCCTCACCGGCGCGAAGGCGGCTCCAGGCGTTGGCGCCTGTTTGAAGCAGCGGCCAGCGATCCCGGTAGGTGGCGTGATCGGCAAGACCGAAAATTTCAATCGGCGCGCCGCCGATTTGCGTCTCGGCCCGGCCGCTGGGCAGGATCGCAGCCACTTCCGGCCGCTCGCGCAGCCACGCCTTGATCTCGGCCGCCTGCGTATTGTCAGCGGCGTTGAGATAGACGTCGGCCGCCAGCCGTCCATCCAGCCAAGTAATAAATGTTCGGCTGAAACTTTCCACCATGGTGCCGACACCGACATTGACCGCGAGCGCGAGCAACAGCGCCATCAACGCCAGCGACAATCCCGAAAGCTGCTGGCGGCTGTCGGCCCAGAACCAGGCCGCAAGCGGTCGATGCGCGCTGCGCTGTCCCAACGAAAGCACCCGTTCCAGGATCGCGGGCAGACCGAGCGCCGCGCCAAGCAGAAGTGCGGCGAGCACCGCGAACCCCGAAACCAGCGAATCGCCATACCACAGAAGGCCGCCCCCGGTCGCGAGCACGATCAGCGCCAGCGCGCCCTGGACAATCAACCATCGGTGCTGCGCCTGCTGCCAAGCGTAGGGTTGCGCCGCGGCGAGCACCGGAAGACGGATCGCCTTTAACAGGCTTGTGGCCGCGGCCAGCAGCGCGCCGATGACGCTGATGGCGATGCCGGCGATCCACCATTCGCGCTTGAGCGTCAAGTCCCCCGGGATTTGTGCGCCGTAGAGTCCGCGCAACGATGCTGCGACATCCGGCAATAGCGACGCAGCGATCAAGTAACCGCACACAAGGCCTATGAGGCCTGCGACCATCGCCAGCGATACCAGTTCGACCAGCAACACCGCATTCAGCATGCCCGCGGACACCCCGCAGGCGCGCAGCGTCCGCAGCGTCGGCAGGCGCTGCTCGAACGCAAGTCCAATAGCCGAATTGACGATGAACAACCCGACGACAAACGACAACAGGCCAAAAGCCGTCAGGTTCAGGTGAAAGCTGTCGGTGAGGCGTTCGAGATCGCTCTCCGCATCCGGCTCGACCAGGCGGAGTTTGTCGCCGGCGACGTTTTCAAGCGGCGCGCGCTTGCCTTTGGCCTTGCCGACCAGAACTCGGGACACCTGATCCGGCATTTTCAATAGCCGCTGGGCGATGCCGATATCGACCACCAGCACATCGGGCACAAGTTGCGCCTGAACGCGCAAAGGCGGCAGCAACGTGCCGTCGCTCGCGACCGGCGTCGCGCCTTCGCTCAGCTTGAGATCGGAAAGCGTCTCAGGCGCCAGCAGCATTTCTCCCGGCGGCGTCACGAACGATTGCAGGCCGGCTTTTCCGATCGCCGGCGCATTTCCGACTTCCGCGGGGATGGTGACGGGCTCGATACCCAATAGCCGCAAGGACCTTCCGCCGATCTGGATCCGGCCCTCGAGTACCGGAGATACCGGCCAGCCGGCGCGGCGCAGGTCGACAAAGAGTTGCTGCGGAAAGGTCGCACCGTTGCGGCTGACCAGCATGGCCGTTCTCGCGCCGCCGAAAGTTGCGGCCGCGCGGTCATAACTCAAGCGCGCCTGCTGGTTCAGCGCCTGCACGCCGCTCCACAGCGCGGTTGCGGAAATCAACCCGATCAGCAGGGTCGCGAGCTGCATCGGATGCCGCCGCCAATGGCTCAATAGGACCGCGAGAATCCAGACGAGGCGGCTCATGCGATCAACCCCGCATGGAGATTGATCTGGCGGTCGAGCGTGGCGGCGAGGCGCGCGCTGTGGGTCACCATCAGAAAGCCGCAGCCGCTTCGCTTCACCAGATCGCGCGCGAGTGCGAGAACTTCATCCGCCGTCGCCTCATCGAGGTTTCCGGTCGGCTCGTCGGCGAGCAGCAGCAGCGGCTTTGGCGCCAGCGCCCGGCCGATCGCAACCCGCTGCTGCTGGCCGCCGGAAAGCTGTTCGGGATAGCGTTTCAACAAACCGCCGAGCCCGAGCCGCTCCACCAGTTCGCCATGCCAGGCGGGGTCGTGGCGTCCGGCAATACGTGACTGGAACGCGAGGTTGTCCTCGACATTCAGGCTCGGGATCAGGTTGAACTGCTGAAACACCAGGCCCAACCGGTCGCGCCGCAATGCCGCGCGGCCCGCATCGGGGAGATCCGAAACCGAGCTGTCGGCCAAGGTGATCTCGCCGCCGTCGGGACGGTCGAGACCTGCGATCAGATGCAACAGCGTGCTCTTGCCGCTGCCGGACTCGCCCGATAGCGCGACGCGCTCGCCGGCCGCGACACTCAGGTTGACGCCGCGCAACACCACGATTTGCTCACCGGCAGCGCGATAAGTCTTGGTCAGGTTGCGAACGCTCAGCACGATCGGGTTGTCGGTCTGACCATGAAACTCCCCATCATTTGCGGGCAACATAGCAAGGCCGTGCCGGGAGATCACGATCTCAATCGGGTCGGCGACGCGATCGTGATTGGGTTGCGGGATGCTTCCGGAAGCGGCGTCAGGCGGCATTGGCAGGCGAAGTTAAGTTGCAGCGCACGCAGGCCTGACAAAATGTCCAATTGCATTGGCGCCGAGCCCGCGGGTAACATCGCAAGCGACCGATCAACGGCGCCAGAAACGAAAGTCGGGGCAACCATGACCACCCAACCGACGCCCAAAGGCGCCTGGAAAATCACGTTTCTGCTGTTTCTCTTCATGCTGGTGAATTTCGCGGACAAGATCGTGGTCGGCCTCGCCGGCGTGCCGATCATGACCGAGTTGAAACTCGAGCCGGAAGAGTTCGGCCTGCTTGGATCGTCGTTCTTTTTCCTGTTTTCGATCGCGGCCATCGCCGTCGGGTTTATCGTCAATCGGATCGCCACGCGCTGGGTTCTGCTTGCGTTGGCCCTGATCTGGGCGCTGGCGCAGTTTCCGATGGTCGGCACCGTCGGATTCACGACGCTGTTGGTCTGCCGCGTGATTCTCGGCGCCGGCGAAGGCCCGGCGTTTTCGGTGGCGGCGCATTCGATCTACAAATGGTTTCCTGACGAGAAGCGAACGCTGCCTACCGCCATCCTGTCGCAGGGATCGGCGTTCGGCGTGATCCTCGCGGTGCCGGCGCTTAACTGGGTGATCGTCAACTATAGCTGGCACTATGCCTTCGGCGCGCTTGGCGTCGTCGGACTGATGTGGGTGGTGGCGTGGCTGATCCTGGGCAAGGAGGGGCCGCTGGTTCACACCGTCGCGATGGCGGCGGCGGAGCCGCGCATTCCCTATTTCCAGCTGTTGACCTCGCGAACCTTCATCGGCTGCTGCGCCGCCACTTTCGGCGCCTATTGGGCGCTCTCGCTCGGCCTCACCTGGTTCACCCCTTTCATCGTCAATGGGTTGGGCTTCTCGCAAAAGGACGCGGGCTGGGTTTCGATCCTGCCGTGGGTGTTCGGCGCCGTCGTCGTGTTGCTCACGGGGTGGATCTCGCAGGTGCTCATGGCGCGTGGCGTTACTACCCGCGGCGCCCGCGGCGTGCTCGGCGCGGCTCCCTTGATCGCCGGCGGATCGATCCTTGCCGCGCTCGCGCATGTCGATGGCGCGGGGCTGCAGATCGCGTTTCTTGTGGTCGGATCCGGGCTTTGCGGGTCGATCTATGTGGTCTGCCCGCCGATGCTCGGGGAATTCACGCCGGTGTCGCAGCGCGGCGCCGTGATCTCGATCTACAGCGCGATCTACACGCTTGCCGGCATCCTGGCCCCATCGGTGATGGGTACCGTGATCCAGCACGCGGCGACGCCGTTCGAGGGCTACATGACCGGCTTCACCATCAATGCGGTCATCATGATCGCGTCCGGATTGCTCGGCCTGCTGCTGCTGTGGCCAAACACGGAGCGCGCGCGCCTGATGGGCGAAGCGGCGCAACCGAAGTTTGCGTGATCGATTCTGTCTCGTCGTCACGGCCAAAACACAGATCGTCGTCCCCGCGAAAGCGGGGACCCATAACCACAAACGTTGATTGTTTATCGAAGGCGTCTACCCCATCCCTAACTGATGGGTCACAGCGTATGGGTCCCTGCTTTCGCAGGGACGACGTTGAGTTTGTTGTAGCGGTTGCGTGCAAAACCTACTGCACACCACCCTGCGCGCCGCGCACCAGCCGGCCCGGACGCGCGCCGGTGGCGGTGCCGCCACGCTGCGTCACAACGCCCGAGACGATGGTTGCGTCATAGCCATCGACCTGCTGCAGCAGGCGGCGACCGCCGACCGGAAGATCGTAATGCACTTTGGGCGGATGCAGATGAAGCCTGCCGTAGTCGATGACGTTGAGGTCGGCCTTGTAGCCCGGCGTGATGACGCCACGATCGTACAGACCGACTGAAAGCGCGGTCTTGCGCGATTGCGCCGCCACCACAAAGGGGATCGATAGTTTTTCGCCGCGCTTGCGGTCGCGGGTCCAGTGCGTCAGCAAATAGGTCGGGAAGCTGGCATCGCAGATGATGCCGCAATGGGCGCCGCCGTCGCTCAATCCCGGCACCGAATGCGGATCGCGCAGCATCTCGCGCACGGCATCGAGATTGCCGTCGGCGTAGTTCAGGAACGGCACATAGAGCATGCCGCGGCCGTCATCGCCGAGCATCGCGTCATAGGCCAGTTCCTCGGGGCGTTTTCCCTGGTGGCGGGCCTGCGCGCCAAGGGCGTTCTCCGGCGGCTGCTCGTAATCAGGGGGATCGCCGAGCAGGTACATCTTGTCGTAGTTCGGTCGGAAGAACAGCGGATCGTCGGTCGAAGTCGCTGTTTCGCTCAGGATGGCGGCGCGCACCTCTGCTTGGCGCAGGCGGGCCACGCGCTCCGCCAGCGGCAGCTTTGCGATCGCCCTGTAGCTCGGATGGGTCTGGAACGGGTTGCGCGACAGTTCCAGTCCGAGCAACAGCCCGACCGGGCGCGCGGCGATCTGCGCGGTGATCGCCAGGCCCCGGGCGGAAGCTTGATTGATGGTGTCCAGCGTCTGGCGCCAACGGTGCGGCGCCTTGTCGGCCTGCGCAACTGAAAACGAAATCGGGCACTGGGTCTTCTCGGCCACCCGCAGCATCATCGGCAGGTCTTCCTCGATGCTGCCTTGATCCAGCACGAATTGCAGTACGCTGCGGCCGACCTTGTGCATCGCGCCGGCGATCGCCGTCAGCTCGTCCTCACCGGCCTTCAAGGTCGGCGTGAAGTCGCCGGTAGAGGTGCGATGGTTGAGGGTGCGCGAGGTCGAGAAGCCCAAGGCGCCGGCCCGCACAGCATCGCCCGCCAGCGCCGCCATCGCGCGATTGTCCTCTGGCGTCGCGGGATCGCGCCGCGCGCCGCGCTCGCCCATCACATAGACGCGCAATGCGGCGTGCGGCAGTTGCGCGCCGATGTCCATGTCGAAGTTGCGTTGCGACAGCCAATCCATGTAATCCGGAAAGCTTTCCCAGGCCCAGGGCAATCCGGCGCTCAGCACCGGCTCGGGAATATCCTCGACGCCTTCCATCAATTGAATCAGCCGGTGATGGTCTGATGGACGACAGGGCGCGAAGCCCACCCCGCAATTGCCCATGACCGCTGACGTGACGCCATTTTGCGACGATGGCGTGATGTCCTGGCTCCAGGTGACCTGACCATCATAATGGGTGTGGATGTCGACAAAGCCGGGGGCGACGAGCTTGCCCCTGGCGTCGATTTCCTCCTTGCCCTTGCCCGAGACGCGGCCAATTTCGGTGATGCGACCCCTTGTTATCGCGACATCGGCTTCGAACAGTTCACCGCCGAGTCCGTCGGCGATGCTGCCGCCGCGGATCACGAGGTCTGGGTTATCGGCCATGCGTCTCATCCCGGTTGAATTTTGTGCCGCATCATGAGTTCTCCCGCGATGCTGTCAACCGCCTGACATGAGGCTCAGGGATGCGTCGGCCTTGCATCCGGCGCCTCGGAACTGGCCCGCGGGCCGCGGTCGGTGACAAGCGCGAGCAACACCGTAAGAATCATAAACACGACGGAAGCACCGAACACCCATTGCGGCCAATTCCGATCCATGATCCAGCCAAACAGCAGCGGGCTGACGATACCGCCGAGAGTGAAGCCGGTGGTGACAATACCGAATGCGCGCCCGGCCGCGCCTGCCGGTGCGGCGTCGCGGACCAGCATATCGCGCGAGGGCGCGATCACGCCGCCGAGGAATCCTGCCGTCGTCATCGCCACCATCAGCAACAGCGACGGCAAATTGATCGTCGCAATGACAAACACGATGGCCGCGTTGACAGCAAAGCAGACGGCGGCGACTTGTCCGTGGCGGCGGGTGCGGTCGGCGAGAAAGCCGCCGGCCAGTACGCCGACCGCGCTGGCGCCCAGAAACGCCGTCAGTGCGATATTGGCGGACGAGAATGACGCACCATAGCCGCTCATCAGCGCCACCACGCCAAAATTGCCGATTCCGGCGTTGGACAGGCTTAGCAGCATGAAAAAGATCGTCAGTACGATGATCGCGGGCGTGAGGATGCTTTGCTGGGGTGGTCGCACGCCATCGACCTTGCGGTCGGCGGCACTGGCGTCGGGAATGCCGACGACGGCGAGCAGCAGCGCCACCAAGGGACCCACCGCGCCGGCCACGATCAGGGCGCCATAGCCTCCGATGGTCGCAACCAGCGCGGCCACGATGGCAGGCGCCACCGCGCCGCCGAAGAAGCCGGCAAAGGTGTGGATCGAAAATGCGCGGCCCATGCGTGCGTCATCCATGTGGGCCGAAAGGATCGCATAATCGGCCGGATGATAGACGCTGTTGGCAAGCCCCAGCAGCACCGCGCTGGCAATCAGCCAGCTGTAACTGAGATGCAGGCCGATCATGATCAGCGCGAAGCCGCCAAGCGTAAGTCCCATCAGCAGGACTTTGCGGGCGCCAATATGGTCGGCAAGATAGCCCATCGGTGCCTGCGTCAGGGCGGATATCACGGCGAACACGGTCAACGCAAAGCCAAGCTCGAGGTAGTCGACGCTGAGCTGTTCCTTCAGAAACGGGAACAGCATCGGCGGCACCATGAAATGGAAATGGCTGACCCAATGGGCCGTCGAAATCGCAGCCAGCGTACGCAGCGATGCATCGGCCTTGGCTTGTTGCGGTGCGGCCACAACGTCGACCATGTCTGATCTTACCCCGTTCAATTAACGGCCCGGCAGGGCTGGGGCGAAATTACCGGCTGTCGGTTATTTGTCCATGAATACCGATGCATGGCAGCCCTCGCCAACGTCGCCGGAACGGGAAGAAGCATTGTTAAATTCGCAAGACAAACGCGTCGGAGGCGGGAATGATCCGGCATGGCCGATTCCGCGAATGTCCAAAAGCCGCTCCGGGTGCTTGTTTCCGAGGGAAACAGCACGTCTGCGCGCGAGGCGATCACGATCCTGGGGCTGTCGGGTCACCTCATCGAAATCTGCGATCCCAGTCCCTGGTGCCTCGCGAGGTTCTCGCGCTTTGTCCAAAAATTCCATCGTTGTCCGGGACTGCGCGACGACCCGGCCGGATTTCTTAGATTCGTCGAGGACCTGCTGGCCGCGCGGCAATTCGATGTGCTGCTGCCGATCCACGAACAGGGATTTTTGTTCGCGCGCGTGCAGGAACGGTTGGGGCATCGCGCCGGACTGGCGCTGCCAGGTTTTGTCAGCTATCGCGCCGCACACAGCAAGGCGGGATTCAGCCGGCTGCTCGATCAGTTGGGCTTGCCGCAGCCGGCGACAGCAATCGTGCATTCAGCGAGCGAATTGCGCGATGCCATGAAATTTCCCGCCATTATCAAGACCTCGATCGGTACCGCCAGCCGCGGCATCTGGTTTGTGCGCAGCGAAGCCGATCTGGAAGGCGCCCTGCGGGAGCTGAGCGCGCAACACCTCGGCGCAAACGGCGCGTTCACCGATGAGGTGCTGGTGCAGGAGTGGGTCGCCGGCACGACCGAGAAGGCGCAAGCCGTATTTTGCCGCAGCAAGCTAATCGGCTTCCATGCCTATCGGCAGATTTCCGCCGGCGCCGGCGGCGGCGAGGCCGTCAAACGGAGCGTGAGCCGGCCGCAGGTGCGCACTCAGCTTGCGACGATCGGAGAAAAGCTCGTGTGGCACGGCGCCTTGTCGGTCGATTATGTCTTGCCCGATGACAGCGCCACGCCGGTGCTGATCGACTGCAATCCGCGGCTCGTCGAACCGATGAACGCGTACCTTGCCGGCGCCGATCTGGTCGGGTTGCTGCTTCTGATATCGCAAGGCGAGGTGCCGGCAGCATTGCCGGAAAGCCGCGCGGGCGTCCGCACCCACCTCGCCATGCAGGTTCTGCTCGGATGTGCGTCGCGAGGCGGCACGCGGCGCGACATTTTGTACGAATGCTGGCGTTTGTTGACCGGCGGCGGACCCTATGCCGATAGCGCCGAGGAGCTGACGCCGGTGCGGCTGGATTGGCTCAGCGCCGTGCCGCTGGCGATGACCGCGACACTCCTGCTGATGGCTCCCAAGCTGGCGATCAGACTGGCGCAAGGTGGCTGGGGCGCGCATCTGCTCGATCCCGCAAGCATCCGCCTGATCGAGCGCGAAGACTTTGTTTAAGGCATGATCTCCGCGCAAACGCGTTCCGCGTTTGTCGCGAGGGAAAACCATTACCCACTTTTCCAGATCATGGTAGCAGCTTCATAGTGGCTGATCGTCGTCGCCATAGCGATCGCGCTTCGGCGTGGCCATGTCGCCATCCTCGTAATCGTCATCCTCGATCGGCGCAGGAGGCGATTTCTTTGGCGTGTCGTCGGCCTTCTTGGGAGGCTCATTCTTTTTGCCGGTTCCACCCATGATGTTCCCCTCTGATCGAATGTATCGAGATCTTGAGGAATCGACCTCAATCTCACCGCGTTTTGACCGGCATATTAGCCGGTGCCGGACAATCTTTCCTGCCTTTTTCCGCCGTTCAGTGTAAAGGGAGGCGCAACCAGGAGCCAAGCATGAAAAAGCCGAAGATCGAAGCAGAAGAACAGCAGCCGCGCAAAATCATTCGCGCCGACAAGGCGCCGACCACGGGCTACTCGCTGGTGGTGGACGGTCACTTCAAGTCACACCACGATACGGTGGAAGCCGCCGAAGCGGCGGGCATGGCCCTGAAGAATCAGTTCCAGATGCTTCAGGTGCAGGTTTACGACGCCGCGAGCAGGACGCGATCGATGATCGAATGGCCCGCGCCGGCGTAGTTCTCGCTGCGTCCGCGATCGTCGCTTAAGTTCGGCGCCCGCCGCTTTGCTGGCCCGCCAGCCATTCCGCCAATGCGGGACCCTTTTCTCCAGGCTTCTTTGACTTGGCGCGCGCCTTTTTCAGCGCGGCGGGCGGCGGTGGCGGCTCACTGGCTTCGCGAGCGAGCCGCAATGCTTTCAGCCTGGCCATGTTGTCGGTCACGGCTTTCAGGGCGGCGTCGCGCTCGACCTTGCCGGAATCAGGCTTGTTGAACCGCGCATCGGCGCGGCCGTGATCTTTCCTTGTCATTTAGGCCGGCTTCTTTTTCTTCCTGGTCTTGGGTTCGGTCGGCTTGTCGCGGTCGGCGGCTTCTTTTGCCAATCGCATCGCGCGCAAGTGAGCCATCCGCTTTCGTATAGCAACATCGGAAGCCGCGATATCCGCCATCGCCTTGATACCTTCGGCATCCTGAGCGAGCTTTCGCTTCAGCCTGATCTCTTTGAGTTCGGCGGCGGTTTTCGGTTCGTCATTCATCGGATGCCTCAAATTCGGTAGCGCGGATCATCGTACCTGTGCATCCAACCTATCATCATTGGATCGACAAAGTCGCATCTTTAGGCGGTATCCGCCGGGAATGCGCCGATTTCGTGCTGAATCGGCGATTGTGGTCAAGGCCAGCTAAACCCCGCGCGACCGGACCGGGCCGGCCGCGCAGGAATCAAACGAGCCTTCCGATCAGAACGTGGCCCCGGCCTTCACCATGTAGGTGCGGCCCGGCAGCGGATACGCGCTGAACCGGCCGTCGGTGAATGTGCTCGCGATCGCGTAGTCATAGTACAGGGCATTCAGGACATTGTTGACGCCGATCGACCAGAACAAGTGCCCATATTCCCCGCTCAGCTTTAAATCGATGGTTGCGTCGGCTGGAATAAGCGGCTGTCTGTTGCGCTGATCGTTGTCCATGCGACGTTCGCTCCAGCTGCGCACCGTCGCATCGACCACGAGGTAGTTTTGCCAGACGTTCCAGGTGACGCCGGCACTGGCCGTGTAACGGGACACCAGGGGAACGTCATTGCCCGCAAACGGGCCCTCGCGAAAAATCGCGCGGGTGTAGGCGAAGGCGCTGCGAAACAACAGGCTGTCGCTCACGCGCACCAAGGTGCTGGTCTCGGAGCCGTAGCGGCGGGTCGGATCAAGATTGACGTTGAAGAAATTGACCGGGTCGAAATGGATCTCGTTGACGAGATCCATATTGTAGATGCTCGATTGCAGCTGGATCATTCCGGCCCTGATGCGAAAACCTCCTTCGACGTCGTGCGAGGTCTGGGTCTTCAACGTGAAGTTTCCGGGTATCGGGTTGAAGAACTCGTCGAAGGCGGGACCCGAGGCTACCCGTTCATCGACCGTGGGTGTGCGGAATGCGCGGGCGGCACGGCCGAATACCGAGAACACCTCGTTTAATCGATGCTCAAAACCGACATGCACCGCATATTGCGTTTCACTGCTGTCGAGGGGATTGGCCCCTATATCGAAGGCTCCCGGGGCGGTCGGGTCGAAACGATCGCGCGCGCTCAGGCGGGTGTTCTGAGCCCGCCCGCCATAGGAGAAATCGGTCGTCGGCAGCAGGCCGACGGTTTGCTGCCAGTAGCCGGCAAACGTCTGTTGCGACAGGTCGTAGACGTGGATTGGCGGGAAGCCATTGAACTGGCTGCGATTGGAGTGGTAGGTCGCGTCGTAATAGTCGATCCCCGTCAGGATGTTTGAGGGGATTCCCAGGATCGGGTTCTTGATGCTCAATCGCGGGGTTATCGACCATGTCTGCAGCGTCGTATCGACATAGCTGGAAAGGAAGCTTGGGACCGGCAGCACCGCCGTGCTGCCGAAGAAAGCGGCCTGCTGCTTCTTGTCCCGCACGCCGCCATCGACAATGAGATCGGCGCCGTTCCACAATGTTTTGGTAAAGCCGGCGGTGGCGCTGGCGCCCTGCTTGTTGGCATAGTCGAACGGCGTAGTGGCTCCTCGGCGGTTGGTGACGAGCTCGTTGAGGCCGATCGACGGATCGACGAAGCGGCCGCCTGGCAATCCCAGCTTCTGATCGTCGCCGGCGATTGTCAGGAACGCCGTGAGGTCGGGCGTGGAATAGTTGATGTTGCCGATTGCGTTGCGCTGGTCGAACGCGTTGTTGACCCGGTATCCGTCGGACTTGAACCCGTTGCCGTAGAAGGATGCCGACCATGGGCCTGCGTTGGCCGCGGTCGAGACCGACGCCAGGCGCTGGTTGAAGGAGCCGGCGCCGCCTTCGGCGCGGATTGCGGCCGGCGGCCCGCCGATGCCGGTCTTGGTGACGATGTTGATGACGCCGCCGACCGCGTTGTCACCGTAGAGCACGGCTCCGCTGTTGCCCCGGGTAATCTCGATTCGCTCGATCGAATCGCGCGGAATCGTCGAAAGGTCGACACCGGCCATGTCGATATCGTTGAGTCGCCGGCCGTTGATGAGCACCAGGCTGTTGGCGGTGGCGAACGCACCGAATCCACGAAGATCGACGGTGGTCTGCACCCCGTTCACGCCGCCGAACAGCGACGTCAGCTGGACGCCGGGCGTTTGCGCAATGATTTCCTGGATCGATTGTGCCGGCGAGTGCGCAATATCCTCGGCAGTGATGACGGAAGTAGATGCGCCGACGATGCCGGCGAATTGCCGGATCGGCGTGGCGTTGCCCGCCGACGAGACGTTCGGGCTGTTCGCTGGCGCGCTGCCCGGGCTACTGGTTTGCGAGACATTCGGCGCGACACGGCGCGAACCCGAACCCTCGTCATTGACGGGTCTCGCCCGTGTACGGTTCTCGTCACCGGGTGGGCTGACTTCGATCGGCGGCAGTTGAGCCGAAGATATCTGCTGCGCTTTCGCAGCAGAGATACCCAACGGGAGAACGGATGCAAGAAAGCTGGAAGCTAGCAGACAGGTGCGACGCCGCTGTGCGGCCTTGAGGGTGGAAGACATGGTTGGACCTCGGTATGACGTCAGTGGCACGTCACAGCGAACGAAGTCTCACCAGTGTGCTTTCGCGCACCTCAGTGAAGCTAATGTCTGTACTCCCCGACCGACATCTTCGCGTGTGACCACGGCTGACGGCAGGTCTCCTGGCTCGCGGGTCGTTACCGTTCGTCGCCTTCCCAGGACCGAGATTTCCCAGTGGCATATGACGAAAGATTCACCGCTTACAGTTGCGGGGGCAGCCGCGGCATTGGGGAAGTTTCCCCGCACCGCATTCCCTTTTGATCCCCAAAGAAGGGAACCGTCGGGAATCATGCTAGAAGTTTGTCGAGATCGGAGTCAATCCCGTCATTGGCTGCCCGTAATCCTGACTGGACGAGTGCGCCTTTTTTGCCGCATGACCTCTTGCCTGACCGGAATCGGCACCAGGGCTGCCTTTTTGAGGACGATTAATGAGCGTTCAGAACGTCATGGTGACGGCTGACATCGCGGCGCGCCGCCGCTCCGGCGTGCTGGCGGGGCTCCTTATCCTCGTCGTGCTGCTGGCGCTGATCTCGCTCGGGATCGGACCGGTGCGGCTGTCGCCTGTTGCCGTGATCGATGCCTTGTTCGGCGGCGGCAGCGATGTGCAGCAGGTGATCGTGCGCGAGATTCGCCTGCCGCGCACGATCCTGGGATTTGCGATCGGCGCGATACTCGGGCTGTCCGGCGCGGCATTGCAGGGCCTGCTGCGCAATCCGCTCGCCTCGCCCTCGCTGTTCGGCGCGCCGCAATCGGCGGCCTTCGGCGCGGTACTGGTGATCGCGCTTGGTCTTGCCGATGTGCGATCCTACGCGCTTCCGGTCGCCGCGATCGCCATGGCGTTCGCCTCGGTATTCGTGCTGCTCACGATCGCAGGTCGCAACGCTGGCTTGCTGATTCTCATTCTGGCGGGCCTTGCGATCTCGAGCCTGGCGGGTGCCGCGACCGCGCTGGTCATGAACCTGTCCTCCAATCCGTTCGTGGTGCTCGAGATTGCGTTCTGGCTGCTGGGCTCGCTGGAAGATCGCAGCTTTCGCCACGTCGTGCTGGCGCTGCCTTTCATCGTGACGGGCGCGATCGTCCTTTTGAGCCAGCGCAACGCCTTTCGCGCGCTCAGCCTTGGCGAGGAGACCGCGCAAAGTCTGGGCGTCGATGTCGGCCGGCTAAGACTGCTGGTGATTACGGGCGTCGCGCTCGGCGTCGGCGGCGCGGTCGCCGTCACCGGCACCATTGGCTTCATCGGCCTGGTCGCGCCGCATTTGATGCGGCCCCTGATCGGCCACGATCCAACGCGGCTGTTGGTGCCGAGCGCGTTCACGGGCGCTGCGCTGCTGCTATCAGCCGATATCGCCGTGCGCATCATCCCCTCGACCACCGATATCAAGGTCGGCGTGCTGACCTCGATCATCGGCGTGCCGTTTTTCCTCTATCTGATCATGCGCGAACGCCGCGCGCTCGGCGGAGGCGTCGCATGACCGCATCAGCCTTTCTCAACGCGTGGGGTGTGAACGTGACACTGGCCGGCCGCCTCGTGCTCAACGATGTCTCGCTTGCGCTGTCATCAGGTCATCTGGTCGCGCTGGTCGGACCCAACGGCGCCGGCAAGACCACGCTGTTGCGCGCCCTCGCGGGACTGGTGCCCTCCGAAGGCGTCATCGAAGTCGGCGGCGACGCGCTGTCGTCGCTCGCCTTGCGCGAACGCGCCCGGCGGTTCGCCTATCTGCCACAAGGCCACGTCGTGCACTGGCCGCTGGCGGCCCGCGACATCGTGGCGCTCGGCCGTTATCCGCATGGCGCGACCGACCCGGCACGACTGACACCGAAAGATGCAGAGGCGGTGTTGCGGGCGATGCAGGCGACCGATGTGGTGGAATTCAGCGAGCGCCGCGTCACCGAACTGTCCGGCGGCGAGCGCAGCCGCGTCGCGTTGGCGCGGGTGCTTGCGGTGGAAGCGCCGGTGATCCTGGCGGACGAGCCGACCGCATCGCTCGATCCGCGTCACCAGTTCGATGTGATGAAATCCTTGCGCGCGAGCGCCGATAAAGGCGTGCTGGTGATCGTGGTCACCCACGATCTCGGGCTTGCCGCGCGGTTTGCCGACACCGTGCTGGTGTTCTCGGACGGCCGGCTGGTGTCGCAAGGCGCTCCCGCCGAGGCGCTCTCCGAAACGACCATGGGCGAGGTATTCCGGATCAGCGCCTACCGCGCGGAATATCAGTGCGAGGCCGTGATCGTGCCCTGGGCGGAAATTTAGAGCGGGATGGCTTGAATTGAATCGGCATGCCTATCTCAGATCCGTCATCCTGAGGCGCGAGCCTTGCGGTGCACTTGCACCGCTGGGCGAGCCTCGAAGGGTGAGCGGCCCGGGCCGTCGTCCTTCGAGACGGCCGCGCTGCGGCCTCCTGCGGGTGAACGCAATTGCGTTCATCCCGGGGATGACGGGGAAGCACCTCCAATTTCCATTCCGATCGATCGCGCTCGCAGCTCTTGTGGCGCTCGGCGGCGGCCTGGTTGCGCCTGCGCGCGCGGCCGCTTTGCCGCGCATCGTCTCGATGAACGTTTGCACCGATCAATTGCTGATACCGCTGGCCGATCCGGAGCAGATCCTCGGTCTCAGCCGTTATTCGCGCGACAGGTTTGAATCCTGGGCGGCCGACGACGCGCAGCGGTACCGGATCCTGTCGGGAGGCGCCGAAGACATATTGGTGCTGAGGCCCGATGTCGTTGTGGCGAGCCTGTTTGACAAGCGATCGACGCGCGAACTCCTGAAGCAGAAAGGCCTTCGTCTTGCCGAGTTCGCAGTCCCCCGCAATCTCGAGGAAGCGAAGGCCCAGATTCGCCAGATGGGCGAAATCGCCGGACATCCCGATCGTGCGGTCGCCGAGATCGCCCGGCTCGACGCGGCGATCACGCGCGCCCGTGGCGCCGTGGTGGAAAAGCACTATTCGGTGCTGCCGCTGTCGCGGCGCGGCTGGGTCGCGGGCAGCGACAGCCTTGTCAGCTCGCTGCTGGCAGAGACCGGGCTAACGAATGCGGCCGGCGATCTCGGCGTCGGCGCGGGCGGATTCGCCTCGCTTGAAGCGGTCGTCAATGCAAGACCGGATTTTCTTCTGGTGCCGGACTCAGGCGACCGCGCCGAGGATGACGGCCACGCCTTTTTGTTGCACCCCGCGCTCGAGCGCTTCTATCCGCCGCAAAAGCGCATCGTGATTCCGGACCGGCTGACCGTGTGCGGCGGCGTCATGCTCGCGCAAGCGCTGGATGTGCTGGTTGCGGAGTTGAAGCGGGTGGAGCGGTAGAAGGCCTGTCGTCATTGCGAGCGAAGCGAAGCAATCCACAATCTTGACCCGGAGAAAAACTGGATTGCTTCGTCGCTTTGCTCCTCGCAATGACGGCAATCGAGTAGGGTTTCCTCACCCCGTCTGCACCGGTCCGCCGGCTTTCTTCCAGGCGTCGATGCCGCCGGCGATGTGGGCGGTATTGGCGAGTCCCGCGTCCTTGGCGGCGGCGACCGCCATCGCCGAGCGCTCGCCGAACGCGCAGAAGAAAACGATGCGCCGACCGGTGGCTGCCGCGACCTCGCGCAACATGCCGCCGGGCCGCAGGCTTTCGCCGATCGCGGGGTAGGGCGCATGCAGCGCGCCCGGCAGCATGCCGTGCTTGGCGCGTTCGCTGTTTTCCCTGAGGTCAACCAGAAGAATATCGGGCCGGCCGAGGCCTTCGATCGCCTCGCGCGCGGTGAGCGACAGGCCCTGCCGGGCAAGATCCTCCTGATGCAGGCCGACATGCATGTTGGCCGGCACCGCCACGTCCATCATCTTCGGATTTGGCAATTTCAGATTGCCCATCAGCTCGATATAGTCGTCGACCGAGCGCACCTGCAGCCGCGGATTGAAGCGCTTTTCCTCGCCGATGGTGGAGACGGTATCGCCCTTGTAGTCGTGGGCGGGAAAAACCATGGTTTCGTCGGGCAGTTTCAGCAGCCGGTTGAAGATGGAATCGTATTGCGCCCGGGCGCTGCCGTTCTGGAAATCGGTGCGGCCGGTGCCGCGGATCAGAAGCGTATCGCCTGTAAATACCCGATCGCCCATCAAATAGCTGTAGGAATCATCGGTATGGCCGGGCGTGTACATGACGTCCAGGCCGAGGCCCTCGATCATCACCCGGTCGCCGTCGCCAACCCGCATCGCCACCACGTCGGCCTTGCTCTGTTCGCCCATGATGGTGACGCAGTGGGTGCGGTCGCGCAGTTCGCCGAGCCCGGTGACATGGTCGGCGTGCAGATGGGTATCGACGGCCTTGACCAGGCGGAGATCCAGTTCCCGCAGCAGCTGGCAGTAGCGATCGACCTTCTCCAGCACCGGATCGAGGATCAGCGCTTCGCCGCCGGCGCGGCTGGCCAGCAGATAGCTGTAGGTTCCCGAGACGCTGTCGAATAGCTGGCGAAAGATCATGGCTGGTGCTGCCGCCTTGTCGCAGAACAATAGCGCAATTTTTTGGTGCGCACCGCATCTTTTAGGAGATTATAGTCGTCGCCGACAAGCGCGCGTTGCACATGTTGTTCAGGTGCTCATGGAAATCTGTCACGGCGATCTGAAATGAGAGGACATCATGGCTGAATATGTGGTGGAATTCGGCAAGGACGGCCGGCCGATCGAAGCCGACGGCCGTCTCGACGCGGCGGCGTTTCACCGCAACCATCGCCCGATCCGGGCGGTGTTGGAAAGATTCCTTGCCGGGAAATCCGGTGACGTGGTGGAGGCGGGCAGCGGCACCGGCCAGCATGCGGTCGATTTCGCCCGCCATCTTCCTGAAATTACCTGGTGGCCGAGCGATCTCAACGAGCAGCATCTCAAGAGCATTTTGGCGTGGCGGGCACATGCCGGGCTTGCCAATATCCGCTCGCCGTTGCGGATCGATCTTTCCAATCCGCAATGGTGCGCCGAGATGCACGATGCCGGCGGCCCCGCAAATTTGCTGGCGGTGTTCTGCGCCAATGTGATTCACATCGCCCCGTGGCGCGTCGCGGAAGGGTTATTTGCCGGCGCCGGGCGTTACCTGCGAACCGAGGGACTGCTGTTCCTCTATGGGCCGTTCAAGCGCAGCGGCAAGCATACCGCGCCCAGCAATGCCGCGTTCGACAATAGTCTTCGCGACCAGAACGGCGAATGGGGCGTGCGCGACATCGACGACCTGGAAAAGCTCGCGGCAAGTGCCGGCCTCAGGCTTGTCGAGATCGTCGAGATGCCCGCCAATAATCTGATCCTGGTGTTCGAGCGATCAAAGCGGCCTTCCTGACGTGAGATTGCGCCAATAGATTGAGTCTCGTCATCGCGAGCAGCGCTGGAGGTTCGATGCCATCGAGAGAACGCCTGAATGAGTTTATCGCCGTTGTCGAGTCCGGCGATCACGCCGGCGCCATCGAGCGCTATTACACCGAGGATTCCAGCATGCAGGAAAATGCGGCAGCCCCGCGGGTCGGGCGCGACCTGCTGGTCGCCCACGAACGCGGCGTTCTGGCGCGCATGAGCCATGTCTATTCCAAGGCGGTCTCGTCCGTGGTTGAAGGCGACAACGTCGCCATCCACTGGATCTTCGAGCTGACCGATAAATCCGGCAAGGTGCACCGGACCGACGAAGTCAGCTTGCAGGAATGGCGCGGCGACAAGATTTTTCGCGAGCGCTTTTTCTACGATCCGTCCAGGCCGAAGACGTGATGGCGAGGGCGTGACGCTTCGGCGACGGTCGAAGCATCGCGCTTGCTGATTTGGTATTTGTTGGTGAGAGGACGAGGCGGGCACCCAAAACGACGACCTCATCCTGAAGGAGCGGCCGCCGCGTCTCGAAGGATGGCCTCATGGTTCGAGACGGCGCCTGCGCGCCTCTCAGCATGAGGGTCAGGCCTCCCGTTGCCGCAAGAGCTCGTCGAGATCGAGCCGGCGCGTGAACATCGCGAGCGAGCCGTCCGGCTTGCGCGGCCATTGCTCCTTGGGCCGGTCGCAATACAACTCGACGCCGTTCTCGTCGGGGTCGCGCAGGTAAAGCGCCTCGCTGACGCCGTGGTCGCTGGCGCCGTCGAGATGAATTCCCGCCTGCATCACCCGATACAATGCATCGGCCAGCGCAGGCCGCGTCGGATACAGGATCGCGGTGTGGAACAATCCCGTCGTTCCCGGCGGCGGGGGATGACCGCCTTTGCTTTCCCAGGTGTTCAGCCCGATGTGGTGATGATAGCCGCCGGCCGAAACGAACGCCGCGCCCGAGGGCAGGCGTTGCATCAGCTCGAACCCCAGCACGCCGCAATAAAATCCCAGCGCGCGATCGAGATCGGCCACCTTGAGATGGACATGCCCGATGCGGGTGCCCGCGATGATCGGTGTGGAGGTTTCGGGCATGGCGTGTTTCCTTCTTGGGGTCGTACAGCCTCGGAATTATCGTGCCCCGGACGCTGCGCAGCGCGCAAGCGGTGCGCCGCTGATCCGGGGTCATCTTGTTCAACTTCGAGTGGGTCCCGGCTCTGCGGAGCAGCGTGACCGGACGATGCTGCGCATCGCCGGGAGAACGCTGCACCGCGTCCGGGGCACGACGGTACTCGCCTCACGCCAGCTCGGACACCTGTCCCTCCGGGAGATCGAACTCGAACGTGTTCAGCGTCATCGACACCATGGTGTAATAGCCGCACAACCCGATGATCTCGACCAGCCCGCGCTCACTGAGCATTTTCACGGCTTCGTCGTAAAGCGCCCTGGAAAGTCCATGGCCTTCGTGCAGCGATTTCGCGACGTCGTAGATCGTCTGCGCCTTGGGGTCCTCGAAACGCGGCATGCGGCGATTGCGGATATCCTCGATGATCTGGGGATCCATGCCGCCCTTCAGCGCGAGCCGCTTGTGGGCGTACCATTCGTAATGCGATGTCCAGTGCCGCGCGGTCACCAGGATGGCAATCTCCGACAGTTTTGCCGGAAATATCGTATCGAAGCGCAGGAAAGCGCCCAAACGGGTGGCGTGCCGCGCCATCTCCGGGCTGTTGAGCCAGGCCATCATCGGCGGCGGCGGGCTGCCGCGCTTGCTGGCGATCGACTCGTCGTAGGTTTTTTTCTGGTCCTCGTTCATTTCGCCAGGCGAAA
>WNFT01000257.1_pt1 | contig 56229 bp, 56 predicted proteins | sample 5400191 | NCBI WGS metagenome assembly WNFT01 (sample SAMN13153359, study PRJNA577476) | soil metagenome | isolation source: 80 cm saprolite under Madrone tree | place: USA:California | collected 2016-06-14 | reverse complement strand
GAGCGCCGGAAGTCCAGCTGTGCCCTGTGCGGCGAGCGCGTCGATCTCCGCGAGGAGCATTACCGGATGGTGTCCCAGTTTCGGGCTCACCGCGCGGTCGTCCACGTCGACTGCTACAGCAAGCTCAAGAGGGAACGTTCCAAGTGACGTGCGCGGCGAGGCCGTAGCGCAGCCTCCCGACGTGGCGTAGACTCCGCCCACTCGAACGTGGAGGAGCCGCATGGAAGTCATCGCCATCGCAGAGCCGGACGCCCGTTGGCGCTGGGAGATTCGCCACGGAGGTGCGGTGGTTCAGCGATCCGATGAACAGTTCGACACGGCCCACGATGCCATTCAAGACGGCAAGCGCCGTCTGCTCACGCTCTGGACCGGCGAGGACCGCCCGCCGAGCCACCGCCGCCTGCAGGGCCGCCAGAGTCACCACTCCGGGTGAGCCGCCGAACCCGGCGAACGCGTGTCGGCGGAACGGCTAGACGGCGTAGCGATTGTCCCAGCGGTCCTGAAAGACGATCTCAGCGAGCGGGCGGCCGCGTCCCACCGGCCCGAACTTTCCCATCGGATAGCCGATCGGAATGATCGCGTAGGAGTGCACGCCGAGCGGTAGGCCCAGGGCCGCTTCCGTCTCCTTCTCGTACATCAGGTGGCGGGTCGTGAGCGTTGCGCCCAGCCCGAGGGCGCGCGCGGTGAGCAGCATATTCTGCACCGCGGGATAGATGGACGCGCCCGAGCCACGGTTGGGTGTTCCCTTGCCATGGTCCAGACACGCGACGATCCACACCGGCGCCTCGTGGAAGTGATCGGTGAGGTACTCCACCGCCGCCATCTGCCGCAGGTAGGCTTCCTTCGTCACGCCGGGTGGCGGCGGGGACGTTCGGTACTGCGGCCCCATGACCTCGTCGAACGCGCGCTTGTAGTAGACCTGCACCTGACGCTTGATCGCTTCATCCTTCACGACGAGGAAGCGCCAGGTCTGGAGGTTGGCGCCGTTCGGGGCGCAAATCCCGGCCGCGAGGATCTTGCGGATGAGCTCGTCGGGCACCGGGTCGGGCTTGAGTCGGCGCATCGCGCGCATCGTCTGCATGGTCTCGAAGAGGTCGGGCATGGTCAGGTCTCCTTGGCTCGGGTGCAGCGATGCCATTTTTGTCAGCCGTCAAGCCGTCGCGACACGCCGTCGAGTGATCGGACGCGCGAGTGGTGCTCTAAATCAGCGATCTCGCGATGCTCACGGATGGCATCGTGTGTGCAGTTTGCGATGAAAGAGATGGCTCGTATCCTCGTGGTCGAAGACGAATGTGACCTCCTCGACGTGCTCCGCGACATCCTCACCAAGGTCCGTCACGAGGTCTTCTGCGCGTCCGGTGCGCGGGACGCGCTCGTGATGTACCGCGCGCATCAGCCCGATCTCGTCATCACCGACATCTTCCTTCCCGACGAATCCGGCCTGAACCTGATCCTCGAGCTCACCCGGACGAGCACGGTGAAGGTCATCGCGATCTCGGGGGGAGGAAGCGAAGCCGGCGTCGACTTCCTCGACTGCGCGGAGAAGTTCGGAGCGTGGCGGGTCCTGACCAAGCCCTTGCGTCGCGACCAGCTGTTGTCGGCCGTGGCCGACGCCTGCGGCGACGCCCGCCCGTACCCTGCCGCTACGCATCGCAGCGCCTGAGCTCGCAGTCACGCCTGCCCGCGCGCACCGCGCGTAACCCGCCCGCCGAGCGCGCCGTGCGATCAGCGCGGCGGTGGCTCGAGCCTGAGCCCGAGACGGTGCAGGGCGCCGCAAGGATCGGTCGCGTAGTCGACGCGGATCATCGGCGCACGCTGGGCCACCTCGCGCACGCGATAGGCGCACGCCACCGACTGCCACGCGCGCGCCTGACGCCGCTGCTCGTAGCCCCACGCGATCGGCGCCAGGATGAGCGCGAGGAGGGCGAGGGCCCCCAGCGCCTTGAGAATGGATTCGACTTCCGGTCTGAAGATTCGCATCTCTGACTCGTGCTCCCGTCTCCGAGCCGGTTACCGTGTGACGGTGACAAATACCGCATCTCGGGGCCGGATTCCACCACGACCCGTGACCGTGCGAATCACGACCGGACGGTCGCCACTCAAGCGAGGGTGAGCGGGAGCCGGACCGTCTCTCCACGCGAGGCGCTCCGCGCGACCGCCTCGGTGAACTCCATGTAGCGCACGCCATCGTCGAACGCCGTTCGGGTGATCCGCTCCTTGCCGCGGACGGCATTGACGAACTCTTCCTCCACACGCCAGCCACCCCGTCGCTCGGCCGTGATGGGGATCTCGCTCAGCGCGGTAGTGCCCCGCCGCCCGCCCCAGAGCTTGAGGGCGTCGGCCTCCACGCGCAGCGTGCCTTCGGTGCCGAACAACCAGACCTCGCTGGCGGGCGCCAGCGCCGTCACCGCGCTGAAGCGCAAGTGGCCGATCCCACCCCGTTCGAGGTCGACCAGGATGTCCACGTGATCCGGCACGGTGACCTGCCTCGTCACACCGCTGCCGTCGCGGCGTTTCGGGACGGCCACGGACGTCATCGCGGACACGCGGGCCGCGGGGCCGACCCAGCGCATCATGGCCTCGTACCAGATGCCCATGTTCAGGATGTTGAACCCGCTCAGGCTCTGATCCTGCCGCCAGTGCAGTGGAGCCTCGCGGTCGACGAACTTGCCCTGGGCCGCCCGCACTTCGACGGCGAGCACGTCGCCGAGGTAACCGTCGGCGATCAACGACTGCAGCGTGGCGTCGACCCACAACGTATGAGGTGCCGGGACGAGCTGAGCGACCAGGTGCGGGGCGCGGCGCGACGCCTCGAGCATGGCGTGGGCCTCGGCGGCGTTCATGGCCATGCGCGCCTCGCAGAGCACGTGCTTGCCGCGCGCGAGCGCGGCGATGGTCACGGGCGCGTGCAGGTACGGCCACGTCCCGATGCAGATCGCGTTGGTGTCGTCCGCGTCGACGAGCTCTCGCCACGTATCGTAGACACGCGCGAAGCCCAATTCCTTGGCGGCGCGCTCGCCCGACTCGCGCGTCCGGTTGGCGACGCTCACGATCTCGACGCCGGGCTGGGCTCTCAGATTCGGGATGTGGTACTTGCGCGTGTTTGCCCCTGCTCCGACGATTCCGACTCGCAGCGTGTCCGTCTTCCCGTTCACGATGTCCTCCTCTGCGCGCGCCCCGACGCGGCGGGATTCTCTCACGCTCGTCGTTCCAGCACACGGGGCGCCCGTCGCGCCTTTCCGCCGGACCGCCGGTGACATTTCCCGTCACTCCGTTGCCGAAGAATGGCAGAACGCCGGCGCTCTGATGTGCTGCAACCCCTTGATTCTGCTGGGCGAGGAGCCTTGGCATGGACGGTGCTTTTCGTGGCCGCCAGAGAGACGGCGCACGCAGCAACGAGGAGCGTGACGCCGTGGTGCGGTGGACGGGACGCATTGGCTGTGGTGGACGACACGCATTGGAGGAGGGGGACATGTTCAACTTCTGGCACAAGAGACGCTGCACGATGGGCAATCAGCGTGGCTTCACGCTCATCGAGCTGATGATCGTCGTCGCGATCATCGGCATCCTGGCCGCCATCGCCGTTCCGCTCTACGCCAATATGCAGGCGCGGGCGCGCATCGCGAAGGCCCAGGCTGACATCCGCGGTATGGCCTCCGCCGTCTCGGCGTGGACGGCCCACATGGGCACGCTGCCGAGCGCGCTCGGCTTGCTCACGGCCATCGCCACGAGCCCGCAGAACATCACGGCCGGTCCGTTCATGGCCGCGATCCCGACGCCGCCCAGCACCGCGTGGGGCGGGGCGTACAACTACGCCATCAACGCCGCCCTCGGCACGTTCACGATCTCGGCCGCGGGCGACGGCGCGACCGTCTCGGCTCCGTAGCTTCGCCTCTTGCACCGTGGGAGGGGCTTCGGCCCCTCCCACGGTCGGTCGTTCAGATCCCGCCCGCCAGCAACGCCACGATGCGACCCAGCTCCACCGGCTCGACCGGCTTCGCGATGTGCACCTGATACCCGGCCGCGAGCGCACGCTGACGATCCTCGTTCCGGGCGTAACCCGTGAGCGCGATGGCCGGAGTCCTCACCGGCAGCCGGCGGAGACGGTCGATCAGCGCGTACCCGTCCTCGCCGGGCAGCGCGATGTCGGCGACCACGACGTGCGGCTGCCACGTCGCGACGGCGTGCAGGGCGTCGTGCACGGAGACCACGCCGCGGGTGGCCGCGCCGAAGCCGGAGAGCGCCGTCTCGAGGAGTTCGCGAGTGTCCCGATCGTCTTCGACGATGAGCACGCGCACACCCCGCAGCGTCGCCGGCGAGGCCTCGACAACCGGCCGCTCGCTGGTCGAGACCTGCACGAGCGGTAGCTCGACGACGAACGACGAGCCCGCGCCGGGGCCGGCGGCGCTGGCCGCGGACACGCGCCCGCCGTGTAGCTCGACCAGGTGACGCACGATGGCCAGGCCGATCCCGAGGCCGCCGTGCACGCGCGTGAGCGAGCTGTCCGCCTGTCGGAAGCTGTCGAAGACGTGAGGGAGAAAATCGGCGCTCAAGCCGGGGCCGGTATCGGCCACCGTCAGCCGAGCCCGCTCGGTGTCGGCCTCGAGGCTCACCGTGATGTTGCCGCCCGCCGGAGTGAACTTGATCGCGTTGGCGAGCAGATTGCCGGCGACCTGCTGGAGTCGCCCGGCGTCCCCCGATACCATCAGCGGAGCGTTCGGCAGGACCGTTCGCAGATGAAGGCCCGCCGCTTCGACGGCCGGTCGTGCGGACTCGAGCGACACCTCCACGACGCCGACGAGATCGAGCGCATGCACGTCGAGCGCGAACGTGCCGCTGGCGATGCGCGAGATGTCGAGGAGATCGTCGACGAGCGCCGTCTGGGCGACCGCGTTGCGCTCGATCGTCTCGAGCGCGCGCTCCACCGCGTCGGCCGCGACCTTGCCGGAACGGAGCATGCGGGCCCAGCCCAGGATCGACGTCAGGGGCGTGCGCAACTCGTGGGACAGCACGGTCAGGAATTCATCCTTGGCGCGGTTCGCCCGGGACGCCTCCTGAAAAAGACGAGCGTTGTCGGCGGCCAGGGCAGCGCGGCGAGCCAGCTCCTCGGCGCCGGCCAGGTCGTCGGGCCCGAATCGGCGTCGGGACTCCGCGGCAGCGAACGCGATCACTCCGAAGGTGCGGTCACGCGCCGTCAGCGGCACGAGCATGAGCGAGCAGAGTCCGAGCCGCCGGTCCAGATAGACCGGCCGCAGGTCGGGGCGGCCGCCGTGGATGACGGCGGAAACGCCGTCGGGCGCGTCCGGGTCGAGCGCGCCGCCGTGGGAGATTTCCCAGCCGAGCGACTCGCGAGTCGGGTCGAGGTGCACGACGGCCACCCGGCGAGCGCGCCCGCCTTCGTCGTCCACCACGTCGACGAAGCACCAGTCGGCCAGCTCGGGAACGGCGAGCCGGGCCAACGTCTTGAGCGTCGCTTCGTATTCCAGCGACGCGCTCAGGACCGTGCTGGCCTCCGCGAGAAACGCGAGCCGGCGCTGGGCGGCGTCGGCCTCGACGGCGGCGGCGACGACGTTGGCGACGGCGGCGAGGTAGTGCACGTCGTCGCCGTTGAAGTCCCGCCGGCGCCGCGTGTGGACACCGAGCACGCCCCACGCATGACGCGGACCACCGATGACCACGCTCAGCCCGCTCACGACGCCGTGAGCGTGGAGAAAACGCGTCTCCGTCTCCTCGGTCATCGTGACGACGCCGACCGCTCCGGGCCGCCAGCCGACGCCGGCACGCAACAGCGAAGCGTCGCTGCTGGGGAGCCGCTCGAGGATCTTCACGTACTCGACCTCGAGCGTGTCGGCGACGAGTCGCACCGCTTCCGGCAACAGCACGCGCAAGTCACGCACCGCGAGCGCGCGCTGGCCGAGTGCGGCAATGGCGGCCTGCTGACGCTCACGAATGCGCAGCGCGTGCTCGAGTGTTTCTCCTACCGTGTTCACGGGGGCGCAGCATACACTGCTGCGTCAGGCGCACAAGAGACGAAGGCAAAAGATCGGCGCGCGGCTGTCGCAAGTCTTACAATTGTCCGAGCAGACGTGGCGGCGCCCCGCTTGCTGTGTGGATTCTGCAATCACAGAGCTCCAAGGAGGCAACGTATGGGCCGATTCCTTCTCGGCATAATCGTCGGCGCGGCGGCAGTGTGGTTCTACGGGCGCGACCTCATCGAGTACGTCGACGACAAGACCCGGATCGCCCGGTCGAAGGCCGCCGACACCCTGCATTCCGCGGCCGAGACGCTGCAGGGCGCGCGGGAGACCATCGACCGGCGTATCAGCTAGGCGCCGGTCGAGCCGAACCCGCCTTCCCCGCGCTGGCTGTTCGGAAGGTGATCGACGACGTCCAGATGGGCGCGGGCCACGGGCTGGATGACGAGCTGGGCGATGCGTTCACCCCGCGCGAAGCTCGCGGGCTCGCGGTCGTGATTGACCAGCAGCACTTTCACCTCGCCGCGATACCCTGCGTCGATGAGGCCGGGGGCGTTGAGGACCGTCACCCCGTGGCGGAGGGCCAGACCCGACCGGGGCAGGACCAGTCCCGCGTAGCCGGACGGGATCGCGACGGCCACGCCAGTCGGCACCAGCGCCCGGGCGCCGGGAGCCAGCGTCACGGCCTCGGCGGTGCAGAGGTCGAGGCCGGCGTCGCCGTCGCGGGCGTAGGCCGGGAGCGGCACGGTGGCGTCGAGCCGGCGGACGGCCACGCGGACGGTGTCAGACAGTGAGCACCACCTTGCCGTAGCTCTCGCGCGACGCGATCGCCGCCAGCGCCTGGGCGGCGTCGCGCAGCGGATAGCTCTTGAAGATCACCGGCCTGAGCCGGCCGCCGGCCACGAGCGCCAGCAACTCGCTCATCCAGCGCTTCACGGTGCCGGGATCGCGCTCGTTGTACATCCCCCAGTGCACGCCGATCACGTCGATGTTCTTCAGGAGCACGCGATTGGTGGCGACGTCCGCGATGCGGCCGCCGGCGAAGCCGATGATCAGCAGCCGGCCTTCGAACGCCATGCAGCGGGTCGAGCCGTCGAACACGTCACCGCCGACGGGATCGTAGATGACGTCGGCCCCGCGCCCGCCGGTCTCCTTCTTGACGATCTCGACCCAGTCCTCGGTCCGGTAGTTGATCAGCACGTCGGCGCCCGCCGCGCGCGCCACCTCGAGCTTTTCGGCGCTGCCAGCGGTGGCGAGCACGCGCGCTCCCAGCACCTTGCCGATCTGCACGGCGGACAGCCCCACGCCGCCGGCGGCTCCGTGGACCAGCAAGGTCTCGCCGGGCCGCACGCGCGTTCGGTGAGTCAGCGCGCACCACGACGTCTGATAGACGAGGCCGAAGGCGGCACCCTCCTCGAAGGTCATCCCGTCGGGCAGGGCGTGCGTGCGGGTGACCGGCGCCACCGCCCGCTCGGCGTAGCCTCCCCACTTGAGGAGCGCGAAGACGCGTTGGCCCACGGCGAGCTCGCTGACGCCGAGGCCCACCGCGCGCACGACGCCGGCCACCTCGTGGCCGGGGCTGAAGGGCAGGGGCGGCTTCGTCTGATACTTGCCCTGCACGATGAGGATGTCGGGGAAGTTGCACCCGACCGCGCGCACGTCGATGAGGACTTCGCCGGGGGCGGGCGTGGGCTCCGTCACGTCGGCGTAGACGAGACTCGAGGGCTCGCCCCACGCGCGCGCGACGATGGCCTTCATGGCGCCATGATACCTTCGCGGCCGTGCCCCACGCGCTCGATGGTGTCAGCGTGCTCGATCTCGCCACGTTCCTGGCCGCTCCCGTGTGCGCGACGCTCCTCGGTGAATTCGGCGCCGACGTGATCAAGGTCGAGCAACCCGGCGTCGGCGACGATCTGCGCCGGCTCGGACGACCGGCGGCGGGCGGCGCGCCGTCGTACTGGTGGCTGGTCGAGGCGCGCAACAAGAAGTCCATCACGTGCAATCTCCGCGATCCCGAGGGCCAGACGCTGATCCGTCGCCTCGTCGCGCGCACGCACGTTCTCACCGAGAACTTCCGTCCCGGCACGCTCGAGCGCTGGAGTCTCGGCTGGGACGACCTCGCGCGCGTCAACCCGGCGCTCGTCATGGTGCGCATCTCGGCGTTTGGGCAGACCGGGCCGCGGCGGGAGCAGCCCGGCTTCGGCCGCATCGCCGCCGCCGTGGGCGGCCTGTCGTACGTCTCCGGCTACCCCGATCGGCCGCCGGTCACACCGGGCACGCCGACGGTGCCCGACTATCTGGCCGGCGTCTTTGCCGCCGTCGGCGCGCTCGCCGCGCTCCGGCACGCCGAGCGCACCGGCCACGGCCAGGTGGTGGACGTCGGCCTCTACGAGCCCGTCCTCCGCGTGCTCGACGATGCCATCGCCGTCTACAGCGGCACCGGCGTGGTGCGCGAGCGCATCGGCTCGGGCACCGAGAGCGCGACGCCGCACAATCATTACCGCACGCGCGACGGTCGCTGGCTGGCCATCGCGTGCACGAACGATCGGATGTTCGGCCGGCTCCTGGGCGCGATGGACCGGGCCGATCTGCGCGACGATCCGCGCCTCGTCAGCACGCGCCAGCGTCTCGCCCATCGTCAGCTCGTCGACGATCTCGTGGCGACGTGGGTGGGTGAGCGCACGGCCGAGGACGTGCTGGCCGCGCTGGCCGCCGCCGAGGTGCCCTCGTCGCTGGTGATGAGCGTGCGCGATCTGTTCGAGGACGAGCACGTCCGGGCGCGCGGCAACATCATCTCGATGGCCACCGAGGTAGCGGGCGCGCTCGCCATGCCCGGCGTGGTGCCGCGGCTGACGCTGACGCCGGGCGAGGTGCACGCGCCCGGTCCGATCACGCCGGGAGAGGACAACGAGGAAATCTACGGCGAGCGGCTCGGGCTCGACAGCGCGGAGCTCGCCCGGCTCCGGGGCCGGGGCATCATCTGATTCCTAGTTCCGTTGGCTCCGCTCGAGGTCGGTGGAGACGACCCACTCGGAGAGCCGCTTGAGGATCTCGATGGTGAGCTGGGGCCGGTTGCGGATGAGCCACTCGAGGCGTTCGTTCTTGATGACGAGGAGCTCGACGTCGGTAGCCGCCAGTGCGGACGCCGAGCGCGGCGCCTTGCGAAAGAGCGCCATCTCGCCCAGCAGCTCGCCCTCGCCCAGCGTGGACAGCTGACGCTCGCCGCCGTCGACCCGCTTGCGGATGTCGACCGAGCCCGTGTGGACGACGTACGCCTCGGCGTGGGCGTCCTCGCCCTCGCGGAAGATGGTCTCGCCCGCCTTGTAACGCCGGCGCTCGACGTCGCCCAGCGTGAGGTTCTTGTAGATCTCGAGGCCGATCGAGGGCAGGTGCGACTTGGCTTCGACGGGCAGCCGGGCGTTCGTCCAGCCACCCAGGCCGCCCTTGAGGATGCGCACGTCCGAGAACTTGCGCTGGCGGAGCAGGTGGGCGAAGCGGGCGCTGGTGGCCTCCTCCGGGCTCGTGCAATACGTGATGATGAGCTGATTCGACTCGGCGTCGAGCGGAATCCGGCCCTTCTCGGCGTCGTCGGGGTCGAGGCGCACGGCGCCGGGCAATTTGAGCGGGCTCGTCTCGTAGTCGGTCTTCGTGCGCACGTCGACGAGCAGCGGGCTCAGCCCGTTCTCGATGAATCCGATCACCTGGGCGGGCAGGACGCGGAAGCGATTGCGCCACCAGCGGCGTCCCCACATTCCGCCGTAGGTGCCCACCGAGAGCATCGACACGCCGAGCGTCGTCCACGCCCACGGAAACGGCCGGGGTCGCGGATGCTTCGCGCGGTCTTCGGCCTCGGCGAGCGTGCGTTTGACGTCGGCGAGGCTCGGGACGAGCCGGTTGGCCTCCTGGATCTTCTGCACGGCCAGCTCGTCGCGATCGCGGAAGAACGCGTCGAGGCCGGCTTCCCAGGCGACGTTGAAGGCGCTCTCGCCCGTCTTCTTCACCGGCGTGTCGGCGAGGAATTTCAGGACGTCGCGGGCCGGGATCAGGAAGTTGAAGCCTTGCACGATGGCGCCGCCGGATGGCGAGAGCGAGACGAACGTCAACACGCCGACGAGCGACGCATCGTCGCGAATGGCGGGGCCACCGCTGTTGCCGTGAGCGGCCGGGGCGTCCGATTGCAGCACCTCCTGGCCGATGGCGTCTTGCTTGAACCCGGAGATGGCGCCGTTGGTCACCGAGGCCTCGAGCGTCACGCTCTGGTTCAGGAGCTCGTGAGAGAGGACGACGCCCGGGAAGCCGAGGATGTGAACGGGGTCTCCGATGTTGACGTCGCGCGTGCCGACCGAAAGCGCCGGGTAAACGCCGTCGGGGATCTTGAGCAGCGCCAGGTCCCGACCGGAATCCTTCACCGGCTTTCCCGTCGTGTCGAGCAGGAGCGGCGCGCTGAACTTCTTGACCTCGGCGGGGAATCGCGCGCCGTTGGAGAGCAGGACGGTGATCTGCGACTGGGGCGTGAAGCGCAGTCCGGCCATCGCCACGTCCATCATCTCCCGGCGCAGCCGCTCCTCGAGGTCGGGGCGCTCGCCCCGGGCCATCTTCTGGGCCTGGAGCGCAGGCTCGACACACGCCTGGTCGATGGCGGTCTTCTTCAGCTCGTGCGTCACCCATGGCGGCAGACGGTGGGCGGGATCCACCACGTGCGCGTTGGTCACCACCCAGCCCCGCCCGTCCACGAGCCAGCCGGTGCCGGTTTCGATGAACGGCCGTGGCTTGACGGTGACCGGACCCTGTCCGCAGTTGATGGTGACTTCGGCGTCGACGCGGGCGGTGATGAGCGCCACGGCCGGTTTGGCGCGGAGGATGGCTTCCTGGGCCGACAATGCGAATGACGACGCCGGCACGGCGAGCGCGGCGAGCGTAATGGCGGCGCCGGCCAGCAGGCGCTTCATGCTCTTGCACCCTATCACGGAGCGCAGCGGATGGATAGAACGGCGCGGTCAGTGTCCCCATCGCGCGGCGTGGTAGAGCCGGCGCTGCTCGTCGGTGAGCCGGTCACGCGTCTTGAGGTGTGTGAGCAGGTGGGCCAGCCGGACCTCGGTGTGCGCGCGCTCGACGTCGGCCAGGGCCGCCCGCACCGACGCCTCGTCGGCGATGCCCCGTGCGAACAGCGAGCGGAGGCGCTGCTCGGCGGCGAGCAGGCGGGCCGCCGCCGGCCGCGACTCGGCGAACATCGCCTCCAGCATCTCCTTCATCGTGCGTTGCTGGTCGCTGCTCAGCCGCAGTCGGTCCTTGAGCTCGACGACGTGCAACGGGCCTGGATAGCCTTCCTGGTCGGCGACGAAGGCCAGGCCGAAGCCCCGACCATCGGCGATCACCTGCTCGAACTGCTGCTGACACTGCTGGACGGCGAGATGCGGCTCACGATCGCGCCCACCATCGTGTCTGTGCTGGGCTCCCGCCAGCGTCGCCGCGGCGAGAACGATCCCGATCGCCGTCCACGTCTTCATCCACGTCCCTCCGCGCGGCCTGGTCACTCCTCGCCGTCAGGTCACGTCTGGAAGTTTAGTGGGGCCAGTGTCTCGCTCACGATGTGGTTTCGACTATGACGAAAGTCACATCGGGCGTGAAGGTCGCGTCGCAAGGCCTGGCCGCCATTCCGTACCTCGCCTCGCTGTCGACTCGGGAGCGCACCGACCTGGCCCGGCGCTGCCGGGTGCGAGCGTTCGAGAAGGGCGCCATCGTGTTCTCCGAGGGCCAGGCCGCGACGGGAGTGTGGGTGGTGCTCGGCGGACGCGTGCGGCTCGTGCGTTCCTCGCCGCGGGGGCGCGAGCAGGCGCTCCACACCGAATCGGTCGGGGCCACGCTGGCGGAAGTGCCGCTCTTCGACGGAGGCGGCTACGTCGCGACGGCCGTCGCTGAGGACGACGCGCGGCTCCTCTTCGTTCCGGGCCGTGAGCTTCTCGCTCTCTGCCGGCGACGTCCGGAGGTCGCGTTCGGCGTCATCGCCGTGCTCGCCCGGCGCTTGCGCGGGTTCGCTGCGCTGATCGAGGATCTCGCGCTGCGCGACGTGACGGCACGGTTGAGCCGCTTCCTCTTGATGGAAGCGCGGCGCGCCGGCAGCGACGTCTTCGATCTTCCCGGGACGCGCGACGACGTCGCCGCGCGCCTGGGCACCGTCCGTGAGCTGATCTCCCGATCGCTGGCGCAGCTCCGTCGCGCGGGCGCCATCTCGGTGCAGGGTCGCCGCATCAGGATCATCGACCGCCACCTGGCCGCTCGATGACGTCGAAGAACCTGACAACCGCGAGAGTCGTCTCTCTGCGGGTCTGGCACCAGCCCTGGAACCGATTGAAAAGCCGGGCCGGCGAACCCCGGGCGGCGTTGGCACATTTTCTGCCGAAGGCTCATCGGAGTCATGCGAACTCTGGCCGCCGTCCGAAAAGCTCCGAGCGCCGCGCGTCTGGTCCGCGGCACGCGGGGCTTCACGCTCGCCGAGGTCCTGATCGCGACCGCCTTCATCATGGTCGCGTTCGGGTCGGTGGGCATCGGGTTTCTTCGGGGCACGAGCTCGGTCGAGACGGGCCGGCAGCAGACGACCGCGATCTATCTCGCTGAACAGCGCCTCGAGCAGATCAAGGCGTGGTCTCTGAGCACCGTCACGACTCAGGGATTTTCCTCGGTCGCCGGAGGCGGCGCGTGCTGTCGAAACGAGGGCTACAACACGATCGCCGACTACGGCAACTATCGCCGCACCGTCACCGTGACGTCGAACGGCTCTACGACCAAGGTCCTGCTGGTGTCCGTCTTCTATTTTCCGGTGAACCCGTCCGGGGGCAACGCCGGTAACGAGCGCCGCGTCGACGTCTCGACCCTGATCACGAACCGATGAGCGCCGCCGCCAGGCGTCGCGGGCAGGGCTCGACGGCTCAGCGCGGTTTCACACTTCCGGAATTGCTGGTTGCGATGGCGAGCGTCGGGCTCGTGCTCACGGGACTCGTGTCGTTCCTCGTGGCGGGCCAGCGGAGCTTCCTGGTCGGAGCGAACCAGGTCGAGTCCCAGCAGAACGTCCGGATCGCCATTGCCCGAATGATCGACGAGATCCGCTTCTCTGGAAACGCACCGGGGGCGGCGGCTGGTAACTGCGCACCTCGTTCCGCGATCGGCCCCGGCCAGACGGTCACGTCGTTGACGCTCCAGAACGACTGGAATGGCAATGGCTGCATCGATCCCGGCACCGTCGTGATGGTGAACGGCGTCCAGCGTGGTGAACAGGTGTCGTACTCGTTCGCCGACGGTCAATTGCTCCGTCAGGAGTCGGCGGTGAACAACGCTGCCCAGCCGGTGGTCGGAGGCATCGAAACCCTCGCGTTCACCTATCTCGACGCTCAAGGTGACGAGACGGGCACGGCGGCATCCATTTGCTCGGTGGTCGTCACGATCGCGACCCATCCCGAGGGAAGGCAGCCGGCGACGTACCAGCAAGGCAAAGTCTTCGTCAAGATGACGGACACGGCGCGCATCCGGAATCCCGGCTGTGAGCCCAAGAGCGGAGCATGATGGCCACGCGCGCACATGGACTCGACGAGCGCGGGATGGCCGCGGTCATGGCGCTGATCGTCGTGCTCGCCCTCAGCTTGCTGGTCGCCGCCTTCCTGGCGGTCAGCGCCTTCGAGCCGCAAATCTCACAGAACCTCGCCGAGGCCATGCAGGCTCAGTACGCTGCGGACGCCGGCATCGAGTGGGCGTTCGACAAGCTCGTCGACACGAGCTCCTGGAACACTGTGCTGACCGGCGCGGCCGACTGCGCGACGCCGGTGACGCCGGCCGGCTGGAGCAACGTGTCGGTGCCGAACCTCATCGGGGTCTTCACCGTGAGCCTTCGCAACGACTGCCTGGCCGGCGACGACCAGATCACCGGCGTTGCCGTCGACAACGTCACCGGGACGGCGATCAACGACGGCAACGGCATCGTCATCCTCACGGCGACCGGCTCCTTTCACGGCGCCAACAAGAAGATCCAGGTGGTGATGCGCCGGCATCTGCCGCCCGGGCTGAGCTTTCCCGCGGCCGTCAACGAGCCGGGCCTTCAGTCCGATACGAACGTCGTGTGCGCGGAAACAGAAGGTCCCTGCGCCAACTTCCAGATCGATGGGCGTGACTATGCGTGTAGCGCCTGCACGCCGGAGACCGATGCTCCCTGGTACAAGAGCGGGAACTGGTCGGCGTCCGGCTCGGCCTCCAAGCTGGGAATCGCGACGCAGCTCGGAAACCAGGCGAATCTCGGCGAGCCGCCGACGACGTACGTGCAGAACGTCGAGAATGCCTTTACGAGCGGCGCTCAAAACCAGGCCGCGCAGAAGCAGACCTCGGTCACTGGCAAGGACCAGACGAGCGGCCTCGCCGCGATGGGAGCGACGAATACCCTCACTCCTGATTCCCTGCAGAGTCTTCTCTCGACGCTGAGCAGCAACCCGAAGACGCAAATCCTTCAATCCACGCTCGCCTGCCCGATGCAGATCACCGGGGACGTGGGCGGCCCGACGTCGACACCGACCGTCAGCAACGGGTGCGACAAGAACCGGCCCATCGATCTCGGAACGCCCAGCAACCCTCAGATCGTCTATTTCCGGGGCGACCTCGACCCGACCTCGAACTTCACCGGCCTCGGCATCAACAACCAGGTGCAGGGCGCGGGCATCCTGGTCGTCGAGGACGGCGATCTCAAGGTGTTCGGTAACTTGACCTGGCACGGGGTCATCATCGTCACGGGGCGGAACGTCGGCGCGGGATTCATGGATGGGAGCACGACCATGATCAACGGCGCCCTGGTCAGCAACGAGACCGTCTGGAACGAGCCACCGGGCTTTGCCGAGCTGCACCTCGGCACCATGCTGGGATCCGGAAGAACCATACGCTCTACGGGTGGCGGACGGTCTCGAACTAAGAGCCGGGACCGTCGTCCTGCCGTACCTCGCCACTTTTCGTCCAGTCGCCGGTTTCCGTCACCCCGCTGACAAATTATGGCCGTTTCGAGGGCCTCGTGACGACGGCCGCCCGCTCAACTCAGCGATTTCTCTGGGGACACCGCGACCGCCGAGGGTTGGCACCGTCGCTGCAGCGTGCTGACGTCGCCGGGGACGCCATGAGATCGATGCGATGGAACGCGCGAGGCTTCACCCTGATCGAGCTGATGATCGTCGTGGCGATTATCGGCGTCCTGGCTTCGATCGCTGTCCCGCTGTACGCCAACGTCACGGCGCGATCGCGCATCGCCAAGGCCCAGGCCGACATCCGCTCGCTGGTCACGGCGGTGTCGATGTTCCAGTCGCACATGAGCACCTACCCGGTGGCGCTCGCGAACCTCACCGCCGTCGCGACCAACCCGTCCGGCTTCACGGCAGGGCCGTTCATGGGCTCTGTCCCGACGCCGCCGTCGTCGTCGTGGGGCTCGGCGTACGCTTACGCCACCAACGCCAACGGGACCTTCCTGATCTCGGCGGCTGGTGACGGCGTGACCGTCACGGCGCCCTGAGCGCTCGTCTCAGCTGAAGCGCCGGAGGTAGGCCGCGAGGGCGTCTCCCTCGCGCTCCCGCAGGGCGACCGCCACTCGGAGCTGCTCGAGATACTGCTCGAGCGTCTTGCCGCCGAAGTCGATCTTGCGGGCGGCGAAAAATGCGTGGACGTCCCGCTCGAGCTCCGGGGTGGCGAGCCCGATCACGCCCTCGCACATGCGGCGCAGGCCGTGCTTGGGGTAGAGCCGGTCCATCTGGTCCCAGTGCCGCTTGACGAAGTCCCAGGCCAGCTCCCGCGCGTAGACGCTCATGAGCAACGTGCGCACGACGAAGGGCGCGTCCTGGGTCCGGATCTCGCCGCTCACCGCTCGCTCGAGCGTCTGCGCGAGCAACTCGGGCCGCTGGAAGCCGGCGAGGGCGTAGAGGTAGCGTTGCTCCTCCTGCGGTGTCGTGGCCGCGCGGAAGCGGCGGAGGAACTCTTCGTAGCGGTCAGCGTCGCCGACGTGGGCGAGGATGGCGATCAGGGCGGGCAGCACGTTGGGATCGACCGCGCCGGAATCGACCAGGGACGCCCGATAGCGCCGAGCGGCCTCGGCCTGGACGGTGGGATCGTTGCCCAGCGTGCCGAGGGCGCGGAGCAGGTCGCCGCGCAACTGCCGCGTCAGCTCATCCTCTCCGGGGCGGGGATCCCAGCCGAGGTCGGCCACTGCCGGCGCGACCAGCCGCCGGGTGAATCCTTCCAGGCCCGGGCGGTCGGCCGGCGTGATCACCCGATTCAGTGCGGCCAATGCGACGAGAAGACTCGTCCACACGTTGCGGTCCCGCTCGGCCTTGAAGCGCGCGGTCAGGTCGAGGTGCTCGGTCACGGGCGTGAGGCCGGCGAGCACGGTGGCCCACGCGTCGCTGACGAGGTTGAAGCGCTCGATCGGCATCAGGCCGTCGGGCAGACGGCGCAGGAGCAAGTCGAGCAGATCGGCGACGTAGCGGACGCGGTAGAACCCGTGGCCGCCTTCGTTGACCAGGGCGTAATCGCTGCCGGCGGGCACGCTCACCCGGGCCTCGGCGCCGTCGAGGACGAGGCGCACGAGGCGCTCGCCCGAGGGCGTGCCGAACCGCACCTGGATCGGGATCTGCCAGCGCTGATCGCGGCTCCCGCTCGGCGTCACGAACGGCGGTGGGTCGGGCCGGTACGTGAAACGTTGCTGGGTCAGCACCAGGTCGCCGCCGTCGCGGCGTGCCGAGACCAGCGGGAAACCGGGCTTCAAGATCCACCCGTCCATCATGGCGTTGATCGGCGTGTGGGCGGCGTTGCCGAGCGCGGCCCACAGGTCGGCGGTGTCGGCGTTGGCGTAGGCGTGCTCGCGGAGGTAGCCGCGCACGCCGGCGCGGAAGAGGTCGGGGCCGAGATACTGCTCGAGCATGCGCAGCACCGAGGCGCCCTTCTCGTAGGTCAAGACGTCGAACATCGCGTCGGCGTCACGCGGCGCGCGAACCTCGAATTCGATCGGGCGCGTCGACCAGAGTCCGTCCACGGCGAAGGCGGCGGCGCGAGAGACGCCGAACGTCGTCCACCTGCGCCACTCCGGCTTCCACGCATCCACCGCGAGCATTTCCATGAACGTGGCGAACGCCTCGTTGAGCCAGATGCCGTTCCACCACGACATGGTGACGAGGTCGCCGAACCACATGTGGGCGTTCTCGTGAGCGACGACGTCGGCCACGCGCTCCTGCTCGGCGTGCGTCGCCTGGCGCTCGTCGACGAGGAGCGCCGTCTCTCGAAACGTGATGGCGCCGAGGTTCTCCATGGCGCCGGCGGCGAAGTCCGGAATGGCGAGGAGGTCGAGCTTGTCGCCGGGATAGGGCAAGCCGTAGTACTCCTCGAAGAAGCGCAGCGAGGCCGCGCCGACCTCCTGGCCGAAGGCCGCCAGCTTGACCTTGCTGGGCACGCACCAGACCCGGAGCGGCGTACGGCCCACGGACACGGGGTTGGTGGATTCCAGCTCCCCGACCACGAAGGCCACCAGGTAGGTGGACATCTTGATCGTGTCGGCGAACGTGATGACCTTGCGGTTTCCCTCGCGCCGCTCGGAGGCGATGCGCGTGTTCGAGACCGCGGTCAGCGCCGGGTCGATGACGAGGGTGCTGGCGAAGACGGCTTTGAACCCCGGCTCGTCCCAGCAGGGAAACGCGCGCCGGGCGTCGGTGGCCTCGAACTGCGTGGCCGCGAGGGTCCGGCTGACGCCCGCCGCATCCTTATACGTGCTGCGATAGAAGCCGCGCAGCTTGTCGTTGAGGATGCCGGTGAACGCGAGGCGGAGCCGCCACTGGCCGGGCGCGATGGACGAAGGGAACGTCAGCCGGCAGCGCTCGAGACTCTCCTCCAGCGCCACCGTGGCCCGCGCGCGCTCGCCGCGGTCGCTCTCGAGCCACGCATCCGTGACCGAGAGCTCGGCGGCATTGAGGACGATCTCCGTGGTCGGCTCGCTCACGGTGAGGGCGATCGTCTCGACGCCGGTGAACGACGCCGTCACCAGATCCGGTTCGAGCCGGATCTCGTAACGTGTTGGGACGACGTGACGCGGAAGCCGATAGAGATCCACGGATTGGTCGCCTCCTGGACAGTGGATGGGACGATCCGTACTCTACCTCATGCCGCCGGTCACGTCGTCACGTTGCTCAGAAGCTCACGGCATCGGCAAGGGCACCGCGTTCCATCGATGTCTTGAACGAGGCGAGATCACCGCCCGGCGGATCGTACTGCAGGGTGACGCGGACGATGCAGGCGCCGCCGGCGGTCGGCTCGAAGCGCACCGACCCGGCGTGGGTGACGTCGGCGCTCGCCACCGAGCGCCACGCGATCAGCTCGTTCGGCATGTCGTTGATGATCTCGGCATCCCACTCGAGCCGGACTCCGACGGGGGCTTTCACCATCCCAGTGCGAGCGCGTGGGCCCGGCCACGCGCACGGAGTCGAGGTGCGACATGACGTGCGGCAGGTTCTCGAAGTTTCGCCAGAATCGGTAGAGGCGTTCCGGCGACTCCTTGATCGTGATCGAGGTCTCGACGTTGATCCCGAGATTGCCACGATGTCGACTGACGAAGCGTCGTCGCAGAGCGCGATAGAGCCATGACACGCTCGCCACGGCCAGACCGAGGCCTGCAATTGTGCCGATCGGTTTCAACATGAATCCTCCTGACGGGTCATGGAAAAAAGTTGCGCGGCGCCGATGCTCGGCGCCGTCAGAGAGGACCGCACCCTGTGTGCCAGTACCTCGGCGGGACGAGCGCAGCGAGGAACCCCGCGAGCATGTCCCAGCCGGATGAGTGCCCGATTCGAACGAGACGGCGCGCAGCGTCGAGCAGCGTGATTGGCGACGCAGCGAGGGCGAAGCCACGAGCGAGATCGTGGAGGGGAGCGTGGCCGCGGCCGGCGACGAGATCGGCGAGAAGCACCGCGCTGATCGGATGAGTCGACTGACGCGCGCGGGCGCAGACGATCTCGCCAGCCGCGCGCCAGCGCTCGCGGGAATCGGGCGGCCCGAGCCGTGCGCGCGCGAAGAAGACACCGCCGACGAAATCGTCGCCCGCCGGCGTGAGCCCGGGCCCGAGGCCGATCAGCTCGTCGGCGGCGCGCGTCGCAGCGTCGGTGTCCTCGTCGTGACTCGCGGCCGCAAGCGCACGGCCCGCCGGCGCGGCGCGGTCGAAGGGAAAGCCGAGCACGCCTCCTGTCAGCAGCGTGGCGAACCCATCAGGCGTTCCGGCCTCGCCGAGCCGGGCCAGCAACGAGCGCGCGGCCTCGGCGACGGTGGCCGCATCGATCGCGGTTGGGTCATCGTCGGGTCTCCACACCACCGCGTCAGTGACGTCGAGGATCATCTCGTCAGAGAGCGATGGCGGCAGCGGCCGGCCGGCGACGATGGCGCGGCCGTGGAGGGGCGATCCGGCCGCGCCGATCCAGATGAGCGTGACGCCGGCCTCGAGATAGGCGGAGCGCGCAAGGGCCGCCACGACACGCGCGCGACCTTGCGTCTCGATGAGCGCGTCGCGGGCCAGCCAGCCGAGCTCGGCCACCTGGATCGATTCGTCGGACACGCGGCCACCCTATCACGCGGATGATGGGCGAGGTCGTCGGCGGTTCCTGCTAAGGTGAAGCGCATGATATCGCGCGCGGCGCGGCTGCTCGCGACGAGTCTCACCCTGGCCGTCGTCGCCACCGCCTCGGGCGGAACCGAAAGCGTTGAGGAGTTCGTGCGGCGACACTGGCGCGGCCCACTGGCCCCGCAAGGCCCGGCGCCCGCCCGCTTCTCGCCGCTCGAGGCATCGCTCCGCCCGGAATCGTGCGGCACGTGCCATCCCGCGCAGTACGCCGACTGGCGAACGAGCTGGCACGCCGCAGCGACGGGGCCCGGGGTCATGGGGCAGCTCGTCGAGATGTTCGAGAGCGATCCGACGTCGGCGCTCGGATGTCTCGGCTGTCACGCACCGCTCGCCGAGCAGTCGCCTCTCATACGAAGCACGGGCCGCCTCGCCGCCAATCCCGCCTTCGACCCTGCGCTGCACCGCGAGGGATTGCCCTGTGCCGGCTGTCACGTGCGTGGCCACCAGCGCTTCGGGCCGCCACGACGCGATGGCTCACTCGCGAGCGCCGGGCCCCCGGAGGCGCTTCCGCACGGCGGCGTGACCCGCACACCGGCGTTTCTGTCTGCGGCGTTCTGTCGCGGCTGCCACCAGTTCGCCGAGGACGCGCCCACGTTGAACGGCAAGCCCCTGGAGAACACTTACCGAGAGTGGGAGGCGAGCCGCTTCGCCCGCGAAGGCGTGCAATGCCAGGACTGCCACATGCCCGACCGCCGTCACCTCTGGCGCGGAATTCACGACGTCGACATGGTGCGCTCAGGGCTGTCGATCGAGGTGGCCGGGCCCAGGAGCCGCGCCGGCGCCGGTGACAACGTCGACGTCGGCCTGACGGTGCGTAGCGTTCGGGTGGGGCACGCGTTCCCGACGTACGTCACACCGAAGGTCGTGCTGAGAGCTGAGCTCGTCGACGCCACCGGCACGGTCATCGAGGGCAGCCGCGAGGAGCGCGTGATCGCGCGAGAGATCGCGCTCGATCTCTCGCGGGAGATCTCCGACACGCGACTCCTGCCCGGCCAGTCCGCGACGCTGCGCTACCGCCGCAAGCTGCCCGCGGCCGGCATCTCTGCGCGCCTGAGCGTGGTCGTCTATCCCGACGCGTTCTACACGAGCTTCTACGACGTGCTGCTCCGTCAGGGCGCCGGACGAGGCGCCGCCCAGATCCGCGAGGCACTCGAGGCGACGCGGCGCTCGCCCTTCGAGGTCTTCCGCCGTGTGGTACCGCTAACGTAGGTTGCTAGCAGCCGAGTGCGGCGCCGTCGGCGCGTGGGTCGGAGCCACCGAGCAGGGCGCCGTCGGCGAGCGCGATGCACTGGGCGTGGCCCATGAGGTCGCTCCACGGCTCGACGACGCGGACGTCGTGGCCGCGCTCACCGAGCGCGGTCGCCACGGTGTCGCCGAAGCGCGATTCGAGTCGCAAGGCCTTGGACGGCTCGCCCCACGTCCGGCCGTAGAGCCAGCGCGGCGCTTCGACGGCGGCCTGCGGTCCCAGGCCACGATCGACCAGCCGCGTCACCAGCGCGGCCTGGGTCTGGGGCTGGCCTTCACCCCCCATCGTCCCGTACACGAACCGGGCCCGGCCGCCGACCACATATATGGATGGGATCAGGGTGTGGGCCGTGCGCTTGCGCGGGGCCAGCGCATTGGGGTGGCCGGGGTCGAGCGAGAAGAAGGCGCCCCGGTTCTGCAAGAGCACGCCGGTGCCGCCAGCCACGACAGCGGCACCGAACTCGTGATAGGTGCTCTGGATCACGGAGACCGCATTGCCTGCCGCGTCGGCCGTCACGATGGCGATCGTGTCGCCGTCGGCGGGCGGCCCCCCGACGGCCATCGCTGCCCGCCGCGAGATGCGAGAGCGTCGGCGGGCCAGCCGAGCCGCATCGAGGCAGCGTTCGACGGGCACGGTCACCATCGTCGGATCCGCGAGGTACCGATCGCGATCCTCGAAGGCGAGCTTGGTGGCCTCGACGATGACGTGGACGTAGTCGGCATCATCGAGGCCGGCGACGTCGAAGCCGTCGAGCAGGGCGAGGATGGCGAGAGCGGCGAAGCCCTGGGTCGGGGGCGGGAAGCTCGTCGCCTCGCCGTCGCGGTAGCGCACGCGCAATGGCTCGACCCAGTCGGCGCGATGCTCGGCGAGATCGGCGAGCGCGAGCGGACTGCCGACGGCGTGAGCACCGGCCACGATGCTGCGGGCGAGCGCGCCTCGATAGAACTCGTCGCTTCCGCCCTCGGCGACCGCTACCAGCGTGGAGGCCAGATCGCGCTGGACGAAGCGGCCGTCGGCGAAGCGATCAGGGTGGTAGACGGGCCAGAACGAGCTCCGGATTTCGGATGGGACGCTGGCAGCGAAGAGCGCCGAGGCGCCGGCGGTGACCCGGCGCTGGCCCGGCGAGACGTCGAAGCCGTCGCGTGCGTGCCGCACGGCCGCCTCCAGGAGGCTCTTCCACGGAATCGGTGAGCCGAGCGCGTTGCGGCTCGTCCGATGCGCCTCCCACCACCCGGAGACGACACCGGGCACCATGATGGCGGCGGCGCCGCCGCGGACCGGCATGGCCGGGCCGTAGCGGGCGCGATAGGCGTCGGCATCGATGCCCGCCGCCGACCGGCCGCACGCGTTGAGCGCTCGCAGCCGTCCCGCGCGCGCGTCGTAGATCAGCCAGAAGTTGTCGCCGCCGATCGAGTTCATGTGCGGATAGACGACGGCGATCGTCGCCGCGGCGGCGATGGCGGCGTCGAGCGCGTTGCCGCCGGCGGTGAACATCGCGCGGCCGGCTTCGGCGGCCAGCACGTGAGGCGCGGCGACCATGCCGCGCGTCGCGCGAGCTTCGGGCCAACGAGTGGGCGCCGTCACGCGCGCCATCATAGCAGCCGACGCGAAGGCACCGGCTCGAGCTCCGGCCGCGCCAGGGGCGTTCCGATCACAGGGGTGGAGGAACCTCCATGACTGGTGCTCCGGACGCTGACGGACGGATTTCGCTCATCGCGGCCGCGGTGGCCGTGGTGCTCTGCCTCCTGATCCGTGCCATCTTCTCCACCATCGGGTGACGCGCGCCCGGCTCCGTTGCCCTGATTCCGGGCGACTGCCCGGAACCTGACGCTCGGCGGCGCGTCGAACGGGACACTCTACGTGGGGACCACCAGCGGCAAGCTCTACGAGTTCGATCAGGTGTCGCTCGGGATGGGGTGGACCGGTCCCTACGACACGGGAACGAACAACGGGATCGTGGGCTGGGTGTGGGAGGACTGGCTACAACAGGGACGGCTGTACTTCAGCACGACCGACGGCCCACGTGTGGGCGATGCAAACGAGTGGCGGTAGCGCGCCTCCGAGCCTGCTGTGGAAGACGACGCTCGCCGGCGCCTCCGCGCCCCTCGTCCTCGAGAGCAACGGCGTCCTCTACGTCGGGGCCAGTGACGGGAAGATCCACGAGCTGCGGCTGAGCGACGGCGTGGACCAGAAGCAATCGACCGTCGGAGGTGGGACCTCGGCCGTCGGCTCGCCTACGTGGGATTCGACCAGCGGCTGGTTGTACGCGCCGACGGCCAACGGCAAGATCTGGGCGGTCCCCGCGCCACTCCCGTAGCTCCGGAGCTCAGCGCCCCACGAGCTTGGCGATACTCTCGCCGAGATAGAAGGGATCCACGGGCTTCGTAAGAAACGCGTCGAACCCGACGTCAGCGGTCTGGAAGACGTTGTACCGACTGCGGTGAGCGGTGAGCGCGACCGTCGGGATGGCGCCGCCGTGCTGACGGTGCTTCAGCTGATCGACCAACCACAAGCCGTCCTCGGCCGGCATCGAGAGGTCGCTGACGATGGCGTGCGGACGGATCGCGAGGGCTTTGGCGAGGGCGTCGCGTGCGTTTGCCGCGGTCTGGACCGTCGCGCCGAACCGTTCGAGCGCGAGGCTCAAGACGTCGAGCGAATCCGCGTTGTCGTCGACGAGGAGCACCACGATACCGGTGAGGTTGGGCGAATACGCTGGTGCGAACGTCATAATGACTCCCAGGCGGAATGGAGTCCGCCGCGATAGGCCGAGTGTCGAGCGTCGTCGTAGGTTGTGCTGAGTCGAATGCACCTGAGTCAAATGCACCACCCATCCAACTTGCGGGGGGCGCGCTCAAAAGACAACCGGAAAAGATTTTCCCTGAATTGCCCCCGGAAAATTTCCGTGAGTGTCAGCCACTTGACAGCCTCTCCATTTTCGAGCGACAACCGCTTCGGATGGGCGACGTCACCAGGCTGGACGCCACCTATGCGCGGGATCCCGATTTCGTCTCCCGCCGAATCGCCGACGAGGTCATCGTCTTGCCGATCCGAAAGAACCTCGGCGATCTCGAATCCATCTACACGCTGAACGAAGTGGGCGCGCGGATCTGGGAGCTCCTCGACGGCCGCCACACCCTGCGCGAGATTCGCGATGTCATCGTCGGCGAGTACCAGGTCACCGACCAGGAGGCGACGGTGGATCTCGAAACGTTCGTCGAGCACCTGACCGCGATCGGCGCCCTGGCCGCACCCGCCCGATGACGGCCACCGCCGCGACCGTTCCGGCGATCGGCTACAGCGCGCTCGTCGAGCGCATCAAGCGCGGCGACGGCATGGCGCACGTGCCCCTCGAAGGCAGCTGGGAGCTGACGTATCGCTGCAACCTGACGTGCACGCACTGCTGGGTCAATCTCCCGGCCGGCGACTGGCGGGCTCGCCAGCGCGAGCTCAGCGCCGACGAGATCGACCGCATCGCCGGCGAGATCGTGGATGCGGGCGGGCTCTGGCTGCTCCTGACCGGCGGTGAGATCTTCATCCGTCCTGACTTCCTCGACATCTATCGCGGGCTCAAGCGGCGCGGCCTGCTCCTCACGCTCTACACGAACGGCACGATGATCACCGAGCGGGCGGCCGACCTGCTCGCGGAGTATCCGCCGAGCCTCGTCGAGGTCTCGCTCTATGGCATCACCCCGGGGACGTATGCCGCCGTCACCGAGGTGCCTGCCCTCGAGCGCTGCCTGCGAGGGATCGAGCTTCTTCGCGACCGCCGCATCAAGATCAGGCTCAAGAGCGTGGTGACGACCGCGAATTACGACGAGTTCCTCGAGATCGCGGCCTGGGTCAAGCGCGAGTTCGGCCAGCGCTTCCGCTACGACCCGAACATCAACTTCCGGAAGATCGAGGGACGTGAGGGCATGGCCCCGGCCCGGGTGCGAGTGCCGGCCGCCAAGGTCGTGGCGCTCGACCGCGCGCTGGACGCCGAGACCGACGACCTACGCGCGACGTATCAGGACATGGTGGACAAGACACGGCAGGGCGTCGACACCGGACGCGGTCAGTACGTGTTCGAGTGCGGCGCGGGCCTGAACAGCTACCACATCGACCCCTACGGCCGATTGACCTCGTGCATGATGGTGCCCTCGATCGACCACGACCTTCGGGAGGGCTCGTTCCAGGAGGGATGGGATTCGTTCCTCGAGCGCGTCGTGTATCTCAAGAAGACGCGGACGACCCGCTGCGATTCCTGCGCCATCTCCGGCAACTGCACCTCGTGTCCGGGCTGGTCGTTGCTCGAGCACGGCGATCTCGAGGAGCCGGTGGACTATGTCTGCGACGTCAATCATGGCCGCGCCGAGGCCTTCGGGGCCGGCGAGCTGATCCGCACGATTCGGATGAAAGGAGCGCAGGCCCATGGATAAGAGCGAGGGCGCCCCGCGCCGACCGTACGTCCCGCCCAGGATCGAGCGAGTGGACATCGTCGAGAGTGAGGTCGCGCTCCAGACCTGCAAGAAGTCGACGACGAGCAGCATCAACACCAAGAACACCATCGGCAACTTCGTCTGCCCGAGCGCCTGCAAGAACCGCTCGAACACCTGAGTCCGGGAGCCGGGCTCACCGTCGGCCGCTCGACGGTCGCCATCGCGGGCGACGATCGATCCGGCGACTGGATCGTCGGCCGCCTCTACCGGCCCTTCCTGCACGTCGGCGGTGACCCCACTCTCGACCTCTCCCTCGCGCCGCTCGACCGCGGAGCTCCCGGCGGCGGTGTCGTCGCCTTCGACTCCGGCCTGGGCTGGCGTATCGTGGCGACCGCGGACGGCTGGTCGTTCGTCGGTCTCCGCGCGAATCGTCCTTATCACGCCCTCGCCGTCGACCGCGAGTGGCGCAAGGGGACCGTCTTTCTCCCGGCGCGTCTGCGGTCGGGCGCCGGCCGGCCGTTTCCGATCGCGTATCCCTGGGAGATGCTGCTGTTCACCTCGCTTCTCGGCCACCGCGACGGGGCGATCGTGCACGCGACCGCCGTCGTCCTCGACGGCGAGGGCTGGGTGTTCGCCGGCCCGCATCGCGCGGGGAAGAGCACGCTGGCCCGGCTCTTCAAGGCCCGTTCGGACGTCACCGTGCTCAACGACGATCGCGTCGCGGTGCGACACGTGCACGGTCGCTGGCACGTGTTCGGAACGCCGTGGGCCGGAAGCGCGCGGCTCAACGCCGATAGGGCGGCGCCGATCCGCGGCGTCTGTCTGATCAGTCACGGGCGCGCCACGAAGCCGACTCGCCTCCTGCCTGCGCGGGCGGCTTCGAAGCTCCTGGCGCGGTGTCTTCACCCGTACTGGGAGCCGGCGGCCGCCTCGAAGCTGCTCGACACGATTGCGCGGATCGTCACCGAGGTCCCCTGCTACGACTTCCCGTTCGCCCCGAGCCTTTCATCGGTCCTTCGCGGACTCCAAGTAGCTGAAAGATAAAACGCTGAGACGTTCGCCTCATTGACTCTCCGACGCCGCGATGTGATTTTCGAGGAGTTCCGTAAGGAGACTCTGGCTCGGGGCATTCCGTACTGGTGGCGCCCGCGCGGTCTCAGCATGGCGCCGACGATCGACGACGGCGACCGCGTGCTGGTCGCGCCCGCTGCCCCCGAGAGCCTGAGGCCCGGCGACGTCGTGAAGTTCCGGGCCCAGGGCGCCTTCGTGATGCATCGCCTGGTGAGGTTCGACCGTGGCGAGGACGGAGCGCGGACGTTCGTGTTCAGGGGTGACAACGCCCCCACGACCGACCCACCGGTGACGGCCGCAGCAATCATTGGCCGCGCCGTTGCCGTCGAGCGCCACGGGGTTCAGCGAAGGCTGGACTCGAGATTTGAACTCTGGACGGGACGACTGAAGATCATTAAGCGGGCTCTGATTGAACGATGGCGTGACCGGTGGGGCGGGGCTCTGCTTCTCATACCCGCCCTGGCCGCTCTCCTCTCCCTCGGCGCCTCCACCGCCTTCGCCCATTCGCACGATGACCGGAACGACGACTCCCGGGACTCTCGCGACGACCGCTACGATCGGGACGACCGCGACGGGAAGAATTCCAACGGCAAGACGCCGGCGCTCGCGACGCTGTCCGTGATGGGGACGCCGCGCGTGGGCCGCCATCCGTTCGGCGTGGCCATCGATTCGGGGCACGGCCTCGCCGTCGTCGCCAATCGCAACGACCGTACGGTTTCGGTCATCGATCTGCTGAGCGCGGCCACGGTCAGGACGATCCTGGTCGGGCGTGGGCCGGTGGACGTGGCGATCCACGCGAGCGGCATCGCGTTCGTGACGCTGGCCCAGGAAAACGCCGTGGCGGTCATCGATCCTGCGCTGGGCACGCTGATCCGCAAGATTGCGGTCGGCCATCATCCGTCGGGGATCGCCGTCGGCGGCAACGTCGTCGTCGTCGCCAACCGAGGTAGTCGCAGCCTCACGATCCTCAATGCCGTCAGCTTGACGCCGATCTCCGATCTCACGGTCGGCCGCATCCCGAGAGATGTGGCCATCAACCCGCTCACGGGCGTGGTGGCGGTGACCGACGAGTCTGACGGCATGGTGTATCTCGTCGACATCCGATATCCGGAGAGCCCGGTCTTCCTGCCGCCGGTGACCTTGCCGGGCGGCGGGCGGGGGCACAAGGACGACTACCGTCGCCGGGGCCCGCGCGCGCGGCCAGTGGGCATCGCGTTCGACTACGGCGTCGGCGTCAATCAGTTCGTCGTGGCCGACGAGAACCGCAACGCCGTGCACATCATCAAGCTCTCCGCCACGGGTACCGTCGACGGTATCCGCTCGGTGGATGTCGGCAAGCGGCCCCAGGCGATCGCCGTGAACCCGGGACGGGACTGGGCACTCGTCACCAGCGAGAAGGACGACGTGTTCGGCCTCTCGCTGTCGTCGGGCGAGGTGAGCAGTCGGACCGACGTCGGGAAGCGGCCGCGGGGCATCGCCATCGACCCACAAACCTGTCGGGCCGTCGTGAGCAACTCGAAGGGTCACTCGGCCTCGGTGCTGGTGGGGCCGTGCAACGTCCTCAAGATCTTCTCGCTCTCGCCGTCGTCGGCGAGGGTCGGATCGAGCGCCTTCACGCTCGAGATCATCGGGAGCGGCTTCGCGGCGAACGCGCGGGTCGGCCTCGGAACGCTGACGCTCACTCCCGCGCTGGTCACTCCGGGCCGACTTCAAGTCTTGGTGCCGGCGTCGGCCGTGGCCACGCTCGGAAGCCTCCTCGTCAGCGTGACCAATCCCGCGGATCGTGGTGGATCACCCACGGTGTCGAACACGCTGCCGTTCGTCGTGAACACCGATCCGCTGAAGCTCACCGCGGTCACCCCCAACACCAGCGTGGCCGACGGCCTCGACCTCGCGCTCACGCTCACGGGACAGCGGATCACGTCGGGAGCGCGAGTGTTCTTCGGCCCGCCGACCGTGAGTGGCTGCGGCGTCGAGATCGAGACCGGCTCACTCAGCGGGTCGACCGTGTTGCGCGCCATCGTCCCCGGCATCCGGGCCGACTACTACGGGATTCACGGGACCGACCTGACGTTGCGGGGCGGCGTTTACTGCGTGCAGGTCGTCAATCCCGACGGCGAGCGGTCGAACACGCTGCCGGTGACCATCACGAATCCGGAGCCGACGCTCTCGAACCTGTTCCCGAGCGCGGCCGACCAGGGCAGCCCCACGATCACGATGCTGTTGAACGGCGGCGGGTTCATCGGAACGGTCGCCGGCGCCCAGATCCTTCCCACCACGGTGGTGAAGTTCAACAACGTTCCGGTGAGCGCGGTCCCCAACCAGATCCAGCCGACCGAACAGATGGTGATCACGATTCCCGGCACGCTCCTGGTCAGCCCCGGTGTGTTCACCGTGAGCGTGGAGAATCCCGCGATCAACGGGGTGGGCGGCGGCACCGCCTCGGCGACGTTCACGGTCCGGGCGACCAACGCGATCCTGCCCACCAAGGTCGTCGCGATTCCCGAAGGCCAGCCCGATCACGTGGCCATGGTCGGCCCGCGTCTCGGTGCGGTGGCCGTGTCCGCCCAGGGTCTGATCCGGCTCCTCGATCTGTCGAAGCTGAACTTCGCGACTGCCACGCCGGATGCTGGCGTCGTGCTCGATCCACCGATCGTGCTGGCCGACCCTCGCATCGGCGCGACCGGCGACATCGACGGTGATGCCTCGGCCGGTATCCTGGCCGTCGCGCTCCAGCGCGACGACGCGGTGGCCATCGTGAGGGTGAGTGGCGTCGATCCCGTCACTCACGCGCCGTGCCCGTGCGTGAAAACGCTCTCGCTCGGCTTCGGCTCGAGTCCGTACGGGGTCGCTCTCGACGTCGCCCACGATCGCGTGGTCGTCGTGAACCAGGGGTTGCCGCCCGGTGAGCCCACGTTGCCGCTCGGCTTTCCCGGAATCCTGCCCAGCCTCTCGGTGATCCGCCTGTCCTCGTTCACCGAGGTCGCCAGAATTCCGCTGTATTCGGCGTTCGACCCCGACGGTTTGCTATTCTTCGCTCCGGCGCTGGTGGCGATCGATCCCGGCCTCAATCTCGCGGTCGTGATCGACCAGGGCGATCCGTACGGAACGAACGAAGGTGGCGCAATGGTCGTCGACCTCACGACCAATCGGGTGACCGCGTGGTTCTCGGCGGGCACGGCGTACTTCACGTCGGGCCTCGCCATCGACCCCGTCCGTCACCTCGCCCTCGTCAGTAACGCGCTGGGCGATCCGACCCAGAACCCGCCCGACGGTCAGCCGTACCTCGGCTCGCTGACGCGCATCAATCTGAGCAATCTCTCCCAGCCGCCGGTGGCGGTCGCCACGAACGAGTTTCCGAACGGCGTGGCCATCGATCCGGGGTCGGTCTCGAGCAAGCACTCGGCGATCGTCCTGAACACCCAGAGCAACGACATCACGGCGGTGAACGTGGACAATCCGGCGCTGACCGTCACGATGCCCTTCGCGGCGTCGGGCGGGAACCTCGCCCTCGACATCGCCTGGCAGCCGGACGCCGTCCTCGGCCTGGTCCTGACCGGTTCCGCGATCCCCGCGGATCTCAGCGGCAACAACGCCTTCATCATCGGTATCGCGCCAGCCCGACTTCCCTGACGCTGCGGCGCTCATTGCCCTGGTCGGTGCGTATGCCGCCGGCCAGGGCGAGCGCTGGCAGCCGCCGGCCGATCTCACCTCGCTGATCGCGGCGGCCGCGCGCCACCAGCTCACCCCACTCCTCGGAACGGTTCTCGCCGACCGTCCCGGTGCCGAGCCCTGGGCCGCGACGTTGCGGCAGGAGCGCTACTACACGGTCCGTCGTCAGGCCCAGCTCGCCACGCTGGCCGGCCCGTACCTGGATGCGCTCCGCGCGCGCGGGATCCCGGTGATCGTCCTCAAGGGCGGTGTCCTGGCCGAGCGCTACTATCAGCGCCCGAACGATCGACCGATGCACGACGTCGATCTCCTCCTTCGTCCCGGTGACGTGGAGAAGGCGCTGGCGCTGGCCGCGGACGTCGGCCTCGAACGCTTTGACGACGCTCACACACTCGACTTCGACCTCCAGTTCGATACGAAGACCGTCCTGACGCACCATCCGCACGACCTTCGCCAGCCGTCGCTCGACCTCCACTGGGCGCTCATGCGTGACTGGCTCGACGGGCGCGGCAATGTCTGGCTCGAGACGGCGTGGCAGCGTGCCGAGCCGGCCACGTTCGCGGGAAGACCGGTACTCTCGCTGGCGCCGCCGGATCTCCTCGTGCACGTCGTCCTCCACCTGGCCATCCAGCACGCCTTCGAGGGACTGTTGTGGTTCTGCGACGTTGCGTTGATCGCCTCGGCGATGAACGATCCTGCCGACTGGGACGCGTCGATCAGCGGCGCGCGAAGCCTCGGCTACGGCGCGGCGCTCGGCGTGACGCTCGACCTGCTCGACGACCTGTTCGCCGTCCGTGTGCCCGCCGACGTTCGCCGCCGACTGGGGCGACACTCGCCGCGTCACGCCCTCGCTCGCCGTCTCGTCAGGCGTCATCTCGCGAGGCTCGAGCCCCTGAGCCATCTCGAATATCTGCTGCCGCTGCTGCTGACGGATGGCGGTGGGACGGCGCTCGGCACGGCCTGGCGGCGAGTGGTACCGTCGCGGACGTGGCTCGAGGTGCGTTATCCGGAGACCCGCTGGCCCATGCACTACGCCCGCCACGGCCAGGCGGCGCTGCGCTTCGCCGTCCGCACCCTGCGGGGCCACTGACGCGCGTCGCTCTCGCCGCCGCGCTCCTCGCGGCGCTCGCGGCGGGCGGCCGGGCGTCCACGTCCGTTGCCCTCGCCCAACCCGATGTCCCGACGTACGGCGTCGAGATCGTCGGCAATCGGCCACACGACCCCGACGCGTTCACGCAGGGCCTCGTCTTCCACGACGGCGCGCTCTACGAGAGCACCGGGCTCCACGGCCGGTCGAGCGTGCGGAGGGTCGACCTCGAGACCGGCCGCGTCCTGTCACGGCGGAGCGTGCCTCGCCAGTATTTCGCCGAGGGCCTCACGATCTTCCAGGGCCGGGTCGTTCAGCTCACGTGGCAATCACAGAAGGGCTTCGTCTACGACCTCGGGCTCCGCCTGACCCGCGAGTTCGCCTACACCGGCGAGGGCTGGGGCCTCACTCACGACGGCACGTCGCTCATCATGAGCGACGGCACCTCGCGGTTGCGTTTCCTCGATCCGGCGACGTTCGCGGTCCGTCGCGTGCTCGACGTCACCGACGCCGGCCGTCCGGTCGAATCGCTCAACGAGCTCGAATTCGTCCGTGGCGAGGTCTACGCGAACGTCTGGCCCACCGACTGGATCGTGCGGATCGATCCCGTCTCGGGGCGCGTGGTCGGCCGCGTGGATCTGACCGGGCTCCTGGCGCCCCACGAGCGGCACGGCACCGAGGACGTGGCCAACGGCATCGCCTACGATGCGTCGGCCGATCGCCTGTTCCTCACCGGCAAGCTGTGGCCGCGACTCTACGAGGTGCGCCTCCGCCGGCGCTGATCCAAAGTGGTAGTATCCCGGCCCGTGCTCGACACGACGATCACCGGGAGCCTTCCCAAGCCCGCGTGGCTGGCCGCGCCCGAGACCCTGTGGGCGCCATGGCGGCTGCCGCCCGAAACGCTGGCCCAGGGCCAGCGCGATGCGGTCCTGGTCGCGCTCATGCTCCAGGAAGCGGCCGGCATCGACATCGTGACCGACGGCGAGCAGTCGCGTCAGCACTTCGTCCACGGGTTCCTCACCCGGATCGACGGCATCGACTTCACCAAGCGGGTGACCATCGGCATCCGGGCCGACCGCTACAAGGCCGAGGTGCCGACGGTGACCGGGCCGCTCCGCCGGCGCGAGCCCGTCCACCTCGACGAGGTACGCTGGGCCCGCGCTCACACCGATCGTCGCCTCAAGTTCACCCTGCCGGGTCCCATGACGATCGTCGATACGCTGGCCGACGAGTACTTCCGCGATCGTCGCGCGCTCGCCATGGAATTCGCCCGCGTGCTCAACGAAGAGATCCGTGATCTCGAGAAGGCGGGGCTCGACGTCGTCCAGCTCGACGAGCCGGCGTTCAACGTGTACATGGATGACGTGGCCGCCTGGGGGATCGAGGCCCTCCACCGCGCCGTCGACGGCCTCTCCTGCACGACCGCGGTCCACATCTGTTACGGCTACGGGATCAAGGCCAACATCGACTGGAAGCTGACCCTCGGGAACGAGTGGCGGCAGTACGAGCAAACGTTCCCGCTGCTCGCCCGGAGCCGGATCCACCAGATCTCACTCGAATGCCGGAACTCTCGCGTCCCGCTCGAGCTGCTCGGCCTGCTCCGGGGCAAGGACGTGCTCGTGGGGTGCATCGACGTGGCGACTCACGACGTCGAGCGCCCGGAGGACGTCGCCGACACCATCCGCGCCGCCATGAAGTACGTCCCTCCCGACCGACTGTTTCCGTGTACGAATTGCGGCATGGTGCCGTTGCCGCGCGAGGTCGCTCGCCGAAAGCTGCTCGCGCTCGGCGCCGGCGCGCGCCTGGTTCGCCGCGAGCTCGAGGCCGGTGCGTGAGCCTCCACATCGCCTGACGGCGCTGGCGTGCGCTGGCTGATCGACGGCTACAACGTCATTCGTCGCGACGCGGACCTGAGGGCGGCGGAGGAGAGCGGCCTTCACGCCGGGCGGGCCGCCTTGCTGAGGCTCGTGGCCAGCGCGGCTCGCCGCCTTTCCGACCACTTCACCGTCGTCTTCGACGGCGCTCCCGGTGTGGGGCCGGCGGAGAGTCCTGGCCAGGTCGAGGTCATCTTCTCGCGGCCGCCCGAGAAGGCCGACGACGTTCTCATGCGGCTCGCGCGACAGTCGGGCGACGGCGACGCCGTGGTCAGCGACGATCGCACCGTGGCCGATGCGGCGCGGCGCGCGCGGTGCGCCGCGATCAGCGCCGCCGACTTCGTCGGCGCGCTCAGCGGAGGCGGCGCCGTCGAGGACGGCGAGACGGACGAGGACGATGAAAACGCCGACCAGCCGAAGCGTGGCAATCCACGACGGCTCTCGAAGGATGCCCGGGCGGCTCAGCGGGCCTTGCGCCGGCTCCGGGGGCGCTGACCGACGGATTCACGCTGACCGGGCGGCTCACCCGATCCGCCGCTCGCGGATCTTCCACCATCCCAGGAGCGCTCCCGAGACGAGTCGCGTCCCGGCGAGGTAGCTCGAGAACTCGGCGGCGCTCGGCTCACCGAGCACCGCGATGCGATTGAGCTGGTAGGGATCGTCCCGTGGGTCCACGCCGCCGAGGTCGATGGTGAACGCGACCGAGAAGCCGGCACGCCGCACTGCGCTCACCACCGCGGGGTTCCGCACGCCGTACGGGTAGCAGAACGCGTCGATCGCTCGCCCGAGCGCGTCCTCGAGCGCGGCTTTGGAGCCGATCACCTCACTCTCCAGCGCCTCGGGTGAGAGCGTCGTCAAGTCGGGATGCGTGTGTGTGTGGCAGCCGATCGTGTGGCCGGCCGCCACGAGCGCCGTGAGATCACGCCGGCTGATGGGGCTGCCCGGATCGTCGAGATCCCCGGAGGTCGGAAAGAACGTCGCGGGGAATTTCAGCCCGTCGAGCACCGGGGCGGCATTCTCGAGCTGGTCGCCGTACCCACCGTCGAACGTCAGGAGCACGGCCGACGCGGGGCAGGGCACCGCACCACTCAACCAGCCCGTGAGCTCGGGCAGGGAAATGACCGTGTAGCCCTGCTCGGCGAGCGTGTCCATGTGGGCGGCGAAGCGCGCCCGGCTCCGGACGGAGTGGTAGCAGAGGACGCGCACGTCGGCGCCGGCAAAGGATACGGAAAGCTCGCGGAGCGCGCGCCACGGCCCCATGCCGGCATGGTGAGCGCGGACGCAGCTTTTAAGGGCAAGTTTTGCGCGTGCGCGTTTTCGGATTCTGGCCATTCTACGATCAAAAGACACGCGATGTCGGGTCGTGGGGTAACCCGCTCGAGGTCCCCGGCCTCCTGGCTTGTCGGCTCGGACGCCTTCGCCAACGAGCGGTGTTGATCTCTACGGCAAGAACGGGCAGCGCAAGGGTTACGTACGGGAACGCCTCGAGCTCCTCGAAACGAAGGAGCCCCGCCAGGACAAGACGCGGCCGCATCGTGCTCACGCTCGAGACCGCCTGGATGGACGGCACGCGCCATCTCGTGCCGAGCCGCTGGAGTTGCTTGAGGAGTCGCCGCGCTCACCCTGCGGCGACGGATAACCTTGTGCTCTACCGCGCGGCGCACGCGGATTGGCGATCACCCCTGATGTCGGTGTTCAGTAGAAGGGAACTATTAGTCATGGGCATGCCTATTGCCTGCTCAAACAGCCGTTCCAGATCACGATCGAAAGGAAACGCGTACCATGAGACATCAAATTCTCGTACGGGCGTTCGTTCTGGTCGCCGCGATCGTCTTTGCAGGGAGTCAGGGCGCCGCGGAGGGGCAGGGGCGAGACCGCGGATCGGAGGGCCAGGACCGCGGATCGCGGCAAGGCGCGGCGGCCGGCCTGGTTGTCCCGATAGTCGGCACGACGTCCGCTGGAGGGACATTCAGCGGCACGCTGACGATCCAGCGCTTTATCGCGAGAGGCGGTAACATTTTTGCGGTGGGCTTGGTCACCGGTGCTGTGACGGTGCCTGGGCAACCTGTCGGCACCCTCCTGAACGGTCCCAAGGAGATACCCGTGATAGTCAGCCCGGGCACCTCCGCCGGCCTGACTCCGTCATCGTCGATGATCAGGCCGGTAGGCGGCCTGGGGCGGCCGGCACCTCGCGGCCTCATTCTCGTCCAGGCTCAACAGACCTGCGGCGTCGTGCATCTCGATCTCGGCACGACAACGCTCAACGCGCTGGGGCTTACCATCACCACAAGTCCGATCACGCTCGACATCTCGGGCAACTCCGGCGGTGTGCTCGGCAACCTCGTATGCCAGGCCCTCGGCCTGCTGAACAGTGTCGTCAACCTCACCGGCGTGCTCAACCAGCTCCTCGGTGTGCTGAGTGGGGGGCTTGGTGGATTGACGGGTGGCCTAGGCGTGTAACCGATCACTCGCGTTTTCAGGGGAGCCGGGCCACGCGTTCCGCGCCCGGCTCTCATGCCTTCCCACCTCTTTAGCCCGCCGCCTTTTCTCTCAGTTCCGGTTCGGCATGGTATCCAAATGTTGACACCAGGGTGAGCGAGGTGACAGCGTGGCTGCATGCGCGCACTGTCGCGCGGCGCCCGGCTCCTTCCGCTCATCGTTCTTCTCGCCTGGGTCACCGTTGCGGGCGCTCAGCCGGCGACGCTCGAAGGTACGGTCGTCCGCATCGTCGACGGCGACACGATCCACGTACGGCTCTCGGACCGTGTCGAGAAGGTGCGCTACATCGGCGTCAACACACCCGAAGTTCATCATCCACGCAAGGGCGAGGAACCGGGCGGGCGCGAGGCGGCTGAGGTCAACCGTGAGCTCGTCGAGAACAAGCACGTGCGTCTCGAGCTCGACGTTCAATCGCGCGATCGTTACGGCCGGCTGCTGGCCTACGTCTGGGTGGCGGTGGAAGCCCACCGGCCCGACGGGGAGGGGCCGCCCCAGTCGCGCGGCGATCAGTCAGAAAAGTGGATCATGATCAACGCCGAGCTGGTGCGTTTGGGCTACGCCCAGGTGATGACGGTCCCGCCGAACGTGCGTTACCAGAGCTTGTTCCTGAAGCTCCAGCGCGATGCCCGTGAGGCGGGCCGGGGGCTCTGGAAGCGCGTCTAGGCTGCCGATTACCGCCGTGATGGTGTCCTGCGTCTCCGGACGCTGAGCCTCGACGGTCTATCCCGCCGTGAGCGGGATGCGCGATGCCGCGGTTCGCCTCGACGTGGCCGCCAACAACATCGCCAACGCCACCACCGAAGGCTTCACGCCCTGCCGCGTCGTGAGCACGGCTCTCCCGGGCGGAGGCGTGGGCCCGCGTGTCGTTCCTGGTGACCTCGCGGGCGTGGACCTGGTCGGCGAGATGGTCGGCATGATGATGGCCCAGGTCACGTTCGCCGCGAATGCGAAGATGATGTCGACGACGTCCCAGGTCGACCGCCGCGTAATCAGCCTGCTCGCCTGAGCACGGCCCGCTCTGGTCGCTCTGCTCGGACTTTGAACTCGAACCCCTGGCCTCGCGACTGGCGGGGCCCAGCCCGCTCGGGTCGCTCGGCTCGGACTTTGAACTCGAACCCCTCGCCTCGCGACTGGCGGGGCCCAGCCCGCTCGGGTCGCTCGGCTCGGACTACCGCATCACGAGGACGATTTCGCTCGCGATCAGTCCGATAGCCTCCAGGTCGTCGAGATCGAGCATTTGCAGCATGACGCGGGTGATGCCGAGCTCGCGCCAGCGTTCCAGGTCGCGTCGGATCTCGTCGGGGCTGCCGTAAAGAAAGCCGGCTTCGCGCCAACCGGCTTCGTCGCCGGGCACACGCGGGAACACGGCGCGCACCCGGTCGAGGCGCCGGCGCACCTCGTCGGAGGAGCGGCCGATGACGATGGGGATCATGAGCGAGCGGCGGATCTCCGTGGACTCACGGCCGATCGCCCGGCAGTGCGCCTCCAGCACGCGCGTCTTCTGCTGGTATTCGCCGAAGGTCACGCGCGTCGTGTTCCACTCGTCGGCGTGCTCGGCGACGATACGCAGGGTCCGCCGCTCGCCCCGGCCACCGATGATGAGCGGCAGCGTGCCGCGCGTGGGTCGCGGATGACTCTCGGCGGCGACGAGCGGGTAATACGGCTGGTCCAGCGTGACCGGCTGGCCGCGCCACAGCATTCGGATGGCGCGTGCCCCGCAGTCGAGGCGATCGAGGCGCTCCTTCACGGACGGAAACGGGATCCCGAACATGCGGTGCTCACCCTCGTGCCAGCCGGCGCCGATTCCGAGATCGAAGCGTCCGCCAGAGAGCAGGTCGATGGCGGCCGCGCGCTTGGCGAGCAGCGCCGGGTGATGAAAGGTCAGCGGCGAGACGAGCGGACCGAAGCGGATGGTCCGTGTGGCCGTGGCCAGCCACGTGAGCGATGCCCAGGGCTCCAGCGACGCGCGCTTGGGATCGCCGAAGAGGCCGGTGAGGTGGTCGGAGCGGAAGAGTCCGGCGAAGCCACCCGATTCGGCGGCCTCGGCCAGCCGCTGCCAGCGCTCCCACGTGAGATCCTCCTGACCTTCGATCATCAGGGTGACGGCGAGACTCATGCGACCTCCCTGGACGTGATTTGCGCGCGCGCGAACGCGCCCGTATCATACGGGCAGTGACGATCGCCGCCCCGCCCGGTTTCAGTCTCGACGCCAAATATCGGCAGGAACACGGGACCATCTTCTTGTCCGGCATCCAGGCGCTGGTCCGGCTGCCGCTGGAACAGCACAGGGCCGACGCTCGCCGCGGCCTCAACACCGCGACGCTGATCTCGGGTTATCGCGGCTCCCCGCTGGGCGGGCTCGACCTCACCCTCGAGCGCAACGGCGACCTCCTCCGCGATCATCACGTCGTCTTCATCTCCGGGGTCAACGAGGACCTGGGCGCCACCGCGATTTATGGCAGCCAGCTCGCCAACCTGTTCCCGCGCGCCAGGTACGACGGCGTCCTCGGCATGTGGTACGGCAAGGGGCCCGGGGTCGATCGCACCGGCGACATCTTCAAGCACGGTAACTTCGCCGGCGTCGGCCGCCACGGCGGAGTCCTCGCCCTCGGCGGCGACGATCCGCTGTCCAAGTCGTCGACCTTGCCCACCCACTCGGAGGTCGCGTTCTACGACGCGCTGATGCCCACGCTCTTCCCCGGCAACATCCAGGAGATCCTCGATCTCGGCCGTCTCGGGTTCGAGCTCTCGCGCTACTCGGGGCTGTGGGTCGCGTTCAAGATCGTGACGAACGTCGCCGACGAGATCGGCACCGCCGTGGTCTCGCCCGACCGGTTGACGCTCGTGTCGCCCGATTTCGTCTTCGAGGGCCGCCCGTGGCAGGCGATGCAGCAGCCGATGCTGATGCCGCCCTTCGGGCTGGAGACGGAGCGCCAGATCCACTACGGGCGGCTGGAGGCGGCCAAGGCGTTCGCTGCCGCCAACCGGCTGAACCGCATCACGATCCCGACGCCCGGCGCGTGGCTCGGCATCGCCGCCGCCGGCAAGACGTACTACGACCTGCGCGAAGCGCTGCTCGAGCTGGGGCTCGACGACGAGGCGCTGCGCCGCCATGGTATCCGGCTGCTCAAGATCGGGATGATGTTCCCGATGGAGCCGTCGATCGTCCGCGAATTCGCCCGCGGCCTGGAGGAGCTGCTCGTCGTGGAGGAAAAGCGCTCGTTCATCGAGCTCTTCATCCGCGACACGCTCTACAACCTGACGGAGCGCCCGCGCGTCGTGGGCAAGCAGGACGAGCAGGGCAAGCCGCTGGTTCCGGCCAACGGTGAGCTCGACGCCGATCGCATCGCTCAGCTCGTCGCCTCGCGGCTCGAGCGAAAGGTGCGGCTCGACTCGATCACCGCCCGCGTGGCGTTGCTCGAAGCGCTCCGCGAGCGTCCGGCCCCGTTGACGATGGCTCGCCAGCCCTACTTCTGCTCCGGCTGCCCGCACAATCGCTCGACCGTCGTCCCCGAGGGCTCGATGGCCTCTGCCGGCATCGGCTGCCATGGGATGGCGCTCTACATGGACCGCCAGACGTTCGGCCTCACCCACATGGGCGGCGAGGGGGCGCAGTGGGTGGGCATGGCGCCGTTCACTGAGACGCCGCACATCTTCCAGAACCTGGGTGACGGGACGTTCTTCCACTCCGGCTCGCTGGCCATCCGCCAGGCCATCGCCGCGGGGACGAACGTCACCTACAAGATCCTCTACAACTCGGCGGTGGCGATGACGGGCGGCCAGGATGCGGCCGGCGCGATGCCGGTGACCGATCTCACCCGGATGCTCGAGGCCGAGGGCGCCAAGCGCATCGTCGTGATCACCGACGAGCCCGAGAAATACGGCAAGGGCGCGCGGTGGGCGAGCGGCGTCGAGGTGTGGCACCGCGACCGGCTCGACGAAGCCCAGCGCCTGCTCCGCGGGATTCCCGGCGTCACCGTGCTGCTGTACGACCAGCGCTGCGCCGCCGAGAAGCGTCGTCTGCGCAAGCGCGGCAAGCTTCCCGACCCGGCCATGCGCGTGTTCATCAACGAGGCCGTGTGCGAAGGTTGCGGCGACTGCGGCGTGAAGTCGAACTGCCTGAGCGTCCAGCCGGTGGAGACCGAGTTCGGCCGCAAGACGCAGATCCACCAGTCGTCCTGCAACAAGGACTACTCCTGCCTGCGTGGCGACTGTCCGTCGTTCGTCACCGTGGTCCCTCTGGGCACGGCAAAGAAGCGGGAGCGGAAGACGTTCGTGGTCGACCAGCCGCTGCCGGAACCGGCCCTGAAGGTGAACCGCGCGGCATCGATCTTCATGACGGGCATCGGCGGCACGGGCGTGGTCACGGTCAACCAGATTCTCGGGACCGCCGCGCTCCTCGACGGCAAGCAGGTGCGTGGTCTCGATCAGACCGGGCTCAGCCAGAAGGGCGGCCCCGTCGTTTCGCACCTGAAGATCTCCGACCGGCCCATCGACGTGGCCAACAAGGTCTCGGCCGGGGAGGCCGACTGTTATCTCGGCTTCGACATCCTCGTCGCGACGTCACCCCAGAGCCTGGACCATGCCGGCCAGGACAAGACCATCGCCGTCGTGTCGACGAGCAAGGTGCCGACGGGCGCGATGGTGACCTCGACCGACGTCCAGTTCCCGGAGACGCAAGGCCTGCTGGCCTCGATCGACCGCGTCACCCGCAAGGACGACAACGTCTATCTGGACGCGCTGGGGCTGGCCGAGACGCTCTTCGACGACCACATGGCGGCGAACCTCCTCGTGCTCGGCGCGGCCTACCAGGCCGGCGCCATCCCGGTCAGCGCGGCCGCCATCGAGGAAGCGATCGTTCTCAACGGCGTGTCGGTCCAGATGAACACGCAGGCGTTCCGGGCCGGCCGCATGCTCGTCGTCGATCCGCGGTGGGCCGCCGGCCTTCGCAAGCACCGCATCGGGGCCGTGGAGTCGGCGGTCGCGTTGACCGCCGAGGCCCGCGCCATCGTCGAGAAGTCCGGCGCGACCGGTGAGCTCTGCCGCCTCGTCGAGATCCGCGTCCCTGAGCTGATCGCCTACCAGGACGCCGGCTACGCGCGCGAGTACGTCGACTTCGTCAAGCGCGTGGCGGCCGCCGAGCAGGCGGCCGTGCCGGGCGAGACGCGGCTCGCCGAAGCCGTGGCGCGCTATCTCTTCAAGCTGATGGCGTACAAGGACGAGTACGAGGTCGCGCGCCTGCATCTGAAGAACGACCTGGCCGCCCAGCTCGCCGACGAGTATCCCGGCGGCGTCGAGGTCCATTACCAGCTCCACCCGCCGCTGCTGCGCGCCCTGGGTTTCCAGAACAAGCTGAAGCTCGGCAAGCGCTGGTTCGACACCGCCTTTCGGGCCCTGGTCGCCATGCGACGGCTGCGCGGCACGGCACTCGATCCGTTCGGAAAGCCCAAGGTCCGTCGCGTCGAGCGCGAGCTGATTGGCGAGTACCGCACGCTGATCGAGAAGGCGCTGACCGCGCTCTCGCCCGAGAGCTACGAGCGCGCCGTGAAGCTCGCGAACCTCCCGGACGTCATTCGCGGCTACGAGGACATCAAGCTCCGCAACGTGGAGCGCTTCCGCCACGAGGTGCGGGGACTCGGGTTCTAGAAGGCTCCGGCTCCGGCCGGGCGGTCACGCCTTCTGGATCCCTGAATGGATGGCCCAGTCGCCATCGCTCCAGAGCACTTTCTGAGTGATCGAGGCGATCCGCCAGCCCACGGCAGACCGGGCGACGTCGAAGTCGTAGAGGCAATGCGTATCGAGCATGCGCCCCTCGCTGTCTCGTCGCCAGATCATCATCGATGTCCGGCATCGGCCACGCCCGCCGTCGACGGTGATCTCGTAGTTGCCCGACAAATGGTGGGTCTGCAGACGCTCGAGGGCGGCGCGGCGCATGTCGACGAAGCGCCGTCGGGCCATCACCTCGGGCGGCGTGCCCCGGAGGTCAGAGTAATCGGTGGCGAGCGATTCGGTCAGGCAGGCTTCGAGCGCATCCCAGGCCTTGAGATCGAACGCATTCGCAAAGCGCCCGATCAGTCGCCGGATCTCGGCCTCGTCGTCGTTCATCGCGCGCTCGGCTCACTCCGGCTCGGGGCGGCCGCGCGAGCGTTTCAGGGATCCGCGCTGCTTCTTGCCCTCGATCCGGCGCTCCCGGGCCGCCGTCGAGGGCCGGGTGGCCCGACGGACCCGCGGCTCGCGCAGCGCGGCCGCGAGCAGGCGACGCACCTTCTCGCGTGCGATCTCGAGATTGCGGGACTGGTCGCGGGATTCCTGGCTCGTGACGACCAGGCGGCCGTCGGCGTCGAGGCGATTGACGGCGAGCGTGTGCAGGCGCGCCCGCGCGCGGTCACTCAGCCCCTCGATGGCGTCGAGATCGACGCGCAGGTCGATCTTCGAGGCGACCTTGTTGACGTTCTGGCCGCCGGGACCAGACGCTCGAACGGCGCGCATGGTCAGCGCGCGTCCCGGCACGCGCACGGTTTCGGTCACCACGATCGGCTCGCTCACGATACGCATTCTATAATCGACGGCGTATGAACATCCGGCAGCGGCAAGCGCTGACCGCGGTGGCGCGCGGTCAGGCCGTGGCCGACCTCTACGTGCGGGGCGGCACGCTCCTGAACGTCTACACGGGCGAGGTGTATCCGGCGAACGTTGCGATCAAGGGCGAGCGCGTTGCCTACGTCGGGCGGCGCGACGACATGGTGGGGCCGCGGACGCGCGTGATCGACGCGAGCGGCCGCGTGCTGTGCCCGGGTTACATCGATCCTCACGTGCATCCGGCGCATCTGATCACACCCTCGGCCATGGCCCGTCACATCGTGCCGCTGGGCACGACGACGGTCTTCGCCGACACGCTCCAGTTCTGGGAGCTGGGCGGTCTGCGCGCCTTTCGCGTCGCCGCCGACGCGCTGACGCGGTCTCCGTTGCGCTTCTACTGGATGATCCGTCCGCACGCGCAGTCGCGCACGCTCGACGAGCGCCGCCGCTATCCGCTCGGCGATCTCGCCCGGGCCATGACGCATCCCCGCGCGGTGGCGGTGGGCGAGGTCACGCGCTGGCCCGACGCGTGGGCCGGGCGGCCCGACATGCTGAAGCGGCTCGCGCTCGCCCGTGGCCCTGGGCGCCGCGTGGAGGGCCACACGGCCGGCGCCAAGGCCGAGAGGATGGCCGCCATCGCGGCGGCCGGGTTCACGTCGGACCACGAGCCGATCACCGCGGCCCAGGTGCTCGAGCGGGCGCGCCACGGCATCAGCGTCATGCTGCGTGAGTCCTCGCTGCGGCCGGACCTGGTCGGCCTGCTCGACGCGCTGAAAGCTGCGCCCGCGCTGGTCTCGCGCCTGATGCTGACCTGCGATGGATCGATGCCGGCGTTCATCGAGGCCAATGGCTTCATGGATCACGCGGTGCGCCTGGCCCTCGACCGAGGTGTCCCGCCGATCGACGCCTACCGGATGGCCACGCTGAACGCGGCGACGTATTACGGGCTCGACGCCGATCTCGGCGCGGTCGCGCCCGGCCGATACGCCGACGTCTGCGTGCTGCGCGATCTCGCCGAGCCCCGGCCCGAGATGGTCATCGCCGGTGGCCGCGTCGCCGCCAATCGCGGCACGATGCTCGCGCGCATGCCCGAGGTGCCGTGGCAGCGGGCGTTCACCTCCGCGGAGGCCCGGTTGACCATGCGCTGGCGCGCGCGGGCGGAGGATTTCGCCTTGCCCGCCCGCGACCGATACCCCGTCGCACGCCTGGTGAGCGCCGTCATCACGCGGCTCGAGGAACGTCCGCTCGCCCCCGGTGATTTGCACGCCGCCCTCGTCGATCGAAGGGGACGCTGGGTGGCGCCGGCGGTCGTGGCGGGTTTCGCCGACGAACGCCTCGACGGCCTGGCGGCGACGATCACGACCGACTTCAACATCCTCGTGCTCGGGCGCGACCCGGCGGCGATGGCGCGCGCGGTGAACCGCCTGCTCGACCTCCACGGCGGGATCGTCGTGGCCGGGCGCGACGGCATCGCGTTCGAGCTCGCGCTTCCGCTCGGTGGAATCATGACGCGCGGCACGCTCGGCGACGCGGCACGCTGGGAGCACGAGTTCCGCGAGGTCGTGGTGGCGCGCGGCTATCCTCATCACGAGCCGGTCTTCACGCTCTTCTTCCTGGCCGCCGACTTCTTGCCCGACGTCCGGCTCACGCCCCGAGGCGTGTGGGACGTGAAGCGGACGCGGGTGTTGCTGCCGGCGAGGCGGCGCCGTGGGCGCTGAGGTTCGCCGCCGCGGGGCATTGATCACGCTGGCGCTGATGGTCGCGCTCGGCGGCGCTGGTGCGATCGCGGCCGCGGACAAGAAGGATCCCAGCGAGGCGGCCTTCCAGAAGGGCCGCCTCGGCGACCGGCTGTACCGGCTGTACGTACCTCGCGCGCTGGCCGTGCCGAACGATGCGCCGCGGGCGGAAGGCGCCCGGGTGCCCCTGATCGTCGCGTTGCACGGCTGCTGGCAGACACCCGAGGACTTCGCGCTCGGCACTCGCCTCAACGAGGTGGCGGAACGGCGAAACCTCGTCGTCCTCTATCCCGCGCAGGGACGACGTGACAACATCAGTCGCTGCTGGAACTGGTTCGAGCCGGCGGCCATGGCGGGGAGCGAGACGAATCAGCTCATCACGCTGATCCGGCACGTGGTCAAAGAGCAGCGCGCCGCGGATCGAGTGATCGTCCTGGGCTTCTCGGCCGGTGGCTTCATGGCCGTCAACCTCGGCTGTCACGCTCCGGCGCTGGTGCGCGGCGTCGGCGTGGCCGCCGGTGGCCCCTACCGCTGTGGCGTCGGCGTCGACGCCGGGCTGCAGTGCATGCTCGGGCAGCACGTCAACGGCGAGAAGTCGGCCACGGAGTGCCGGGGCGCCATGGGCGCCAGCTCCGCCCGCGTTCGTGCCTCGCTCTGGCACGGCGGCAACGACGTCGTCGTGAATCCCGTGAACCTCGATGCGCTCGCGCTGATGTTCGCGCGTCTGGCCGGCGTCACGGCGAGCACGGAGGACCGCCGTGAAGGTGCGGTCTATTCGCTCTATCGTGACGCCTCCGGCCGCCCCTGGCTCGAGACATGGCTGATTCCCGGGATGGGCCACGCGTGGAGTGGGGGCGACATCCACGCCACGCACACGTACCCGCCCGGCCCGAGCGCGACTGAACGCATGCTCGACTTTCTCCTGGAGTAGGTCGAGTGCGACAAAAACGGCGGCTCGCTCTCGCGGTGCTGCTCGCCGCGGCCGGGCTGGCCATCGCGACGTACCCGGTCCGGTCGACCTGGTGGGGCGGATGGATCGGCGCGATCGCCGAGGCCGGCGTCGTGGGCGGCCTCGCGGACTGGTTCGCGGTGACCGCGCTGTTCCGGCGTCCGCTCGGACTTCCGATTCCTCACACCGGCCTCATCCCGCGCAACTGGGAGATGCTGGCGACGCGGGTGGGGACGATGGTCGGTGATCGCGTGCTCACCCGCGAGTATCTGGCCCAGGAGCTCTCCAAGCTCGACGTCGCCACGCTCATCGCGCGGGCCGCCGAGTGGGCGAGCCGCCGTGACCTCGAGGAGGTCACGCGCATGCTGCTGGGGTGGGTGGCTCGCGAGCTGCCGTCGACCGCGGCGAGCGAGATCGTCACGCGCCTGCAGCGGTTGCTGGTGGCCCAGCCGCTGGCGCCGCTGGTCGCGGCCGGGCTCGAGCTCGCGAGAGATTACGGCTGGGTCGAGCGCGCCAGCGGGTCGCTGGCGCGTGCCCTGGCCGAGGCGCTCGAGCGCCCCGACGCTCAGGAGGCCCTCGCCGAGATGATCGACGACTTGATCGCGCGCTATCGCGAGCGCACCGCGTTCTATCCGCGGCTCGCGCTCGGCCTGGCCGATCTGCTCGGGTTCATCGACCGCCGGCGGATCGTGGCCGCGTTGCGCTCCGGTCTCGCCGAAGCGGGCCGCGACCCGGATCACCCGCTGCGCCGCCAGCTGGTCGAGAGCGTGGCCGACCTGGTCGTCCGGCTGCGGACCGATCCCGCGCTCATCGCGCGCGTGGAGGCGGTGAAGGCCGAGCTGCTCGGCAGCAGCCTGGTGGCAGAGCTGGCAGAAGAGGCGGCGACCGCCGTGCGGCAGAACTTGCTGCGCGACCTGGCCCGGCCCAAGTCCGAGGCCGTGACCTGGCTCGCCGATCGCCTCGAGCAGTGGCGCGAGGCGCTCGTCGAGGACGCCGCGCTCAGGGTCGACATCGATCACTGGGTCAAGGCGCGCGCGCTCGAGCTGCTCGACCGTTACCACGGCCGTATCGCGGCGCTGATCGAGCAGGGCGTGCGCGCGCTCGGGCCGGACGGCGCGGTCCGGCTCATCGAGGAGCACGCGGGTGACGACCTGCAATACATCCGCGTCAACGGCACCGTGGTGGGTGGTCTCGCCGGCGGCGCGCTGTACGGTATTCATCTCGTGTTGCGATTGTTCTAGCGGGCCGCTGATTGTGAGGGGTACTGTTTTCACGTACACTCGGCGCCATCCCGTCGTGTTCCGTCAGGAGGGCCGCATGTCACCGTCGCGCGTCGTTGCCGCAGTCAGTCTGGCCGTCGTTCTCGCCGTCATCGTCGCCGGGACTCCGGCGATCAGCCAGACACCGAAATCCGGCGGCGTCCTCAACGCCATGCAGCGCGAGGACCTGCCGCAGGGCTTCTCGATCCACGAGACGGCCACCATCTCGAGCGTGTTCCCGGCGGCGCCGTGCTTCAACAATCTCGTCATGTACGACCCGATGAAGCGGGTCGAGAGCCTGGACACGGTCATCGGTGAGCTGGCCGAGAAGTGGTCGTGGCAGGACAACTATCGCAACCTGGTGTTCTTCCTCCGCAAGGGCGTCAAGTGGCACGACGGCCAGCCGTTCAGCTCGAAGGACGTCAAGTACACGTTCGACATGATCCGCGAGGCCAAGGACGCCCAGGGCAAGCTGCGCCTCAACCCGCGCAAGGACTGGTACGCCAACGTGGACAACATCGAGGCGCCGGATCCGCACACCGTCATCTTCCATCTCAAGCGGCCGCAGCCGTCGCTGCTCCTCATGCTCGCGTCCGGTTACTCGCCGGTGTATCCCGCCCACGTCGCCGCCGCCGAGATGCGCACGCGCTGTGTCGGGACCGGGCCGTTCAAGTTCAAGGAGTGGAAGCGCGGCGAGTACGTGGAGCTCGTGAAGAATCCCGATTACTTCGTCAAGGGCCGGCCGTATCTCGACGGCATCCGCTACGTGGTCATCGTGGAGCGCGGGACGAAGTACGCGGCGCTCCAGGCCGGTCGTCTCGACATCACCTTCCCCGGTGAGGGGACCAAGACGATCGCCGACCAGGTGAAGGCGGCCGTGCCGCAGATCAAGATCGAGACCGTCGGCCAGACCGTCGTCGACAACCTGCTCGTCAACAACACCAAGCCGCCCTTCAACAACGTGAAGGCGAGGCTGGCGGTCAGCCTCGCCATCGACCGGCGCGCCTACGTGAAGGCCGTCCACCAGGGCGGCGCCGCCGTCGGCGCCTCGATGCAGCCCAAGCCGTACGGCGTGTGGGGATTGATGGAGAAGGATCTCAACGCGCTGCCCGGGTACGGCAAGGCCGCCGACGACAAGGCCAAGGCCCGGAAGCTCTTCGCCGAGGCCGGCTACGGGCCGCAAAATCCGCTCAAGATCGAGATGGCCACGCGCAACATCCCGATCTACGTCGACTTCGCCTCGTTCGTGATCAACGAGCTGAAGCAGGTCGGCGTGGAGGCGACGCTGAAGCAGGTCGACACCGCCCAGTGGCATCCCCTGGCCACCCGCAAGGAGTACCAGCTCGGCGCGAACCTCACGGGAATCGGCGCCGACGATCCCGACGCCAACTTCTACGAGAATTTCGCCTGCGGGTCGCCCCGAAACTACACGGGCTATTGCGACGAGCAGGTCATGAAGATGATCGATCAGCAGTCCCAGGAGATCGACGCCAAGAAGCGGCAACAGATGGTCTGGGACATCCAGAAGAAGCTCGAGGAAGACGGCGCCCGGCCCTCGATGAGCTGGCGGCTCGACTACGTGATGCAGTGGCCGTACGTCCGGAACTACGTCCCCCACAACAACATCTACAACTACGGCCGCATGCAGGAAGTGTGGCTCGACAAGTAACGGCGCAGCCAGGGCGGGGGCCGGCGCCCGGCCCTCGCCCCGTCGCCTGACCCGCGGAGCACGCTACGCGAACCTATATCCTCCACCGGCTCGGTATCGCGGTCCTCACGCTCCTCGGCATGTCGATCGTCATCTTCGTCCTGCTTCGCTTCGCCCCCGGCAACATCGTCGACATCCTGTTTTCGACGGGCGGCTACGTGAGCGAGTCCGACAAGGCCGCCATCATGAAGGAGCTTGGGATCGACCGGCCGATCTGGGTGCAGTACGTCGACTGGCTGCGGGAGATCGTGACCGGTGATCTCGGCAAGTCCTATCGTTACGATTTGCCCGCCTGGCAGGTGATCAAGCCGCTCATCCCGGTGACGGTGGAGCTGGCCGTGCTCTCCACACTGATCGCGATCGCGCTCGGGGTCCCCACCGGGGTCATCAGTGCCATGAAGCAGGACTCGATGCTCGACTACGTGCTGCGCGTGGTCTCGCTGGCCGGGCTGAGCATGCCCTCGTTCTGGCTCGGCATGGTGATCATCCTGGGCCTCGTCGCCTGGATCGGCTGGATTCCGCCGGTGACGCTGGTGCCGGCCTCGGAGGATTTCAAGATCCACGCCGTCCAGTTCCTGCTCCCGGCCTTCGCCGTCGGTTATCGCTCCTCGGCGCTCATCATGCGCATCACGCGCTCGGCCATGCTCGAGGTGCTGCGCGAAGACTACGTGCGCACGGCCTGGGCCAAGGGACAGACCGGGCGCGTCGTGATCTGGCGGCACGCGCTCAAGAACGCGATCCTGCCGGTGGTCACCGTCATCGGCATCGAGTTCGCCTTCCTCATCGGGGGCCTCGTGGTCACCGAGACGGTGTTCAACCTGCCCGGCGTTGCCCGGTTCCTCGTCCAGGCCATCATCTGGCGCGACTATCCGATCGTGCAGAACCTCGTGATGTTCATCGCGATCGTGGTGATTCTGTCGAATCTGTTGGTTGACATGATGTATGGCTGGCTCGACCCGCGCGTCAAATATGCCGACTAGCGCCGGCGATGAGCTTCGCCTCACTTTGTTCTCCGTCGTCGCCGATCCTCACGTACAACTGCGTACGCTGCGGTCGGCTCCTCCCTCGGGCCTCGTGAGGCTCGCTCCTCCCCGGGGCTCGCATCTGCACCGTTTTGCTCGGCCGGCCGTGAGGCTCGCTCCTCACCGGTGCTCGCATCGGCACCGTTTTGCTCGGCCGGCCGCGATGCTCGCTCCTCACCGGCGCCGTTCCGCTCGGCCGGCCGTGATGCTCGCTCCGCCGCGGCGCCCGGAAGTCTGAGATGGCGACGAAGCCGGCCGTCGCCGATTCTGGCCTCGAGGTCATCACCGCGGCGCGTACCGTCATCGCGGGGGTGGGGCTCGCGACGACGATCCGCCGCTTCTGCCGCAAGAAGCCGCTGGGCGCAGCCGGGGCGTTCTTGATGCTGATCATGGTCGTCACGGCGATCTTCGCCGAGCCGCTCTCGACGTACGACCCGATCGCCACCGACGCCGCCGACACGCTGGCCCGGCCGAGCCACAATCACTGGCTGGGCAGCGATCATCTCGGGCGCGACATCTACAGCCGCATCGTCTACGGCGCGCGCGTCTCGCTGGTCGTGGGTTCGTTGTCCACGCTGCTCGGCGCCGTGCTGGGCGGGATCATCGGGCTGCTCAGCGCGTACTTCGGCGGCAAGACCGACCTGATCTCCCAGCGGCTGCTCGATATCCTGCAGGGCTTACCGCTGCTGGTGCTGGCCCTCGTGATGTCGGCGGCCCTCGGGCCGTCGGTCCAGAACGTCGTCATCGCGATCTCGATCCCGATCATTCCGAGGGCGGCGCGCATCATCCGGGCCAGCGTGCTGTCGATCCGCGAGATGCAGTACATCGAGGCGGCGCGCGCGCTCGGCCTCCAGCACCTCCGCATCGCCTTCCGCCACGTGCTGCCCAACACGATCGGCCCGTTCATCGTGCTCACGACCGCGCAGCTCGGCAGCGCCATCCTCGTCGAGGCGGCGCTCTCCTTCCTCGGCCTGGGTGTTCCGGAGCCCTATCCGTCGTGGGGACGCATGCTCTCTGTGTCGGCTGCCGAGTTCGCCCAGAAGGCGCCCTGGCTCGTACTCTTCCCCGGCATCGCCATCAGCCTCGCGGTCTTCGGATCGAACCTGCTCGGCGATGCGCTGCGCGACACGCTCGACCCTCGGCTTCGCGGGAGGTAGTCATGACCAACGACCTGTGCTGGCTGTCCGGTACCGAGCTGGCCGCGCTGATCCGGCGGAAGAAAGTCTCGCCCGTCGAGGTGGTGGACGCCATCCTCACCCGCATCGAGAAGATCAATCCGAAGATCAACGCCTACGTGACCCTCGACGCCGAAGCTGCGCGGCGGAACGCCAAGGCGGCCGAACGGGCCCTTGGTCGGAAGGGCGCGCGCCTGGGTCCGCTCCACGGCGTGCCGTTCTCGGTGAAGGATCTCGTCATCACCAAGGGCGTGCGCACGACGTTCGGCACGCCGCTCTACCGCGACAACGTGCCGACCGAAGATGCGCCGATGGTCGAGCGCCTCAAGGCCGCCGGCGGCATCATGCTCGGCAAGACGAACACGCCGACGTTTGGATGGCTGGGCGTCACCCACAACTTGCTCTTCGGCGCGACTCGCAATCCCTGGGCGCTGGACCGGTCTCCCGGCGGCTCGAGCGGCGGTGCCTCGGCGGCGGCTGCGGCGGGCCTCGGGCCGCTCCACATCGGCACCGATGGCGGCGGGTCGATCCGGATCCCGGCCTCGTTCGCCGGCATCTTCGGGTTCAAGGCGTCGTGGGGACGCATCCCGGCCTATCCGGCAAGCGGGACGTGGAATCTCTCGCACATCGGCCCGATGACCCGCACGGTCGCCGACGCGGCACTGATGCTGGCGGTGAGCTCGGGACCCGACGAACGCGATCCCTACTCGCTGCCGGCCCAGCGCATCGAGTGGAGCAAGATGCTGCGCGGTTCGATCAAGGGGCTTCGCGTCGGGTACACGGACAATCTCAGCGGGGACGACCCCGTCGATCCGGAAGTCCGGACGATCTGTGCCCAGGCCGCGAAAGCCTTCCGCGAGCTCGGATGCCGCGTCGAGGACGTGAAGCCCGGCTGGCCGTCACCGAAGTCGACCTGGGAGCAGATGTTCTGCGGCGGCCTGGCGATCCGGCTCGCTCCGTCGCTCGATCGCCGGAGCGAGATCGACCCTGGCCTGTTGCCCCTGGTGGAAACGTTCCTGCGCCAGCCGCCGACCCAGTACGTCCAGGCGTGGTTCGATCGCCTCGCCTGGTGGCAGCATCCGCGCGCGCTCTTCGACCAGTACGATCTTCTGCTGACGCCGACCGTCGCGTGCCCGCCGCTTCCGATCGGCGTCGATACGGTCACCGAGATCGCCGGACGCCCCGTGTCCTTCTACGGGTGGATTCCCTTCACGTACCCGTTCAACCTCACGGGTCAACCGGCCGCATCGGTGCCCGCTGGCTTCACGAAGAGCGGCCTGCCGGTGGGGCTGCAGATCGTCGGTCGGCGTCTCGACGACGCGACGGTGTTACGCGCCAGCGCCGCGTTCGAGCGGGCGCGACCGTGGGCGGATCGCCGAGCGCCGATCGGCTGACCAGTCGTCTCGCGGCCATCGACGACGCTCGGGCCGCTGTCAGGATTCGTGGCGACCACAACTTCGGACATTGACGACGCGCGCCGCTTCATCGAGTCTGCGGACGATGTCACTCGCGGAGCTCCTCGTCGCGCTGGCGATCGTCGGTCTGCTGCTGAGCGGCGTGTTCGGCATCCTCGAGCATGGTCAACGCGTCCACGCCCTCGGTGCCGCGCGCGTGGAGAGCCAGCAGACGGCGCGCATCGCGCTGGAGCGGCTGGCGCGCGACATCCGTCACGCCGGCGAGGGGAAGGCGGGCGCCGACTTTCCCGCCGTTTCGGTGGCGGAGCCGAGCCGGATCGTCCTACACTTCGACGTGAATGGTGATGGGCTCATCACGGCGACCGGCGAGACCGTGACCTGGCTGCTGCGCGGAAGCGTCCTGCGCCGCGACGCCGGCGGCGGAGCGCAGCCCATCATCAACGGTGTGCGCGACTTCACGCTGGGCTATCTCGACGCGCGGGGCGCACCGACCACCGTGCCGTCCAACGTGCGCACCGTTGCGATCACGCTGACGACCGAACCCGATCATGTGGCGGCGGATCCGTCACGGCGGGCCGCCACGACGATGTCGACGTCGGTACGAGTGCGGAACCGCTGAGGGTTCGGCTAGAATCCCCGCGTGCCGTTCCCCGCACGCGTCGTCGCCGCCACCGCGTTGCTCGCCATCACGGCGTGCGAGACGGTGCCCGTGACCGGGCGCAGCCAGCTCATCCTCCTGCCCGAAGGCACCGAGGTGCAGATGGGCCTCAGCGCGTATCGCGAGGTGCTGAGCAAGGGCAAAGTGTCGCAAGACCCCGTGCTGAACACCCAGGTGACGCGCGTGGGCCGCCGCATCGCCGACGCGACGGGCAAGAACTATCAGTGGGAATTCAAAGTCCTCGAGGACAAGCAGGCGAATGCCTTCTGTTTGCCCGGCGGCAAGGTCGCCGTCTACACGGGAATCTTGCCGATCACACAAGATGATGCGGGACTCGCCGCCGTCCTCGGCCACGAGGTGGCGCACGCGATCGCTCGGCACGGTGGCGAGCGCGTGAGTCAAACATTGCTCGTGCAGTCGACGCTCGCGGCGACGCAGGTCGCGCTCTCGCGCAACGATCCGCAAACGGTCAAGGTCGTCACGTCGCTGCTCGGCGCCGGCGCGACGGTCGGTGTCCTGCTTCCGTGGAGTCGCGCGCAGGAGTCGGAAGCGGACCACCTGGGACTCGTCTTCATGGCCAAGGCGGGCTACCACCCCTCGGCGTCCCGCGACCTCTGGGTACGCATGGCGCAGGCTGAGCGCGGTCAGGGCCGTCCGCCGGAGTTCCTCTCGACCCATCCCGCGGCCGAGACCAGGATCCGCCAGATCGAGGGCTGGATCCCCGAAGCCCTCCAGTACTACCAACCCCGCTAGCCGGGGCCCAACCGGCGGCGTGACGGGTGGGGGGCAACCCCCACACCTAGCCCGGGGTTAGTGTTCAGAATCCCCTTAGAAAATCGTCGGTTTTTCCCTTGACAGGTCTTTTTCACAATTGTAATGTCGCCACTGAAGTGGGGCAAAGTGGGATGAAGTGGACCATGGTCCCAAAAAAGGCTCTCCGGGATGGGTCATGTTCAGAGGGCGGTACCAGCACACGGTCGATCCGAAGGGGCGCCTGAGCATCCCGGCGAAGTTCCGGGACGTGCTCGCGGGATACGAGGGCCCACTGGTCGTCGTACCCAACGAGATCGCCCTGGAGGTCTACCCATTCCAGGAGTGGGAGCGGCAGGAGCGGCGGATCAGCGAGCAGTCCCAGTTCAACGCCGAGGTGCGCAAGATCGGCCGACTCTACATCTCCCGGGCGAAGGAAATGGAGCTCGACGGCGCCGGCCGGATCCTCTTGCCGCCGGACAGTCGGCAGCACGCGGGGCTCGTCAAGGACGTGACGCTCGTCGGTCCGGGTCGCCCGTTCTTCGAGGTCTGGGACCGGCCCCGGTTCGAGGAATACGAGCGGTCGAACGGCGAGGGGCTCCCGTCGCTGTTCGAGCGGTTGGCGCAGCTCGGAGTGTAGCGGTTCACGTTTCTGTCCTCGTCGACGAGGTCGTGTTCTTGCTGCGGCCGCGGCGCGAGGGATGGGTGATCGACGGGACAGTGGGCATGGGTGGTCATGCGGCGGCTCTGCTGGAAACGGCGCCTGCGAGCGTGCGTCTGCTCGGCCTCGACGTCGATCCCGAGGCGCTCGAGCGGTCGCGCGCCCGGCTCGCTGGCTTCGGTGACCGCGTGACGCTGGCCCACGCGAGCTTCCGTGACGTCGCCGCGACCGCCGCCGCCCACGAGATCACTCGCGCCGAGAGCATCCTGCTCGACCTCGGGGTGTCGTCCGAGCAGCTCGAAGCATCAGGGCGCGGGTTCTCGTTTCAGGCCGACGAGCCGCTCGACATGCGCCTCGACCCGACGACGGGGCCGCCCGCGACGGCGCTGCTCGATCGGCTGCCCGAGCCCGAGCTGACCCGTGTCCTCACGGAGTACGGCGACGAGCCGCAGGCGCGGCGGATCGCCCGGGCCATCGTGCGGCGGCGGCCGCTGCGCACGACGACCGATCTCGTCGCCGCCGTGAAGAGCGCCGTGCCCCGCGCGGCGTGGCCGAAGCGCCTTCACGTCGCGACCCGCACCTTCCAGGCCATCCGCATGGCCGTCAACGACGAGCCGGGTGCGCTCCGTCAGGCGCTCCCCCAGGCGGCGAGCCTCCTGGCTCCCGGCGGCCGGCTCGGCGTGATCGCGTTTCATTCGGGTGAAGACCGCATCGTGAAGCAGACGTTCCGTGAGCTCTCTCGAGCCGAGTATGCCGAGATCGAGCCGTCGCCTCGGATGCCCACCGACGACGAGGTGCGGGCCAATCCCCGCGCCCGGAGCGCGAAGCTGCGAGTGCTGGAGCGGATTCAGTGAGAGAGACACAGCAACTGCATCGAGAGCGGGATCCCCGTGTGCGGCGCTCGGTCGTGCTCACCCTGGCCGGTGCGTTCCTCCTCGTCCTGGGTGGCCTCTCGGTCGTCGGGTTGCGCGTCCAGCAGGTCCATCTCGGCTACCAGCTCGACACGCTGCGGGTCGAGCGGGTCCGCCTGGAGATGCTTCTCCGCGAGCTCGAGGTCGAGGTGGCGACGCTGCGATCGCCGGCCCGGGTCGAGATGCGAGCCCGTCAGCTCGGCCTCACCGTGCCGACGCACCAGCAGATCCGCGTCGCCCGCGAGTTCGTCGCCGGTGGCAGCGGACAGGCCGCAGCCGACGGGGGACGGGTCACAGCGAGCCTCCCGATGTCCTGGGGCTTCATGAGGTCGCCACTCGAGCCGTGAGAGTTACCGGGCTGCGCACGCGCGTACTGCTCCTGGCGGCGGCCCTCGTCGTCGCCTTCGGCGGCGTGACAGCGCGGCTGGGTCAGCTCCAGATCGTCCGCTATCGCGAGCTGTCCGGCCTGGCCGAGCGACAGTACTCGAGATCCGTCGCGCTCCAGGCCCAGCGCGGACCGATCGTCGACCGGAACGGCGCGCCGCTGGCCGCGTCCAGCCCGGCCGAGTCGCTGTTTGCCCAGCCCCGAGCCGTCGGCGATCCCGTCCGGGTCGCCGTACGACTGGCGCCCATCGTGAAGGTGCCCGAGGAAGAGTTGCACGCGGCGCTGGTGAGCGAGCGCCCGTTCGTGTGGCTCAAGCGCCGCCTGCCGCCCGCCGTGGCCGCGAGCGTGCGCGAGCTGCGCGAGCCGGGCCTGTCCCTCGTGCCGGAGCCGCTCCGGCTCTATCCGAACCGAGAACTGGCGGCCCACGTCGTCGGTTTCGAGGGCACCGACGGTGGCCTCGAGGGGATCGAGCGCGCCTGGAACGACACGCTGGCGGGGACGCCGGGCAAGGCCGTGGTCGGGCGCGACGCGCTTGGGCGGGAGATCGAGATGCAGCGGGTGCTGCAGACTCCGGCGGCGGGTCAGGGCGTCATGCTGACGCTCGACGCTCACATCCAGTACGTCGCGGAGCGTGAGCTCGACGCGGCGTTTCGCCGTACGAGCGCCCGAGCGGCGATGGCCGTCGTCATGGAGCCGCGGACAGGCGACGTGCTCGCGGTCGCCATCCGGCCGACGTTCAACCCGAACACGTTCCTCGACGTGCCGTCACGAGATTACTGGCGCAACCGGGCGGTCACCGATCCGTTCGAGCCGGGTTCGACCTTCAAGGTGATCCTGGCGGCGGCGGCGCTCGAGGAGGGCGTCGTCAGGCCGGACGACCGGTTCTTCGGCGAGAACGGCGCGATCACCATCGCCCGGACGACGATCCACGACTGGAAGAAATATGGCTGGCTGACGTTCAGCGAGGTGCTCCAGAACTCATCGAACGTCGGATCGATCAAGGTCGGCCTGGCGCTCGGCGCCGAGCGCTACTACCGCTACATGACGGCGTTCGGGTTCGGCCGGCCGACGGGGCTGGGCCTGCCCGGCGAGAGCCGGGGTCAGCTTCGTGAGCCACCCCGGTGGTCGACGCTGTCGCTGCCTACCCTCTCGCTCGGCCAGGAGGTGTCGGTCACCGCGCTCCAGATGGTGACCGCCTTCAGCGCGGTCGCCAACGGCGGAAGGATGATGCGTCCGCGCCTGGTGAAGTCCGTCTTCGACGCTCAGGGCCGCGAGACGCGCCGCTTCGGGCCCGAGGCCGTGCGCCAGGTGATCGCGCCGGAAACGGCGCGCACGCTGACCCGGATCCTGATCAGCGTCGTGGAGGCCGGTACCGGTCACAACGCGGCAATTCCCGGTTACGCGGTCGCCGGCAAGACGGGCACGGCCCAGAAGCTCGACCCCGCCACGCACCGTTATTCCCGGGCGCCCGGCGTCCTGTCGTTCGTCGGATTCGCTCCGGCCGACGACC
>WNFT01000423.1_pt1 | contig 56287 bp, 50 predicted proteins | sample 5400191 | NCBI WGS metagenome assembly WNFT01 (sample SAMN13153359, study PRJNA577476) | soil metagenome | isolation source: 80 cm saprolite under Madrone tree | place: USA:California | collected 2016-06-14 | reverse complement strand
CGCACTTGTTGAAGTCACGATGGGCAAGGGCCGTATTATTCTCTTTGGCTTTCGGCCACAATACCGCGGCCAGTCGCTGGCCACTTACCCGCTCTTCTTCAACGCCATCAGCGCGAAATAGATTCAACGCAAATACTGGGACCGCGGGCGTCCCGCCCGCAATGAGCGCGAAGCGCGAAAACTACGCCACTAAAGAAGTTTCTGTTTCTTAAACCAAGCACTACCGTATGGCCAATCTTCGGGCCGTCGACACAGCCCAGCTTTCACTGGATTGTTTTCAATATACTTAACAGTCCTTTCAAAATGCTCTTCACTGCGAATATAGCGGTCGAAATAATCTTCGATCCAAAACTGCCCGTCACGATGCAATATTTTGTTTGCCTCATGCGAAGTATAAGACTTAAGCGAATGCAGAATATCGCTCAACTCGTATTGGTCGAATCGTGTCAGTAAGGAATGAACGTGGTTTGGCATCACTACCCACGAGAAAAGACGATATCTTATGCCGTCAAACTTAAGCAGCGAATTCTGAACCATCCTGGCCACTTGGGGAACTTTGAGAAAAGCGGCGCCGTACCCTTGATCCAAATACTTCTCAATGCGCTTCTGCAGCACGATTCTTTCCTGCTCGTATGTGAGGGACCTTAATTCTTGCCGCCAGCCTTGGATAACTTTTCGGGGGATGGAGTCAGCGAGATGAAATGTAATGAACTGCGGCAAAGCTCGTCCATCGAAGTGGGGTAGATAGCCTCGACTATGCCAACCGGCCACTCGTAGTTCGTTTTGGTGACGATCCTCAAACAGCGTCATGCGCGCGATACTAAGGCAGGCGTTACGTGGTTACCGAGGACCGCGCAGTTACTGCGAGATTCAATTCAATGCAAGGATTCTTGTTCGCGCTTCGCGCTCATTGCGGGCGGGGCGCCCGCGGTCCCAGTAGTTTGCTTGAGTGTTACTGAAGGTACATCTGCGCGGCCATCTTGGTGAGTTTCCAGACGCGCGACCATTGCACGCCGCCGTTGCCGTTTTCACGGCCGGTAATCGTATCGAAGATCAACTTGCCGAACTTGCGACCTTCACGCCGCAGCATAAACTCTCTCGCATAAGGTTTCGCCGTCTCGAAAAAGCTGAACGCGGGATCGGTAACAATGCCGATGCCTTCGAGCGTCATCAGCGCCCGCATGATGTAAGTAAAGTTAGCCGGCAGCCGGAATGGATATTCGTAAACCACCTCCGCCAAATCGTAGGTGAGCTCCTTGAAGTTTACTTCGCCAAGCTTCAAGTTGAGATAAACCTTGAAAAGCCTTTCGACCACCGGACGCACTGTTTCGGCATCAACTCCCGGCTTCAGGAAGTTTAGATCAATGATGTCCTGGCCCAACCCCTGCACGTTGCGTTCGATCACATGAAAGAAGGCATCGATCACCTGCGACTGGAGCTTCGCATCGATGCGGCCGACCATGCCGAAATCGAAAAATGCCAAATGCCCGGAATCCATCACGAGGAGATTTCCCGGGTGTGGATCAGCGTGAAAGAATCCGTCCTCAAGCAGTTGCTTCAGATAGGTGCGCACCAGCAGCCGATTAACTTTAACCGGCGAGACGCGGCGCGCGCGCAAGGCATCGATATCGACAACTTTGGTTCCGCGTATGAATTCAAGCGTTAACACTTTTGTGCTGGTGTGTGACCAGTAAATCTTCGGAACGCGAACCGCTCGCCACGTTTTGAAGTTATAGCGAAAGCGATCTGCGTTCCGCCCTTCCTTGACGTAGTCCATCTCTTCAAAAACGGTGGCGTGAAACTCGCGCAGCATGCCTTCCCAATCGGCGTTTTCATTCGCTTTCGGAAAGACACGGTTCACAAACTTGATGAGGCGATAGAGTATGGCAACGTCGAAACTGATGATGCGTTCGAGGTCAGGACGCTGGACCTTGACGGCAACCTCTTCACCGGAGAACAAGCGCGCGCGGTAAACCTGGCCCAGGGAGGCCGACGCAATTGGTTCGTTATCAATTTCGGCGTAACACTCACTTAAAGTCTTTCCCAGCTCGGCTTCAATACGCGCGAAGGCTTCGGCGGTAGGAAACGCAGGCACGTTATCCTGAAGCGTCGCCAGCTCTTTCACGTAAGCAAGCGGCAGCAGGTCGGCTCGCGTGCCGAGGGTTTGGCCAATCTTGATGAAGGTCGGCCCGAGGTCGATCAAACTTTTCCGCAGCCACGCCGCTTGCTGCTCAAGCCTCGCTGTTTTGTTGACCGAGCCCTCGCGACCGCGAAACATAAGCAAACGCAGCAGTCGAATGGTTTTGTCTAAACTAGCGAAGACAAACGCTCGGGTCCGTGCTTTTAAACCTGCCAGCCAGCCATGAAGAGAAATCATGTCGCGCTTGCGCGCTTCCATGCGGCGATTGAAGCTGGCGCGAATATCGTAAGTGTCGAGAAAAAGATAGAGCGCAAATAATCCCAGGACTTCGGCAACTCGCACTGCTCGTAACCAGCCGCGCAAACCACGACCGGCGAGAATGTTATCCACCAGTTCGTCGGTGAGCGGCGCAGCACTGTTTGGGCCGTGCGTACTTTCGGTCAAAGGACCGCTACCAGGATTATGGTCCCGAGTCGCCTTGACGACCGGCGCTGGAATTAGTTGTTCAATCTTCATAATGTCTGTGAACGAGACCGGCGGCGGGCAATGCCCACCTCTAAACTACTGCAACTCTAAACCATGGATAACGAGCACTTCACTGGTTGCCGCGCAAAATAACTTTGCGCCGTGCGCACGTCTTTTTTAATCTGCGCTGTCAATTCATTAACGGAACTAAACTTTCGCTCGTCGCGCAGCCGGTGCAAAAAGCGGACGCGCAGGACGTCACCGTATAGATCACCCGCCCAATCCATTACGAAAGTCTCGACTGAAGGTTCCGCATCGCCGCCAAATGTCGGCCGCAACCCTACATTTGTTAAGCTGCGACGCCATTGGCCATCAATCAACGCGCCCGTGACATACACACCGTTGCGGGGTATGACGCGATTGTGGGGGTGCAGGTTGGCCGTGGGAAACCCAAGCGTGGCGCCCCGTTGCGCGCCTCGTTCAATCAGTCCTTCTACACCGTAGGGGCGCCCCAACAAGCGACGCGCGAGATTTACATTTCCATCCGTCAGCAGATGGCGAATACGACTCGAGCTGACACGCTGGTTGCGCAACCGCACCTCCGGCACTTCATCGGCAATGAAACCAAGATCCTTGCTGACGCGGCGCAGCAATTCGATGTTCCCCTCCCGGTTGTGACCAAAAGCAAAACCGCGTCCCAGGTAAACCTCTTTTGCGTGCAAGCGTTCCTTGACGACATCACGCAGAAAATCTTCCGCGCGAATCATCGAAAACTCGGGCGTAAAGCGAATGACAATCGTTTGCTCGATTCCCAGCACGCCAAAGCCTTCGACTTTTTGATCGAGAGTTTGCAGCAGCGGCGGAGCGGATTCAGGGTGCAGCACCGCGCGCGGGTGTGGATCGAAAGTTATCACTGTCGGCACGGCGCCAGTGGCACGGGCTCTTTCCACGACGGTGCGCATAATCAACTGATGGCCCAGGTGCAGGCCATCAAACACGCCCAGCGTCAGGACAGTTGGTCGTTGAATTTCAGCGTTGTCAGTTCCGTGAAATAAGCGCATCACGAAGCGGTGCTGATAATCCGAGGATCAGACCCTCAGCAGCCACAGCCGCCTTTCAATTTAAGGATTTGTTTACGTGGCCCTTTAGTAACCGTGAAGGTGGCATTGTAGTCGATTGATTCGCACTGCTCATCGTCGGGCTTGCACACTCTGGTCGAGATGTACAAAACGGAAACTTTGACTCCGTCCGCCACATATGTTCGAGTCAACCGGTTTCCAACTCCTGCTCTGCCCCGATCCGTCGAATACGTTAACCTTAGCTTTACGTCCTGGCCGTGAAGGTTCATCCATGCACTTTCTTCATTTAGTTCGGCTAGGAAAATCCATTTGGGGAGTTTCTTCCTTTCTTCCCCCGGCAAGCTAAAGTAGCAGCCGCAATCCTGCACAACGCCAATATCCTTAATGTTGTCAATCATCGATCCTTTCGGAAGTCCTCTGCTTGACAGTCGAGTCTGGGCCGTCATCGCTGCGTCCAGCGCACCTGATACAACTAACAGGGCACTCGCAAAGATCAAAATTCCCGCTTCATAATCACGAATCATCCTCACTCATCACTAACAGTCAATCCGTCATACGCCCATTGCACACCGTTGGGCAGTTTCGCGGAATCTCTCGCGTGCTTAACATCGTGCGCGATGTGCGTCAGATAAGCGCGCCGCGGTTTTAGTTTTTCAACATACTCCAGCGCCTTATCAACCCAGAGATGCGTGGGATGTTCCTTAAAACGCAGGCAATCGAGCACCAGCGCGTCAAGATCGCGCATCTGGTCCATGGTTGCCTTAGGAATCTCGCTGAGATCCGTTGCATAAGCAAAATCGTTGAGACGATAAGCCATCACGGGCAGCCGCCCATGGATTACCTCGAGCGGCGTGATCAGCAGATCTTCTGCAAGGCAAAATTGCGCGCCGCCGGCAACCGTATGCGGGATAACTTGCGGCAGGCCGCCGCCAAAATGCGAAGGCTCGAAGATGTATTTGAAGATGCGTCGTATATCGATCCACGCGCGCTCGTTGGCGTAAAGCCCAAGCGCGCCATAGCGAAAATTCAGCGGACGAATATCGTCAAGACCAAAAATGTGGTCCGCATGACAGTGGGTAATCAAAACTGCATCGAGCCGTTTCAATCCATAGCGCAGTGCCTGCTGGCGAAAATCGGACGAGGTGTCAATTAAAACCGACTGACCGGCATGCTCGATGAGAACTGAGACTCTTAATCGCTTGTCGCGGGGATCGTTTGAAGTGCAGGTCTCGCATTCACAGCCGATGGAAGGAACGCCTGTCGATGTGCCGGTGCCGAGAAACGTAAGCTTCATGACGGTGTCCAATGTCCAATGTCCAATGTCCAAAGTCAAATTCAATAATCGTCGCGACTTTGGACCTTGGACGTTGGACTTTGGACTTTAACGGCCGCCGGTGATGTCGCCGCTGGAGAATGCGCGCGGCGCTTTCTGCGTGGTGGCGTTGGCGAGGGAAACATACTGCATGCGCAGGTCAGCAAGCAGTCCTTCAAGAACTTGTTGTTCCTGAGGTGAAAGATTATTGCGTGTCTTTTCCTGCAGCATGCCGAGAATGTCAATCCAATGCTTTCCCAGTTCCAGATCCACTTCGCGCTTGCGCGTAACCGGATGTTCCATCATTCCCAGGGAAGACGCGGCATTCGAGGCGATTGACATCAGAAAATTGGCAAAGCTCGTCGGATCATCGGCGCCAGGTATTTCGGTTTCTTCGTGAACTTCAGCCTGCGGTTCCGGTTGAGGGCTTGCTGTCTGACTGGCCGCTTCCTGGCTTGGTTTTACCGGGACCTCCGCAGTCGACGGAGCTTCCGCGCTCGGCGGTGATGGCGCGCTGGCTACTCGTTGCGCTTCCGCTTTTGCTACTGCCGCCTGTTCTTCGGCACTCAATTCTCTGGGGGTACCGTCCGCGTTGAAAAGACGACGATCCGTAACTTTGAAATTGGTTTGTTCCTCGCTCATTTATCCAGACCCTCAGGAGCCCTGGGATTAACACAGTGCTCACATGAATTAACTTTTCTATTTGCTGTCGATGGTAGCATTCACATCTAGCGCCCGCAAATACAGCGAAAATGAAATCAGTCAAACGGATCAAGCTTCGGCAGATCAACGCGCGAGGTTTCACAAATGCAGAACCGGGAGCGGTAGCGACCGGGTGTTAGCATTCAAGCCAGGTTTTGCGTTTATCTTCTGAACATAAAGAAGGCAAGGGCCGATTCCCAGGTTGAGTTCACTACCCGGTCGCTACCGCTACCGGTTCCGTATTCGTCGACCCACTGGCGTTTTGACTTTGGACTTTGGACTTTGGACTTTAGACTACATCCATGCCTGCAACTTTTGATGACTTGATCAAGCTGATGGAAAAGTTGCGATCACCGGACGGCTGTCCCTGGGATCGCGAACAAACTTACGCCACGCTGGCGCCGATGCTTCTGGAAGAAGCTTATGAAGCGTTTGAAGCGGTCGAGGAAGCACGCGCAGGGCGGCCGGGAGAACTGCGCGATGAGCTTGGCGATCTACTGTTTCAGATCGTGTTTTATGCGCAGGTGGCAAAGGAGCGCGGTGATTTCTCCATTAATGATGTGACTGACGCAATTCATACGAAGATGGTGCGCCGGCACCCGCACGTGTTCGCGGATACGCAGGCAAACGACTCGGCGGCAGTGTTGCGCAACTGGGAAGCGATGAAGGCCGAAGAACGACGCAGCGCCGGAAAGAGTGAGCGCGAAGAGTCGTTACTCGACGGTGTGTCGTCGAAAGCGCCGGCGCTTATGGAAGCGCACCAGCTTTCGATCAAGGCCGCGCGCGTCGGCTTTGATTGGAAATGCATCGCAGACATTTTCGCGAAGCTGGAAGAAGAGATAGCTGAGCTGCGTGCCGCGATTGAAACGCATGCGAGTTCAAACAGCGAGGCCGATCACACCCGCGTGCGCGAGGAGATTGGCGATCTGCTTTTTGCGGCCACAAACATTGCCCGTCACCTGCACGTTGAGCCCGAGGCGGCGCTGAAGCTCACCAATCGCAAGTTTCGCCGTCGCTTTCGCTTTATCGAGGAAACGTTGCGCGCCCGCGGGCAAGCGTTTGAATCGGTCACGCTGGACGAGATGGAAGCGCTTTGGCAGGAAGCGAAAGGGAGTAAACAGTAAACAGCAAACAGTGAACAGTCGGATAGCAGACGAGAGTGATGTATCCGACGACACATAGCCGGTGACCTCTGGCTGTCTACTGTCTACTGTTTACTGTTTACTGTTTGCGAACGAAAAGGGCCCGCTCGAAAGCGGACCCTTGTTTTTTGAACCGTGCAGCGACGTGAACGAACTTAGTCATTCAACTGGACTGAACGAAGGACGTTGCGGAAAGCGCTTTGGAACGAACTGAAATCGTTATTTGGCGCGACCGCAATCATGTAAAAGAGTTGGCCGTTACGCAGTTGCGTCGTAACCACGGTCACGACTTCTGACTGGCCGGTTGCTTCATTGACGTTGTTGAGTGTCATTGAAAGCGCGTTCCTCCCTGAAACGGTCGTACGTTGGTAGCCGCCTTGCTGGCGCAGGTTGCCATTCCCCTGACCAAGGCTGTTGAGAAACTCGTTAGTTGCCTGTTGCAGGTTGTTGCTCTGTGGCTGGAACACGCCAAAGTTTACGCCGTGCGTGTAGACAACCTGATTCTGGTATTGGCCATAAGCGCCTTCGGGAGAAAACCAGACATCGTTGCTGCCGCCAATCTCGCGCCAATTGCTGGGCACGCTGACACGCAACGAACCGCCAAATTCAGAATAGTTCTGATAGCGCGTTGAAGGATAACCAACTGTGCCACGCGGCGGATTGTTGGGATAGTTACCTGTAGTTTCCCCGGTCGGATAGCGTTGACCGCTCTTGGCAATCTCGGCCATTGACGGCGCACGGCCCATACCTCGCAGCCGCGCCTGAATCTGCTCAAACTCGCGCGTATCATGCACCGGATTAACCACGCGCAGATATTGTGCTTCCTGATTGATACGCGCATAACGATTCGCGGGGCTGGGGTGATCGCTCATGAAACCGCCGCCGCCACCGCCCTGGCGCTCGATGGTCTGAAACATGTTTGCCAAATCGTGTGGGTCATAACCGGCTCGCGCCATGATCTGCGAACCGAGTATGTCGGCTTCAGTTTCATATTCGCGACTGAACTTTAGAAAGTAAACGCCCACGCCCTGCCCGGCAACCTGCGCTGCCGCTCCTGCTGGTCCACCAATGATCTGGCCACCAATGCCGAGAATGCCGGCCAGCAAACCATACTTTTGCGCTTTGGATGCCTGCGCAGTGCCGTGACGCAAAGCGACGTGGCTCAGCTCGTGGGCCATGACGCCGGCCATCTCGCCTTCGTTGCGCGCGGCCTGGATCATGCCGCGGTTTACATACATTGGACCACCCGGCAAGGCAAACGCGTTGATGTCGCTAGCGTTCACAACCTTGAAATAGTATTGAAACTCAGGATGCTGAAATTCTGGTGGAATCGCCGACACCAGCCGCATGCCGATGCGCGAGACATAATTTGTGGTTTGCGCGTCGTTCAGAATTGGCAACTGTTGCTCGGCCTCCGCGGCTGCCTGACGACCAACTTTCACGTCATCCGTCGGTTTGTACTTGTTACTGTGATAGCTGATTTTAGTTTGGGTGAAAACTGCAACCGGCATCGCAAAAATCGCAAAAGCCGCCAGCATGGCCATCATCCGTTGCAGGTTGTTATAGTTTTTTCTAATCATGGTTTCCTCCATATCGACGCAGCCGAAGCTCGAACTCAAATCGGGCGCCAAAGAAAAGAGCGGCCAACCCTGAGATTGTGCCGCTCTAAAATCTACTGGCCCAACCTCCCCGGAATAAGTGCGCTCACCGCAGTCATGCCATTTAGGGAAGAGAGCCTTGCGCCTGGCGTCTGTTTGATGACTTAGCGAAAGCCTGCGTTTGCCCGTTCTCTGTTGCCAAAATGTTGTGGCGCGGGAGCCAAAGCTGAACCAAAACGCAACATCGTTGGCGTCTTTGAGAACGATTTCAGTTCGACGATTCAACAAGGTGTTATTGGCAAGCCCTCCGCCGAGTTTCTCTGCAATGCCAGTGCCACATGCATCCCGCCAGGCTCAGGATTTGCGCAACTCGATGTGATCGTTGAACCACTGGGCCGGGTCCGTCAGGGCACTGATGTGGTGCGGCTTGCCTTTGGCGACGCGAATCATCGACACAATCAGAAATATGAACGCGGCCAGCTTGAAAAGAGAGCCCCCGACACTGGTGCTCGTGATCGCGCCTACAACTGCAAAAACAGTTTGCAATACCAAAATCGCCACGTGCAGCGCCAATCCTTGAGCTGCGTGAAAGCGTACTTTGGGTTCACTTCGGGGAACCAGAAACAGTTCCACAAGCGATGCTACAACTCCGATATACGGCGCATACGGCAGCGCTGTGGCCCACTTTTCCGACAACCCGATACCGGCAACAGATCGCGAACCAGGTCTTTGCGTCATCTGTGGAGCGACGGGATGGGGGGACTGGTAAGGCGCTGGTGGCGAATAGGTAGGCGGAACGAAAACTGAAGGATAAGACGCTTCCAATGATGCCTTGTCGTAACGCCGCGTGGGAGCTTCGGAGTAAATGTTGGCGCGTGCGTCTTCAGGTGGGGAACCAACTTCGCGCGTTGTTCCGTGAACCGGCTGTGTTGCTGGTCCATCGCCGCCGCCTTCGCCCCACGCTTTTTCAGCGTTCTTTACGAATTCGGGATCGAGCGGGTTGGTATCGTATTTACTCCTTTTTGTCTCCATTAGCAGTCTCTACGATGTTATGGCTGAGAGGGTTCAATCTTACTCGTCCGCGATGGCATACTCAACCTCTACCCAGCGGCCTTCAGATTCGGAAATCTTGAAGGCGCGCATCACTGGCTGTTCGCCGGCCAGACCGATAATGAAATAGATCGCCTGCGGGTAGAAGGCCAACCGCACATCGGTTTCGGAAGGCTGGGGCTCGGTCGCGCGCGGATGAGAATGATAGATGGCGAGAAGCTGCTCGCCACGTTCGCGCATTTGGCGCTGTGCGGCAAACAGATCTTCTGGCGCCGCTTCGTAGGCAATGATTGCATTGGCAGCCACATTGCGCATTGGATAAAGGCTGCTGGCGCATTCGCCATCGCCACCTATTAGGCCACAACACTCGGCAGGCGCGGCGGCGCGTGCATATGCAAAAATCTGCCGGCGGTGGTTGCCATTGAGAGTGAGCATCGACTAATCCCGTTAGGAAAGATTCGCAGGCATATCCGCAGATTTCGCAGATTTCACAGATTCAGTAAAACAAGAGGGCCCTACACGAGATAAGGAAACACCAACAACGATTCTCTTTCGTTTTATGATTCTGTGTAATCTGCGAAATCTGTGGATTATCGTTCGCGGCTTACTGCTTCTCGACGATCTTCAAATGCAACTCCTCCAGTTGTTTCGCATCGACTTCGCCGGGCGCGTCGATCATCAGATCGGTTGCTGAAGCTGTTTTCGGAAAGGCCATCACGTCGCGAATATTTTCCGTTGGCACCAGCACCATCAGCAGCCGCTCGATACCGGGCGCGATACCACCATGCGGTGGCGTGCCGTACTCAAGGGCATCAAGAAAGAATCCGAAGCGTGAACGCGCTTCTTCTGCTGTCAAGCCAAGCGCTTTAAAAACAAGACGCTGCACGTCGCGCCGGTGGATACGAATGGAACCGCTGGCCAACTCAACGCCATTGATAACCGGATCGTAGGCCTTGGTTCGCAGTTTCCCCAGCAAGTCCGTTTCGCCACCTTCAACTGCACGTTGGAGCAAAGCTAAATCTTCGTCGAGCGGCGACGTGAAAGGATGATGCATAGCGTAATAGCGGCCATCATCTTCGTGATACTCAAACATGGGAAACTCAGTTACCCACAACGGCGCATATGCATTTGCCGGAATTAATTTCTCGCGCCGGGCAACTTCGTTTCGCAAAGCTCCCAAACTGGCCGCCACTGTTTTCGGTCTCCCGGCAACGATCAGGACAGCATCACCTTTCTTCCCGGCGGCAGCCGACGCCAAACCATTTACGCCTTCGTCACCCAGGGCTTTCATGAGCGATGACGTAACCTCATCGCCAAGCTTTATCCAGGCGAGCGCAGTTGCGCCGTAGCGCTTAGCGAATTCCTGCAATTCGTCGAGCGTCTTTCGCGAAAGTCCGGCGCCGCCGGTGATGACGATTCCCTTCACTTCTCCGCCGGCGGCGAGCGCCGACGCGTAAGGAGCAAAAGTTGTTTCCGCGAGTGCCGGCGAAAGGTCCTGCAACTCCATACCGTTGATTCGCAGGTCCGGTTTATCCGAACCCCAACGCCGCATCACCTCGGCATAACTGAAACGCGGAAAGGGCAGCGGCAGGTCAACGCCAATCAGCCTGAAGACACGCGCGAACAGACCTTCCGTCACGGAATAAATTTGATCGAGCGTGGCAAAACTCATTTCGAGGTCGAGCTGTGTAAACTCAGGCTGGCGATCGGCGCGCAGATCCTCATCACGAAAACAGCGAGCTATCTGAAAATACTTATCCAACCCGGCAATCATGCAAAGCTGTTTGAATAACTGCGGCGATTGCGGCAAGGCGAAAAACTTTCCCGGCTGCACGCGCGAAGGAACTATGTAATCGCGCGCGCCTTCAGGTGTGGACTTGATCAGAATCGGCGTCTCAATTTCCGTGAAACCCAGCTCGTCCATGTAGCTGCGTATCTCCCGCAGCACGCGATGCCGCAGACGCAAATTCGCCTGGAGCGGGGGCCGGCGCAGATCAAGATAACGATACTTCAAGCGCAAATCTTCACTCGCCAACGCGTCTACGGATGAGTCGAGTTGAAATGGCAGCGTGCGCGCGTCGTTGAGAATCCAGACTTCGCGCGCCTGCACTTCTACTTCACCAGTTGGCAGTTTTGGATTCCGCGAGGCTTGATCGCGCAGCACTACCTTACCGGTAACGGCAATGACGAATTCGCTACGCGACTCTTTCGCTTTTGCATGAGCTTCAGCCGCGTCTTCGGAATTGAAAACAATTTGCGTAATGCCGTCGCGGTCGCGCAGATCGATAAAGGTCAGCTCGCCAAAATCTCGCCGCCGCGCAACCCAGCCCATCAGCGTAACATTGGCGCCGACGTCAGCTGTGCGTAAGGAGCCGCACGAGTGTGTGCGCTGCAAATTTCCAAGATGGTCAAGCATTGTCGATAGATATTAACCGTGTGACGCATTGAGGGCCAGCGTGTGTTCCGACGAGCCGATCAACTGATGTGCGGAAGGTCTTCGACCTTCCGGCGATCCACTAATGAAAAGGGGCTATGCCCTAATTGGGGCGCAGCCCCGAATTTTTATTTGAGCGAAACGGTGGGGCGTAGCCACCACCGCACATCAGACGGCAAAGCCGATTCTTACCTCTAGACTATTTCAATCAAATTACCGCCGGGATCGCGAACGTAAAATCGTTTCACGCCGGCAATAGGACGCGGGTCGGAGATTATCTCCGTGCCGGAATCGCGAATATGGCGCTCGGCCACCGCGATGTCTGCGACAACATAACAAACATGCCGGTCGCTCGCTGCGTTCGTCGCTTCTTCTTCGACTGATAAATGAAGCTGCACGCCGTTAAGTTCATACCACGCCCCTACGTTTTGCCTGGTCCCAACCGGTTTTGGAATTTCCTTCAGTCCCAGCACCGTTTCATAGAAAGTTTTGGCGGCAGCCTCCGCGCTCGCCGGCACTGTGACATTGACGTGGCTTAGTTCGACGACGTGGAATTCCATGGAATTCATTGATGCACCAGCGCTAGTCACTCTGTTGCTCCTCGATGAACTTCAAAACTTCATGCGTTGCACAAGAAGTCGCCCCATGCCTGGCGCGGGTAGCACCCTTCACAGCATTCGCGTAAAACTCATCACGCGAAGCGTTCCCATTAGCACCGTGGCTTCAGCCCGGTGATTAAAAAACGTTCCACTTGCCTTAGCCGTTTTAACGGTTTACCGGGACGCCGGAAACCGTTGAAACGGTTCGACCGGTATGATCAGCCGCGGTGGTCACCGGGCTGAAGCCACGTGTTAATGAAAACGCTCCGCGTCGATAGGGATCGGACTCTTTGTGCAAAATCCAAACTTCATTCAACCGCTCCTTAAGTTCCCTTTGCGGCCGTTTGGTTTTGAAGATAGGTATTGAACTGCGTTGAACGATTGCGTGGAATGCTCAGTGTTTTCCAGTCGCGCGCATGAAAATGTTTCGCCAGAAAAATTATCTGCCCAATGTGATCAGCATAGTGCATCAGTTGCCGGTTGATGGCCTGCGCCACCGTATGCTCTTCGCCGCGAATCATCACTTTCGTCATCAAGTCGTCTGGACCGAGCGGCTCGAGCGCGGCGAACACACACTGCCAGCCTCGCTCCCAGTAATCGCGAACGTCTTTGGCGGTGGTGTTTGGAGCCATTACGAATTCCATGTCTCGATTGCGATTCGGTTTCTCGCCGTCCGTCGTCAGGAAGTCTGTCCAGCGCGAGAACATGTTGCCGGCCATGTGCTTCATGATCACGGCCACACTGTTTCCCGCTTCGTCGAGCGTGCGGAAATACTCGTCGTCTGCAAGCTGGTCCAGCGCCTTCTCCGCCATTTTCTTGTAAGCCCGCAGGCTGGCAATTGAATCTTCCAGATAATGTTGGCCCAGTGATTCAGTCATATATCTGCACCTAGGTTACGGAATCCAGCGCGGCGCGTATCGCCTCTGCGACGGCTTCGCGCTTCACACTACGCTGCTCTCCTGTTCGCATGTCTTTGATTGCCACTTCCCCGCGCCCGCGTTCGTCTTCGCCAACCACCGTCACGAAAGGAATGCCATGCTCCGAAGCATACTTGAATTGCTTGCCTACTTTGTCAGCCTCAGGGTAAAGGTCGACACGCAGACCCGAGCGACGCAACTCGTTTGCAAGCGCTATGGAATCAACGACTGACTCGCTATTCCAAACGCTCACCATGATGTCGGCTGAAGTCGAAACCAGCTTAACCGGAAACATCTCGCGTTCCGTCATCACGACAATAATTCGTTCCAGACCCAGCGAAAACCCGCACGCGGGTACCTCTTGTCCCGCAAACATTCCAACCAGATTGTCGTATCGGCCGCCGCCGCCCAAGCTACCCGGCAGGTCCTTGACGTTGATCTCCATAATAGCGCCTGTGTAATAAGCCAGGCCGCGCGCCAGCGTTGGATCCAATTTGATGCGAGCAGCAACTCCGCTGGCCCGGCAGTACTGCAATATCTGCCGCAGATCATCAATTCCCTGCGCGCCCGTTTCGTGAGTGCCAATGAACTCCACCAGGCGGCCCAAAACGTCGGCATTGAATGCCGTGCGTGTTTCAGCGCCCTCCAAATCAACCAACTCAGCAGCGCGTTGCGCTCCGGCGATGCCTTCGAAGAAGCGCATCAGATTCACGGCAGACTCATCAACGATACCGCGTTGATTCAATTCACGCGCAACAGCTTCGGCGCCGGCTTTGTCCATCTTATCGAGTGCAATCAAAGCGTCGGCTTGCTTGTCCCGCGCAACGCCGGCTTGCGCCAGTAGACCAGTCAGCACTAGCCGGTGATTCAAACGGACGGTGAAGTCGTTGAAGCCGAGCGTGGTAAGCACGTCGCTTGCTGCTGCGCAAATTTCCGCCTCCACCACCATTGAGCGCGAACCCAGCACATCAACATCGCACTGATAGAACTCGCGAAAGCGCCCGCGCGCCGGGCGATCGGCCCGCCACACGGGTTGAATCTGATAGCGCTTAAAAAACTTCGGCAGCTCGTTTTGATATTGCGCTACCACGCGCGCGAGTGGCACCGTCAGATCGTAACGCAGCGCGAGATCAGCTTCCCCTGTCTTCTCATGCTTGCCGCGCTTGAGGATCTTGAAGATAAGTTGATTGCCCTCCTCGCCGTACTTGCCCATTAGCGTTTCAATATTTTCGACGGCTGGTGTTTCCAGCGGCTCAAAACCGTAACGCTCGTACACTTCACGAATGACGTCAATTACGTATTGGCGACGCCGCACATCGGCGGGAAGAAAATCGCGCATGCCGCGCGCTGGTTGAGTTTTAGCTGAGGGCATTAGGTCTTAACGACGACTAAATGAAGTATTAAGCAAGCATTTCATCATACCTTGGATTTTAGCGCTCAGAAAGCGTTGAGAGCTGTGCAGCTTTGCACAAAAAAGTAGTGAGCGCGATAAGAGATTGGCGAAATCAGAATCCTCAATAGGATTATCAATTCGCCCACTGTGTCTATTTGCAGTGGGTCGACGAATACAGAACCGGGAGCGGTAGCGACCGGGTCGGACTTGCGATAAACAACATCTCCATTTCATGGATCGCGGAGAACGCTAGCTTACAATGACGTTGAATTCCACACTTCGCAGACCCGGTCGCATCCACCACCCCACGCGGGCTGCCCGCGCGGGGGACCCCGGTCCGCTCCCGGTTCTGTATTCGTCAACCCACGAGAAAGAGTTCCGGTACGACGCGCCGTTGTCGTGGTTTTGAGATTGCAAGCACTGAGCGAGTCGGCTAACCTCAAGGTCCTTGTCGCGCGCGCTCAGAAAGTAGTAGACCGGTTCAACTCATACCGATGGATTCCGTTTCCGAAGCAGCCGTTCTAACCAGAGAGCCACGCCTAACTGGCGTTGTCACGGGCTTGCGTCCCGTAGTCCTTACGCTTGGACTGACGCTAGCGGCGATCATCCTGATGTATTCGCTGTGGTCCAGCCTGGGCTACAAAATGCTAATGCTGGGTCTTGGCTGGCCGCATGTGATTCTCGGCTTTGTCTTCTACTTCGGCGCTATTGTGCGCGGCAATGCCCGCACTCGAATTGCTTTTGCGATGCTGGTGCTGCTGACCCTGGCGATCTGGACCGTGCATTATGTCTACGACATTGCCGCCCTGATTTACGTTTATTTTTTATACCACGCCTTTCGCGACGACATTCTGGTTTCGGTATGGAAGGGAGCGCGGCAGGGACGAATGTCTCATGCACTCGATGCCGGCGCAATTGTTTTGATTTTGATGTTACTTGGGCTGCTGATTTTCGCTCCCGCTCAGGATGTTTATCGAAACGTTCGCAGCCTGGAACTGCATGGTGCCCAATTTTCTACAAACGGCTGGACGCTCATTTCATTTGACCCGGTGGCTGACTCCCGCGGGCGCGAGTATTATTTTTTCCTGCAAGCGCCGCATACCGCCGGCTTGCGAGCATTCGTCACCAAGGCTGGCACCAGCGATAGTCGCGCGGACGGCGAGATTCGAGTAAATAATGAAAAGTGGAGCAATGCTTCAGATCTGATCTTTCAACCCTATTATGCCGGCGAGCCGCAAACGACGCCGGCGCAGCAAACAGTAGACGAGATTCCGGTGCTGCTCACTGGCGGTCATCGCGTCGGCCAAACTTTCAAGGCTGAGCGCAACAATCTGACGGGAATCTGGCTGCCAATCGATCGTCTCAACAATGAAGGCGAAACTACTCGCTTCGTCTTTGGCCTTTCTGTTCCCCTATTTGCGTATCCGTTCACGCAAACGAATCTACGTTGGGCCGGCATCGTTGCGCTTTCGCTGATTCTGTTAGCCTGGTTGTTGCTGAGACAGCGCGGGAGTGCTCAGGTTTGGGTTTATCTGGTGTGCATGATCGCATTTGTAATCGCGTTGCAGGCAATATTCAAGACCTCGAATCTGGCGGAACAATCTCTACGGTTCTTCGCCCAGTTCGTTCTCGTCTTCCACTATTTTCTTTGGTACGTGATTACGTTCCATAAGTATCGTGGCAAGGCGCCGGCAGTGGGACAGATCGTTCCTCACAATCTTTATGATCGCATGTTGGCTTATCTGCGACGGACGCCGCAGTTCCCGATAGCGGTAGTACTTCTGAACCTGGCTTCCCTGGCTGGCGTGGCCTGGTACTATCAAGCGAACGCCGCACCCCGATTGCTATACTTTTTTGACTACCGCTTTTTTCTGTACTTTCTTGCCTTTCACGTGACTTTCAGTTTTAAGCCCACGTTCCTGCAATCAAGAATGTAGTTAATTTGGGAAAACTCTATTTCTCGGCAAGATACTTTTGCGTGAAGTTTACATAGTTTTGCCAGAACAGATTTAGTCCGGCTACCTCTTCTTCCGTAAGGCCGCGCTTAACCCGGGCTGGCGAACCCATCACCAGCGATTGCGGCGGAATTAGTGTCCCTGGCGTGATTAATGAACCGGCAGCGATCAGCGATCGTGCACCCACACGCGCGTCATCCAGCACAATGGATCCAATGCCAATCAATGAGCCCTGCTCGATGTAACAGCCGTGCAGCGTGACGCTGTGGCCCACCGTGACTTCATCTTCGAGGATAGTCGGTTTCTCACCGGTACGCGTATGGACCACGCAGTTGTCCTGAATGTTGCTGCGATTGCCAACGCGAATGTAATACATGTCACCGCGCAGGACGGCATTGCACCAAACGGATGACTGTTCGCCCAATTGCACGTCGCCAATTATTTGCGCGCCAGGATCAACGTAGGCGCTGTCTGGGATCTGCGGATGAACACCGCCAAATGGTCGAATCATAATTTTTCGCGCCATCCTAGCACACCGTTCTTCCTGGGAGAGCTCGCATCCCGCCCGCAAACGCGCCAGCGACAGACAGAGTTTTGCTCTCTTCCAAGCAATGTTCGCGCTTCGCGCTCATTGCGGGCGAGACGCCCGCGCTCCCAGTATTTGACTTGTGCTGCTACGTTGACAGTGGCCGCATTCGCGTGAGAGATTGCGCGCGTGAACCGCCCCTCTAAACAATTGCGCACCGAATTGCTAATTGGATTCATTGGAATTGCGGTCGTTAGTTTGTTCACCATGTCATGCGCCGGCTCGCTCTTCAAAGTAAAGCCGGCGATTGAATTGCCACCGCTTGCCGAAAACGCGCGCAGCGCAAGCGCGGGCGGCGTTACCGTAAGAGTTGCGCCGCTAATGAGCGATGAAGAGAGCCAGGACTTATTCGAGGCTAACTTACCATTGGGCGGGATTCTGCCGGTGAGAGTGGAGTTTGTCTTTGAAAGCGGCGCGCCGGTTGAAGTGAAGCAAGCGCGTTTTCACTTGCTCGATGCCGCCGGTCACGAATGGAAATTGATTTCGCCCAAGGCCGCGGTCGCACGCATTCTCAAAGCGAACGACGTTTACGCCTACAATCCAAACTCGCGCAAGCAATTCGAAAAGGAGTTTGCAGCCTACGCAATCGATCTTGCGAATCCGCTGTCCTCTGAAGATCGCCGGCGTCAGGGCTTTCTCTTTTTCGAAACTCCGAAGAAAGAACCGGTCGCCAGCCCGCAGGGACTAACGTTGCGCGTAGATCATCTGCCACAACCGGTTGAGATCAAGCTGAATTAGCCCTTGCCCCAACGCATCACTTTCCGACAATCAAAAGCGTAAACGATCCTGGAATGATCGATGGCCGCGGATGCGGGCGTTCTGCTGTAGGCGGCGGCGGCGGCCCAAATTCAGCCGTGATAAGAAACACGCTGTGCGTCTTAGGATCTAGCGTCATCGTTCGTGCCCCTCTTTGGGTGGGCAGGGTTTGCACGACGCTAAACTTATCCGGCGAGTCTTCGTGAATAACGGTAAGCGTGCCATCAGCACCATTCGGGCTAAATGCAATTTGAGCCGAAGGATCAAACTCCGCACCGTCGGCGCCGCTGTCGGTCGGTACGTTTGCCACCACGTGGCCATCATTGGTATTCACCACGGCCATCAGCTTGTTCCCACAGGCTGCAAATAAACGATGATGCTTTTGATCGATTGCCAGTCCGCTTGGCTCTTCGCCTGGCGCCAGCGGCCAACGCGCATCAACCGTCAGTTTACGAGAATCAATTCTGGCGATCATGCTCTTGTCTTCGAGATTTATGTAAACATGGCCCTCGTCAGACACAGCAAATTCGGGCTTGCCTTCCAGCGGAATCGTGCCCTTCACCGTCTCGCTCTTGGGATCGATTGCGGTAACGTCGCGGCTGCCTCCGTTGCCGGTGAAGACAAGTTTGGAATCAGGATCGTAGATGATGATATCCGGGTTCTTGCCTACTGGAATCTGTTTTGAAACATGCAGCGTCTTAAGATCGAAAACGCTTACCGTATTGTCGCGGCCGTTGCTGGTGAATCCTTTGCCAAGTGAGGGAACCAGCGCAATGCCGTGCACGCCGTTGGTGCCGGGAATGTCTCCGACGACTTCGCCTGTGTCCGCATTAACCACCATCACGTGAGTGCCTCGCGAGATGTATAACCGCCGCGCTTGCGAATCGACTGTCAAACAATCCCAGCCACCATCGCCGCCGAGCTTTACCGTCTTGACAATCTTGTACTCCGTCGCAGAACGCGCAGCGCGGGCGAGGTTGGATCCGGCGAAAGACAGTCCCACCAGGACAACTAACAACAAAACAATTTGAGTGCCTTTCCGCAATGACATCATAAAAATAATCTCCTTCACTTTTTCGAATGACGCCTCAGCCTACACCTCGCGTGGCGTTTCCAACAAATGCTTCACGGCGCGTCGTCAGGTTCGCTGTGCGGTTGTCAAACAATTGCCTTGGGGCAGATAATCGAATCGTCTTCCCTGTTCATAAGCAGTCCGGGTCCCCCCTTTACAATCGGGAGTTGAGTTATGAACTTCAGTCATAAGGCTGCGAGGACAATGGTCTGCTGGCCTTTTTGTCTCGTCTTCATCATCGTTCTATCTGCTCAAGCCTTTGCACAAACTACACCGGTGGCGCCTTCTGCGCAGCCGCAACCGACGCCAAGACCCACAACGGAAAAGAATTTCTTTAGCAACATTCTGCGAGATCAAAAAGGAATTTGGACCGCGCCGTTTCATGTTCACCAGAGCGATGCGAAGTGGATCGCGCCGCTCTTGCTGTCTACCGGCGCCCTGGTTGTCACCGACCGGCACACGTCGGGAACACTGGTCGCGCACGGCGACAATCTCAATCGCCTGCGAATCAGCAAAGACATAAGTTATCTCGGGTCGGCTTACGCGACTGGGGGAACTGCAGCCCTCTTTTATATTGCCGGACGGCTCAAGCATGACGAGCGAGCGAAGGAGACAGGACTGTTGGCAGCTGAGGCATTTCTCGATAGTGCCATCGTGGCCCAGGCGCTAAAGGTTGCTTCGCAGCGGCAGCGTCCTCCAGTCGATAATTCGAGCGGAGAATTTTTTGACGGCGGTTCGTCGTTTCCGTCCGGACATGCTATTAGCGCGTGGTCCGTCGCGACCGTAATCGGGGAGGAGTATGGCCCTCGGCATCCTGCTGTTCGCTATGGCGCATACGCGCTGGCCACTGCGGTAGGAATTTCTCGTTACACCGGGCGCAAGCATTTTCTTTCCGACGTGCTGGTGGGCAGCGCCATGGGATATGGGATTGGGCGCTACGTTTATCATCAGCATCACGACCTATCTCTTGATCTCTTGAATGAGAAAAAGACAAGCCGCGTCCCATGGAAACTAATTCCCAGGGTAAGTCCTCTTTACGGTCCCAGATCGCACGTCTATGGAGCCCTGCTGGCATGGAATTTCTGAGTTGGATCTACACGCGGTTCCAGAGATGTGGCACTGACAATCGTTACTCATTTGCAAGGCGGGTCGTGCTGACTTTTCATCGAGAACAATGAGAATTCTGTTAGTGGAAGATGATCCGCGCATCGCCCGGTTTGTGGCGAAGGGTTTGCGCGAGCACGCTTTCGCGGTCGATTTGGCCGGCAATGGCGACGAAGCGCTTTACAAGTCGTCCATTAACGACTACGACGCAATAATTCTCGATGTGATGATGCCTGGACGCGACGGGTTTAGTGTCTGTCGCGAGTTGCGGGCGACGGGTTCAGTGGTACCGGTAATCATGCTCACTGCGCGCGATACAGTGCAGGACCGAATCACGGGTCTGGACATTGGCGCAGACGACTATTTGACTAAGCCTTTTGCGGTGACTGAACTACTGGCACGCCTGCGTGCGTTGATGCGTCGTGGTCACGTCGTCCGTCCGGCGACAATTCAAATCGCGGATCTCCTGTTGGACACACGCGCTCAGCGCGCTACTCGGGCTGAACGCGAGCTGGAGCTCACCAGCAAAGAATACGCGTTGCTGGAGTACCTCGCCCGCGAGCACGGCCGCGTGGTTAGCCGCGCAGAGATTGCGGAACACGTTTGGGACGAGAACTTTGACCCGCTCACCAATTTGATCGATGTGCACATCAATCGTCTGCGAAGAAAAGTAGATAATGGGTTCTCCACCAGGCTGATCCATACGCGACGCGGCGCTGGCTACATGCTGGCGGCGCCGAATCAGCTGTCAGTCAAATGATTTTATGGCTATGCTCTCTGAACCCAGCTTCGCAGCAGCGTTCGAACAATGAACACAAGACCATTAGGCTCCATGCGCATCCAGCTCACGCTGTGGTACACGGGCATCCTCGCGTTTGTACTGCTAATTTTTTCCATCACTACTTACTATTATCTCTCGCACGCAACTCGCCAACGCACTGACGACTCTCTGGCAGAGACAGCCAACTCGTTTGTTTCAAATTTCATTACTGAGTCAACTGACGAAAATCAGGCCCACGATAGTGCAGCAAGGGAAACAGCGCGGAGTTTCCGTTCCCGGGATAGGCAGATAATTATTTATGACGCGCAACGCAGGGTAGTAGCCGCGTCAGACAAGCCCGAAAATTTGCGCTTGGAAAATACCTGGTTTACTTCACCGGAATTACAACCGCAACTTGCTGTTCTCTTCGCTTCGGCCTCACGCTCGGGCCGCGCTTATGGAAACCTTTCTTTAGGAGGCACGAACGCTCTCCGCGTCCTGGCTGTTGCAGTGCCGGTGGCCCATCAGAGTTATATCTTCGTTTTTGCAAACTCATTAAGAGATCAGGACAAGGCTCTGGAACAGGCGCGCCAGGCGTTCTACATTGCCATTCCCATCGCATTGGTGATTGCCAGCCTGGGCGGATATTTTCTGGCGCGCAAGAGTCTCGCGCCGGTCGTGACCATGGGCGAACGAGCTGCTCGCATAGGAGCGTCGAACCTGGACGAAAGAATCCCAGTGCCGGAAAACAATCAGGAGCTCGGCCGGCTTGCGGGAATTTTCAACGAGCTACTGGCGCGCCTCGATCAATCGTTTGCCCAGCAGAAGCGTTTTATGGCAGACGCCTCGCACGAGTTGCGCACGCCGGTCGCAGTTATTTGCGGAGAGTCGGAGGTGTCTCTCTCACGACAGGTACGAGACCCGGCCGAGTTTCGTGAGTCTCTGGCCATCGTTCACGATGAGGGGCGGCGTCTGAAACCGCCTGCTAAAGAAATTCCCTTTCGCGGAGACGAGGCGCTCATTCAGAGAATGGTCCTTAACCTGATACATAACGCAATCAAGTACACGCCGGCAAACGGCCGCGTCCAGGTAAACGTAAGAGAGGATCGCGACCACTGTGAAATCGTCATTAGCGACACGGGACCAGGCATTCCTGCCGCTGCGCAGGCCCACGTTTTTGAACGCTTTTACCGCGTTGACAAGGCGCGCTCGCGCGACGAATCTCTGAATGGCAGCGGCGCCGGTTTGGGCCTTTCAATTGCGAAGTGGGTGGCTGAACTGCATGGCGGGACAATTGTTCTTGATAACACGAACCACGAAGGCGCCACGTTTGTCATTTCCCTGCCGAATCTTAAATAATTCTTGTCTTCCGGCAAGTTAATCCTCCCGTAATCTTCTTAACTGTACAGTGCTCGTCATAAGGAGTAGCGGGTTTTGGCGCCAAGAGCCGCCTGCTCCCTCAAACCACAAACATGTAGTAATTAAGGAGAAAGTACATGAAGAAGAATTTTGTGCTGGCAGTCTTTATCTCAGCACTCTTAACCGGCGGCTCGTTGGTCATGGCCAAATCCCGGGGACAGGAAAATGCCAACGAAGCAAAACTTGCGCGCCAGGCGAAGATCACAAAGGAGCAAGCCCAGGAAACTGCGCTCAAACGCGCACCAGGCACAGTCGAGGGCGCCGAACTCGAGAAGGAACATGGCAAGCTCGTTTATTCATTTGATATCCGCAACGCCAAAGGCACGATCGACGAGGTGCAGGTCAGCGCGATAACTGGAAAGGTGGTGCGAGTCGAGCACGAGAATAAGAAACAGGAAGCGGCTGAGAAGAAGGCCGATCAAAAGAAGAAGCCTTAGAGTAATTGCCGCATGCTCATTCTCGTGTGAGTAAACCAACGAGGGGAAGGACGGGTGCACAAGTCAGCAACAAAAGTGCTCCCGTCCTTTCTCGTCCAGCCTCTTAACTTAGAGAATCTGGCCCATGAGTGCTAAACTGCGACTCCTCTTTTCACAAAGTTTAAGAACGGATTACGCCTGGGTGATACGCTTGAACCGTCTCCGGTTGCGCCAGCTTTCAGGAATTCTTATGCCTGTTTTTTTCTGCGGGGCGGCAGCATTCGCCGCAGAACTTCGCGCAGACGCGGTTGTAGGACAGACGCAAACAACAACAGTCACACAAACTACACCGGCTGCATCGACGGCAAGGCCCAACGCTACACCACAAACGCCCGGTTCCGCGACGGCAACTCCGGCGGCATCACCGCCAGCAACATCTGCCTCGCCAGTCCCCGCGCCACAACCAACGGCTTCGCCCATTGCGACTCCTTTTGTTGGTCCAACTCTCCCGGTCGCGCCTTTCAATCCTGGCGGTGCAATTGTTCCGCCAGGGGCAGCAGTAGTAAACGCCGCTAGTCAAACTGCAAACCCACTAACACTTGACGATGCGCTGCGGCTGGCTAACGCGCACGCCTCTGCCTTTCAGCAAGCAGGGTTGAACGAAAAAATCGCCGCTGAAGATGTGAAGCAGGCGCAGGCGGCGTTTCTCCCGCGCCTGACTGCCCCACTGAGTTACCTCTATACCACGCCCGCGCTGGGCCTGCCGCCCGGTACACCGCGAATGCAAAGCTTTCTTGCTAACAATGCGCTTGGCGAATACCAGGCGTATATGAATGTTGCCGGTGACATTGATATTGCCGGGCGCTTGCGCGCCACACTGGAAAGAAATCGCGCCCTGCTGGCGGCCGCGCACGCCGGCACCGACGTTGCCCGACGAACACTGGCCCTGGCCGTGATCGATGCTTACTACGGCTTGGCACTCGCAACCGCGCAGCGAAACGCGGCGGAGCTCAATCTGACAGCGGCAGAGGAGTTCGAGCGGATTACCACACTTCTATTTAGCGGAGGCGAGGTTGCTTCAGTTGATGTTACGCGCGCACAACTGCAAACGACTGCGCGACGCGACGAGCTCGAGCGGGCGCGAGCAAATGAACAAGTGGCCGCTGGGTCTTTGCGCGTGCTGGTCGGTTACGATTTTGTTACCCCCATCAATACCACCGATCTGGCAGTAGCGGCGCCAGTCGGTTCAGAGTTTCAGCAATTCAGCGTCAACGACATTTCTCGCCGTCCAGAGTTTGCGCAGTTCGAAGCACAGATTCATGCCGCCAAAGCAGGCATACGGATCGCGCGCGCGGATCGGTTACCGCAGCTTTCTTATTCGATTCTTGGCGGCGCCGATACCGATTCGTTGAAGCCTGTGCGCTTAAAGGAGCACGTTGGAGCTTCCGCAGCCATCAGTCTGACAATACCGATATTCGATTGGGGATCGACCCGAAGCAAGGAACGGCAGGCAAGCCTGCGCGCGCAAGTTGCTGAGAACGAGCGCACAATCGCGCTGCGCGGTTTTACGCAGCAGTTCTATGCCGCACAGGCGCAAGTGAGCACCGCGTCCCTGCGCGTCAGACTGGCAGGCGCTGGCGTTAGCCAGGCGCAAACGAATCTGAATGCATCTATTGCGCGTTATCGCGCGGGCGAAGCGCAGATAATCGAGGTTACCGATGCACTGACCACGCTTGCGGCGCAGAGATTTGCTCTCTATCAGGCAATCTTCGACTATCAAACCGCGCTGGCGCGCCTGAGGCAGGCGACCGGACAGTGACGTAATGTCCGACAAACTTTAGTTTGTCGTTGGGTTTGATAGCCAGCTTCTTCCGAGACAACGACAAACTGAAGTTTATCGGACACTTGCAGAGCAACAGGCGGAACGACAATGACTCAGGACAAGAACGATATTGCGAGCGACCGGGAGGGCGTATCGCAAACCGAGGAAGAAACAGAACAGTGGCTCGCCGTGCGACGCGAGCGACTGGCGCGTGAACGCCGGCGCAATCTGATTATCGTTGCTTCGGTCGCAGTCGTCGCCTTGCTTCTGTTGTTTTTCGTAATCTGGAAATGGCGAAGCTCAGCAGCGGCGGATCAAACAGCAGCGGTGGTTGTTAGCGTTAAGGTTGCCAAAGTCGCGAAGGAAACGATCGCCGCCCCAGTTTCGGCGGTCGGCACAATCTTTCCGCGCGAGCAGGCAACGGTGGCCGCGAAGATCAGTGCGCAGATAAAGCGAATGGGCCTTTTGAAGAACAAGGTCGTGCACGCCGGCGAAGTGATTGCAGTGCTGGAGTCGCGCGACCTGGTTGCCCAGCGCAACGAAGCGGTCGCGGCCCTTAACCAGGAGCGCGCCAACGAACGCAGTGTAACAACTGGAACGATTCCGCAAACAAACGCACAAGACCAAAAGGCGTTGCGCGATGCGCTGGCTAAAGTCTCAACCGCGCGAGCAACTTACGAACGGCGTTTGGTTCTGTTTCAACAAAACGGCATTTCAAAAAAAGATCTCGAAGCATCGCAATTCGATCTGACGACGGCAGAAAACGAGTTGCGTCTCACCGAACAAACAGTAGCGCTGCGGGCCAAGTCGCTTAATCCAAACGATCGCGCGATCGCTGCCGCTCGCGTGCAGGCGGCACAGCAACGCGTCGCTACGCTTGACGCGCAACTGAGTTATGCCACCATTCGCGCTCCTATTACGGGCGTGGTAACGGATCAATTTCAATACGAAGGCGAGTTTGCCGCCTCGGGCGGAAAATTAGTGAACATCGCCGACATCAGCGAGGTGATCGTCAAGGCTCCTTTCGCTGATACCGTGGCCGCCCAACTCAAAGTTGGAGATGTGGCACAGGTCATCCCAACGGATACGACGGGCGAAGAGATGACTGGCAAGGTCACGCTCATCAGCCGTTCGAGTGATCCGCTCAATCGCAGCGTCGAAGTCTGGGTCACACTCGGCAACGGGGCCGGACGATTGCGCGCCAATGGCGCCGCTCAGGTCACGGCCGCAACCTTAACCAAGACCGATGCGATAGTCGTTCCCGCAGCCGCTGTTACCCTCGACGCAAGCAATGGAAGTGAGGGCACCGTGATGGTGGTGGACACAGCAAAGGTCGCGCATGAAACGAAGGTTACGGTAGGCATTCGCACCGCAGAAAAAATTGAGATTGTGTCCGGTTTGCAGGAAGGAGAGACCGTCGTCATCGAAGGCAACTACGCGCTGCCTGACGGCACAAAAGTTGAAGTCGCTAAAGAAGAGCCTGCAGGAGAGGCGACTCCAGCAGCAAAGTGACGCAACAATGTTATGAACCTCGCTCGTATCATCTCGCGGCAATCGCGCGCAGTCGTAGTCCTGGTCCTGCTCCTATCGGTCGCAGGTCTCTACGCCGCATTCCAACTTCCGACTGCGATCTTCCCGCAAACAGATTTTCCGCGCATTGTCATCATCGTCGATAACGGCGTAGTGCCTGCGCCGCAGATGCTCGTCTCCGTTACCCGACCGCTTGAAGAAGCGATGAACGGCATTCCGGGAATCGTGCGCATCAAGTCAACGACGGCGCGTGGCGGCACGGAAATCAACCTCTTCTTCGACTGGAGCGTGGACGTGCTGCAATCGTTGCAACTTGTGCAGGCGCGTATGTCCCAGCTCTCCTCGAGCCTGCCGCCTACTGCCGCGATCCGCAACGTCGACCGGCTAACTTTCGCTGTCTTTCCAGTTACCGGTTACAGCCTGGTTTCTGATACGCGTGACCCTGCTTCCTTGCGCGACCTTGGGAATTACACCATTAAACCGCGATTGGCGCGCCTTCCGGGCGTAGCGGATGTGACAGTTGCGGGCGGGAAGAATCGCGAATATCACGTGACTATGGACCCGGAACGGCTCAACGCCCACGGCGTCTCGGTTCAGCAGGTCGCGGACGCAGTGCGCAACTCCAACGTTGTTGCAAGCCCGGGACTCATCGAAGAGAACCATCAACTTGAACTCACGCTGGTCAGCGGACAAGCGACAGCGCCCGATCAACTTAACTCCATCGTCGTGGCAGTAATTAATAATGCTCCGATCACAGTCGCGGATGTTGCAACTGTCGGCGCCGGCGTCGAGCCGCAGTACACTATTGTCACCGCTGATGGTCACCCGGCAGTTTTGCTTAACATCAGGCGTCAGCCCAACGCCAATACCGTCACAGTCACCGACGAAGTGAAGGCGGAGTTGGCGGCCATGCAGCCGCAACTGCCAAAGGACGTGAAGATCGCGCCCTTCTACGATCAATCGCTATTGGTGCGCGAGTCGATGAAGTCCGTGCGCGATTCGATCTTAATTGGATTGTTGTTGTCCGTGGCGATCCTCTACGCCTTCCTGCGCAACTGGGGCACGACGTTTGTCGCGATTCTGGTAATTCCCGTCACGGTGCTAGTCACTTTTTTGGCGATGTGGCTCGCGGGGCTAAGCTTCGACCTGATGACACTGGGGGGCGTGGCTGCGGCGATCGGGCTGGTGATTGACAATGCGATTGTGGTCGTTGAAAACATTTACACGCACATGGCGCGAGGGCAATCGAGGCGCGAAGCCGTTGAGCGCGCCATTTCCGAGATCATGATTCCACTCATCGGCTCGACTATTACGCCGGTAGTCGTCTTCCTGCCATTGACGCTCCTGACGGGAGTCACCGGTGTGTTCTTTCGTTCGCTCGCGTTGACTATGGCGGTAGCGCTGCTGATGTCGCTGGTGCTCGCGCTTTCTTTTACGCCGATCCTCGCCGAACGCTTCGTCAAAGTTCGACGGCGAGATCAGAAGCATCCGGTTGAGGATGAATCGGCGACTGCTGCCACGGATCCCGTCAGCGAGATGCGCGCCGGCGATCGCGAGGAGGAAGAAGAAGGCGGACGATTCCTGCGCGCGATTATTCGTCGCTACGAATGGGTGCTTGAGTACGCTCTCAGCAACCACTGGGTAGTGATAGCCGTATGCGTTGTGGTCTTATTAGGTTCATATGTCCTTTACCGCAACCTCGGCTCAGACTTTTTGCCGGCCTTCGACGAGGGCGCGTTTATCCTTGACTACACCGCGCCGCCCGGCACGTCGCTCGCCGAGACCGATCGGATGCTTCAGCACATCGAGCAGATGTTGAAGGACACGCCCGAAGTCGAAAGCTATTCGCGACGTACGGGTTTGCAGCTTGGGCTTTTCATCACCGAACCGAACACGGGTGATTTTCTGGCGAAGCTCAAGCCAGGACATAAACGTTCGACTGAGGAGGTCACCGCTGACCTGCGAACCCAGATTGAATCGAGCGAACCGGCTTTGCGCGTAGAGTTCGTTGGCATACTTTCCGACTTGATTGGCGATCTGACCAGTTCGCCCGCCCCAGTGGAAATCAGATTGTTTAGCGAAGACACGGCGGCGCTACAACAGACGGCAACTGCCGTAGAAAAATCGATCCAAGAGGTTTCGGGGATAGTTGATTCGTTCAACGGCATAGTGGTCAGCGGCCCGGCTATCACTTTTAAGATCGACCCACAGCTAGCGGCGCGCTTTGGCGTGACGGCGACTGATGTAGCGAATACGGTGACCACGGCAATGAGTGGCGACGCAGCTTCTTCGATCCTGCAACAGGGAAGGCTGATTACAGTCCGAGTCATGTTGCCTCCTTCAGCGCGCCAATCCCTCGACACGCTGCGCGGGTTGATCGTTCGCTCGGCGAGTAGCGGTGCGCAGTTTCGTCTGGACCAAGTGGCGGTCGTGGAGTATGACAAGGGGCAGACCGAGATCCAGCGCGACGGTTTGCGGCAGTCTCTGGCGGTGACGGCGCGACTTTCAGGCAGCGATCTCGGCTCGGCGATCGGCGCAATCAAGACGCAACTGCCAAAAGATGTGAAGCTGCCGCCAGGAATGACGATTGAATACGGAGGCTTTTATCAGGAGCAACAATCGAGCTTCCGGGAACTTCTTCAGGCGCTGCTGCTGGCGATCGTGCTGGTTTTCATCACACTGCTGATTGAGTTTCGATCATTTGCCCATCCGATCTCGATTGTCACCGGAGCAGTGTTGGCCCTCGGCGGCGTGCTGGCGGGACTCTTCATTACCCGCAGCACGCTCAACATAGTTTCTCTGATGGGCATGATCATGGTTGTGGGCATCGTTGCTAAGAACGGCATCCTGATGCTTGATGCGGTAGAGGATCATCTGGGAGCAGGGGATTCTTTGCGCGAGGCGTTGTTACGTTCGGGGCGCCGGCGCTTTCGTCCCGTATTAATGACTTCGCTGGCTGCGATTTTGGGAATGCTGCCGTTGGCGCTGGCGCTGGGATCAGGCGCCGAGCTTTTACAGCCACTGGCCATTGCGGTTATTGGTGGCTTGGCAGTTGCGCTTTTACTTTCGCTGGTGGTGACACCGACGGTCTATGCGATGTTAAGTCGCGAACCAAAACGCTAAGAAGAATTGCCGCGGATTAACGCGGGTACGATAAGATCTGAGTAAGACAATATGACAACGTCTTCTTGTTGTTCATATCCGCGATTATCCGCGTTCATCTGCGGCTTAATTTCGCCGCCCATTCATTTAGCCAGTTGAACCAAACCCGCCGCTGCCCCGATCAGTTTCATTAATCTCATCCGCCCACGCTGCCTCGGGTGTAATTATCTTCTCGATAATCAACTGGCAAATCTTGCTTTGCGCGGGCAGGTTGATCGTTTCGTCGCCCGTGTTGTAGAGAAGACAACCGATCTCACCGCGATAATCTGTATCAATGACTCCAGACAAGACGTCCAGACCTGTTCGCAACGCCAGCCCGGATCGCGGGGCAATACGTCCGTAATAACCCTCGGGGATAGCAACAGCCAACCCGGTGCGTGCCAGGTAGCGTTGCTTTGGACCGATAGTCAAATCTTCAATCAAGTAAAGATCAAGCCCAGCCGCCAGTGCGCTTCCGCGCGATGGCAAAATCGCCCTGTCGTCCAATTTTTTGAAACTTAAAATGCCGGTTCTCTTGACTGGAGCAGTTTGCATTCGTCCTAAATGGAAAATGGAAAATGGGAAATGAGAAATGGAAAATTCTTTTGTAGATTCATAATCGTGGCAGTGTCACGCCGCGCTGACCCTGATATTTTCCGCCGCGGTCTTTGTAGGACGTTTCGCAGACTTCATCCGATTCAAAAAATATGACCTGCGCTACTCCTTCATTCGCATAGATCTTGGCAGGTAAGGGCGTGGTGTTGGAAAACTCGAGCGTCACGAACCCTTCCCATTCCGGTTCAAACGGAGTGACATTCACCAGGATTCCGCACCTCGCGTAGGTACTTTTGCCGAGACACACGGTCAGTATGTTCCTGGGGATGCGAAAGTATTCCACCGTGCGCGCAAGCGCAAAACTGTTTGGGGGAATCAGTACAGAATCGGCTTTCACATCGACGAAATTCTTCGCATCGAACTTCTTCGGGTCAACTATGGTGCTGTTGATATTGGTGAAGAGCTTGAATTCATCGGCGCAGCGGATGTCGTAACCATAGCTCGACGTTCCGTACGAGACGATTTGTCTGCCGTTTACTTCCTTCACCTGACCCGGTTCAAATGGATCGATCATTCCAAAATCAGTCGCCATTTTCCGAATCCATTTATCTGACTTTATGCTCATGATAATGAGTCGAGAGAATACCGTGGCGGGTAAGCAAACAGCAAACCGTAAGCAGCCGGAGTAGGTCAGAACATCCGCTTCCAGCTATGGCTATTGGCTGTTTACTGTTTGCTGTTTACAGTTTGCTTTCCTGCTTCTTGATGTAGATCCGCCCATCGCCAACAGTAAGTTTTAAGAACGCGCCGCCCGAACCCATTCGTCCCTTCACCTGCTGTTTCGTAATGCCCGGCTTCTCGCGTGCTTCCAGGCCTTCGTAGCTGTTCTCGATTTCGCCGGCGCGCAGGATCTCCGCATCAAGGTCGCCACTGAATCCGGCCGGGAGTTCGAGCACGATATCGCCTGCCGCAACTTTAATGTCAGCGCCAACTCCACGCCAGCTCCGGCCGAGTACTTTCAGAGTTACCTTTCCCGCTGCAATCGTGGTCGACAACGTGCCGCCGGAAAATTCCAACTTAACCTCGCTTTGCGGCGACGAGACGCGAATATTTCCTTCCACGCCCGCCAACCTTATCGGCCCCCGCCCGGCGTTGATATCCAGGTCCACAGACATCGGTACCCGAATTCGATAGTCAATCTTCCAGGGCAGTCCCAGCAGTGTCTTGGGAAAGTTTTTTGCTTTGGCTTTCATGAAAGCGCGGTCGTAGGTACCGGTAGTCAATATGCGCAGATGATTCAGATCTTCGTCGAGCACAAACCCGTTAACGGCTGCCAGTCGATCCAGATCCTGCTCGGTATTGGCCCGCAGTTGAATCTCCGCGCGCACTTCAACTTCGCTACGAGACCAGCCTTCGATGGTGATTGAACCTTCAGGAGCGCCGATGATGGTCAGCGTTCCGCCGTAACCCAAACGTCGGGTTTCATTCCGCGTCGTGGTCCGCACGAGTGGTGGCGGCGCCACTGGCGTTAACGTTTTTTTCTTTTGCGCAGCGGCCCCATCAGCTAACAAAAGAACCCCGCCACCGAAAGCAAGCAGCTTGAAGAATTTGATCGTTGGCTTAGTCATTGATTGCTGCGGTGAACCCTGAAATGAAATCATGAACGCGATAGTAACACTACTCGCGGGTTGTAAAACTAATGCGGACGCCCGATCAGCGATCGTAACGTCCGCATTTGGCTCGAGTTTTCCCGATTCCTATTTTCGTACGAAGGTAATGCTGCCCTGGAAGGTGGTCACCAGCACCGACGAGCGGCCGTCGCCAACGTCGCCAACGTACTTGCGTCCATCGCCAAGACTCTTGAACCCATCATTCCAAAACGGTCCCAGCGCGATTCTTTTTGTGGGCGTCGCGGCCACCAGGCTAAAGGCGGAGTCGGAAGGAATGCGAATTGTTATCTCGCCCTTGCTCGATTGAAATTGATAAGTACCACCGCGGGAAAATTCTCCGTCAAAGTAAATGTTTCCGATAAGATTTTGCGCAAATACCTGCGACGCACTAATGCCGTTCAACTCGATGTCGCCTTCGGACGAAACGTGGGCGCGAACCAAACCACCGCGAATGTTGGTGACGGTAATCTGGCCGCGTTTTGTTTCCAGATCGACTGATGAGTTTACCGGTACCTGCAGCTTAAAGTTCACGTCACCAATGTCGCTGCGCCCGCGATTGTCGGCCATCACATCGACAATCAAACCATCGCCTGTCTGGCGCGGCGACACGTTTGCCGCTGGCGCTTCCATCGTCGCAGAGAGTTTGACCTCGTCGCGGTTCCAGGATTCAACGGTAATTGTGCCCGAGATGTTCTTCAGTTCGACGCGAACGTTGTTTCTTACCGGATATCGCTTTGACAAATGCTGCTGGCCCAACGCACTGGTAATACTCAGCGCAACGAAAACCAAAAAAAATGCGAACAACGCGGGTTTTCGAGACAGAGAAGTGCGGGAGGTTTCGGCTAGAGTGGGCAACATTCCAGTCATTTTTATGTGGGGCTCTACAGTAACTAAATTCCTGCTTAACAGTAAACGGGGATCAATGCCGGCGTGGCGCCGGGTAAAACTAGAGCTCAGCAAACTCTTTCAGCAACGAAAGTTTCTCGTTAAGCGCAGTATTCAACATCTCCTCTGAGACCTCGTCATGCGGGTTCTTGCTCAAACTGTCAAACGAATCATTCACGGCCTGATCGATCACCGCGAGGTTGCGATCAAAAGTTTCACGCATCTGCGGATTCCAGCGTGCTTTATTATATTCCACGCGCTGATTCCAATAGGAGATCAACTGCTGTTGCTGTGATACGCGATTGCGAACGTCAATGGCGCCCACATTCAAACTATTCTGCGCGCCGCTTTGAACCTTCGCGTCGACGGCACCACTCTGCCAGCGGCGCAAGCCAACCGCCGTTGAAAGCGAGACGATCAAAACTATTGCGGCAACCATGGCTGCAAGCTGTGGAAACGAAAGTTCCCAACTGCGCGCCGTCCAATTGCTCAGAACACTTCGTGTGGCGGCGGGTGCCGGCGTATCGGCACTGGCGCCCGCCTCGATCATATTGCGGATACGCAGCCACAACGCTTGTTCGTTTGGCGGGGCCGCATACTGACCTCGTTGCGTGCGACAAAATCCAACAATCGATTGCAGATCGTCGCGCACCTCAGCGCAATGCAAACACTCTTCCAAGTGCGAACTCAGCTTTGCTCGATCTTGATGATTTATCGACCCATCCAGCAAATCGCTGATTAGGTCCTGACACTTCTCGCAGTTCATTGTCTTTCAACCTCTAAACCTGCCGCGCGCTCGCTGGTTGCGAATCGCCTTCACCGGCATCTGGTTTTCAAGCAATCAAGGGGAGACTGCGTAAAAATCTCGTTCTTGCGAACTTCCTGGGTCCAGGGATAAACCCGGCAAGTTATCTTGGAAGCTAGTCCTTGACCTTCTGTTGCCTCAAAAGTCCGCGCAATTTCATTCTTGCCTTGTGCAATTGCGACTTTGAGGTCCCAACCGAGCACCCCAGCATTCTGGCAATCTCTTCGTGTTCGTGTCCTTCAATATCGTGAAGGGTAAAAACCGTGCGGTAGCCGGGAGGCAATTGGGCGATAGCTTTGTCGAGCGCTATGCGATCCACGACCGGCATCGCATTGGGGTTCTCGGTGCCTTTAACTATCTGAATCGGCGTTTCACCATCGTCGGTTGTCTGCTCCATCTTCACGCCGCGTTTGCGGAAGTGCATCAGGACCTGATTGACAGTTAGACGATGCAGCCAGGTAGTAAAGGCCGACTCACCACGAAAGCTTCCAATTTTTCTAAAGAGCTGGATGAAGACCTCTTGTGCCAGGTCTTCAGCTTCCGAAACGTTGCTGGTCATTCTCAAGCAGAGGGAGTAAACCCGGCGATTATGTCGCTGGTAAAGCTGCTCGAAAGCGGCCATGTCGCCTTGAGCTGCTCGCTGCGCCAGCGCGTAATCTGTTTCCGGCTGCGTCTCGGTTTCGGCTGCGGTCACGTGTTCGTTTTCGGGCTAGCGACGAAATTTTCCGTAACGCTTGTCTTCGACGCATCACGATTGCGCTTATTTCAAAGGAGCGACAACCTTTTCCCTCAGCCTTGTCAGGCACTTGCGAGGTTCTGGTGGCCCTCAACGCGGGTGTGATGCAGCGCTTCGAGCGCGTCGTTGCCTTGCCCAACCCAAAAGTATTGAATTTCCCCTGCCGCAGCAACGCTTTTTCGCAGTCTTTAGCTCAAGTCCAATAGGTGCGATCGAGTGACCGGTAACCTACGGCTTCCGCTACATGAGCCGAGCGAATGTCATCGGAACCCTCCAAATCTGCGATGGTGCGACTGACTTTCAGGATACGGTCATAGGCGCGCGCTGACAAGCCAAGCCGCGTCATTGCGCGTTCCAACATCTGCTCGCTCTCAGCGTCGATGGCGCAATGACGACGAATCATGCGCGGCGTCATCGCAGCATTGGAAAACATTTTTTCCTCAGTTAACCGTGCGCGCTGTTTGTCTCTGGCGGCAATCACACGATCGCGAATTGTATCCGAGTCGTCTGTCTCTGGTGGAGTCTCGCCTGTCAGGTCGCGAAACTTTACGGCCGGTACATCAATGTGAATATCTATACGATCAAGCAACGGTCCCGAAATGCGACCGACGTACCGTTGAATCTGCAAAGGCGAACAACGACATTCGCGCGTGGGGTCATTCCAAAAACCGCAAGGACAGGGGTTCATTGCGGCTGCCAGCATGAATGAGGCAGGAAACGTCAACGACATTGAGGCGCGGCTGATAGTCACCTTTTGATCTTCCAGGGGTTGACGTAAGACTTCCAGCACGCTGCGATCAAATTCAGGCAGCTCATCGAGAAACAAAACGCCTTGATGCGCCAGCGATACTTCTCCCGGTCGCGGCACTGCACCACCGCCAATCAATCCGGCATCGCTAATTGTGTGATGCGGAGAGCGAAACGGGCGCGCTGTTACCAGTCCTGCGCGACCAGTCAAGCCCGCGACCGAATGAATTTTTGTTAGTTCCAGGGCCGCTTCGAATTCCAACGGCGGCAAAATTGTCGGCAGCCGCTTGGCCAACATCGTCTTCCCGGAACCTGGCGGACCAATCAATAGAATGTTATGCGAGCCGGCGCTGGCGACTTCAAGCGCACGCTTGACTGAAAGCTGGCCGCGCACTTCGCGAAAGTCGACGTTGTAATGATCGGTCTTCACCAGGATTTCATTTGGATCGACTTTCAATGGCGCGGGAGGATTTTCGGAACGCAGTGCGGCAATCAAATCGACTGCACTGCGCAGGTCGGCAACAGGATAAACATTAACACCCGACACGACGGCTGCTTCCTTGGCATTTTCGTCCGGCAGAATTACGTGCTTGATCAGAGCATCGCGCGCGAGGATGGCGATTGGCAATGCACCTTTAATTGGACGCACTCGACCATCAAGTGAAAGCTCACCCACACACAGGACATGAATGAGGTTGTTCTGTTCAGCCAGATCACCGTTGGCCCCAAGGATTCCCAGTGCGATGGGAAGATCGAAGCTTGCACCCTCTTTGCGTACGTCGGCAGGAGCCAGGTTGATGGTGGTTTTCTGAAATGGAAAGAAGAATCCGCAGTTGCTGATCGCGGCCCGAATGCGCTCGCGCGACTCGCGCACCGCAGCGTCGGGCAAGCCGACGATGGTGACGGACGCGGGCGACTCAGCCTCTCCGCGGACGGGAGTTAAATCAACTTCAATGTCGACGAGGTCGGCATCTATGCCATAGACGGCCGCAGACAGAGTGCGAAAAAGCATGGGAGCAGCTTCCTCTGCAAAGACGGTGAAGATCGTAGAGCATCAGTAAGCGGCAATTTGAGGGTGAAAACGAATCGAGCGCGCTAGCGACATTCGAAAGCGCGCTCAACGAGGGTTTGCCAACTTCAGGGTAGCGAAGCGGCAGAACATGTGAATTTCAAAACTACCTGCGGCGCGAAGGCGCGGCGGCTGTTGCTACCGGCAGTCGAATTTCCTGGCCGACGCGAAGTTCTGCTTCGGGAGTGACGCCGTTCAAGCGAGCCACTTCATTTGCATCGAGATTGTGGGCCGCAGCTATCCGCGCGATCGTGTCGCCTTTGCGGGCGCGTACCTTGCTCAATGCCGGAGCTGCTGGCTGATCTGTCGTGCCGGGCTTAGCGCGTCGCCAGCTGGTAAGCCGAATGCCGCTGTTGGGTACCACCAGTTTCGTAGTCGCCTTCAAATCGACCCCGGTGTTCATAGCTTGCAACTGAGACACGCTGACTCCGGTGCGACTTGCTACCGCTTGTAAATCTTCGCCCGGCGCCACCGAAATCACGCGCGCCGAATCGCGTCGTTCGGCCGGAATGCGCTTCAACAGCGCGAAGAACTGTTTGCCTTTCCCAGCCGGCACGCGAACGTTGTACGCCTCGCCACGCGGAGTAACGTCACGTCGCAGTTCGGGATTAAGGCCGCGAACATAATCCACGCTGGTGTCTGTCGCCTCAGCAACGAGTTGCAGACTGGTGGAGTTTGATACCTGAACCACGTCATAGCCGAGCGGCGCATCAGGTCGAATTCCTTTGAATCCGTACTTTTCCGGATTCTTTGCAATCAGGATCGTGGCCAGAATGTTGGGAACGTAGTTGCGCGTTTCCTGATAGATGTAAGGATAGATGGCCCAGAAGTTTGCTGTGCCCGCGCGCGCGATTCCGCGATCGACGTTTCCCGCGCCGGTATTGTAAGCAGCCATCGCCAATTCCCAGTTTCCGTTGTAACGGGTGGCAAGGCTCTTCAGGTATTTCGCTGACGCGCGCGTGGCCTGTTCATAGCTGTTACGCTCATCGACCCACGCCGTTTGCTTCAAGCCAAATTGCCGTCCGGTACCGGGAACAAACTGCCAAAGTCCGGATGCTGCTGCCCAGGAAACAGCTTTCGGTCGCCATGCACTTTCAACCTGGCCCAGCCAGGTGATATCAACCGGCACGCCTTCTTCCTTAAAAATCTGGCGGGCCAGCTTCATGAACTGACCGGATCGGCGCAGGCCGGATTCCATCGTCCCACGACCGCGACCTTGATAGTAATTAATGTATTGCTGAATCAGCGGATTGATCGTGAACGCGAAGTTTACATTCTGCTTGGCTTGTTCGAGTGCCAGCACGTCTGCGTCGGAAACGTTTTGTTCTTCCGGAGTCAGTACGAGTTTGCTCAGCTCATCAAGCGGCGAGGGTTCAAACTTCTGCTCGCGAAATCCGATCTGTGGCGGCTCAGCTTTCTGCGGAGCCGGGGTCGTCGCGGAATTGTTTTGCGCCACCAACTCGGAGATATTCGTTTGCAGTGGAGTGCGGCCGAGTGGAACTTCTTCGCGGTAAATTTTTTCGACTAATTCCAAATAGAAAGTTTGTAGTCGCTGGCTCGCGCGTACGTCCAAACCTGATTCCAGGATCGAGTCGACTGCTTTATCAAACTCGTCACGAGCTTGTTCGCGCTTGTTGTCTTCGAGATTTAGTTTGCCTTTGCGGAAATGGTCTTCGGCTCTGGATATTACTTCCCCAACCTGCGCGTCGCTCTTCTCGACCTCATTGGGAATGGAGCGAGCTGACGAGCCGGCTGGAATCTGTGCGGACACGACGGTAGCGGAAGCCACTAGCAGCGAAATAAGTGTTATCCGCTTGATGGGGGTCGCAAAACTCATTGACATCAACCGTCGTTCTCCTTGAATTCTAGTACGAAATTCCAGATCGATTTCCCCGGGGATTTAAGCAATGTCCATTTTTGCGAGGGTTTAGGGCTCCTCTTGTTGGATTGAATGCCCAAAAATGCTTCCAAAATCGAAGCGAAAGTCAGTCCGGAGGTTACCACACGATTTTCCGGAGTGTCAAACAAACCACGTATCAAATAGACGCCGAAATGGTGCAATTTTCCACCCGTTTTTTGCCGGCGCGAGTGTAAGGGATGCAAGCGTCCAGGCATCGGGTTGCGTGCCATTTAAGGACGGCAATTCTTGGGCTTGGAAATTGCCGCAAATTCGGCACATAGTTAACGCTGAATCTGTTCAGTTTGGGATCCTGCAAACGATGGGCTAGGTTGGATAACTATCATGGCACGAACAATCGTAGTCGGTGACATCCACGGCTGTTACGACGAGTTGGTTGAGTTGCTGGAAAGGGGCGACTTGGCCAGCGACGACCACGTCGTTTCGGTTGGCGATCTAATCGTTAAGGGACCGAAGAACAAAGAGGTCTTGGATCTGTTCAGCAATGATCCGCGCTTTTCTTCAGTGATTGGGAACCATGATCTAAAGGTATTGAGTTTCTGGAAAGGTGAGGACGTATTCCTCAAAGACTCGCACAAACAAGTTTGTCTTGATCTGGAAAGCGAAAGAGGCCGGTACGCAGCCTATCTCGACTCATTACCCTACATGTTGAATCTGAATTCGCATGTAGTCGTTCACGCAGGAGTCCGTCCGGGCATCCCGCTCGCGAACCAGTCGCCGCAGGATCTAATCGAACTCCGCACTCTAGGCGACGATCGAACCAGCCGGGAAGGAATTCCCTGGTACGAACAATATGATGGAGGCCCAACAATTCTTTTTGGCCACTGGCCCTTTCCGGAGCCACGAAAATCGAGGAATGCTATCGGGCTCGATACTGGGTGTGTCTACGGTCATCAGTTAAGCGCGTATGTTCTGGAAACTAATGACTTCATTCAAGTGCGTGCTCGACAAATTTATGACCCCCCAGGGCTTGGCTTTAAGCGGGACTTGGCAAATTCATTGAATTTGAAATAAGAATCAATTTCGTACACGCGCGTAGCGATTTTGGCAACATTTTATTGAGATTCTGTACCAGGCGAACCTATTCGCGTGAGAACGCAGTCACAGGATCAGTTTGGAACAAACCTTGCTAACTTTAATAGTCTTTCCAGATGGAGTCCTGGAAAATATTGACCCGAACTAAAAGGATATTGCGAAAACCAATGTCAACTGCCCTTAAAACTCAATCGCACGCAACAGCGGAGCTCCGAGAAGTGCCCCGGCTTCCTTCATTACATCCGACTGCCGCAAATGCGGTACGCCTTTTCTTCAATCGCGAGCTGAGTCTGCTCGAATTCCACCGTCGCGTTTTGGAAGAAGCCTTCGACGAGTCGAATCCAATACTTGAACGACTGAAATTCCTTGCGATTTTCTCAGCCAACCTGGACGAGTTCTTTATGATCCGCGTGTCTGGCCTTAAAGAAGAGTTGGATGAGAATGTCACCGAGCTGTCGCCTGACGGAATGACGCCGGGGGAACAGTTGAAAGAAATAAGAACGCGAGTTTTACCACTGGTTGAAGCGCAGGCGCGATGTCTGCGCGATGACATTCTTCCGGAACTAAAAAAAGCGGGCCTTGAAGTCCTGTCATATCACGAACTCAATCAGGAGCAGCAGGCGGATCTGAATGAGTACTTTAGCGAGAAAGTGTTTCCGATTCTGACGCCGCTTGCTGTCGATCAGAGTCACCCGTTTCCATATATTTCGCCGCTCAGCCTGAATCTGGGTTTGATGGTCGAAGCACCGCCGGGATATTCGCCTGCTGATCCAAAACAGAAACATGGACCACGGTTCGTGCGCATCAAGGTTCCGTCGCTCGTACCACGGCTGGTTCCAGTGGGCAGATTACAACCGAAGTTTGTACTGCTCGAAGAGTTGATTGAAGCCAATTGTGCTTCACTCTTTCCCGGAATGATTGTCGGCAAGTGCCATCGCTTTCGCGTGACGCGCGACGCTGACATCGAACTTCGAGAGGATGAAGCTGAAGATCTCTTGCGGGTAATCCAACAGGAGATTAGACAGCGCCGCTTCGGTACGCCGGTTCGTCTTGAGGTTTCCGCTGGCATGCCGGAGGAAATGACTGAGTATCTCACCGAGTCGCTTGGCCTTTTGGCTGAAGATGTTTACGTCAACGACGGCCCATTGCGCGTTCAGGACTTCATGTCGCTCTACGATTTGAATCGACCCGATCTGAAAGATAAAGGATTCGAGCCGGCGATACCCGAATGGCACAATAAGAGGTCGATCTTTGAGACGATTAAAGAACGTGATCTCTTAACGCACCATCCATTCGATTCGTACGACAGTGTTACAAATTTCATCAATGAAGCGGTCGATGACCCGGATGTTGTAGCGATAAAGATTTGTCTGTATCGCACCGGGCCCGAATCTCCAATTCCGCCAGCATTAATTCGCGCCAGTGAAAAGGGCAAACAAGTGACTGCGCTTATCGAGCTTAAGGCGCGATTTGACGAAGAACATAATATCGAATGGGCCCGGCGGCTGGACCGCGCGGGCGTGCACGTCGTTTACGGAATCCTCGGGCTGAAAACGCACGGCAAACTAACGCTTGTCGTTAGGAGCGAGGGCAACTCGCTCAAACGATATATGCACATCGCGTCCGGCAACTACAATCCTACGACGTCGTGCACCTACACCGATGTTGGCCTGTTTACAGCTGATGACGCAATTGGGGCTGACGCCACCGAATTGTTTAACTACCTGACAGGCTGTTCACGTCAATTGGAGTACCGCAAGCTTTTCGTCGCGCCGGTAAATCTGCGTGAAAAAATGAATGCGTTAATCGATCGCGAGATCGAGCATCAGCGCGCCGGCCGGCAGGCTCATATCATGGCCAAGATCAACCGGCTGGCGGACACGCAAATAGTCGAGAAGCTTTATGAAGCGTCGGCAGCCGGCGTGAAGATCGATTTGATCGTGCGCGGCATTTGCATGCTTCGTCCCGGCGTTCCTGGCTTGTCGGAAAACATCACCGTGCGGAATATCATTGGCCGCTTTCTGGAGCACAGCCGGGTATTTTACTTCGCCAATGGCGGGCACCAGGACGTTTATATCGGCAGTCCCGATTGGATGGCTCGCAATCTGAAACATCGTATCGAGGTGGTGACGCCGATTGCCGATCCTGCGATGAAGAATTACTTGAAAGATGTCTTACTGGCCGCCTATCTGCGCGACAACGTTAGAGCGCGCGAATTGCAGATTGATGGGACGTACGCGAAAGTTCAGCGCGCGCCGGACGATGGGCCGTTTGACAGTCAGGCATTTTTCATCGAAAGAGATGCGGGACTTTCAACGCATGCGTCTGGATAGTTGTGATTAACCTATGCCCTACCTTGATTCAAAACGAAAACGAGAAAGCCTGACGCTGGTGGTAGTGTTTGTGCTGGTTCTCGGCGTCAGTGCTTTGGTTGTTTATTTGGTTTCGCAGCGAGCAGTGGTAAACGAACCTTTGGCCCAAACGCCGGCGCCGGCAAGCAGCGTTACACCCGGCGAACGGCAACCGACAACGCCGGCGCCGAGACACGACAGCAACGTATTTGACGAACTTTTCGGTGTTCCGCAAAGCGAGGCTCATGTTGTCCGCGGCGAAAGTTGGGGCGCAGTAGTTGGGAGCATTACCTTGAGGCTGATGCTCGCAGCTTTGTTGGGCGCGGCCCTGGCTTTCCGTCCCCGCAAACGTTTGTTGATACTTAAGCGAAATCCATACGTAGAACAAACGCAAATACTGCTGGCGATAGTCGCAGCCGCGTTAATGATTATTGTCGGCGACAACGCTGCGCGCGCGTTTGGAATCTTTGCTGCTGTTTCCGTCGTCCGTTTTCGGACGAACATCCGCGACCCCAAAGAAATTACGGTGCTCTTGATAAGTCTCGCGGTCGGCCTTGCAGCCGGGTTTGGGCGCTGGGACCTTGCACTCATACTCACGATATTTGCGTTGGTGGTCTTATGGGTGCTCGAGTATCGCGAGGCCACTCAGGTATCGCGGACGATGGATGTGAAGGTAAGCAGCAAAAACGTGGCAGTTACGCAGGCAGTACTGCGCGAAATATTTCAACGGTACAGTTTTGACGCCGAGCTGCGCGGCATCAATCGCGAAAGCCCGGATGAACCGGTCGGAAGTCTGGTCTATTCAGTTGAGCTCAGTCCCATATTAACTACCGATGCGCTCAGCGACGAGATTATGACGCGGGACTCAGCAAACGTTGACAGCATCGAGTGGGAACAGAAGAAAAGCTTCTCTTACATCTACCAGTAGGTCTCGATTGTTCTCTGGACAAAAGAAAAGGCCGCTCAAGTTGAGCGGCCTTTTTAGTTGAACTGAGATTGGCTTACTTCGTGACGGTCACAGCCGTCGCGGTGGTGTTTGCCTGCGACTGCGCGTAGTCCTGAACGAAGTCCTTCAATTTTCCGTGACCGAACCGAGTGTAGAAATCATAGTCTTTCATCTCGGCATAGACCTGATCGAAGTTCCAGTGATAGTGGTTGAAGCGATAAACCGCGCCCATCACGCCCGTGCGATGGCGACCACCAGCACAGTGTACAAAGAACTTTCCGGTAGAAGGATCGTCAACTAGCTTCAAGAACTGATTAACCTGTTCTGCTTTCGGATAATCCGAGTCACTCATGGGGATGTTGATGTAACGCATTCCCAGAGCTTCGACGTCACCCTTTTCATACGACTCGGGGTCAGAACGGAGATCAATGACGGTCTTGATGCCCAGTCCTTTCAGGTCTTTATAATCTTGTTCATTCGGCTGCGCGCCGCGGTAAAACCGTTGGTCCATTTGACCGAAATTTCTGATCTTGATGCTTGAAAAAGCGGGGTCGGAATGTCCTTTGGCAAACGAGATTGCGGACACTGCCAGGATTACTAAAAAGGCAGCAATTTGTGCTTGGGGAAACTTCTTAAAATTCATCTGCTAATTCTCCTCTGGTAAACCGAATCGTTAATAATTGTCGGGCTAATCAGCGTCTCAATTCCGACGTATCTATGATTCAAAAGCGTCTCGGAAAGTTGTACAGAACTTCACGAAAAATGAACAAAAATAACCGCCTGTAACCCGCCCGAATACTGGACTTATCAGACCGGTCTGGCGGCGGCGGCCTGCGGCAAGCGCTGGGGCCGTGGGCTCGAGGAAATTGGCGGTGTAACCTTCTCTTTCAGGGCCTCGCGAAAGACCTGCCGCATGTTATCAACGAAAACAAAGCGTATGTCTTTGAACGGTTCTTTTGGCACCTCATCGAGGTCGCGTCGGTTTTGTTGCGGCAGAATGATTGTTGAAACGCGAGCCCTGCGTGCCGCCATGACTTTCTCCTTAACTCCGCCCACTGGAAGGACGTTCCCTCTCAACGTAATCTCGCCGGTCATGGCGACATCCTTGCGCACTGGTCGCAGAGAAAGCGCTGAAACCATCGCCGTCGCCAGTGTAATGCCAGCCGATGGTCCATCTTTGGGTATCGCGCCTTCCGGAATGTGGATATGCAAATCGTAAGTATTGAAATCCTCTTCGTTAATTTCGAGTTCCTTGGCGCGCGACTTCGCATACGAGTAGGCTGCCTGTGCTGACTCGCGCATCACCTCACCGAGTTGGCCCGTCAAAACCAAATTGCCTTTTCCTTTCATTCGCAGTGCCTCGATAAAGAGCACATCGCCGCCGACAGCCGTCCATGCCAGGCCCGTTGCGACCCCGATTTGATCCTTCTTGAGCACTTCCTCAGGAATTACTTTTGGCGCGCCAAGAAATTCGTGAATGTTTTTCAACGACGCCCGGATCGAACCCTTGTGTCCTTCGGCTATGCGGCGCGCAACCTTGCGACAGATGCGGCCAATCTCGCGCTCAAGTTGCCGCAAACCAGCTTCTTGCGTGTACTGTTGAATGATTGCGGTTAGCGCAGTCTTTGAAATATGCAAATCCTTTGCAGATATACCGTTTTCTTCCATCTGCTTCGGCATCAAATGCCGGCGGGCGATCTCGCGCTTTTCCTCTTCCGTGTAACCGGCCAATCGAATAATTTCCATGCGATCGCGCAGTGGCGGTTGAATGGTGTCAAGTATGTTGGCGGTCGTCATGAATATGACGTTGGACAGATCAAGAGTTACGCCCAGATAGTTGTCGCGAAAACTATTGTTCTGTTCCGGATCAAGCACCTCAAGCAAGGCTGAAGATGGATCGCCGCGAAAGTCAGCGCCAACCTTGTCTACTTCATCGAGCATGATTAATGGATTGTTTGTGCCGGCTTGCTGAATCGCCTGAATCACGCGGCCGGGCATAGCACCAACATAAGTGCGCCGGTGTCCGCGAATCTCGGCTTCGTCGTGGACGCCACCCAGCGACAAACGCACAAATTTCCGATCGAGCGCCCGCGCGACTGACCGCCCCAGTGACGTTTTGCCAACACCGGGAGGTCCAACCAGACATAGGATCGGTCCCTTCGGTTTTTCTTTCAGCTTCCTTACCGCCAGGGCTTCAATAATTCGGTCCTTAACTTTTTCCAGACCATAGTGATCTTCGTTCAGTATCTTTTCGGCCTTTTGCAAATCAAGATTGTCTTCGGATGATTTGGACCATGGCAGATCGGTCATGATCTCCATCCAATTTCGTAGCGTTGCCGTTTCGGCGGCGTCTGGGTGCATGCGCTCGAGTTTCTTCAATTGTCTCAGCGCTTCTTCTTCTGCCGGCTTCGGCATGTTCGCTGTCTCAATTTTTTCCCTGAACTGGGCCACCTCTTCCGCCAGCTCGTTACCCTCGCCGAGCTCACTTTGAATTGCCTTCATCTGCTGGCGGAGATAAAACTCGCGTTGGGACCGATCGATGTCGGCACGAGCCTGCGTGTTGATTTCCTGCTGCACCGTCAACACCTCAATCTCTTTGTTCAGCAGGTCGTTGACACGTCGCAGGCGCGCCGTTGTGTCAGCGATGTCCAGAACAGACTGCGCGTCTTCAACTTTGAGTTCGAGATTAGATGCCGAGAGATCCGCCAAACGCCCCGCGTCATCGAGGTTTGCGATTATCGCCATCACTTCGGGCGAAATATTCTTGCCGAGATTGATCGCCTTCTCCATCGACGCGCGCACGTTTCTTACCAGCGCTTCGACTTCGAGCGAACGCTCTGGCGGCAAAACTTCCTGCATCACATGTACGCGCGAACGAATGTACTGGCCCGTAGTGTCAACCGACTCAATTTCAGCCCGCGCCAGACCCTGGACCAAAATGCGAATGCGGCCATCGGGCAATTTCAGCATGCGCATGATGACGGCGGCGGTGCCTACTTTGTACAGATCTTCAGCGGTCGGCTCTTCTTTATCGAGATCTTTTTGCGAGGCGAGCAAGATCATGCGGTTTTCGCCAAGTGCCTCATCAACTGCCTTAATCGATTTTTCGCGTGAGACAAAAAGCGGCACGATCATGAACGGATAAATCACAATGTCCCGTAGCGGCAATACCGGCAGGTCATCCGGAATTTGCAATTCCTGGGCGTTATCCGCCGCTTCGATGTCTTCCACCAGATCTGTTTCTTTCACAATTGGCGTCTCATTCAAATTGGCTGGCTCTTTTTTCATAAGTTCTTAATGGCTAACTATCAACTTCATCCTTCACTGGTATTTTGAATTCAACTCCGCGCCGGTCTTCGATCTTTGGCAATCGCACAATCAACATGCCGTTATCAACCGATGCTTTCGCATCCTGAATACTGACCGTCCAACGCAACGGCACAATGCGAGAAAACTTTCCATAACTGCGCTCTGAACAGAGATGCGACAAGATCCGATTGCGTGGCATGCGCCGCTTCTTCTCGCCCCAGATCCTTAACTGCGTATTAGTCGCACCCACTTTGATGTGCTCGGCCGTCAACCCCGGCAGCTCCACACAAACCACGATTGCTTCAGCACTCTCGCAGAGATCAACTGGCGGCGCCCAGGTTTCAGAAGCCAGCGGGTCTTCGGCGACGGTCGCTTCCTGTAATGCCGCAAACAACCTCCCCACGCGATCGCGTAGTTGCTGAAGTTCGAGCCGTTCCAGGCCGGTTGCGCGAACTGTCTTGATCATTCTCGAACCGTACTTCAATGCTCTAATTCTTTCTGCTTGCCTGATTGCGGGTACGCACCAGATGTTTCAGCTCCGTCATAAACTCAGAAACATCTTCAAACTCAAGATACACTGAAGCGAAGCGAACGTAAGCAACTTTATCGAGTTCTTTCAAACGGCGCATTATCATCTCGCCGATTTTGCTGGTGGGTCTTTCGCGCTCTGATGATTCCTGCACATACTTTTCGATCGCGTTGACAATGGATTCGAGCTTTGAAGATGGTACGGGCCGTTTCTCGCAGGCGCGCAACAAACCCGCCATTACTTTGTTGCGATCGAAAGGCTCGCGCCGGCCATCCTTCTTGATGACCATGTAGGGAATCTCGTCGATGCGTTCGTAAGACGTGAACCTGCGCTCGCAACGCAAACATTCGCGTCGCCGGCGAATGGCCTCACCCTCGCGCGACTCGCGCGAATCAACCACCTTGTCTTCCAGATGACCGCAGAATGGACATTTCATCGCGTTAGCCCTCTAAGCTGGATTTCAAAACAGCTACATTCAATTCTTGACTGATGCTGTCTCGAACTTGGTTTCCCCCAAAACTTCGTCTGCGCTTATCGGTTCATCCTCCACAGCGTGCTCGACCGCATCGGCGGAAGTCAGCGAACGCAGTCGTGAAAGGTTGATGTCGCCGCGAACAAAATAGAGAAAGCCGAAAATGGCCGCCGGACCAAAATCAACCAGGTGCATAACGATGGAGATGGCGGCCGCCGTCTCTTTTGTTACTCCCAGGAACAGAAGACCGGCCGCGGTTGCCGCATGAAAAGCGCCGGCTGCACCACCTGGAGTTGGCACCAGCGAACCAACCAACGACCAGCCGAGCACAAAAATCGTTTCCGTAATTCCGAATGGCAAACCGAAAGCGCGCAAGACAAGCCAGTTTGCGAATGCGATGCCTAACCAGACCATCGCTGTCCAACCAACTGTAATGGCAAGCTCGCGGGCATCAACAAGCACTCGCAGCGCCTTGGCGAGTTGCTCAAGAATGCTCAGAACAGCTTTGGTCACCGCGGCCGGTACAAAACGTCGCCCCTCAAGAAACCGTTTCAATCCAGCGATCGCGCCTTCAGATCGTTTTCGAAATTGCGTCAGACCAAACACTCCGGCGGCGGCAACGATCAGCAATCCGATGCCAACGGCACGAATGCGCATGAGATTTCCGGCCACAATTACTGGCGGCCGAAACCACAGCAGGTTCACCGCAAACAACACTACCACCGCGATTGAATCGTAGATGCGCTCGATCATGATCGTTACGAATGAGGCGGCGGGACGAACTCGAGGCTCCCGCATTGGCAGCACGACCGGACGCACCACTTCACCGGCGCGTCCAAAAAGAAAGACAGCACCGAACCCTACCGTCGTAGCCACGAATAGATTTCTCAAACTGGCGGCGGCCAGAGGGGCTAACAAAGCTCCCCAGCGCGCCGCGCGAAAAAGGTAAGCCACAGAAATCATCAGCACCGCGAGCCCGAGGAGATATGGATTTGCGTGACTAACCGAATGTCGCACTTCCGACCAGTCAAGCTTCCTGCCGAACCACCAGATAATGGCAATCGCCAACAGACAAAGCGCTACAAATTCGAGGTATTTCCGGGTGTTTGATTTCAATGGGTTGTTAGTGTTGTTGACTCGCCGGGAACCTGAACCACAAGATATTGGGCCGAGCGGGAAGGCTACAACATTTTCAACGTGTCGAGCAAGATCGGGCGCGATTGCGGTTACCGGCCGGGACCTGTCGCACCTTACAATACCTGCCTGACCGGAACTTTCCCTTTTCGCCTGTCGTATGTGGCGCTGACAAAGAGGGTTGCAGGTGGTCGCAGCGGCAGAACAGAATAGCAACGGTTAGGCGGAGCAGGAACAAAGTGAGGGCTATACGAGTTTTGGCTGCCAACGAAGGAGCCGAATTGGTTCGCAGGTGTCGTGCCGGTGATGGCGCGGCCTGGGAGCAGATTGTGCACGACTATTCCAGACGGATTTACAATCTCGCTTATCGCTTTACCTCTCGTTCAGATACTGCGGAAGATTTGACACAGGAAGTTTTCGTTAGAGTTTACAGATCACTGGAGCAGTACGATGCGCGCCAGGGTGACTTGCAAAACTGGCTGATGAGGTTGGCGCGCAATTTGATCATTGACGATTACCGAAAGCGCCAGCGGACCCCGCATGACAACCAGGCCGACGATCTTGCCGACCACACTTATCACCTGCATAACTCTTCGCGATCCGTGCAACAGGAAATGGAACGCCTCGAGCTCGGCGCGCAGGTCCAGGCCGGCATCGACAAACTTTCGCCGGATCTTCGTACGTGCGTCATCCTTCGCGACATTGAGGAATTGAGTTACCAGGAAATTGTCGAGTTGTTGAAGATACCTGAAGGAACAGTGAAATCCAGAATCAATAGAGGCCGCATTGAGTTGGCCAAGATCTTAAAACGGATGAAAGTACTGGCTGTAAGTGAAGTTTAGGAAGCAGCTCGCTCGGGGAAAGCGAGACGCTAATGATTGAGGGGCGGAAAAGAGAGACAAATGCTTTGCAACGAATTTGAGAACGGGCTGACGGATTACCTTGACGGCACATTTGCGCCGGAGGTGCACAAGACGTTTGCCGAACATGCGATGCGTTGTCCGCTTTGCCATGACCTTCTAAGCGAAGTAAGAAACACAATGCAGGCCTGTAATGCCGCGGGCGCTCTTGAGCCTTCTCGAGAGCTTGAGGCGCGAATCCTGGTCAGCACAATGCCGGAAACGGCAATGAGTTGCGAGGACTTTGAGGAATTCCTAACGGACTATCTCGATGGCTTTCTTCCGGCGGGGCTTTATCATCGCTGGGAACGTCACGCCGTGCTTTGCGCGCGCTGCACGGAATTACCGGGCGATGTCGTGCGCGCGATCGGCGCCTGCTACGTTTATGTCGGCGAAGAACAACCCGTGCCGGTGGGACTGCATGAACGAATTCTGCAGGCTACTTCTGAGACCGCGCTGGCGCGCGAAATTCGTTCGTCGCTAAACGAACGAATGGCCGCGTGGCTGCGTGCCTGGTTGGATCCCATCATCTCTCCGCAACTGGCGACTGTCGCGACGATGTTGCTGGTAGCTGTGTTTGTTCTGACTAACACAGTATCAGCCGACGGCTCAATCAGCGGCGTATACAGCGCAAGCTTGCGTTTGGTGGAGCAAGGCTCTGATACCGGTGCGAACGGTGGAATCAAAGAAATCACAAAAGGGTTGAAGGAACTCGTAGGTGGAGAGACCCAGGCCCCGTCGAGCACGCAAGATCAGAACAGCACGCAAAAACAGAAACAGACAGGACCCGGAACTAAGAACCGGCAAACCAACCCATAAGAGATCAGTGATGTTCTATTGCGCCTATCATCCGAAGAATGCAGCCGTCGTGCAATGTAATCAGTGTGCGCGCCGGCTCTGTTCCGCCTGCGATCATCGCATTCGTGGCTTTCCCTTTTGCCAGGATTGCATCGTTGCGGGTGTTGAATTACTGCGGCAACAATCACAAACGTCTGCAACTCCTGCCAGCTATCGAAAGACATCCCCGGTGGTAGCAACGCTATTGTCTTTCGTTCCCGGCCTCGGTGCGGCTTACAACGGACAAACCGCAAAAGCTATCGTCCACTTTGCCATCTTTGCGAGTTTCTTTCAGATGGCCGTGCTCACGCAGGGTGTTCAGTTCTTCGTTCTCGGAGTTCTGGGCACCTGGCTATTTGCGGCGGTCGATGCTTGCCGAACCGCGCAATTGATTCGTGCCGGACTGACTCCGGAGACAGAAGAAGACGTGATAACTCGCCGCTTATATGGAAATCCTTTTGCGTGGGGTTTGACGTTGATTGTGATCGGCACGCTCTTCCTGCTCCATACGCTTCTTGGCGTGCAGTTGCCCGTTCGGCAATTGCTTCCGGTGGCGTTGGTAGCACTCGGTGCTTACATGCTTTTCGAATACATCCGTGGTCGCGGCACAAACGGACGAATAGTTCGCTTTGATTCAAGACGACCGCCGCCGTCTGTGGTTTCAAATACAATTGAGTCTCCGTCATTTCGTACCGGCGAAACCACGCAATTAGGTCGCAAGGTAATCGAAACCATTCCCTTCAAACGGAGTTCATAGGTAAGAGAGCTCAGGGGCAGCAATAAATGGCATTACTTCTTAAGGCAATCGCTGGCGTCGCCGCGCTCGTTCTGCTGGTCGTGACATTGTGTGGACAAATCCTGACATTGGGTGGCGTGTTGCTCGCCGCCATCAAAATTGCCGTAGTTGTGATCTTTCTAGCTGTTCTTACCTCGGTCGTCTTTCTTATCCTGCGCGATCGTTTCCGCCACAAACGAGAAACCGAGCCTAGCTAGTCCAAAACTCCCTAGTTCCCTGTTTGCAATCGCCTTTGGGGCTGTGATAGGGTCACCCTTCTTTGCAGCATCGGCCGGACGAATTTCACCCGAATTTGTTGGGTTTTCTTTGTTCGCTGCAATCTTCAAGCAGGGTCAAAAAACAAACCTCGCAAAAGTATAAGTCCCGCACAAGTCGCCTTTTGGAGGGCTGTGCCTTTTTCACAGCCGCGCCGGGCATTTTGGCTTTTTGCGCCGACGCGATCGGAGACACATTGATGGCCAGAGACGACCGTTTTTATGCGTTCATAATCGCTCATACCCCCCGCTCCAGCGCTCAAATTCGTAGATTCTGTGTTGAAAAACGCTCGCTTAGAATTCTTGCGCTCATTGCGGCGACCGTTTTTGGTGGTTCGCTCTACGGCTTTTATGGGCTGACACAGCAAGCAGCCCATTTGCGCACGGAACTGGAAAATCAACGATTGCGCGCCGAAAACGAAAAGCAGCGTATGGAATTGAACGAACTGAACAATCGCGTTGAAGCCGTCGAAGACACGTCGCGCAAGCTTGCCGAAAAGTCCGGAGTTGTTAACGACCAGACACCCCTTCCCGGCACCGGCGGTCCGGCATTGCCACTGGATGAAAGTGGTTTAGCGGCGCTTTCCGGCAAAATGAGCCAGCTCGAACGTAAGATGCGAGCTTACGAAACTGTCTTGCGAGAACGTGGTTACACACCTTCAGTCTGGCCGGTGATTGGCAAGTTGGAAAGCGGATTTGGCGGAAGGAGAAATCCTTTTGGTGGCAGTTCTTACGAATTTCATTCGGGACAAGACATCGACGCGGCCCCTGGTGATCCGGTAGTCGCCGGTGCCAGCGGCACTATTACCTTTGTTGGTTGGCAAAATGGTTATGGCCAACTGATCGTCATCGACCATGGGGGTGGTTTGACAACTCGTTACGGCCACCTATCGCAGATCGATGTTGCTCAGGGCCAGTGGGTCAAACGCAGTCAGTTTATTGGCAGGGTGGGCTCGACGGGACGATCTACCGGGCCGCATCTTCACTATGAGGTTCGCATCAACGATGAGCCGGTGGATCCATTGCAGTACCTGCTCACCAGCGCAATACATTAGGTTTTTTGTCTTGACACGCGAATTTGCTTTCAATTAGTATGCGCCGCGTTCAGAGAAAACCTCTGCATTATTTCCTAAGTTTTTCGCGATACAAGCTTTACAGCAATGTGTTTTGTAGTCAGCCCCCGTTAGTGTGCATGATGAATCGCGCCGAAAGCGCTATTCACCATGCATTTTTTGATTGTGCCTCCGTATTCGCTCAAAAGGCGCGTCCGGCTCACAAGCTTTAACCCAGGCAGCGCGAAAGCCCAAAGCTCTCGCCCCGTTTTACCGAATCGTTAGGAGGATTCGTGTTATGTCTAGAATAACCGGTAAGGTCAAGTGGTTTAACAATTCGAAGGGCTATGGCTTCATCGAACAGCCAGGCTCTTCAGACATCTTTGTTCACTATAGCGCCATTCAAGGAGACGGCTTCAAGACCCTCGAAGAGGGCCAGGAAGTTGAATTCGAGGTGACGCAGGGTCCCAAAGGCCCGCAGGCTGAGAAAGTGATCAAGATGTAAGTCTCCCCGGCTTGCTCTAGCAACGCCACTGACCGCTTCCGGTCTTTCGGTCCGGTAAGCGCCAAAAAAGAAAGGCAACCAACACTTGGTTGCCTTTTCTATTTCTAATATCGCTTAACTTTGCTCTAGCCTCTTTCTCCCCGCGCCTTAAAACTCACGTGACCACCCTCGACATCAATTGAGAAAAAAACCTTTTTGCATCCCAGACGCTCTTTGAGCCCATCAGCCTGCGACGCTATCAAGCGATGAAAACGCGGAAAAGAAAAGTCTTCAACAGGCTCGCCGCATACTTTCTTTGCTTCCAGTAGCGCACCATAAAGATTCTTTACCAACTCCACATCTTTGTGTGCGTCGTCGCAAACGAAGTCTGTTCTCCTGAAGCCATCGACTGCTTGCTGCTTAGCCTGGGCCCTGGCGGCAACTACAGCGTCGCGGCCTTCTTCACGTCCCTGCATTGTGCGTCGCCACAAATCGCGGAAAGCGTTATAACGCGAAGCCAGAGAACCGTAGCGATATCGCTGCGCATAACTGAGAGTCCGATCGTCGCCCAGTCGTTTGATCACGGTTTCCACGCGACCCTTCGTATCGTAAGGAGGCCGCTTTGAGGCGCCATTGAAGAAGACATCAAATTCGATTTTCAAACGGCGAATGTCTTCCTCGAGCCTCGTCAGCTGGTCATCGATCGAGGCTTCAACCTCACCGGCGAATCTGGTCTTAGATCTTAATTGCGAACGGAAAAGTTTGTTATCGGGCTTTGCCAATGGATGAATTCTCCTTGAGAGGTCGGAAACGGGCGGGACGCGCCGAACCAGACGCGCTAAGATGAGTCTAGGCGTTTCAAAAGCAACGTGTCAATAATTATGTCGAACAATCGCTCTTTTTCTAGAGATTCGTAATGGACCAATGTCGTTTGCCAGCCAACTAAACAACGGCTATCCTACGAAACCACCAGGCAAATTCTTCGCTATGTCCAATCCAGCCACTGCCAGTTTGCGGGCGATCCCTTCGGTTGATCAATTACTGCGGTCCGACGCTGCCCTCGAGCTTCGCCCCGCGGTCGGCGTTCAGCGGCTTACCGTTATGGCTCGCGAAATCACCGACCAGATGCGTGCGCAAATTGAGTCTGGTGCGCTAAGAGGTAGATCGAGAGAAGCGTTGCTCGTGGTGGGAATTCAACAGCTGCAAAAGGCAGGCGCGCGTGAAGCGCTGGGTGGCTTCAGTCGTGTAATAAACGCGACCGGTGTGATCCTGCATACCAACCTCGGACGCGCTCCGCTTTCTGCGGCTGCCAGGACGGCAGTTGCAAAAGAGGCAGCCGGCTACTGCACACTCGAGTACGATCTGAGCACTGGCGAACGTGGCAGGCGTGGCGGCCGCGCGGAAGAATTGCTGGTCCAGCTAACGGGTGCGGAGGCTGCGCTGATTGTCAATAATTGCGCCTCGGCAGCGCTACTCATTCTCACAGTGCTGGCCCACGACGGCGAGACAATTGTGTCTCGCGGTGAGCTCGTAGAAATTGGCGGCGACTTTCGCGTGCCAGACGTAATGTCAAACTCCGGCACGCGCATGATTGAAGTCGGCACCACAAATCGCACCCGGCTCGAGGATTATCGTCAAGCGATTAACGAAACCACGCGTCTGCTAATGCGGGTGCATCCCTCAAACTATCGCATTGTTGGTTTCACTACTTCACCCGATCTCGCTACTCTTTCGTCACTAGCACATGAAGCCGGGTTATTTCTTTATGAAGATGCCGGCTCAGGAGCAATCGCGGATCTCACAAGATATGGGTTGGGCGATGAGCCGATCATCAGTGACTCTTTAGCCGCGGGCGCAGATGTCGTTTCCTTCAGCGGTGATAAGTTGTTGGGCGGACCACAGGCTGGGTTGATTGTCGGCCGCCGCAAAGTCATTGAACGCCTCCGCAGTAATCCGCTTTATCGGGCGTTGCGCGCTGATAAATTGTGCCTAGCAGCGTTGGAAGCAACACTCGACACGCATCGGCGCGGCGCATTCGACGAAATTCCCACCTTACACATGTTATCGCTAAGCGCCGAGGCGATAGAGAAGCGAGCGGGCAACTTGATCCGGCGTTTGGAGGAAGCTGGTCCTTCAGGTTTGAAAGCCAAAATGATCGAAGGCCACTCGGCCGTCGGCGGCGGCTCAGGTCCAAACGTACATCCGTCAACGGCACTGGTCGCATTGGATCATGAAACACTGAACGCCAACGAGATAGCGAGTAGACTGCGCGCTGCTTCCCCTCCCGTCATCACCCGAATCGCGGATGGGCATGTGTTGCTGGATCTGCGTACCGTCGATATTTCCGACGAGTCGGACTTGATAACCGCCTTGAAACTCCTGAAACCATAGATTTTCCTGCCGAAACTCTGCGGTTTTAACTAGATAAGCCGCGGTCAACAATGTATAATCGGGCAGGCTTTGTTCCCACGGCAAAGCTCATCCAACGAGCCTAAGTCACTCTCTCGCGACCAGATCACATCCACCTTGCTAGTTTCTTACTTCAAATCTGTTTCGACTAACTGTGCAATTGCCGTGTTCTCTGCGGCGATTGGTTTCGGCTTGGTCCGGAGTGGCGCCGTGTCGTCACTCCAAAACCTGCTTCTGATCACGCCGACGAACCAAAGTCCTTTGCCGTTATTCGCTAACTCCTGGCTCACCGTTTTAACGATAACGGCAGCCGCGTTCCTGGTCGCCATGGCTGTTGACCGGTTTGGAGTCCGGCGCACATCTGTTTACGTGGCGGGGACGCTGTTGGCACTTGGAGTGGTTGGCTTCATCGTCTCCTGGTTGTTTTCCCGAGACATCATGTTTCTTTCGCTCGCGGTTGCTGTTCTGTTCAGCGGGGCCATCGGCCAGTTCAATCTGCTGCGTCGGCAAGACATCGAGTTCACCGAAAAGTTGACCGCGTCTTCATTCAAAATGGGATCTCGATCCAATGAAGGCGACCACAGATTAATCAGCGGATTGAAACTGTTGGACACTGTGTTATCACCGACCGAAGCAGTTGTCTTCCGTCGCGACCCAGACGGCCGGCTCATTTCGTCTGCTCGCCTGCGCGCCGCGAGTGTAATCGTGCCTGACCTGGGACGAAATTCAGCATGGCGAGATGGCGTAAAACTGTGCGAACGCGCAATGGCGACTCGTGAGATCATAGTTGAAAAAACTGGGCCGGCTGAAACTGCGACTAATATCGCACTGCCCCTGCGCCATGAAGGTCGAACCGTTGGTGCACTCCTCATTCGTGCGAGCCAGGAATTTGATGAAGATGATTGCGCTTTGCTATTTGCGGTTGGCGGACAAATGGCGCGCAACCTGCAACGCGACCAAGTGGCAAAAGCCAGCCGCCGACCCGGCCAGTTGGATTTTCTTTCGGTGACCGCCTCGCGCAAACGTCTCGACTCTCTTTACGTTCTTAACGGCGCACTGCTCGAGCAGCGCGTGGGCATTAGCGCACTGGGAGAGATCGGCGATGGCGTGGCGCTAGCTTATCTCGATGGCCGGATTGCGCATGCGAACGAAGAATTGCGGAGATTGGCTGGACTCGTGGGCTCAGATATCAGCGGGATAAGCATTTTTGATTTGCTGGATAAGCTTCGGACGGATGTATTCGACGAGCCGGCGATTGCCGTGCGGCGAGTGCTGCAAACCGGTCAGGCTTATGAAAGCGAGCTCCAGAATACGGAACGCAACGAGACGCTGGGCTTGCGCATCTCGCTGGTGTTCGACGATTCAAAGAAGGCTCAAAAGACACCGCAACCACTTTGTCTGGCGGTTGTCGTCAAAGACCTCACGCGAATCAAAGAGTATGAGCAATTGAAGAGTGACATGATTTCTTTGATGTCGCATGAGCTACGCACGCCGCTGACTAGTATCAACGGTTTCGCAGAATTATTGGCGGCGGACCAGCAGTTGCCGGAGCAGGCAAAAGAGTTTGTCACAATCATCGCCAACGAGGCGCAACGGCTTTCGCGAATGATCAATACGTTCCTGGCATTGACAAAGCTGCAACGCAAGGACAAGCAGGAAGTTTTGAAGATTCCTCTTCGCCTCGATGAAGTCGTCAAGGAAACGATCGCCACGTTGCAACCGGTGGCAAAGAAGCGGCGCATCCGTCTGGTGGAGCAACCAACCGAATGCTTGCCGCCGGTCGCTGCCGACAAGGGCATGATCACGCAGGCGGTTAAGAACCTTGTTAGCAATGCAATCAAGTACAGTCCCGAGCGCACCACGGTTATCCTCTCGACCGCGCTGGAGGCTGAAACAGTGAGACTGAGCGTGGAGGACCGCGGCTATGGCATTCCTACTGAAGCTCGCGATCGCGTCTGGGAGAAGTTTTATCGCGTCGTGCGCGAAGGACAGGAAAAAGACGA
>WNFT01000524.1_pt1 | contig 56303 bp, 56 predicted proteins | sample 5400191 | NCBI WGS metagenome assembly WNFT01 (sample SAMN13153359, study PRJNA577476) | soil metagenome | isolation source: 80 cm saprolite under Madrone tree | place: USA:California | collected 2016-06-14 | reverse complement strand
GAGATCGCCTTCTCCCCCGCCGCGAACGCCTACGACGTGACCGAGGCGGCCGGCGGCGCGCGCTTCTCCTTCGCGAACCCCGACTTCAGCTTCCGCCAGTTCCGCTCGAACCTGGTCGCCCGCTGGGAATGGAAGCCCGGCTCGTCCCTCTATGTCGTCTGGTCGCAGGGCCGCACGGGCAATGAAACGTCCTGGGAGGACTCGTTCCGCACCAACTGGCGCGGCCTCTGGTCCGCCCGCCCCGACGACGTCTTCCTGGTCAAGCTCAGCTACTGGTTCTCGCCGTAGGCTACAAACGGGCGACCAAGTCCTCAGCCTCGAACGCGGCGACCTTCAGGCGGAGTGAGAGCTGGCGAACGCGCATCAGGGTAGCGAGGACGTTCCGCAGCTCGCGGCGCCACAGCGCCGGCGCAATCCATTCCGAATCGCGTTCCGCGATGGCCAGGGCGTCAGAAGTTCGCTCGCCGGGCAGCACGGCGTAGGGGACCAGGTTCGTGTCGACGACGATCACGACCGCCCTTCGAGCGCACCGACGAACCCCGGTTTGACCGAGACGCGGCCGCGGACCGTGGATCCGAGCGCTTGCGACAGCCGCCTGTGGTCAAGCTTCCTGGCCTTCATGCTCTACTCCGGCCGAACCGCGCCCAAAACCGCCCTGAGACCACGCTCGATCAAAGAGGCGCGACTGATGCCGAGGTTCCTGGCCAGAGCATCCGACCGAGCGAGAAGCCCTCGCTCCACGCTCACGGAGATGACCTTCGCCCCCGCCCCCCTCCGGGGCCGCCCAGGCTTCCGCCGGGCTTTCTCCCAGGCCTTCCGCTCGGCCGGCGTCAGTGGTCGCGACCGATCGACGGCCATCTCCTCGTCGAACTGCCTCGTGGCCTCTCGCAGACCGCCGAGCGTCATCCGCTCGTAGTTCCGCACGACGCTCTTCTTGCCGCTCATCCGGTCTTCCGTAGTCGGGCCGCCGGGGTGACCCGACCCCTGACGGGTTCAATCCTGATGGACAGCGACGCGCCGAGTGCCCGGGCGCACTTCACGAGCGTCTTGACGCCTAGATTCCTTACGCGACCAGACTCCAGCTTGGCTACGTAGGGCTGGCTCGTGCCCAGAAGCTTCGCGAGCTGTCTCTGGGTCAGCCCGCGCTTCTCACGAAGCGCGACAATCTGCTGCTCCAGTTTCATCTCGGCGAGGAGATCGTCGACGGCCCGGCCAAGCCGCGGGTCCGCCGCAAGCTGACCGTCGATCCAGCGCATGAAGGCGGTCTTTCTCACCGATCTCTCCCCTGCCCGCCACGAGCCGCGGCACGGCGCATGACGTCCGCCTGAAGGCTTCTCATCCTCTCGAGCGTTCTCTTCGGAATGGCATCGCTCTTCTTGATCTCCCCATCGAGAAGGACGATGGCGCGCCCAGGCATGAACACGTAGAAGATCCTGACCTCTTTGCCCCTCAGCTCGAACAGACCGTCTCCGAGCGCGCCCGACTGGGGCCGTCGCAGCATGTTGCCCTGCTCCTCCAGGAGCTTGACCAGCGCAACTGCTTCCACTCGGTCGCGGCCCTCGAGCCCGCGGATGAACGACCAGATCGGGCTGTCACCGCCGTCCGTCTCGTAGGCATCGACCGTCCACCTCGCCTTGGGCGGGCCACCCCGCGATCGCTTCATGTATAACCTATCAGTTATCGCCGCGCAAGCAGCCGGCCTGACGTTCTCGGCCCGAAGTGTGCACCCCGCCCCGGACAGCACAGGTCCGATGCCGTCTCGCACAGGGGGCTGGACGGGCCTGAGGTCGAGGGCATAGATTCGACGTCATGCCTGCGCACCCCGATCTGACCTTCGATCGCTTCACGCCGACCCCCGGCGTGCGTCGGGCCCTGGCGCTCGGGGTGGCCCTGGCCGAGGAGACGGCCGACGCGCCGCGCCTCCTTCTCCTGCACGGCCCCTCTGGCGTGGGCAAGACGCACCTTCTCCAAGCCATCATCAACCTCAGGGTGGCTCGGCAACCCCGACGCTCGCTGATCCAGTTCGAAGCGAACCACCTCGTCGCGGAGTGGGTTGTGGGCCTGAAGGGAGACCGGGGGGCCGAGCTTCCCCGCCGCCTGGCCGGCGCCCATTTCGTCGCGATGCGGCCCGCCCGCGGCCAAGGCGAGCTGACGCGCTGCCGCTTCGAGCAGTCGCATCCGCTCGCTCGGGGCTTCCCTCCGGGCGGAAGAGCGGTAGGGCGGTGTCGCTAGACGCTACGAACTGAGAGGATGTCGCTTTGGGCGACGGAGGGTCCCCCGCCCCGTAGAGCTCGGCAACGGCTCCGAGATCCCCGGCACGAAGGCCATGCTCCGGGACGTCACGATTCAGGACCACGGTATCGAGAAGGGCGAACTTCATGGCCACCTCCGGCGAACCCTGACGCGCCCGAGAGCCCTCACCGGCCTCCGCGCCGGCGAGCTGCCTTAAGCGTCACACCTACTTCCGGCGGATCTGCTCCAAGGGGATGCATCCGTGGTCGCGGGCGCTGGCACGCGAGCGCTCAATGATCTCCATGAACTTCGCCTTCGTAGCCAGGGACACGCTTTCCCAGTCGTCGTTCTTCGTCAGCGGCATGACTGCCACCACCGGCCGGCCCTGTCGCGTTACGACGACGGGCTCCCGAAGCCCCTTGCGCGCGTAGTCGGACAAGGAGCCAGTTATGTATGGCCCGCTCGATGGGTATCCAGTCGGTCTTGTTGATGCCCCGCCTATTTCGAGAGGCCGCGCTCGACGGATAGGACGAAGCAACCTTGAGCCACCTCTCCTGTTCGCGGGCGATCGTCCTGAGTTCGGCCGCCGCCTCGAGCCGGCACACCTCTGTCGAAAGCTTGAGCGGATCGAAGTTCGGCCAGCGATACCCGAACGCTTCCTTTGCCGCGTGAAAGAGGTTCTGCCCGTCTATAAACGCGACGGCACGTTTGACCGGAGGCTCAGGGGGCATCCGGGCCCCCTACAAACGAATAACCCCGCCCGAGGCCTCACGGCGTGTCGAGCGGGGAGCAGATGACACCAACATAGTGGGCCGCCTCGCGCCTGTCAAGCCGGCTCACCCCGGTCTTTGAGAACGTTGGGTGCCGCTGCGTCCGCAGCTCTGTCAGCCTTGTCCATCCGCCCACGTCCGCCATTCTGCTTGTCCCACTGGACAGATCGGGTCCAGCACGAACGCAGAATCATCGCGGACCTTACCGCGCCAGGCTGACCCGCTTCTGCCCCGAAAGGCCCTCGGCCGCGCGGACCAGGCCCACGAACTCCGCCCGGTAGCCCTCGCGATCCTGCCCGCGGGCGCCCTCGGCCAGGGAAAGGACCTCGGCATACCCCGCAGAACCTCGGTGCTCCGAGGAGCGGAGCAGCATCCCGAACGCGGCCACCGCGGAAGCGAACCGGAGGTTGGCGGACGGCGAGCCAGAAACACCCGAAACCGCCACGCTCAGGAGCCGCCTCTGGTCCGAGTCGGGGGCCTTGTGCCGCAGCTTCACGGTCATCCATTCGGAGCGATCAGCAAAAGCCACAACGGGCCGGGAAGCCTGGTACCGCAGCAGCGGATCCACGGAAGGCACCGCCGCCTCCACCCCGACCGGCACGATCTCGTAGAGCGCCGTCACGCAGTGCCCCGCCCCGATCTCGCCCGCGTCTTTCGTAGTCGGCCAAGGATGCTTCCGTGATCTCCACCGTCCTCATGCCGTCACATCCTCATGGCCAAGTCGAAGGCGATCCCGCTCCTTCACTCCCACGGCCACCACCACCACCTTGGCCGCCGCCTCCTCCAACACCGCATAGTACGCCCGCAGGTGACCCACGCGCAGTTCCCACGGGGCGACATACATCCTCTTGTCGGGATCCATTCGCTTGCGATTCCGTGTCACGACCGTCGGCTCGTACCTGAGCTGGCGCTGCACAGCATCGAGCACCTGCCGCGAACGCCGTGACGAGCCACTAGCGCGGCATGCAGCACCTGCGGTAGCGCCGGCCACTGCCACAGGGACAAGCGGCCTGCGGGTCGGGGGCCGGGTCCTCCCCGTTCCATACCCACGCCTTCTCCTGCCGCACGGGGAGTGTCGGCGTCGGCAGGAGCGACGGATCGTCCGCCAGCCGTCGGTTGAAGTCGCGCATGAACGAGTCGACCGCCGCCGGGTCCGACGGATCGACGCTCGCGGCGCGCATCGCCTGGACCACGGTCTTGGCGACTCCGAAGCGACGCGGGTCCCTGGCATCCCACCCGCGGCGCGCGGCCGCGTCCGCTCGCGCCTTGCCAGGCCAGGAAGGCGTCGAGGCGCGAGGGGAGCGCGGAGAGCTCCTCGCCGGTCTCGCTCCCGTGCGACGGGTAGTACTCCAGCAGGTAGGCCGCGACGTCGTCGGGCAGCCAATCGGTGAGCGCTCCTCCGCGCTCGGCCTTGAACTCCAGCATCTCGTGCGCCGCCGAACCGTCGGCGTCGGCTTCCTCCGGGCTCGCGCCGGCCGCCAGGCGCGCGGCGCGGAAGGCCGTCGTGATCTCGTTGCGGTCGCGCTCTCGCAACCCCTCGATGGGCTCCTGCTCTCCCCAGCGCCACGGCAGGTCACGCGGCGGACAGGTCACCACCACCTCGAGGTCGCCCCCGGGCAGGACGATGGTCGAGCGGTCCTCGAACCGCTCTCGCGGTCCCGTCGTGATCAGCTCCCCGTGCTCCTCCACGAAGCGGCTGACGGCCTCGAGGCATGCGGCCGCGAGGCGGTAGTCGTCCGTCGTCGGGGGCGTCGCCACCGCGTCGGGGCTGAAGTTGAGGATGTAGGGCACCCGCCCCCGCGGCCCCGGGACGAAGCCGTGCGCGCGCGCCTCCGCGGCGACCTTCTTTCCTCCCGGCAGGTCGCGCGGGCGGTCGAAATTCACGGAGAAGAGCGGGACGCCAGCGCCGGGAGCGCGGCGCGGCGATTCGAAGACCGCGTCCCCGAGGCGCACGAACCGCACGTAGTCCGCGAGCGAGCGAAGGAGCAGGAGCCCGAACGTCTCCTCGGCCTTCCCCAGGATGGAGACACACGCAGCCGTCCAGCCCATCGAAGGCACGTCGATCGCCAGGACATGGCCGTCGCTCGCCTTCGCCCAGGGCCGGGCCCGCTCGAAGTGCTCGGCCGCGACGTAGAAGCGGGCCTTGGCGTCGGCCGCGGCGCCGTCCGCCCACGCCGGCTCGCTCCCCCGACCCCCCCGGGTGCGCGCCGTGAAGGCTTCAAAGCTGTCGATCGCGCCGTCGATCTCGGGCGTCGGGGCCTCGAGGACCTCGACCCCTTCGCCTACCCGCCGCCGGACCGCCTGGGCCAGCGCCCGATCGTCGACCCTCAGCCGGATCCCGGGGCGGAGCCTGCCCGACGCCCACGCAGCCACGGCGGCGGGTGACCTCCCTGCCTCCACGGGTTCGATCGCGATCATCCGGTCGGCTCCCACATCCAGCAGCACGAGCAGCTCGGGCCGGTGGGGCGTCGGCTCATCGACCACGAACGGTGCGGGGCGTCGCCCCAGCGCCCAGTCCCCTCTCGTTGTCGGCAGGGCCCGGCCCGTCGCGCCCCAGCCGGTTCGCCGCGTCCGCGTCAACCCGCCTCCGTGTCCCTCTTCGGTCGACCCATTTTGCACCGTTGCCTTCTCCCAGGCTCGCCGCTCCCGAGGGTTCAGCGGTGGGACCGCTCCTTCACCATTTCCTCGTCGAACTGGCGTTGCCCCCAGGCTCTTCTTGTCTTGCCCAGCCTGCTAGCCCAAGGGGAGAAAGTGGACGCGGCCGACCATGTCTTCAGGCTCCCCGGCAGCCGCGATCAGTTCAAGGTCACGGACACACTGCCCGATTGTCACCTGAAGCTGATGGGCGAAGATCACGCCACCGAAGGCGAGCCCTTCTCTCTGGCGGCGGGTTGCTTCGGCCAGAAGGTCCGCGTCACGACTGAAGAGAACCCGGCCCCGCGATCCCGCGCGGTCGAGCAACTGGCCGTCATCGAGCCGTCTCGCCCCGTCCTCTTGAGCCGTCAGGACGTCCACGCCGCGCAACCTGAGACCTTCGGTGATGGCCAGCGGCACGTGCACGTCCATGTAGAGGCGGACGCTCAACGGAGCAGGCCGCGGGCCTTCAGCCTGTTGACGAGTGGCGAGTCGGCAACCGGCTGCCGCAGCAACTCGACCTGGTGCTCCTGACGAGCAATCTCCCGGTCCATTTCGGGCTGATGGTCATAGTAGTAGGCCAGCCCAGCATGGATCTGCGCGAGGGAAAGACCCGGATGCTGAAAGTGGATCTCCTCCGGGCTCCAGCCGTAGGCCAACCGGTCCAGGACAACCTCGATCACCTTGACGTTGGTTTCGTCGATCCAGACCGTGCCTTGATCATCGCGCCGGATGTGCGACGACGACGCCGTACTCATGAGCGTTCTCCCCTTTGGGTTGCCCGCCTTCATTGTGCCTCCTCACGGACGCTGCGGGCAACGGCGGCCCGGCCCCAAGCCCCGACTACAGCAGCGAGTCTGTCACGACCCACGGCCAGCCCAGGTCCGGAAGGACGAATCCCCAACCACTAGCCGAACACGCCCAGAGCGCACACAGGTGCCGGGCAGGCCCGGAGCCCGCTGCCGAATGCCGCAGCACGCTCAGCGCTCAGGCCATGCTCCGGGACGTCGCGATTCAGCACGACTGTATCGACAAGGCCGAATTTCACGGCCACTCTTCGCGAGCTTTGACGCGCCTGAGAGGTGAAGGAAGTCGAACCGGCCCCGAAGGAGCTCGATCTTCGTCACGATCGTGGTCGCGACGTCGGGGTGACGCGCGAGGACTTGGGTCAGGGCGTCCGTGTCGAGTGCACTAAGCGCCTGGTTCGGGATCGGCTTCGGCCCGTCCCCGCTGACGATAGGCCTCAGCGCGAAGCTCGCCGAGGCTCTCGTCGTCCGCAAAAGCGCCCGCGTGCCGCAGGAGAGCCCGCCGGCCATCACGCGAGCCCAGCCAGTCGTCCAGAGCGGATTGGAGGAAGCGCCATTCGGCGTCGACCTGCCGCCCCGGGATCTTCCCCTGCTCCGCCTGCCTGGCGAGAGCCTCGGCGGGCACCCGGAGGTAGGCCGCAGCCTCCTCGAGCGTCAACACCGGCGGGTCAGCCACCTGTGACATCAAACCTCCCTTCGAAACATAGCACCACGCTCAAGATAGCTCAGGTGTCGGACTCTCTCCGCCACAGCAGCGATAGTGCCTTCACCGCCCCCCCTTTACCGCGCCACGCTGACCCGCTTCTGCCCCGAAAGCCCCTCGGCCAAGGAAAGGACCTCGGCATACCCCGAAGACCCCTTGTGCTCCGACGAGCGGAGCAGCATCCCGAACGAGGCCACCGCGGACGCGAACCGGAGGTTCGAGGACGGCGAGTCAGAAAGACCCGAAACCGCAACCGACAGGAGCTGGCTCTGGTCCGAATCCGGGGCCTTGTGCCGCAGCTTCACAGTCATCCATTCGGAGCTCGAGGCAAGAGCCGACACCGGCCGAGAAGCCTGGTACCGCAGCGGATCCACGGAAGGCACCGCCGCCTCCACCCCGACCGGCACGATCTCGTAGAGCGCCGTCACGGAGTGCCCCGCCCCGATCTCGCCCGCGTCTTTCGTGTCGTCGTTGAAGTCCTGGTCGCGCAGCAGCCGGTTCTCGTAGCCGATCAGCCGGTAGGCCGACACCCGCCGCGGGTTGAACTCCACCTGGATCTTCACGTCCTTCGCGATGGTCACGAGCGTCCCGCCCGCCTCCGTCACCAGCACCTTCCGCCCTTCCGCGAGGGTGTCGATGTACGAATAGTTCCCGTTGCCGCTGTCCGCGAGCTTCTCCATGGTCGAGTCTTTGAGGTTGCCTTCCCCGAAGCCGAGCACCGAGAGGAACACGCCCGTCTTGCGCTTGTCTTCGATGAGGCGCACGAGATCGCCCTGATTCGTGATCCCGACGTTGAAGTCGCCGTCCGTGGCCAGGATCACGCGGTTGATCCCGCCCTGAATGAAGCTCGACGAGGCGGTGCTGTAAGCGAGCTGGATGCCCGCACCCCCCGCCGTGGACCCGCAAGCCTGAAGCGACTCCAGCGCCTCCCGGATGCGAGCCTTCTGGTCGCCCGGCGTCGGCGGTAGCACCAGCCCGGACGCGCCCGCGTACACCACGATCGCCACCCGGTCCTGCGGCCGCAGGCGGTCCACCAGCAGGCCCATGGCGGCCTTCAACAAAGGCAGCTTCCGCGGCTCGTCCATGGACCCGGACACGTCCAGAAGGAACGTGAGGTTGCGCGGCGGCAGGCTCGCGTCTTCCAAAACACGGCCCTGCAGCCCGACCAGGACCAGCTTGTGATCCCGAGCCCACGGACAGCCCGCCGCCTCCGTGGTCACCGAGAACGGCGCCGACCCCGTGGGCTGGGGATACTCGTAGCGAAAGTAGTTGATCAGCTCCTCGATCCTCACGGCATCCGGCGGAGGAAGCTGCCCCCCCATGAGGAACCGCCGCACGTTCGCATAGGACGCGGTATCCACGTCGATGGAGAACGTGGACAGCGGACTCGCCGCCACCGCGATGAACGGATTGTCCCGCACCCGATCGTACGCCTCGGTATTGAACCCTCCTGTCGCCTTCGCCTCGTCCCTCTGGCCCCGCATGCGGAGGTACTCACCAGGCGGTGCATCCGGCAGCCCCCCCACCATCCCACCCACAACGCCGCCCGGAATCCCTCCCTCTACCCCACCGGCAATCCCCGCCGCGACTCCGCTCTCCATCTCCTGGACCTGCACCGGCGAAGCGAAGCGCGTTTCCCGCTTCGGTAAAGCCACTGTCTTGGGCACGTTGCTCGGAGGCACCCGCCCCTCCGCGACCGTAACGGGTGGCGGCGGTGGAGGAACCAAGTGATCGGCAATGCCGCCATGTAACTGCGCCCTTCTCTGAAGCCTCGGCACCGTGACGAGCGCCGCGATCACCGCCACCGCTGCCACACCCGAGTAAAGGACGAGCTTCCTTCCGTTCACAAGCCACCTCACCCGCAGCCCCAAGAGATCCAGCCGGGGCACTCTTCCTGCCGCCTCTACAAGCCGGCCGGCGCTTCTATTCCCCGTGACTTGGACACCGGTTATTGGGGCGGGTTCCCAGCGAGCCGGCTGGTGACCACGGCCGGCGGCCTGGCTTCAGCGATAGACACCGCACGTGAGGAGCGGCGCAGATGGCACCGGACCCGGCAATGCTGGGCCCGCGACTATACTGCGCACAATGCGTTGCGGACCCTGATGCAGCTCGTCGACGGCCAGCCCGTCTTCTCGGCCACGGACCTCGTTGGCTTTCTCGCCTGCGAGCACCTGACGGCGCTCGAAAGTGCCAGCATCGCGGGACTCGTCAAGCGACCGGTCCGACCGGACCCGGAACTCGACCTCATTCAAGAGCGCGGCCGCGAGCACGAGCGACGCTACCTTGCCGGCCTCGAGGCCGCCGGCCGACGGGTCACTCGAATAGAGCCCGACGCGACGATCGAGAATTGGGGCGAAAGGCTCCGCCAAGCCGCCGCCGAGACGGAGGCAGCGATCCGCCGCGGCGACGACGTCATCTACCAGGCGGCGTTCTTCGACGGCCGCTGGATGGGTTACGCGGACTTCCTCCTTCGAGTCGAGACGCCGAGCGTTCTTGGTCCGTGGAGCTACGAGATCGCCGACACCAAGCTCGCCCGCCACACGAAGGCCAGCGCCTTGCTCCAGATCTGCACCTACGTGGAGGCCCTGGCTCGCATCCAGGGGTCGCAGCCCGAGTGGATGCACGTCGCCCTCGGCGGAAGCGCCCGAGCGGTGGAGCATCACCGGGTGGCCGACTACTTGGCCTACTACCGGCTCGCCCGCCGCCGCTTCCAGGAAAGGGTCGCCGCGACCATCCCGGCCTATCCACCGACCGCGACATATCCCGAGCCCGTCGAGCACTGCGATATCTGCCGCTGGAGCGAGCTCTGCACGAAGCGCCGGCGGTCCGACGACGACCTCTCGCTGGTTGCCGGCATCGCGACGCGCCAGCGCCAGGCCCTGAAGGCCCGAGGCATCCCGACCCGCCGTGGCCTTGCCGGCCTGACGCTTCCGCTAGACCCGCCCCTCGACGATACCCGCCCGGAGACGCTGGAGCGCGTCTACCGGCAGGCCCGCCTCCAGGTGGAGGGCGAGGATGCGCACCGGACGCTCTACGAGATCGTCGAGCCGAGCCGCCTCAAGGACGGGACCCTCGAGCCGGACCGTGGGCTGCTCTCGCTGCCCGAGCCGCGCCCTGGCGATCTCTTCTTCGACATCGAGGGCGACCCGTACGCGTTCGACGACGGGATCGACTACCTCTTCGGCATCCTCGAGCCCGGCCTGCCCGACGCCGACGGGAAGCCGACCTTCCACACCTTCTGGGCCCGCGACGAGGCGGGCAAAGTTACCCCCGCCGCCGAGAAGAAGGCGTTCGAAGCGCTCATCGACTTCGTGATGGATCGGCTCGCCAAGGACCCCACCATCCACGTCTTCCACTACGCGCCGTACGAGCCAACCGCCCTCGGCCGGCTCATGGGCCGGCATGGGACACGCGAGGAAGAGGTGGACAAGCTTCTTCGCGGCAACGTGCTCATCGACCTCTTCCGAACTGTCCGCCAGGGCATCCGCGCGTCCGTCGAGAGCTACTCGATCAAGCGTCTGGAGCCCCTCTATGGGTTCACCCGCGAGATCGACTTGCGGGACGCCGGCTCCGCGATTGCCGCATTCGAGGCCTGGCTTCAGACCGGCGGAGAGGCCGGCCACGACGACGAGGCCCTCCGGCAGATCGAGCGCTACAACCACGACGACGTCGTCTCGACGCTGCTCCTGCGCGACTGGCTGGAAGACCGTCGCACCGAGCTTGCCGAACAAACGGACGAGCCACTGCCGCGGCCGGAGCCGCAATCGGGCGAAGCGAAAGAGGACCTCTCCGAAGCCCTCGCCCGCGTGGAAGCGGTTGCAGCGCGCCTGACCGACGGCGTTCCGGCCGATGAGCACGAACGCAGCCCGGAGCAGCACGCCCGCTGGCTGCTCGCCCAGCTTCTCTCCTGGCACCGTCGCGAGGAGAAGGCCTTCTGGTGGCGGTATTTTCTGCTTATGACCGAGCTCACCGATGCGGAGCGGCTCCTGGAGCGCGAGCCGATGGCCGGCCTCGAATACGTCGGCGTCGTCGAGACGGTCAAGAGATCGCTCGTCCATCGCTATCGGTTCCCCCCGCAGGAGCATGCGATCCGCATCGGCCTTACCGTCCACGATCCGGCGACCGGGAAGTCACGCGGCACCGTCTTCGGCCTTGACGAGGGCGGAGGTACGGTCGACCTGAGCCGCGGCGTCAAGAGCGAAGCCCCGCATCCGACCTCCCTCGTGCCGCACGACTTCATATCGACCAAGGAGCAGCAGGCGAGCCTTCTGCGGATCGCGGAGTGGGTCGTGGAACACGGGATCGATGCGGAAGGCCCCCAGCGCGCCGCTCGCGACCTCCTCCGGCGCCTTGCACCACGAGCCGGCCAGGTCGCTCGGGCACCTCTCCAGGCGGAGGGCGACGATCCCGTCAAGGTCGCCGTGCGTCTGGCGACTGCCCTCGACGAGAGCAGCCTCCCGATCCAGGGTCCGCCGGGGTCGGGCAAGACCTACACCGGGGCACAGATGGTCCTTGCGCTCGTGGCCGCCGGGCGCAAGGTTGGCGTCACCGCGAACAGCCACAAGGTGATCGGCCACTTCCTCGACGAGATCCTCAAGGAGGCCCGAGGGGCTACGGTCCGGATGGGACAGAAGACCGATAGTGAGGGCGAGCGGACCTGTCAGGCCGCGCGAGGCTTCGCCGGCAACGCGGAACTGCTTGCGGCCCTCCAGGGCGGCGAGCTGGACGTGGTCGGCGGCACCGCCTGGGTCTGGTCGCGCGAAGAGTTCGTTGGGACCCTCGACGTGCTCATCATCGACGAGGCCGGCCAGATCTCCCTGGCCAACGCCATCGCCGTCTCCCCGGCCGCTCGAAGTCTCGTCCTGCTCGGAGACCCTCAGCAGCTCGATCAGCCGCTCAAGGGCACCCACCCGCCCGGTGCCGAGCGGTCCGCCCTTGCCCACCTGCTCGGCGGGGCGGCCACCATGCCGTCCGACAAGGGCCTCTTCTTGGCCAAGACCTGGCGGCTTCATCCGGACGTCTGCGCATTCACGTCCGAGCTCTTCTACGAGGGCCGCCTTGGGCCGCAGGCCGGCCTCGAGCGTCAGAACCTCGAGGGCACGGGGCCGCTCAATGGGACCGGAGTGCGCTTCATCCCGGTCAAGCACAGCGGCAACCAGAGCGAATCGCCCGAGGAAGCGGACGCCATCGCTGCGCTCGTCACTTGCTTGGTCGAAGGCGACTCCTGGTGGACGGATCCCAAAGGGCAGCGGCGACGAGTTGGACTCGACGACGTGTTGATCGTCGCTCCATACAACGCCCAGGTCGCCGAGATTGCGCGGAGGCTCCCGGCCAGGGCACGCATCGGGACTGTGGATAAATTCCAGGGCCAAGAAGCAGCCATCTCGATCTATTCGATGACAACCTCATCGCCGGCGGACGCACCCCGAGGGATGGAGTTCCTCTACAGCCTCAATCGTCTCAATGTGGCGACATCGCGAGCCCGATGCTTGACAGTGCTTGTGGCCAACCCCGAACTGATCCGCGTTAGCTGTCGTACGCCGCGCCAGATGCAGCTCGCCAACGCGCTTTGCCGGCTGCTGGAGATGGCGACCGCATCCGACATGGCCGTCTGACCCCTTCGACAAGTGCCCAACTCGCACAAGAACCCGCCTCGACCGGGTCCTCGGGGAAGTGACGGCGCCTCCAAACCGATGGAGCGCTCATTCCAGTATCGCCTTCATTAGGGCATCCGACAGCTCCGAGTAGAAAACGACGTTTACCTTCGTCGCCATTTCGTCTGGGAGCTCAAGAAGCTGCCGGCGCGAGCTGATCGGCATCATCAGTTGTGCTGCCCCCTTCTCAACCGCCAATTCGGCAACCGCCACCGGATTTGGGATCATCTCCACAGACCCGCCTAGATTGAGCGCGCCGATGATGATGAGGCCACCCTTCGTGCTCCGCTCCATCAAGGTTCCGCAGAGCGCGATCAGCACAGGCAAGCCGAGACCATGGCCAGAACGGTCTGTGTCCATCGCGCGCAACTGCACCGAGAACTCGTGGCCGCGCGGGTCGCGATCCCCAACGAGCTGCTTGGCTTGCGCATAGAGATTCTGCTCGCCGTAGCGCACACTCTCCCGAAACGCCGGCGGGACGGGTGCGTTGAGGATCTTGACGCCGGCCCCCGGCCCGCTATTCACTTCGATCCGGTAGAGCGAAGGAGCCGTCCCCTCCTGTCCGCCGGGACTAATTGCCCAGACCTGCCCGGGCGGCAGCGGGTCGGCTTCGATGGCGTCGTCGCTGTGCAACTCCGGCGTCGAAACAAACTGCTCCACGCCGTCCACGCCCAGGAAGTAACTGAAGTGTGTGTTGCGGAACTCCGTCTTCAAGCAGCGCTTCTGCTGCTCCTTAACGCGTCGGCGGGCCTCCAGGGCGATTCGCAGTACCCCCTCAAGTTCCTGATCGGAGATAGGCATCTCCGGATCGGGGAACAGAAGCTTGAGCAAGCCGCTGATCGTCTTGTTGACCGCCTCGATATCACGCCCGCTCAGGGCCCCACCCCAATGTGCCCGGCCCTGCAATGTCGAAATCCGGGTGCCTTCGCGTAGTTTCGTCCAGCACTCGGACAGGTAGTCTGTGACCAATCCAAAATGATCGGTCAGATGATCGTCGGCTTTGAGCTTCGGGAAGTCCCAGCCGGGCGCGTAGGCGTGGATGCGGTCCATGAAGGCTGTGTCGTTCCGCATCTCCGGCGGCAGGGGGCTGAGCAAGTGGCCAATCCGCTGCTGCTGCTCAACGTCCACCTCGAAGTTGCCGACCATCACAATGCCACCCGACGCCCGAATGCTCTCCTTGCCGCGCGAGAACTCGCCGGCGGCCATGTAGCCCTTTAGGATGTTCACCCCATCCTTCTGGTCGAACGAGATGCCTGAAACCTCATCGAAGCACACCACGTCGTAGAGGCAGACGAGGCCGCGCTGCCCGCTGGACATGTTCACGAACATCTTCGCAACCGTGGCTTTGCCGCCCGAAATCAGGTGTGAGTAAGGCGAGATTTGCTGGTACAAGTGGCTCTTGCCCGTCCCGCGCGGGCCGAGCTCAACGAGGTTGTAGTTTCGCTCGACGAACGGCACCATCCGTAGCAGCACAACCATTTTCGCTCCGTCCGACATCGCCGCCGGCTCAAAGCCCACGGAACGAAGGAGGAAGTCCTTCCACTCGGGCGTGGTAAACTGCGCGCGGCCCTTCTTGAGCGCCACCAGCACGTCGGACTTGGATAGCTGGATCGGCCGCAGGCTCTCGACCGCAAAGGGCCGACCGTGCTTCTCTTCCGCGATGGCGGCGTCGTAGGTTAGGGAAACCTCGGCGTAGAAGCCGTCGGTGAGCATCCGCTCGTGGTCGTGGACGAGCGTGTCCGCAATCCGCACGTCCGCCAGCCCGAGGCTCGGGAGCTCTACAAGGAACGAGTCGGTCTTGGAGTCGAGCCAGGCCTTGACAATGTCGATCAGCTTGACCGAGCCCTTCTCTCTCGCGCGCGCCTTGAAAAGCTCCTGCTCGCTGGTGCGGACCGTTCGGTCCTGCAACTGGCGCTCGACAACCTTCAAGCCCTCGTCAATCTCTTCCTCGACGACCGTCGCGCAGTACCGCCCGAGCAGGAACTCGACGACGTAGGTGGGCACGGGATACTGTCTGCTGTACCGCCGCACGAGATCCTTGCGGACGAGATAGCCGTCGAAGGCCGTCGCGGCGAGTGTGTCTAGGTGATCGAGTTCCATGCTAGGCGTCACCTCCAACGGTCGTGGCTTCCTTGCAGATGACGCGCCCGGACGCGTCGAGGATGACCAGACTGGCCATCGTACCTTCGAGGGAATCGTCGGCGACCAACAGCGCGGCCCTTCCGTCAGCGTCAAGAGTCTTCGGCTCGGTAATACTCGAGTTGGGGACGTTGGGCTTCGTCCGCAGGTCGGCCAGCAGCCCCTGCGCCGCTGGCTGCACGCTCACCCGGCAGCGCAGGCCGACCCACTGGAGGTCAGTCACCGTGACAACCACGCCAGCCGGCGAGGCCGTCGACGCGAATGCCAGGACCGGAACCAGACACTCCTGCAAACTCGCGCCCCCGTGGGCGTATTCCTGCCCGGCTACGAAGCAATGCACTCCTGGCGCGTATGCGAATCGCTCCTGCGGGTTCCACGACCAGCCGGCGACGGGGACTTCCACGTGGGAACCGTCCTTGATTGACGCGCACCGAGACCATCGGCTCTCGGCCAGGTACTGTGGAAGTTGCACCTTCGGCATGCCGCCGGGCACCAGCAACCAGCCATGGTCGGTCACGACGCGCACCCGCTTCCAGCCGGCATCCAGCAGCCCTTGCACCCGCTCCAAGAGAATCTCCAGTTGGTCTTCGAGTCGCGCCGCCAGCTGCGCGTGGAAGCTGTGGCCCATCTTGTCGAGATCACCGTACTCCGTCCAGGCGCGGGCGTTCTCGGTCCGGGCGTCGCCTGAGTCCGCCGTGCCCAGCACCTGGTATCCCGCCACGGACAGCAGCCGGCGGAAGCGGTCGATAGTCAATCCTTCGCCGGCGTCAGCCGTCTCTGGGCAGTAGTCCCCCCCAAGATGCCCACCGCGAAGGTTCCCGGCAACCGGCGACACCGCCGGTTTGGCCGTCGCCGTTACTGTGGGCAACGCTGCCCAGCGCCACGCCAGGGAGGCTTCCAGGCGCCGGTCGGCGGCCATCACCACAAGCCGTTGGCCGATGTCGAACCGCAGCCCGTCGGCGAACAAGATGCACTCGCCAGCCTCGGCCGCGACGATGTCCTGCTGCGCCACCGTGGGCAGGGCATTCGCCTCCAGGCAGTGCTGGAAGTGCCGGGCCGTGTCTTCTAGCCACGGCAGGTACATGCAACGCACCGCTGCTTGGACGGCCGCGGTGTCTTCCACGGCCTTCACGCACGCTAGCGCCCGCATGGCGCTATCGTCGGCCAGATACCCGCCTTCTGTGTACAGCTTCCCCATCACGTTCGCCGAGTCGCCACCTAGGGTTGCCGCGGTACGCTTGGCGAGCACTGTCAGGTGCTGCCATGTACTTCAACGACCATGCCCCTCCCCATTTCCACGTGGTCTATGCGAACCGGGAAGCATCGTTCCGGCTCAGCGACCTCGACGTCCTGGAGGGTCAGCTGCCGTCCCGGGCCACCCGCCTCGTACGGCAGTGGGCCCGGCTTCACGCCGGGGAACTGTTGACGAATTGGGAGATGGCGCGGGCAGGATTGCCCCTGGACATGATTCCAGGGCTGGAGTAGCGTGACTGTATGGTCAGGATTCGTGGCGTCGAGGCGCTCGGGGCCTTCCGAGTGCGCCTCTCTCTGACCGACGGCTCGACCCGAGAGGTTGACCTTGGGCCGTACCTGAACGGTCCTGTGTTCGAGCCCATTCGGAAGGACGCAGCCCTCTTTCGGTCCGTCCGCGTGGACGAAGAGTTGGGCACCATCGTTTGGCCCAACGGAGCGGACATCGACCCCGACGTCCTGATCCTCGGGCGAACGCCGGCGTCCCTGGGGGCGGCCAGCGGCCGAACTCGCGCTCGATAGCGGCAACTTCAGTCCGTTAGCGGGCGCAGTAGCGGGCCTGAGTCCGGTTCCGCTCTGAACGGACCTTCGCTGTCCATTCGCTGTGGCATCCTCGGCCTCGTTGGAGGTGGGTGATGGCGGGGGCATAGACTGGACTCGGGCGAGGCAAGGGGAGCCCCGAAAGTTGAAGCGAGCGACGTACGACGACGTACTGAGCGCCCCTGAGAACCAGGTGGCGGAGATCCTGGACGGCGAGCTCTTCCTGAGCCCGCGGCCGGCCTCGCGGCACTCGCTTGCCTGCTCCCGCCTCGACCGCGCCCTCGCCCCGTTCGACGAGGGGCAGGGGGGGCCCGGAGGCTGGTTGATCCTCTTCGAGCCCGAGCTTCACTTCGGCGAAGACGTGGTGGTGCCCGACCTGGGCGGTTGGCGGCGGGAGCGGATGCCGGTGATGCAGGACGTCCCCTTCTTCTCCCTGGCTCCGGACTGGGTTTGCGAAGTCCTCTCTCCTTCCACGGCGAGCATCGACCGCGGCCGGAAGCTTCGGATCCATGCCGAGGCGGGAGTCGCGCACGCCTGGCTCGTGAACCCCGCCGAGCGTACGCTGGAGGCGCTCCGGCTGCGGGACGGGGCGTGGACCATCGTCGGCGTGTGCAGCGGCTCCGACGCGGTCCGCGTGGAACCCTTCGACGCAATCGAGCTCGCGTTGGAGCGCCTCTGGGTCGATTCGCCCGCCTCGCCGGACCCAATGCGCTAGGGAAAGAGCCACTGGCCCTCCAACCGGCCAGGAAGGCGGCGACCGGCAAGATAGCGATCCCATCCGCCGTCGTCTGACGCGCGTCGCCGCGGCAGACGACGATGCGGCGCACCACCTGCCGCGGGTCTGCGATGGCGCGACGGCCGCGCAAGTCGGCATCGAAGACCTCCGGCCCGAGCGGAGCCGGGCCACCGCCCACCTCTCACCCCTCAACTCCGAGTAGACCCGTGGCGCGGGGCCGAGAGGGTACGATGGTCCAGGTAAGCCGATGGCAAGCCGCGAACTCGAGGCCGAGCTGGCCGCCCTTACGCCCGCAGAAAAGGCGACGCTGGTGCAGCGCCTGGCGATGGAGGTGGCCAACGTGTGGCCGGGAATCGAGAAGGCTCCGGCCGTGGCAGGGGGGGCCGCCTGCATCGTGCGCACGCGAATCCCGGTCTGGAGCCTCGAAGACTACCGGCGCCTGGGCTGGACGGACGCGCGCATCCTCTCGAACTTGCCCTCGCTCAGGGCCGTCGACCTGGTCCATGCCTGGGCTTATGCCGACGCGCATCGAGCGGAGATGGATGAGGAGATCCGCAAGAACGAAGCGGGCCTGAGCCTTGGCCGCTCTCTTCGCGGACGAGAACTTCCCCCAGCAGGTCGTGGCCGCGCTTCGTGCCCGGGGCACGACGCGTTGACGGCATATGAGGCAGGGGGGACGGCCAGCGGCCGAACTCGCGCCCGATAGCGGCGTCGCTTCCCCATCTCGCTGCCCTTCCTTTCTGGCCGTCACTTCCCGCGCCGGTCGCGGGGTCCTTGGGCTTCGGTCGGAGTCTGCGGGGCGCACCCTGACATCCGGCGTCAGGGGGGGATGGCCCCGAGTTACGCGGATTGGACCCGGTCAGGCACGGAGCGGAAATAGGCTTGGGGTCTCTCCTGCGAGGCGTCGCTTGTCGCCGGGTCGACTCCCCAAGGCCCGCCTCTTGCTGTGTATCTACGCGACGTATATACTCTGGTCACGGAGGGCCGCATGGGTGATCGGGCGAAGCTGTTCCGGACGGGCGGCAGCCAGGCCGTGCGGCTGCCCAGGAAGTACCGGTTCGATGACCAGAGCGAGGTGCTCATCCGCCGCGAAGGGAAGCGGGTCGTGCTCGAGAGCACCAAAAAGACGTGGAGCCGGCGCTTCATCGAGCTGGCGGGCTCGGCAAAGGACCTTCCCTACCCCGCGGAACCACGACCGGCCGAGCCGGGTCCCGACCTCGGGTGACTCGTGAGATACCTTCTCGACACTAACGCCTGCGTCGACTACTTGAGCGGCCGATACCTCAATGTGATCACCCGCATCCAGGGCTCGTCCCCCGGTGACCTGCGTCTCAGCTCGGTCGTGGTTGCGGAGCTCCGCTACGGAGCCGACCGAAGCGCGCACCCCAAAGCGAACCACTCGCGGCTCGACGCCCTGGTCGAGGAGATCGAAAGCCTGGACTTCGACCTGGGGGCGGCGGCGGCCTACGGCCGAGTGCGCGCTGCCCTCGAAGCGGCGGGACAGCCGATCGGGCCCAACGACATGCTGATCGCCGCTCACGCGGTCTCCCGACGTCTCACCCTGGTGACCGACAACGTCAAGGAGTTTCGGCGCGTCAAGGGGCTGAAGGTCGAGAACTGGCGCAACGAGCGCCAGTGAGCGCGGATAGCCGGCTCTTCTGAAGTCACCCCCCCTTCTCCCAGGACGCTGGCGGACCCAGCGCCCGATCCGGGTTCAGGTCAGCTCCCTAACGGGCCTTCTCTGGATCCGTTCGGTAACAGCGGAGCGCCCTGAGCGCGTCGCCAATCTACCGACCTACTTTGGCAGCCTTGCGCCCTAGACTGTCGGGCTGTACATTGCTCTCAGCAGGATAGAAGAAGCGGCCCTCTGCTACGTCCCTGATTCAAGCAGGCGAAAGCCTCACGTGGCGGATGGGCCATTTTTCTTGCTCGCTGGCGAGCTGTCCCGTCTTGACCTCAGCCCAGGATACGATCAGGCCGCGTGGGCGAGACCCGGGTCGATCTGCAGCACCTGCTCGAGGACATCCGGGACGCCTATCCCGGGTCTCTCGAGGAGTCGATCGTGACCGAGATCGTGGCCAACTCGCTCGACTCGGGCGCGGGCGTCCTTCGCTTCCGGACCGATCCCGTCCCGGCGACCCTCACGGTCGTGGACGACGGCTCGGGGATGAGCCGGCGCGAGCTGGCCCGCTACCACGACATCGCGGCCAGCACGAAGAGCCGCGGGGAGGGCATCGGGTTCGCGGGAGTGGGCATCAAGCTCGGCATCCTGGCCTCGGAGGACGTGCTGACCGAGACCGCCCGCGGCAAGAGCCGGGTGGCCACGCTGTGGCGCCTGGCCTCGCGGCACAAGGCGCCCTGGCGATGGGTGCCTCCGAGCGGCCTCGTGGACGCTCACGGCACCGCCGTCCGCCTGCGGCTCCGCAACCCCCTTTCCCCGCTGCTCGACGCGGGCTTCCTCGAGTCGGTGCTCCGGCGCCACTTCGCCCCCCTGCTCGACCCGGGGTTCGACGAGATCCTCGCCCCGCACTATCCCCTCGGCCTCCGCCTGCTCGTCAACGACGCGCCCCTCGAGCGCCGCGCCTCCGCGGGCGAGCGCGTGACCCTGGCGGTGCGACTGGGCAGGAGGCGGAAGCCCACCGCGGTCGGATACCTCGCGCGATTCGCGCAGGCGCTGCCGGAGGACGAGCAAGGCATGGCGGTGAGCACGCTCGGGAAGGTGATCAAGCGCGGGTGGGACTGGCTCGGCCTGACGCCGTCGGATCCGGCGCGGATCGTGGGGCTGATCGAAGTCCCGGGTCTTGCCGAGTCGCTGACCTTGAACAAGGCCGACTTCATCCGGTCGGGACCCCGGGGCGCGCTCTATCTCGCCTGTCGCAAGGGCATCCAGGAGGCCGCGTCGGGCCCGCTTGCGGCCTGGGGAGCGGCCGGCGACGAGCGCGCCGAGGAGTCGCGTCGCCGCAAGATCCGGCCGCTGGAGCGCGACCTCGTCGACATCCTGCTCGGCGTGGCCGACGATTTCCCGCTCGTGTCGTCGCTCATCGAGCGGCGCGCGGGCGGGCAGAAGCGGCTATCGCTCGCCTCGGGACGGGAGGGGGGAGCCGGCCCGCAGGGGATCACAGCAGGCCGTCTCTCCGCGCTCGCGCCAGGGGAAGAGAGGCTCGAGCCAGCGGAGCCGCCCTCCGCCGGCGCAGGCGCGCCCGAGGCGTTGCCGACGCCCTCCCCGGGCGCTGGCGCCGAGGCGGGAGGCGACGTCACCTGGCCGGATGGGCGCAGGCGACGGCGCCCGTCGCGGATCGGGTTGAGCCTGGAGTTCGAGAGCCGGCCGGAGGATCCCAGCCTCGGCCGCCTGGTGGAGTCGACGGTCTTCGTCAACGACGCGCATCCGGCCTACCTGCGGGCCGCGGCGTCCCGGGCCGAAGCCTACCACCTCGCCCTCACCGTCGCCCTGTCGCTGGCGCCACTGGCGGCTGAGCCCGCGCAGGCGCAGCAGTTCGTGACCACGTTCCTGTCACGATGGGGCGAGGCCGTCGAGAGACCAGCCCGCCGGCACCGCCGCGGAGACCCGGGTCGCGGTCTCCCCTTCCGGGCTTGAGTCTCCCGCGAGGCGTCGCTGGTCCAGAACGGCACGATCGTTCCGGAGGGCGGAGTAACACTGCCCGAAGGGTCGAAGGTCACTGTCATCGCAGATGCCGAGGACCACGCCTTCGAGGCCACAGCCGAGGAAGAAAGCGAACTGCTCGAGGCAATCGCCGGCGTCGAACGGGGAGAGACCGTTCGCGCCGAGGATCTCCTCGAGCGACTTCGCCGGTGACTAGGCCGCGTCTGGCCGTCGTCTTCCGGGCCAGAGCGGCCCCAGGTCGAGTCGGCCGGCCGATCGTGGCGCGAGAACCCGCAGGGCAGCCCGGAGGCTCTGTCGGAAGAACTCGCCCGGACCCTCAATCTGATCGCGCGGCAACCGGGGGTCGGCCTGCCCGCTACCAACCCTCGGCTTTCGGGCGTCCGGCGTATCTTGCTGCCACGCGTTGGTTACTTCCTGTTCTACCGCGTTGCCCCCCGAAGGCAAGTTGGTCGAAGTCCTCTCCTTCTGGCATTCACGGCGTGGATCCGGGCCCCGGCTTTAGGCCCAATACGCTTTCGGCCTCTCCGCGCCGGGAGCGTGCTCGCCTTAGAATGGCTGCCGGTATGGCTTTCGTCGATGCGCTGCGGGCCCTCAACACGATGAAGGTCGAAGGTGTGGTCCAGGAGTACGCAATCGCGGGTGCGATGGCGCTCGTCTTCTGGACCGAGCCCGTGTCTACCTACGATGTCGACGTGCTCGTACTGCTTCCCCCCAGCACGGGTCCGCTGGTCAGCCTCGACGGCATCTACCGGTGGGCGTCGTCACGTGGTTACGCCACCCACAAGGAGCACGTCATCATCGAGGGCGTCCCGACGCAGTTCGTGCCCTCGGCGGGCGCCCTGGGTGACGAGGCGATCGAGACGGCGGAGACCCTCGATTACGAGGGCGTCTCGGCCCGGGTGATGTTGGCGGGCATGGTCTCTCGCTCTGAAGACGCTCCCTCTCTTGGTCTGCGCCCGCGACCTTCCGCGGAGTTGCTCGCCAAGCTACGTCAGGGGAAAGCCGAGCTTCGGCGCGAGCGCGAGGGGTTGTCTCTCCGCGAGAAGGTCGGACAAGTCATGGAGCTTCAACGGATCCAGTACCCGTTGCTAGCTCGCCAGCGGCCGCTGGAGCCCTGGGAGCGTCCCTGGGACATCGAGCCTTAGCTCCTCTCTCCCTCCACCCAGCGATCGACCGCCCGTCATACCCTCGCCCCCAGGTCCATGACCTGCCCACTTCTGGACCTTCGCTGTCCATTCGCTGTGGCACGATCGGCCCGTTGGAGGTGGGTGATGACCGGTGAGCGGAATCTTGCGGCTGCGTCGGGCGGGGGCATAGACTGGGCTCGTCCGACACCGGCGGAGCGCGAAGGGTTGAAGCGAGCGACATACGAAGACGTGCTGAGCGCCCCCGAGCACAAGGTGGCGGAGATCCTGGACGGGGAGCTTTTCCTGAGCCCGCGGCCGGCGGCGAGGCACTCGGTTGCCTGCTCCGCGCTTTACGGCGCCCTTGTCCCGTTCGGCGACGGGCATGATGGTCCCGGAGGCTGGCGAATCCTCTTCGAGCCCGAGCTGCACTTCGGCGAGAACGTGGTCGTGCCCGACCTGGCCGGCTGGCGACGGGAGCGCATGCCGGCGATACCGGATGTCGCCTTTTTCTCCCTCGCTCCCGACTGGGTTTGCGAGGTCCTCTCGCCCTCCACCGAGCGGATCGACCGGAGCCGGAAGCTGCGAATCTACGCGGAGGCGGGTGTCGCGCATGCCTGGCTCATGAACCCGGTGGAGCGCACGCTCGAGGTGCTCCGGCTTCGGGACGGCGCCTGGACGATCGTCGCAGTGTGCACTGGCCCTGACGCGGTCCGCATCGAGCCCTTCGGGGCGATCGAGCTGGCGTTGGGCCACCTCTGGGTCGATTAGCGGATCTTTCAGGGCCTCGATACCCGGTTCTCGGCCGAACACCCGCTGCGCTGGAGGCCAAGACGCAGCTCTGAGGCGTCCGTTGACGCCCGATCGACTGGTCAGTAGAATCTGACCAGTCGAGGAGGCGCCGTGACCGACATCCCAGCCACCGAGTTCAAGGCGAAATGCCTGGAGCTGATGGACCGCGTCGCGGAGCGGCGCGAAACCTACGTGATCACGAAGCGGGGCAAGCCGGTCGCCAAGCTCGTACCGGCGGATCCTCCGAAGCGCAGGCGCATCTTCGGGTGCATGGCGGACCGGATGGAGATCATCGGTGACCTCGACAAGCCGCTTTGGACCGAAAGCGAGTGGAAGGAGTTCGAGCGCCAGCGCGCGGAGCAGGCAAGGGCGTGGGAAAAGGAGTGGCGGCGGTACGGCACGATCTCCGGGAAGAAGACGGTGGGCCGGCCTGACCGCCGGGCGAGGCCGCGAAGGGCCAGGCGGGGACCTCGGCGGTGATCCTGCTCGACACCCAGGTCCTGGCCTGGTTGGTCCGGCGGCCCGAGCGGCTGTCGCGGCCCGCGCGCCGGGCCATCGAACGAGCGAGCCGCTCCGCGGGGCTGGCCATCGCCTCGGTGACGCTCATGGAGCTGGCGCAGATGACGGTTCGGGGAGAAGTGCGAATCCAGGGCACTCCCGGCACCTGGCTGAGGGAGATCATCGCGGAGAGCGGAGTGGCGCTGCGGGACCTGACGACGGAAGTCGCCGCGGTAGCCGCCTACCTTCCACGCAACTTCCCCGCCGATCCCTTCGACCGCCTTATCGCGGCCACCGCCATCGTCGAGCAAATACCTCTGGTGACGGCGGATGCGCGCATCCAGGACAGCGGCGTCGTCAAGACGGTCTGGTAGGGGCTCGAGGTCCCGCGCGTGAACGAAGCAGATCCGGTTCTTTCTGGCGTCGGTCCGAAGGATCCAGCGAGTGGGCCTTCTACTCGCAGCGGAGGGCGACCACCGGGTCGACCCGGGCGGCCCGGCGCGCCGGCAGGTAGCTCGCGAGGAGGGCGACGGCGACGAGCACCAGGGAGACGGCGCCCAGGACCACCGGATCGGTGGGGCCCACGCCGTAGAGCGCCGCGCGGAGGAAGCGCAGCAGGCCGAGGGAGGCGGCGATCCCCACCCCCACCCCGCCGAGCGCCCACAGCATGGCGCGCCCCACGACCAGGGCGAGGACGTCGCGCGCCTGCGCGCCCAGGGCCATGCGGATGCCGATCTCCTGCGTGCGCTGGACGACCGAGTAGCCGACCACGCCCGAGATCCCCACCCCGGCGAGGGCCAGGGCCAGCAGGGCGAAGCCGGTGAGCAGGAGCATGGGGAATCGCCGCGACTCGACGGACGCGGCCACCACCTCCTCCATGCTGCGCACGCCGGCGACGGGCTGGCTCGGCTCGATCGCGGCCAGCGCCTTCTTCACGGGAGCGACGAGGGTGGCGGGCGCCGCGGCGCCCTTGACCACAATGCTCATGACCGGCCACGCGGCCTGGCTGTAGGGCCGGAGGAAGGAAGCCCGCGGGTCGCGGTCCAGGCCCCAGTGGCGCACGTCCCGGAAGACGCCGACGACCGTGATCCAGGGGGCGTCGGAGTCGATCCGGAAGCGCTTGCCCACCGCCTCCTCGCCCGGCCACTCGCGACGGGCCATGGACTCGCCGACGAGCGCCACCGTCGTGGGGCGCGCCATGCTGTGGGCGCTCGGCGGGGTGGGGGTGGGGATCGCCGCCTCTGCAGTCCGGGGTCGGGGCGTCCTTCGGCCAGCACCCCGCGGCTGGCTCCCCCACCCGACAGGGGGAGGTGGGCAATGGCGCTCACCGAGACCACTCCGGGAACGCCGCCGACCTGCTCGTCGAGCGCCTGGCAGAAGCGCGGGTGGCCGGGCGGGCCGCTGTAAAGCTCCTCCTGCGGCAGCGACATCTCCATGACGAGCACGCGGCGCGGGTCGAGGCCGGGATCGACCCCCAGCAGGCGGGCCACGCTCGTGATCATGAGCCCGGCCCCCGCGAGGACGAGCAGGCTGAGCGCCACCTCGGAGGCCACGAGGGCGTAGCGCAGGCGGTTGCGGCCTCCCGTCGAGCCGCGGGCGTTCTCCTTCAGGGGCTCGTTGAGGTCGCTGCGGAAGGACACGAGGGCCGGGGCCATTCCGAAGAGGATGCCGGTGAAGCACGAGATGCCGAGGGTGAAGGCGAGCACGGAGCCGTCGATGCCGATCTCGTCCAGGGGGCGGAAGGGAATGAACCGGAGGTCGCCCGGCAGAATGCTCGGGAGGAGGGTCGTGCCCCAGACGGCGAGCAGGAGACCGGCCAGACCGCCCAGGGCGCCCACCAGCACGCTCTCCGTCAGGAGTTGCCGGACGATCCGAGCCCGCCCCGCGCCCAGCGCGCACCGGACGGCCAGCTCGCGGTGGCGGGCCGCCGCGCGGGCCAGCATCAGGTTCGCCACGTTGACGCAGGCGATGAGGAGGACGAAGCCCACCACGGCCTGGATCACCAGGAGCGCGGGCCGGAGATCCGCGACGCCGTACTCCGCCATCGGCACCACGCGCACCGTCCAGCCCTCGTTGTCGCGCGGGTTCTCCCGGGCCAGCGTGCGGCCGATGGCGTCCATCTCGCTCTGCGCCTGGGCCAGGCCCACGCCGGGCCGCAGACGGGCGAGGGAGACGAACGAGTTGCCGCGGCCCTCGAGGTCCCCCTTGGTCCATCCCGCGGGCACCCACAACTGCCGCGGACCGCTCCAGAACTGGAACTGGAAGGATTGCGGCATCACGCCCACGACCGTATAGGCCTGGTCGTCGATCGGGATCGTCTTTCCCAGAAGCGTCGGGTCGCCCCCGAAGCGGCGCTGCCAGAGGCCGTGGCTCAGGACGACGACCCGGTCGCGGCCCGCGTCCTCCTCCTCGGGAAGGAAGGTCCGGCCCAGCAGGGGGCGAACGCCCAGGACCCGGAAGAAGCTGGCGGTGACGCGGACCCCCGACACCTGCTCGGGCTCGGTCCCGCCGGACAGGTTGTAGCCGCGGCCCGCGGAGTCGAGCACCGCCAGCTCCTCGAAGACGCGGTTGCGCTCCTTCCAGTCGCGGTAGTTCGGCAGCGAGACGATGTTGAGGCTCTGGGGATTCTCGATCCGGCCCTTCCAGACCGTCACCAGGCGGTCGGGGTCCGGGAAGGGCAGCGGCCGGAGGAGGACCGCGTTCACTATCCCGAACATCGTCGTGTTGGCGCCGATGCCCAGGGCGAGGGTCAGCACCGCCACCGCCGTAAAGCCGGGGTTCCGGTGCATCAAACGGACAGCGTAGCGGACGTCGCTCAGTAGCGTGCCCATGCGGAGCCCTCCGGTCGTTATGGCTCCAAACATCGTGCCTGGCCGCGCCCAGACTCCGAAGTATCGTCGGGGCAGCGGGTTTCGGGGGCAGAGGTCACGCGAGCTCGCGCCGCGAGTGTTCGCTCGCGGGACGGGCTGGTCCCGCGAACGGCGAGGTGCAGCGCCTATTCCCCGGAGCCTTCTGGCCCCTCCGACTCGACGAGCCACGCCACCGCCATGGGCGGGTCGAACACCTCCACCGGGGAACGGGGGAAGCCCGAGGGATCGCGCGTGACGATCGCATCGCATCGAGCGGCCTCGGCCGCCGCGGCGCACACGGCGTCCTCGAAGTCAGGCCATCCAAGGGTGAGCGCTCGCCGGAGGACGGCTCCCGTCACCTCGGCAACGCCGAACGCGCTGAGAAGGTCCCCCACTGCCGCGCGCGCGAAGCTGGCATCGCGTTCTCTCGAGGCGAGATAGAAGACGGTTGTGACGCCGTGGGCGGGCAGGAGGGCGTCCAGTCGCTTCTCCTCCGAGGCCTTCCAGAGGGCTCCGGCCATGGAGTGCCCCGGCCGCTCGAAGAGCACGTCGAGGATGACATTGACGTCCAGGAGCAGTCGCTTCAACGGTATTTCTTCTCGAGGTACCGCCGATAGTCGCCCTCATCCCGCCCGGAACCCTTGAGCACGCCGCGAAGGCGCGCGAGCACGGGAGGCATGCTTTCCGCGTCGAGCCGCGGCGGCCTGGAAAGCAATTCCAGATACCGCTCCACGAGGCGGGAGACCGATGTCCCGCGACGGGCGGCGTAACGCTTTGCCCGCTGGACCACATCCTCGTCCACGCTCAGGGTCAGCTTCACCATATACGTACTCTAGTCACAGTCTTATACGTACTCAAGCCCCACCTTGCCCCTGCGGCTTGGGGGGCAGCGAACCTCGCTATAGCCATTGACAATATAGCCACTGTGGCTATATTGGTGGCCATGACCGATCGCGACTCCGAGGCGGATGCGCTCCTTCCCCTGCCCCCGGCGACGTTCCACATCCTGCTGGCCCTGGCGGAAGACGACCGGCACGGCTACGGCATCATCCAGGACGTGGCCGCCCGCACGGACGGCGCGCTGAAGCTGAGCGCGGGGACGCTCTACCGCTCGATCCAGCGGATGCTCGAGCAGGGGTTGATCGTGGAGGCGCGCGAGCGGCCGGCGCCCGAGCTGGACGACGAGCGGCGGCGGTACTACCGGATCACGCCCTTCGGAACGGCGGTGGCACGCGCAGAGGCGCGGCGGTTGACGCAGCTCGTGAAGCTGGCGCGCGCGTGCGGCCTGGCGCCCGGGAAGGCGTGATGCGCGTCTATCGGGCGCTCCTTCGCGCCTTCCCCTCCTCCTTCCGGGCGGAATACGGCGAGGAGATGTGCGCGATCCACGGCCGCCGCCTGCGCGAGGCGTCGGGGGCCCTGGCCGTGGCCGGGCTGTGGGCGGAAGCGATCCTCGACATCCTTGTGAATGCCCTTCGCGTGCACGTGGACGTGCTCCGGCAGGACCTCCACTACACGGCGCGCACGCTCGGGCGCGCGCCCGGGTTCACCGCCACCGCGATCCTGGTGGCGGCGCTCGGGGTCGGGGCCACAACCGCGACGTTCTCGATCACAGACCACGTCCTCATCCGACCGCTGCCCTTCCCGGAGCCGCAGCGGCTGGTGAAGCTCTGGCAGGACCAGTCCTACCGCGGCTACTCGCGCATGGAGCTGTCGCCCGCGAACTATCGCGACTGGAAGCGCATGAGCACCTCCTTCGAGCCGATGGGCGCGTACCGGGGGCTCTCGGTGAACCTCGTGGGGGACGGCGATCCCGAGCGGCTCGACGGCGCGTCGCTCACCGCGGAGGTGCTGCCCCTGCTCGGCGCCCGCCCGGCGCTGGGGCGCGTGTTCAGCGCGGCCGACGACCAGGAAGGCGCGCCCGGAACGCTGCTCTTGAGCCACGGCCTCTGGAAGGCGCGCTTCGGCGGAGACCCGGGGGTCGTGGGGCGGAAGGTCCTCCTGGACGACGAGGCCTACGTGGTGATCGGGGTCATGCCGGCGGACTTCCACTTCCCCGGCCGCGACTCCGAGCTGTGGACGGCCATGCGGTTCAAGGGCCCGGACTTCGACGACCGGACCAACTGCTACATCTACGGGCTGGCGAGGCTGCGGCACGGCGTGTCGCTCGAGCAGGCCCGCGCCGAGATGCGCCTGGTGACGGCGCAGCTGGAGCGCGCGTATCCCAAGGAGAACGAGCGCATCGGGGCCACGGTGATCCACCTGCGCGACGACGTCTCGCAGCAGGCGCGCCTGCTCCTGGCGGCGCTCTTCGGCGCGGCGCTCTGCGTCCTCCTCATCGCCTGCACGAACCTCGCGAGCCTCCTCCTGGCGCGCGCCCTGTTCCGGCGCAGGGAGCTGGCGGTGCGGACGGCGCTCGGCGCCGGTCGGGAGCGGCTCGTCCGGCAGCTGCTCACCGAGAGCCTGATCCTGGCGGTCGGCGGCGGGCTGCTCGGCGTGCTTCTCGCCGTCGCGGCGACGCCGCTCGTGGCGCGGCTGGTCCCGACCTCGCTGCCCATCGCGGAAGTGCCGGCGGTGGACCTTCGCGTCCTGGCCTTCGCCGCTCTGACGACCTGCCTCACCGGCCTCGGCTTCGGCGTGGTCCCCGCCTTGCGGGCGTGCGGCGATCCGGATGCGAGCGGCCTGCGCGAAGGCTCCCGCGCGGGCGTGGGTGGACACCGCGAGAGGCTTCGTTCCGCCCTGGTGGTGGCGGAGGTCACGCTCTCGGTGGTCCTGCTCGTTTCGTCGGGCCTGCTCATCCGCGCTCTCTGGCGCCTGCACGGGGTCGATCCCGGGTTCCGCACCGAGGGCGTCCTGACCCTGCGCACGTCGCTCCCCATGCCGAAGTACGAGAAGACCGACCGACGTGGGCAGTTCTACTCGCAGGTCCTGTCCGAGGTCCGCGAGGTGCCCGGCGTCTCGAGCACCGCCTACATCAGCTTCTTGCCCATGGCCATGCGCGGCGGCATCTGGGCGGTGGAGGTGCCGGGCCAGCCCGAAGGGCCGGCCGACTCCGCCACCGCCAGCCTGCGGTTCGTGACCCCCGGCTTCTTCGCGACCCTTGGCATCCCCGTCCGCCAGGGCCGCGACGTGAGCGAATCCGACACGCGCGAGTCCCCTTTCGTGGCGGTGGTCAGCGAATCCTTCGTCCGGCGGTACTGGCCCGGGCAGGACCCGCTGGGCCGGCGTTTCAAGTTCGGGTTCCAGGAGCGAGTGGTCGTAGGCGTCGTGGGCGACGTCCGGGTTCGCGGCCTCGAGAGGGCCAGCGAGCCGCAGGTCTACCTGTCCTACCTGCAGGTGCCCGACGGCGGACTGCCCTGGTACGCGCCGAAGGATCTGGTCGTCCGGTCGTCGCTCGACCCGGGCGCGCTCGTCCCCGCCCTCCGCCGGATCATCTCGCGCGCCGATCCCCAGCAGCCGATCTCCGACGTCCGGACCCTCGCCGAGATCGTGGAGGCGGAGACGGCGCCGCGCTCGGTCGAGGTGCGGGTGCTCGGGGGCTTTGCCGCCGTGGCGGCGCTCCTCGCGGGCATCGGCATCCACGGCCTGCTCGCGTTCGCGGTGTCGAACCGCGCGCAGGAGATCGGCGTGCGCATCGCCCTCGGGGCCCGGTCGGGCGACATCCTCGCCCTCGTGCTGCGGCAGGGCGTCCTGCTCGCGGCGGCCGGGGTGGCTCTCGGGGTCGGGCTCGCCTACGGGGCCGGCCGTGCTCTCGAGGCGCTGCTCGCCGGGGTGAGCCCCCGGGACGCGCCGACGTTCCTGACCGCGGTCGGACTGGCGCTCGTGATGACGATCGTGGGGAGCCTCTTGCCCGCGCTCCGCGCAGTTCGCGTCGATCCGCTGACCGCGATCCGCGTGGAGTAGATCCCGCGGCTAGAGCTTGAGCCCCTCCAGGTAGTCCAGGCTCTGCGGGATGTGGCCGAACGGGTCGGTGCTCTCGTCCTCCAGGAAGTACATCGAGGTGCCGGCCTTCTTCGCGGCCCGCAGGACGGCCGGGTAGTCGACCTGGCCCGTGCCCACGGGCACGTCGGCGTCGGCGGTGGCCCCGGGGCTCCCCGCCTCCACCGGCACGCCCTTCTTGATGTCCTTCAGGTGCAGCGACGTCACCCGGCCCTTGTGCTTCTCGATGAGCTGGGCCGGATTGGCTCCGCCGCGGAAGGCGTGGAACACGTCGATCTGGAAGGCCACGAGCGCCGTGTCGGTGGCGCCGGCCAAGGTGTCGAAGAGCGTGCCCTCGGTCGAAGGGACGAACTCGTAGCCGTGGCAGTGATAGCCGAAGTGCAGGCCCGCATCCTGGGCCGCCTTCCCGAACCGGTTGAAGGCCTCGGCCGCCTTCAGCGTGTCGTCGCGGGTGAAGCCTTCCTCGCCGTGGGGAATCCACGGGCAAACGACCCAGCCCGCGCCCAGCGCCTTCGCTTCCGTGAACGCGCCCGCGGGGTCGTCGCGCAGGCGCTCGAAGCCCATATGGGCGGAGGTGCAGCGCAGGCCCGCGGTGTCGAGGGCGGCCCTCAGGCCGGCCGCCGTCTGCCGCCAGAGCCCGGCGCCTTCCACCTCGCGGAACCCGAGGGCCCGGACCTTGGACAGCGTCCCCGGCACGTCGCTCTTCAGGTACTCGCGGAAGCTGTAGAGCTGGACACCGATGGGGCTCTTGAGGGGGCTCTTGATCTCGGAACGCTGCGCGGCCCGAGCCCAGGCCGGGCGGATCGCGGAAGCACCCAGGCCCGCGGCCACCGTGGTCAGGAAATCTCGACGGGAGGACATGGCTTACTTCGCTCCTTGGCAGTACGAGCCTGTCTCCGGCAGGGCGCGCCTCTCGACCCACCAGGGGTGGATCTCGACCGCGAGGCGGCCCGCCTTCACCGCCGGGTCGGTCGCGGCGAGCGCCTTGGCTTCCTCGAGCGACGCGACGTCGAAGATGAAGACGCCGCGCAGGTCGCCGTCGTCCCCGAAAGGCCCCGCGACGATCAGCTTCTTCGCCTCCCACATCGCGCGGATGTTCGCCATGTGGGCTTCCTGCACCGCCTTGGTTTCCGGGGTCTGCTGGGGCGTCCAGCTCGGGCCCCTCTTGAGCAGGACCATGTAGACGACGGCCATGTTGGGGGGCATGGCGCTCTTGGGCTCTTCGGTCGACGCGACGAGCGGGAAACACGTCGCGAGGACGAGGCTCAAGACGAGGGCAGCAGCCATTCGCGGGGGTCGCATGTCAGGCCGTCACCGGCTTCCGCCCCCACCTGGCGGCCAGGGCGGCCACGCAGCCCATCAGGGTTCCCACCAACACCGTGAAGGCGATCCAGAGCGTCATCTGGGGCAGCAGGCCAATCCAGAACCACTTTGCCAACGCGCCCATCTGTGGGAAATGAGGCGGCCCCTTCTCGTAGTGCGTCCCCCACTCGGCCAGGATGGCCACGAGCATGACCAGGGCCACTGGAATGCGCGCTGCCAGGCCGTAGGCCAGCAGGACGCGGCCCAAGGCCGGCCAGGCCCGCAGACCGACCAGGAGGGCGACGACCGAGGCGATCGTGAACGAAAGCAGGACCCGCCGTCCGCCCGGCGGGAAGTGCAGGGCGCTCGCCAGGAACCCGGTCGCGGGAAGGATCAGGAAGGCCAGGAAGGCCAGGCCCGCCGCCCGGCCGATGCTCTTGGGGCCGTGACCCATCCGCACGAGCTTTGCCGCGAAGATCCACCCGAAGACGAACACCAGCCACACGATGCCCACGACGGCCAGGCCGCCTCCGGCGTCCCGGCTGAAGAACGTGGGCGACCACTCCAGCAGCTCGCCGGTCAACCGCAGAAGGGTGATCGCGAAGGTGATCACGGCGGGGACCAGGATGAGCGGCTTGAGGGCCACGGATCCGCCCCCGGATTGCTCGGCCATAGGACCTCCTGTTGACGTTCAACGCGTCGGATGTCGGTTTGGGGAACGGGCCAAGTATACGATGCGGCTCTCTAGGCCAGGACCTCTCCCAGCACGCAGCGGAAGCCCGGCACCACGTCTTCGCCGTCGAGAGCATCGCTCGCCCCGACTTCCCGAACGTCGGTCAAGGAGCGGTAGATCGCCGCTTGCCCACGTCGAGGGTCGATCACCCAGACCAGCCGAACCCCGGCCTGGAGGTACTCGCCGACCTTGTCGAGCACCTGGCGCGGCCGATCCTCCGGCGAAAGGACCTCGATCGCCAGGTCGGGCGCCACTGGGCTGAAGCCCTCGGGCAGCTCGTCTCGGTTGAAGCGGCCCCGGGCCACGAAGGCGACGTCCGGGCTGCGCACGTTGCCTCCCGGGAGCCGGAACCCCGTGGAGGAATCGAAGACGTGCCCGAGCTGGTGCTCCTTCACGAAGGCGAGCAGGCGAGCCGCGATCTGCAGGGAGACCGCGCCGTGACGGCTTCCCGCCGGGCTCACGCGGATCTCGCCGTCGACGAGCTCGTACTTCCGCCCGTCCCGTGGCGTGTGCAGCAGCTCGTCTTCGGTTGCGGCGCGGATGGTGCTGGCCATCTCTTCGACTCCATCGGATCTTACCACCGTCCATTTCCGGCCGATCGTAGATCGCTCGACGGTCAGGTGAGGTCCGCGCCCTTGGCCTTCTGTATCCAATCGGCGCCAGGCTGGGCCACAATGGCCAGGGCAGCTCCCGCGGAGTGATCATGACCGACCTCGTGCTGACGCTGATCGGTCCCGACCGGCCGGGGCTCGTGGAATCCGTGGCCGCGCGCGTGGCCACCCACGGCGGCAACTGGCTGGAGAGCCGGATGGCGCACCTGGCCGGGCAGTTCGCGGGGATCCTGCGGGTGGAGGTGCCGGCCGACCGCCTGGCCGGCCTCAAGGCGGCGCTCCACGAGCTGGAGGCCGAGGGCTTGCGCATCGTGGCCCAGGGCGGCGCCCCGCCTCGCGCCGAGGGCCTGCGCGTCATGGAGCTGCAGGCGGTCGGCCAGGACCATCCGGGAATCGTGCGAGACATCTCGCGGGTCCTGTCGCGCCACGCCGTCAACATCGAAGAGCTGACCACGGACCGCTTGAGCGCGCCCATGGCGGGAGGCCAGCTCTTCAGCGCGCGGGCCCGGCTGCACGTGCCCCCCTCCCTGGACGCGGACCGCCTGCGCCGCGACCTGGAGACGATCGCGAACGACCTGATGGTGGAGCTGACCCTCGTGCAGGCGGTCATCGGCCGTCCGGCTCGCTGAGCACCAGCGCGCTCCGACCGACCTATAATCCGCCGATGCCGCCCATGAGCCTGGAGGACGAGGTCCGCAAGGTGGTCGAGCACGCTCCCCCGGACGTGCTCGCGGTTTACCTCTATGGCAGCCAGGCCCGTGGGACCGCGTCGCCCAAGAGTGACATCGACCTCGGCGTACTGCTGCGGGCGGCTCCCCCGCCCGCCCTCGGAGGGGTAGCTCGCGACCTCGAAGACGCAGTCGAGCGGGCCGTCCGCGTTCCCGTCGAGGTGGTGGTCCTCAACCGCGCGGCCGCAGACCTCACCCACCGTGTACTCCGGGACGGTATCCTGCTCCTCGACCGTGATCGTGCCGCGCGGATCCGCTTCGAGGTCCAGGCTCGCAACGAATACTTCGACCTCGCCCCCCTGCGACGGCTGTACCGCCGCTTGCCGGCATGACCGATCTGGAGCTGGTCGCCAAGAAGCTGGCTCTCATCGAGACCTGCGTCCAGCAGCTGCGCTCACTCGGCCGGCCGGAGGCCATTCGGGCGGACATCCGGGAGGAGCGCTTCGTCGAGCACACGCTCCAGATCGCGATCCAGGCCGCGCTGGACGTGGCTTCGCACATCGTCTCGGACGAGCGCCTCGGCGAGCCCGAGACGAACCGCGAGCTCTTCGACCTCCTGGTGCGGGCGGGACGGCTGCCCCCTGCACTGGCCCCGACGCTCCGCAACATGGCGGGCTTTCGGAACGTGGTTGTCCACGGCTACCAGGACGTCGACCTCGGTGTGGTCGAGGACGTGGTCCGGAACCACCTCGACGACCTGCTGGCGTTCGTCTCTGCGATTCGGAAGAGCTGACCGGAGGTGCCTCATGGCGCTGCAGCCCCCCGTCGTTCTCGTTCACGCCATCACGGGCTCCGTCCTACGTGACGAGTACCCGCTGCCCCCCGAGCCGGTCTGGGACCCCGGGGTGTTCAAGGTCGAGGCCTTCGACCGCATCGCGGTCCATCCCGAGAGCCCCGCGCCGTCGCCCGAGGCGCCGGTCTACGAGGCCCTCGGCCCCTCCCGGGTCAACGTCTCTCACACCGTCAGCATCATCTACGGCGATCTGGTCGACCTGCTGCGCAAGGACCTCGCGGAAACCGGCGAGCCCGTGGTCCCCGCCTACCTCTTCTCCTACGACTGGCGCCAGGACAACCGCCTCACGGCGGCGCGCCTGGGAGCGTTCATCTCCGAGGTCATCGACCGTGCGAACCTCCTGCGGCAGTATGCCGGGCGCTGCGAGGCGGTCGACCTCGTGGGCCACTCGATGGGCGGCCTCGTCATCGCCGCCTGCCTCGCGGCGGGCAAGCACCGGAGCCTGAGCGGCAAGCCCCAGGTCCGCCGCGTGGTGACGCTGGGAACGCCCTTCCTCGGGGCGGTGGACTCCCTCGCCAAGTTCGCCACCGGGGAGAGCGAGATCGTGGGCCAGCCCCGCCATACGGAGCGTGAGATGGCCCGCCTCACCCCCGCCGTCTACCAGCTGCTGCCGGTCTACGAGCGCGCGTTCTTCGACTCCGCCACCCAGCAGCCGCAGGACCTGCTCGTCACGGCGAGCTGGCAGGAGAGCATCGTGGGCTCGATCGCAGAATCGATCCGGGAGTACACGACCGACCCGGAGCTGGCGAAGCCGGGGCCCGAGGCCGACCAGCTGCGCCAGGCGGCGGCCGTCAAGGTGCTCGCAAGCCGCCTTCAGGCCTGCCGGGACCTCCACACCCTGATCGACGGCCTCCGGCCCGACGAGGTGCTCCTGGACAAGAACGGATGGCTTCCCCTGGTGGGCATCGACGAGGAGACGCGCTTCGCGGCCGGCCTGTCGGTGGTGACCGACGGCGCGACCAACAAGACGCGCCGGCAGTGGGACTTCCTGATCGCGGATGCTGGTTACGACGGGAGCAAGGATCCGGCCTCCGCGAAGGAGTTCCGCCTGCGCCTGGGCGACGGGGTCGTGCCCTTGCGCGGCTCCGTGCCGCCGTGGATCGCGCGCGAGAAAGTGGTCTGCGTCGCGGAGCGCGACTTCCAGGGATTCCTCGGCCTGGAGGACGTCGTCGTGCGCAAGCTCACCAGCCTTCACGTGACCCTGCCCCTCATGAACCTCGTCCAGCGCTGGGTGCTCAGCTTCCTCAAGGGGAGGCGTTGGGGCGACGTGTGGGGCCGGCCGCTGCCGGACGTCAAGGCCACGGCCTGGCAGCCGCCGGTGGCCGGCGTGGACAGGAAAGCCGACTAGCACCATCCAACTCGATGCAGCTGGGCCCCAGCGGACCTCGCGTGGCCGCGGCAGGCGCGAGAATGTGATCCCGCCGACACAGAGCTCACCATCGTGCGGGAAGGTGAACGGGAGGCACGCGACGATGCACGAACTTCTTTCGATGGCGGCCAGGCTTTCCGATGCGGAGCTGCTTCGACGGGTCGTTGTCCTCGCGGGGCGAGAGCGAGAGGCCACGGTCGAGCTGGTCGGCCACCTGGCCGAGCTCGACGCTCGCCGGCTCCATCTCGCCGAGGGCTACGGCTCGCTCTTCGCCTACTGCACGGGGGCGCTCGGGCTCGCCGAGCACGCCGCCTACAACCGTATCGAAGCCGCTCGGCTGAGTCGCCGCTTCCCCGCTATCCTCGAACTGCTGACCGACGGCTCGCTGAACCTGAGCACGACGCGGCTGCTCGCTCCGCATCTGCGGCTCGATAACTTCGATGAGCTCGTGGCCCTTGCTCGGGGACGAAGCAAGCGGGAGGTCGAGACGCTGGTTGCGAGCCTGGCTCCGCGGCCCGACGTGGCGGCATCCGTGCGCAGGCTCCCCGCGCCTCCGCCCGTTGTTCCCGACTCCCGCGGCCCCTTCCCCACCCAGATCGCGGCCGTAGCGCCCGAGCGGCCGGCGCAGCGGCCGCTGATCGCGCCGCTGGCGCCCGAACGCTACCGGGTGCAGTTCACGGTCGGCGCTGCGACGCACGAGAAGCTGCGCCGAGCCCAGGATCTCCTCCGCCGCGAGATTCCGGATGGCGATCCCGGCGCGATCTTCGATCGCGCGCTCACGCTCCTGCTCGAGGATGTCGCCCGCAAGAAGCTGGCCGCGGCCGTGGAGCCGCGCCAAGGCCAGGGCGCGGGCAGCCGGTCTCGCCATATCCCGGCGCGCGTGAAGCGCGCCGTGTGGCTGCGTGACGGCGGGCGTTGCGCCTTCGTGGCAACCCATGGACGGCGCTGCACCGGGCGCGTCCTGCTCGAGTTCCATCACCGCGAGCCGTATGGCATCGGCGGCGAGGCGACCGTTGCCAACATCTCCTTGCGCTGCAAGGCGCACAACCTGTACGAGAGCGAGTTGGCCTTTGGGCCGAGAATGTCCGTGTCGAGAGTGGACTCGCCCCGGGGCGAGTTGGCCGCGAGAACGTAAGGAGGACGACTTTGAGGACAGCGACAGCGATGACGCCGGTTCTGGCTCTGGCCCTGCTGGCGGGCGCCTCGGCGATGGCGGCGGAGCCCGTGGCCCCCCTCAAGTCTCCCGGAGGCGCGGTCGAGGTGACCTTCTCGCTGAGCGCGGAGGGCGCCCCGCAGTACTCGGTGAGCTTCCGCGGACGGCCGATCGTGGTCGACTCCGGGCTCGGTCTCACCCTGCGCGAAGGGGGCCCCTTCGCCGCCGGCTTCCACGTGCTGGACACGCGCCGCGCGAGCCGCGACGAGCGTTATCCGTTCGTGGCCGGGAAGACCCGCGAAGGGCGAGACCACTGCGAGGAGCTGACCGTGGCCCTGGAGCAGGATGGCGCCAAGCCCCGGCGGCTGGAGCTCGTCTTCCGGGCCTACGACGACGGGGCGGCGCTGCGCTACGTCCTGCCTCGGCAGCCCGCGATCCGGGACGTCGAGATCGCGTCCGAGGAGACGCAGTTCCGCTTCACCGGCGATCACCGCGCCTGGGCCCTGTTCCTCCCGTCCTTCACCACCAGCAACGAGCGCGAGTTCGTCCCCGTTCCCCTGCTGGCCATCAAGCCGGAGTCGATCGTCGGCCCGCCCCTGGTGGTCGAGCTCGGAGACGGTGTGACCGTCGCCCTCGCCGAGGCCAACCTCAAGGGCTATGCGGGCCTTCACTTCGCGCGGGTCGAGGGCGGCAACCAGTCCCGCTTCCCCACCCTCGTGACCAAGCTCGCGCCGCTGCCCACCCAGCCGGGGATCGCCGTGCGCGGCGCGACCCCGCTCGTCACGCCCTGGCGCGTCCTCATGATCGGCGACCGGCCGGGCGCCCTCATCGAGTCCACCCTCGTCTACAACCTGAGCGATCCCTCGGAGATCGCCGACACGTCCTGGATCAAGCCCGGCAAGGTGGCCTGGGACTGGTGGAACGGGCCCGTGATCCCCGGGGCCTCGTTCAAGGTCGGGATGAACAACGACACCTTCAAGCACTTCATCGATTTCGCGGGCGAGTTCGGGCTCGAGTACATGCTGATCGACGCGGGCTGGTACGGCAGCCACCGCGACGTCACCGCGGACATCGCGCGGTCCATCCCCGAGATGGACATCCCGGGCCTCGTGGCCTACGGGCGCGAGCGCAAGGTCTCTCTCCTGCTCTGGCTGAACTGGGAGAACGTCCGCGACCAGATGGACCTCGCCTTTCCCGTCTACGAGAAGTGGGGCGTGCGCGGGATCAAGGTCGACTACATGAACCGCAAGGACCAGGAGATGGTGGCCTTCTACCGCCAGGTCCTGCGCACGGCGGCGAAGTACCACCTGACGGTGGACTTCCACGGGGCCTACGCCCCCACGGGCGAGGAGCGCACCTGGCCGAACCTGCTCACGCGGGAGGGAATCCTCGGCCTCGAGTACTCGAAGTGGAGCGACCGGGCCACACCTCGGCACAACGTGACCATCCCCTTCACGCGCATGCTGGTGGGCCCCATGGACTACACGCCGGGGGCCTTCCGCAACGTCACCGTGGAGGCCTTCGCCCCCCGCAACGACGCCCCGGTCGCCATGGGCACGCGCGGCCACCACCTCGCGATGTACGTCGTCTACGACAGCCCGCTCCAGATGCTCTCGGACACCCCGGCCGCCTATCGGGGCGAGCCGGGGGCCGACTTCCTGAAGGTGGTCCCGGCGAGCTGGGACGAGACCCGGGTGCTGGACGGCCGGATCGGCGAGTACGTGGTGATCGCCCGAAGGCGCGGAACCGACTGGTTCATCGGCGCCATGACCGACGCGCCGCGCACGGTGGAAGTGCCGCTCGCCTTCCTGGGGGCGGGGGCGTTCGAGGCCACGGTCTACGCAGACGTGCCCGAGTCGGCCACCATGCCCACCCGGATCGGCGTCGCCCTGGCCAAGATCCCGGCCGGCCCCACCCGGCGGCCGTTGGTCCTGAATCTCGTGAAGGGCGGCGGGGCCGCCGTCCAGGTGAGGCCGGCCATCCGCTGAGGACAGGCCGGGGCCGTAAGTTTTCCCCAACGATCCCCGGGCCCCGTTCGTCTTAGCTGCGGTATACGGAGGCCGAGGACGGCTTGCCCCCAGTAGTCGCTCTCCTACCAGAAGATACGAGCGGGAGATCCACCCTGAGCGAGACCGGCCCAGAGCCGACCCCCGACCAGGCTCGCGGACCCCTTGATCGCGATGGGGCCCTCGTCGCGGCCTGCCGCGAGGGGCGGGCCTCGGCCTTCGAGGAGCTGTATCGCGACCACGGAGGCCGGATGAAGAGCGTGGCCCGGAACCTGCTGGGAAGCGCGTCCGACGCCGAGGATGCGGTGCAGGAGGCTTTCCTCAAGCTCTATCGGGGCCTGGCCGGCTTCAAGGGCGACTCGAGCCTTTCGAGCTGGCTCTACCGGATCCTCGTGAACACCTGCTACGACATCGGCCGGAGGCGGAAGCGGCGGGCGGAGAATCCACAACCCGGGCCCGAGGAGGAAGCCCCGGCGTTCGACCCGCCCGCGCCCGACGCCGATCCGACGGTGCGCCTGACCCTCGAGCGCTCGCTCGATCGCCTGCCGCCCCTTCCCCGCAGCGTCTTCGTGCTGTTCGAGGTGGAGGGGTTCAAGCACCGCGAGATCGCGGACATCCTCGGGATCGCCGAAGGGACCTCGAAGCACGCCCTGTTCGCGGCCAAGAAGGAGCTCCAGGCGCTGATCCTCACGTCGCGCCGCTTCAGGCGGGAGTCATGACCTTCAGCTGCACGGACCTGGACGAAGCCCTGCGCGACCAGGAGCCCGCCGCCCTCGAAGCCGCGCGAGCCCACGCCCAGACCTGCGCTCGGTGCCGGGAGTCGCTCGAGGTCTGGGGCGAGATCGCGGCCGCCGCGCCCGGCCTGCGGCAGTCCTGGGAGAGCCCGGACCTCTGGCCCCGAATCCATCAGGCCCTGGCCGAGGAGTCGGAGCGCCGCCAGCCGCGGGAGGGGCGATGGTCGTGGCGGCAGTGGCGCACGGCCGCCATCACGGCGGGACTCGTGGCCGCGGTCGGGGGCTGGCTCGTCCTTCGTAGCCTTGCGCCCGAACTCGCACCGGCACCCGGAACGGGACCCGAGGGCCCCAATGCCCTCAAGGGGTCCGGGGGCCCCGAGCGGCGCCTCCTCACCGAGAGGGCCCTGCGGGAGGTCGAGCGCTCCGAGGCCGAGTACGTCGCCTCGATCGACCGCCTGGCCAAGGTCGCGGAGCCCCTGCTCGAGAACCCGAGCACCCCGCTCCTCGCGAGCTATCGCGAGAAGGTCCAGCTCCTCGACGCCGCCATCGCGGACTGCCGGGCGGAGATCGACCGGAACCGCTTCAACGCGCACCTGCGCCGGGAGCTGCTCTCCATCTACCAAGAGAAAGAGCGCACCCTTCGAGCGCTCATGGAAGAGAGAACCTGATGGCTGAATTCGTCATCGACCCCCCATCGTTCATCGACCCCCCCTCCTATCCTCCCCCACGTAGGGGGGAGGGAACGCTGCAACATGGTTCGCTCCGCGCTTTCATGGCTTTCATACTCCTGGCTCTTACCGCCTCCACCACCCTGGCCGGGGCGGCGCGGGAGGAGGTCGTTCGCGACTTCGACAAGGCCGCGGCCCTTCCCGCCGGCCGCTCCTTGCGGGTGGCGCACCAGCACGGCGACGTCGTGGTCCGCACCCATGCCCTTCCGGAGGTCCGCGTCCACGCGAAGATCCGGGCGTCCGCCGAGACCCGGGCCCAGGCCGAGGACCTCGTCGGACGGATCCAGATCGAGGTCCTGGAGGACGCTACCAGCGTATCCGTGCGGACGGTCTACCCCGAGCTGGGCATGGGCAGGCGCAACGTGTCGTTCTCCGTGGACTACGACATCGCGATGCCGGAGACGGCCCCCCTCTCGGTCCGCAACGGCTTCGGCAACGTGGCGGTCGCGGGGCTGAAGTCCACCGCGGACGTCGTGAACGCCCACGGGCGGCTCACCGTGAGCGACGTGAAGGGCGACACCCGGCTCGAGAACAAGTTCGGGGCGGTGGAGGTGTCGGGGATCGGGGGTGCGCTCTCGATCACCAACGCCAACGGCGTCGTCGGCGTGACCGGCGTGGGCGGGGTGCTCACCGTCAGCAATCGCTTCGGCGACATCACGGTCCGCCAGGCGCGCAAGCCCGGGACCATCGTGAACGGCAACGGCAAGGTGGACGTCTCCGAGGCGGCCGGCCCCCTGAGCATCACCGACTCCTTCGGCGCGGTCGTGGTGAACACCCTCGCCGGAGACCTGACGGTGAACCATCGCAACGGGACGGTCGAGGCTCGGGCGATCACGGGAGGGGCGGAGCTGAACGGCTCCTTCGGCGACATCACCTTCTCCGACGTGGGAGGCCGCGTCATCGTCGTGGGAAACAACGGCCGGGTCTCGGGGACGGTGGCCAAGGGGCCCACCCGGGTGCGCAACAGCTTCGGCGACGTCGTGCTGCGCGAGATCCACGGCGACCTGGACGTGCAGAACGCCAACGGCGCAGTTCGGGTCGAGGACGTCCGGGGCCCGGTGGTGATCAAGACGCGCTTCGGGGAGGTGGTGGCCACCACCATCCGCGGCGGCGCCACCATCGAGAACGCGAACGCCGCGGTCGTCCTTCGCGAGGTGACGGGCGCGGCCGACGTCCGCACCAGCCACGGCCGGGTCGAGGTGCGCCACGTGACCCAGGGGGTCAAGGTCGTGGGCGGCAACGGGGACGTGAGCGTGGCGGACGCGGACGGGGCCGTCTTCGTGAAGACCAGCTTCGGCCTCGCCCAGGCCGAGAGGGTGGGGGCCCTGACCGTGGACAGCGCGAACGGCGCGGTCCGCGCCTCGGCCGTCAAGGGCGCCGCCGAGATCAGGACCTCCTTCGCCCCCGTGGTCCTCACCAACGTGGAAGGCAGCGTGGACGTGCGCAACCAGAACGGCTCGATCGAGGTGTCCGGGTTGACGGCCAAGGGCCCCGAGGGGTGCCACCGGGTGACGCTCACGACCTCCTTCGCCCCCATCCGGCTGACCCTGCCGGGAGGGGCCGGCTTCAACGTCAGCGCCCGGACCTCCTTCGGCAAGGTCCAGAGCGGGCTGCCCTTCACGACCACCGGCGCCTTGAGCGCCGACTCGCTGACCGGCACCATCGGCGGCGGCGGCTGCGAGGTGACCGTCTCGAACACCAGCGGCGACATCACCCTCTCGGGAACGCCCGCTCGCTAGACCGGGGGATCCGCACTAGGGGAATCCCCTAATTCGGATTCGGCAGCGCCCCGGGCCCAGTTTGGGAGTCCGTCTTCTTGTCGTTCTGCTCCCGTTTGCTACCTTTGTTGCAGAGACTCGCGCGTTGGCGTCGCGAGTCTCGAGAGGCACGCTAGGTAATGAGCGCCCTGCGGAGCAGGTTGCTGGGATGGTGGTGGTCGTTCGTCAAGCGCGCGAGCCAGATCGTCAGGCGCCCGTTGCTCGTCAACCTCGGGAGCCTGCTTCGCTGGATTCCGTTCGTGCCTGTCGATGTCAATTGCCTCTACTTCCTGGAGTACCTGGGCATTCCGACCCCCAACCCCACCCTCCTCCGAGGGCCTGGCACCCTCCGCAACGCGACCCTGCAGGACCTGGACGGGCTCACGAAGTGCCAGGACCGGCCCCTCGCCTTTCTCAACCGCTTCAAGGCGGGCGACCATTGCGTGGTCGCCGAGGCGGACGGCCAGATCGTCGCCTACCAGTGGTTCTGCGACAAGCCATTCTACGTGGAGGAAAGGTACGCGTACCGGATCGAGGTGCCTCCCGACACCATCTACGAGTACGACGTCTTCATCCTTCCCTCGTACCGCCTCGGGGGGATCTGGTTCAAGTTCCACTGCCTCTACCTGAAGGAGCTCATGGAGAGGCTGCAACGGCGGAGGATCATCGGCATGGTCGACTACTGGAACCGCATGTCGATGAGCACCCACCTGCGATTCGGCTTCCGGGTCTTTCGCAGGGTCACCGTCATCAAGCTCTTCGGCAAGTCGTTCTTCTTCGAGAAGACCTTCCGTGACGACGAGGTCGAGGTGCCGGACTGGATGCGCCGTCCCCACGACCCCCGGCCCCGGGCGGCCATGAGAAGACCGGCCACCGGTTCGGTTCACGCCACCGAGGCGCCGAAGTCGTCCACCCACGCGTCCGAGGCCTAGGGAGGAGCCCTTTTCATGCCCAGCATCGAGCAGCAAGTACGCCAGTTCGTGATCGACAATTTCGCTTTCGGCCCGGATGGCGACGCCCTGTCCAACGATGACTCCCTCCTGGACCAGGGCATCGTCGACTCGACCGGGGTGCTGGAGCTGGTGGCCTTCCTCGAAGAGAGGTTCGGCATCACGGTCCAGGACCAGGAGCTCGTCGCGGCGAACCTGGACTCCGTCACTGGGCTGGTCCGGTTCCTCGAGCGGAAGCTCCAGGCGGCGGAGCAGCGCCCCGACGGCGGTCGTTGAGGAGGTGAGCTGAGGAGGCCTCGAGGCCTCGAGAGGGCTCGTGGATTTTGCGCTGACCGAAGAGCAGGAGCAGGTGCGCCGCACCGTCCGCGCGTTCGCGGAAGCGGAGGTGCTTCCCCACGTCATGGAGTGGGACGAGGCTTCGCGCTTTCCCTCCGAGATCATCCCCAGGCTCGCGGAGATGGGCCTCCTGGGGATCATCGTGCCGCCGGAATACGGCGGGGCGGGGCTCGGCTACCTCGAGTACGTCGTCGCCATCGAGGAGCTCTCCCGAGTCGACGGCTCGCTGGGCCTCATCGTCTCTTCCCACACCTCGCTCTGCACGAGCCACATCTACCGCTTCGGCGACGAGGAGCAGCGCCAGAGGTACGTCGTGCCCCTGGCCCGGGGGGAAAAGCTCGGCTGCTGGTCGCTCACGGAGCCCGAGGCCGGCTCCGACACGGGGGGGACGCGCAGCCTTGCCGAGCGCCGCGAGGACGCCTGGGTGCTGAACGGAGCGAAGACGTTCGCCACCAACGGCCACTATGCCGACGTGTGCGTGGCCATGGCCCTGACGCGCCGGTCGAAGGGCACCCCGGCCCTCTCGGCCTTCATCCTCGAAAAGGACATGCCAGGCTTTCGGCCGGGCAAGAGTGAGAACAAGCTGGGCATGCGCGCCAGCGACACCTCGGAGATCGTCCTCACCGACTGTCGGGTGCCCCTGGAGAACCTGATCGGCCGCGAAGGCAACGGCCTGATCCAGTGCCTCCAGATCCTGGAGGGAGGCCGGCTCTCCATGGCCGCGCTGGCGGTGGGCCTGGCGCAGGGAGCGTACGAGGCCGCGCTCCGCCACGCCACCCAGCGCAAGCAGTTCGGCAAGGCGATCAGCGAGTTCCAGGCGACCCAGTTCAAGCTGGCCGACATGGCGACCGAGATCGAGGCCGCCCGGCTGATGGTCTACCGCGCGGCCTGGCTGGCCGATCGTAAGCAGCGCTTCACCAAGGAGGTCAGCATGGCCAAGCTCTTCGCGAGCGAGATGGCGGTGCGGGTGGCCGGGGAGGCGGTGCAGATCCTGGGTGGCTACGGTTTCGTGAAGGACTACCCGGTCGAGAAGTACTACCGTGACGTCAAACTGTGCACGATCGGCGAAGGCACCAGCGAGATCCAACGGCTGGTCATCGCCCGCCAGCTCCTCGTGAGGAAGGACGGCCCGCCGCCCGAAGGCGCCGGGCCTCGCGACCGTGCCGCGGTGCTGGAGGAAAGCAGGGCCTGAGGCCATGCTCGTGCTCGCCCCGTCCCCGGCCGCGCAGGGACTCCGGGTAGAGACGGTCAACGACCTCCCGTCCTTCCTCGACCTCGAAGAGCCATGGAACCTCCTCCTCCAGGAAGCGGGGATCCCCTATCCCTTCCTCCGGCACGAGTGGGTCCGGATCTGGTGGGAATGCTTCGGCGGCGGCCGCGAGCTGCGCATCGTCCTGGTCAAGGACGGCCCCGACCTGATCGGGCTGGCGCCCCTGATGCTGGGCCAGGGGAGCATGTACGGGATCCGGGTGCGGCGGCTCGAGTTCCTCGCGAACATCCACACGCGCGTGAGCGACTTCGTCGTGGGCCGGCGGCCTCGGGAGGCTCACCGGGCCATCTGGGCGCATTTGGCGCGGCAGCCCGACTGGGACCTCCTCCTGCTCCGCGATCTGCCCGAGGAGAGCGGGGTCCTGGCGCAGCTCCCCGGGCTCGCGCGCGCCGACGGGTTTCCGGTCGGACGCTGGCCCTCGCACCAGTGCCCCTATGTCCCGCTCGCGGGCGGATGGGACGCCTATTTCCAGGGCCTGCGCCCGAAGCACCGGTCCAACCTCCGGAACCGGTTCAAGCGCCTGGGACGGATCGGCGCGGTGGAGAGGGAGCTCGTCGCCACCGCGGACCAGGGCGCGCTCGACGACGCCTTGCGGATCGAGGCGCAAGGCTGGAAGGGGACGAAAGGAACCGCCATCCGGAACCAACCCGAGCTCGAGCGCTTCTACCGGCGGTTGACCGAGGAGGCCTCCGACCAGGGCTGGCTTCGGCTGCACTTTCTCCGGGTCGGCGGCCGCCGCATCGCCTTCCAGTACGACCTCGAGTATGGCGACCGCGTCTACGTGCTCAAGCTGGGCTACGATCCGGAGCTCGCCCCCTGCTCCCCCCAGAACCTGCTGTGCTCGCTCGTCCTCGAGGATGCCTTCGCTCGCGGGCCGGGGAGCTACGAGTTCCTGGGATCGCGCGAGCCCTGGAAGCTGGACTGGGCGCGCGAGGCGCGCCCCCTGGACTGGCTCTTCGTCTTCCGCAACCACCCGCTAGGGCTGCTCCTGCACGGCGTCAAGTTCCGGGTCATGCCCTGGCTGCGCCAGGCCCCACTCTACGCGGGCCTGCGAGACCTGGTCTTTCGCCGCCGCCGCGGGCCGCCGCCTTCCCTCAGAACTGGGGCGTGACCCGCACCATCACCACGTCGTGCGGCTCGACCTTGGCCTCGAAGCGGCCGGCGAACGAGCCCAGGTCCGCCTTCTTCCAGAGGTCCCGCACCACCGCCTTGCCGCCCGGGGCGAGGCCGAGCTCCTCCCAGGCAACCGCGATCGGCCCCGCCTCCGTGCCGCGGTTGAACAGGATCACCGCCCGCGAGCCGTCGAAGAGCGGCTTCATCCAGACCTCCTGAGGCCCGTTGTCCCGGACCTTGCGCCCCTGCATCCCGAGGGCATCCTGGTCCACCGCGATCGCCTCGCGGTTGGTGAGGATCTCGAGGGTCTCCTTCGACATGCTCCGCAGGTCGTTGCCTGCGATGAGGGGGGCGGCGAACAGGCACCAGAAGCTGAAGTGGGCGCGGGATTCGGCGGGGGTCAGCCCCCCGTTGCCGACCTCGAGCATGTCCGGGTCGTTCCAGTGGCCGGGGCCCGCGTAGGGGTGGAGGTCCGCCAGGATGTCGATGATGTGCACGACCCCCATCCCGCCCCAGCTCTTCCCGCAGTCCCAGCAGTCCTGGATGTCGCCGGTGCTGCGCCAGAGGTGGCCCACCCCCTGCGCCCACAGCCAGGGCCGGGTGCTCCCCCACTCGCAGATGCTGAACACGATCGCCCGGCCGCTCCCTCGCAGGGCACGGCTCATCTTCCCGTAGGAGTCGCGGGTGTCCTGGCCCTCGGCGTTGCACCAGTCGTACTTCAGGTAGTCGACTCCCCACTCCGCGTAGGTCCGCGCATCCTGCTCCTCGTGCCCCTTGCTGCCGGGCCGCTTCTCGCACGTGCCGGTGCCCGCGTCGGAGTAGAGGCCGAACTTGAGGCCCTTCCCGTGCACGTAGTCGGCCAGGGCCTTCATCCCCGAGGCGAAGCGGTCGGGGTCGGGGACGATGCGGCCCTTCTCGTCCCGCTTGACCTGCCAGCAGTCGTCGATGACCAGATACTGGTAGCCCGCGTCCTTCAGCCCCGTCGCCACCTGGGCGTCGGCCGTCTCCCGGATCAGCTTCTCGCTCACGTCGCAGCCGAACTTGTTCCAGCTGTTCCAGCCCATGGGCGGGGTGAGGGCGAGGCCCTCGCCGCTCGCCGCCCGGGCGGCCCCCGCCCCCGGTACGATGAAGACCGCCATGAAGATCGCACGCAGCAACCTGGGCATCGCTCTCCTCCCGCAGGGCCGATGTGCCGAGTCTACCCGAGCCCGGGCCCTCACGCCCGCTGCTGCCGGAAGATCTCGCTCACCGCCTGGATGGTGTCGGCCTCGTGGGCCGCCTTGTCCGGACGGTGGTGCTTCACCCGGGCGAAGCGCAGGGCCAGCCCGGCTGGATACCGCGGGGACTCCTGCACGTCGCTGAACGCGACCTCCACCACCAGCTCGGGGCGGACGTAGACCGTCCACTCGTCGCGACGCTCCTCCAGGGAGAGCAGCTTCTGCGTCTGCCACCGCAGCATCTCGTCCGTGAGGCCCTTGAAGGTCTTGCCGAGCATGACGAACTGGCCGCTCTCCGGGTCGCGGGCCCCCAGGTGCAGGTTCGACAGCCAGCCCTTGCGGCGGCCGCTGCCCCACTCCGCGGCCAGGACCACGAGATCGAGGGCGCGTGCGGACTTGAGCTTGAGCCAGTGGTAGCCGCGCTGCCCCGCGACGTAGGGCGCCGACAGCGACTTGGCCATGAGCCCCTCGTGGCCCGCCTGGAGCGACTGCTCCAGGAACTTCTGGGCTTCCTCGGGACGGCGGGTGACGATCCTCGGCACGAGCGATTCCCCCGGGACCGTGCGGGCCAGCCGGTCCGCGCGCTCCGCGTAGGGCAGCCCCACCAGCGGCCCCTCGCCTTCGAGGAACAGGCAATCGAAGAAGAACGAGGAGAGGGGCAGCTCCTGCCGGGCGGCCTCGACGTCCTTGGAGCGGCCGAGGCGCCGCATCGTCACCTGGAAGGGCTGGGGCTTCCCGCTCGGCCGCAGGGCGATCGCCTCCCCCTCCAGCACGAGCTCGCGCGGCCTTAGCCCGCGCGCCCATCCCACGACCTCCGGGACGCGCTCCGTGACGTCCTGGAGCTGCCGCGTGAAGACCCGGACCTCGTCCCCGGCCTTGTGCACCTGTATGCGCGCGCCGTCCAGCTTGTACTCGAAGGCCGCCTCGCCCAGCCGCTCGAGCGCTCCCTCGACGCTGGCCGCCGTGCTCGCGAGCATGGGGGCGATGGGCGACAGCACCCGCAGGGAGAAGCGCGCGAGACCCGCTTTCCCCTCGCCGAGGGCTACCCGCGCCACCTCGCCCACGTTGCCGGAGAACATCGCGGCCTGCCGGACCTCCGGCGCAGGCAGGTCGGCCGCCCGGGCGATCGCGTCGAGCAGCAAGCCCTCCAGGGCCCCCTGCCGCAGCTCACGCATGACCAGCTCGGCCAGGAAGCGCCGGACGTCGCCGCCCACCCGTGCCAGCAGCCCGCCAAGGATCCGGACCTTCCGCTCGGAGGAGCCCGGGCCCTGCTCCGCGGCGATCGCGTCGAAGGCCCGGTCCACCTCGAGAAGGGAGGGCGGCTCGCCCGCGGCGGGCTCGGCCGTGATGGCGGGCTGCATCGTGAGCCAGCCGAGGCCGATCTGGCCTTGCCGGAGGGTCCCCGAGAGATAGAGGGCCGCCAGCTCTCTCTCGCGCCCCTCGGCCAGGCGGAGGAAGTCGGCCAGCAGGCGTACCTTCTCGCTCTTCCTCGGCGTCTCGCGGACCCGCCGGACCAGGTCGACGAGGCGAGCCAGCTCCATGGGATCACTCGAGCCCTTCGCCGAGATAGAGCTCGGCGTTGCGGTGGTCGTAGGTGTAGGCGTACGACTTTCCGTCCGGGGTCATGTTCACGGTGGAGATCCCCACGATCCCCGCGGCCTCCAGCGGGCGCAGCTCCCTCCAGAGCTCGCTCTTTCCCGTAGCGAGATCGACCCGCACGACCCGGGCCGGGAGCTGCTCGCGCGACCAGACGAAGAGGCCCCGGCCGTCCGGGGACCAGCCGAGGGGAACGGCGCCCGGCTCGAGGCCCCCGATGGAGCGCGGCTCGCCACCCTCGGTGGGCAGTACGATCACCCTGGAGTCGGCTCCCCGCAGGGCCAGTTGCTTCCCGTCCGGCGAGACCGGATTGCCGGCGAAGTCCACGCTCGCCCCCTCGGGCGACACCGCCCGGGGCAGGCCCCCCGCGAGGTCCTGCACGTAGCAGCGGCGCGCGTGGCCGGCCTCGCTGGCCAGGATCACCAGCCGGTCGCCGCTCGGGAAGAAGCTCGCCTCGACGTAGGTCTTGAGCGGTCCTGCGGGAAGCGCCCTCGGCTCGCCCGCGCCCGTGGGAAGCAGGACCAGGGACTCCGGCGGGCCCGCCTTCACGGTGACGGCCCGGCTCCCGTCCGGAGAGAGGGCGAGGGGCCGGCCGTCGCCGAGGTTCGTGGCCGGCGATCCGTCGGTGTGGCGCAGATAGGCGGTGGGCGTCCCGCGCGTTCCCTCGCCGCGCTCGCAGAAGAGGAGCTGCCGGCCGTCCCTCGAGAGGTCGGTGGCGCTGGCCCCGTCGAACCACGAGAGGTCGCGCTCCTTCGCCTCGCCGGGGGCGAGGCACCGCAGCCCCGTGCGGGCGCTCTCGTGGGCGATGAGCACGCGCCCCGTGGGGGACACGTCGTGCAGGATGAGCCGCGCGGGCGCCCGCAGCACGACGCGCGCGTCTCCCCCGAGGGTGACCGCCCGCAGCGCCTGCACCCGGCCCCGCTCCGCGGCGGTGAACCAGACCTCCCGCCCCGCGGGCGGCCAGGCCAGACCCCAGGCGCTGCTCCATCCCGTGGAGAGCGTCTTCACCTTGCCGGAGCGGTCCACCACCGCGATCGAACCACCGTCGTCGCTCGTCGAGGGATGGTCGATGAAGGCCACCAGGTCGCCGCGCGGCGAGACCCGCGCGCTGCTGATCCAGCCCGCGGTCTCGTACAGCACGTGCCCGATGGGCAGCTCCAGGCGATGCCGGCCTTCGGCGTCGCGCACCACCGCCAGCTCCCGGCCGTCGGGGGTCCAATCCGCCTCGTGGACGTCGTTGAGCATCTCGCGGGGCGACCCGCCTTCCAGGGGGACGCGGGACAAGGTGCCGTGACAGCCGCCCCAGAAGAACTCGCAGCCCAGGGCGATCGCCATCTCGCCCGAGGAGGAGACCGCGAATACCCCGGCGGAGGCGAGGCCGAGGGATCGCGACTCCGGGCTCTCCGGGCGCGTGGTGAGGATCTCGATCGGTGAGCCCTCCCAGGCGGCGGAGTAGACCACGGTCTCGCCGTCGGTGCCGAAGCGGGCCGCGGAAACGCTGCCGCGCCGGAAGGTGATCTGCTGGAAGGTCGGCGGCTTCCGGACCACGCTGCGGCGGCCGGCCAGGAAGCCGGCCCCGAGGATCGCGAGAAGGCCGAGGGGAACGAGCAGCGGGCGGAGACGGCGCCTCCCGGCTCCCGCCGGGTAGCCCACTCCGGAGCCGCTGGTGCTCGAGGCTCCCGACAGGGCCTCGAGCTGGAACGCCAGGTCGCGCGCCGACTGGAACCGCTCCCCCGGGCGCTTCTCCAGGCAGTGGCGGACGATGCGCTCGAAGGCCGGGTTCAGGCTGCGGTTGCTCTCCACCAGGTCCGGGGGCTCGCTCTTCAGAATCGCGCTCATGGTCTCCACGGCCGAATCGCCCTTGAAGGCGCGCCGCCCGGAGAGCATCTCGTACAGGATCGACCCGAAGGAGAAGATGTCCGAGCGATGGTCCGTCTCCTCTCCCCGGACCTGCTCGGGAGACATGTAGCCGACCGTCCCCATGACGGTGCCGGGCTCGGTCATGGGAGTGAGGTCGAGGGTCTCGCCGCGGCCCGCTTCGGGGGCCGACGAGGCCTTGGTCTTCCCCACCTTGGCCAGTCCGAAGTCCAGCACCTTGACCCGGCCCTCGTGGGTGAGGAAGACGTTCTCGGGCTTGAGGTCGCGGTGGACGATCCCTTTCTCGTGCGCGGCCGCGAGGGCGTGGCAGATCTGGAGCCCGTAGTCCACAGCCTTGCGCGGCGACACGGGGCCCGAGACCAGCCGCGCGCGCAGGGTCTCGCCTTCCAGCAGCTCCATGGCGGCGTAGGCCACGCCCTCCTGGCTTCCGAAGTCGAAGATGGCCAGGATGCCCGGGTTGGAGAGGGCGGCCACCGCCTTGGCCTCGCGCTCGAAGCGGGCGAGCGCTTCGCGGTCCTCCGCCATGCCGGGGGGAAGGACCTTGACCGCGACCGTCCGTTCCAGCCGGCTGTCCCGGGCCCGGTAGACCTCGCCCATGCCGCCGGAGCCGAGGGGAGCCAGGATCTCGTAGGGTCCCAGGCGGGTTCCGGGCGCGACAGGCATGAGCCGCCGGCAGTCTAACCCGGATTGTCCGCCACGCTAGACTGGTCTTCGCCCCATGTCCCCCGCCTCCCCCGTACGTGGGTTCGTCATCCAGCCGACGTACCGACTCGAGTCGGGCCGGCCGGTCGTGCACCTCTACGGCCGACTCGAGGACGGCCGGACCTTCCTCGTGCGCGACGACCGGCAGATGCCGTACTTCTTCGTGGAAGCCGCCGACGCCGACCGCGCACGCGCGCTGGGAGCCCGGCCGCTCGCTCCGACGGACTATGTCACGCTGGAAGGGCGGCCCGTGGTCCGGGTCGAAGTGCCCGCCCCGTCCGACACTCCCCCGCTCCGCGAGCGGCTCGCCCGGGCCGGGATCGCTTGTCACGAGGCCGACGTGCGCTTCGCCATGCGCTACCTGATCGATCGGGGCATCCGCGGCTCGTTGGCTCTGGCTGGCGCTTCGCGGGAGGTCCCCGGTTTCGGGCTCGTCTTCGACAACCCGGAGGTCGCCGCCGCCGACTGGATACCCGGCCTCACCGTCCTGTCGTTCGACATCGAGACCGATCCGCGGGCCGAGCGCCTCCTCTCCATCGGTCTGCACGGCAGCGGCGCTTCCGAGGTGCTGCTGCTCACGCCCCCGGGAAGGGAATGCCCGCCGGGCGCGGTCCCGTTCGCCACGGAGAAGGACCTGCTGGAAGGCTTCTGCCGGCGCGTGCGCGCTCTCGACCCCGACGTGCTCACCGGCTGGAACGTGGTCGAGTTCGACCTCGGGGTGCTCGCGCGTCTCGCGGCCCGGAGCGGGGTGGCCCTCGAGCTGGGCCGGGGTCCCGGCCCCTTGCGTCTGCGCGCCGATGGCTCTCCCCGCGCCACTCGCCAGGCGAGCGTGCCCGGGCGGGTCATCCTGGACGGCATCTTCCTCCTGCGCGGCGCCTTCGTCCGCATGGACGACTACAGCCTCGACGCGGTGGCCCGCCAGGTCCTGGGCGAGGGCAAGACCGTGCGCGGACACGGCCGGGCCGAGGAGATCCTGCGCCTGTTCGAGGAGGACCGGCCGCGCCTCGTCGAGTACAACCAGACGGACGCCCGTCTGGCCAAGGACATCCTCGACGAGCTGCGCCTCGTCGAGCTGGCGGTCGAGCGCAGCCGGCTGACCGGAATGCCCCTCGACCGCGTCTCCTCCTCGATCGCCGCTTTCGACTTTCTCTATCTTTCCGAGCTGCGCCGACGCGGCGTCGTCGCCCCCAGCGTGCGCACGGTCGACGAGGTCGAGCCCATGGGGGGCGGCCACGTGCTGGAGCCCCTGCCCGGTCTCTACCGCAACGTGCTGGTCCTCGACTTCAAGAGCCTCTACCCGAGCCTGATCCGGACGTTCCAGATCGACCCCCTCAACCTGATCCACCCGGGATCGGCCCCGCGGGAGACGGACCCCATCGTCGCTCCCAACGGCGCGGCCTTCGCCCGCGGGCGCTCGATCCTCACCGAGATGCTCGACGCGATCATGCCCCAGCGCGACGCGGCCCGCCGGGCCGGCGATCGGGTGAAGAGCCAGGCCATCAAGATCCTCATGAACTCGTTCTATGGTGTGCTGGGGACCCCGGCCTGCCGCTTCTACGACCCCCGTCTCGCCAACGCCATCACCAGCTTCGGGCGCGAGGTGCTGCTGTGGTGCAAGCGGCGCATCGAGGCGGGCGGCCGCCGGGTCCTGTACGGCGACACGGACAGCCTGTTCGTCGAAGCAACGATGGCGGAGCCGGACGTGGACCAGCGGTCCCCTCCCCCTACGTGGGGAGGGAAAGGGTGGGGGGTCGATGAACAAAAGGCCGTTCGTCGCCTCGGCGAGACCCTGGCCGCCGACCTGACGCGCGATCTCGCCGAGCACATCGCCCGCACGTGGCGCGTGGAGAGCCGCCTGGAGCTGCAGTTCGATCGCCTCTACACACGCCTCTACCTCCCGGCCGTCCGCCATGGCACGGCAGGTGCGCGCAAGCGCTACGCGGGGCTCGTGGAGGGGCCGGGCGGGGGCCGGGTGGTCTTCACCGGCATGGAAGCCGTGCGCGGCGACTGGACGCCTCTCGCCAAGGAGGTACAGCGTGAGCTGTTCGCCCGGCTCTTCTCGGAACGCCCGATGGACGACTACCTCCGCCAGGTGGTCGCCGACCTGCGGTCCGGCCGCCTGGACGATCGTCTGGTCTATCGCAAGGGGCTCCGCAAGGACCCCGCCGCCTACACCGCGACCACCCCTCCCCACGTCGCGGCCGCGCGCAAGCTGGTGGGGAAGACCCGGGGGCGCATCGCCTACGTGATGACCCTCGCCGGCCCGGAGCCGCTCCGCGAGCGGCAGAGTCCGATCGACCATGAGCACTACGTGGAGAAACAGGTGCGGCCGGTGGCGGAGCCGGTGTTGGCCCTGCTGGGCCTCGACTTCGCCCAGGTCGTGGGCGACGAGCACCAGCTGTCGCTCTTCTGACTAGGGGCAGCTATATAGGGATTAGCACCCCTCACGGACGATCGACGGGCCATGAGGGCCGACACTCCTGCCATGGACTCGTGGCAGCACCCCTGCGTTCTCGACCAGCCTCCGGGGTGGCTTCGGTCATCTCATCGCGCCCCGGCGCCGGCGGAATCGGCGGACCTTGGCGAGGTTGCCGCAGTCGCGCATGTCGCACCAGCGTCGGGTGCGATTCCGGCTCGTGTCCAGGAACAGCCAGCCGCAGTCCTCCCCCTGGCACTCGCGGATGAATGCGAGGTCGGCCGAGGTCAGGAGGTCCGCGGCCGAGCGGGCCAGGGGCCACAAAACCCGGTCGAGACCCGCCGGCCGGCGATCCCACTCCAACTCGAAGCCTTGCTCTCCCGCGACCACACGCTCCCTGGCCCGGGCAGCCGCGACCTCACGGTTGAGCACCTCCAGATCCGACGCCTGGGCCTCCCATTCCTTCATGACCGAGACGAAGATCCGGTAGATCGCCTCGCGCAGGCTGACCGCTCGCCGGAACGCGGCGCCCGCCTCCGCAGGCCGCCGCCTTCCGCGGCCCCGGAGCTCCTCGGCCTCTCCCCTGGTCAGGGCACCCGCCCCCCGGCTCCACCGCACCAGGTCCGAGTAGTCCCCCAGCCGGTCGCGGCCGATCGGCCCCCCCGCCTTCCCCGCAGGCCGAGGCTTGCGGGCGGGCGGACGGGACGCAACCGTGTTGACGAAGTCCAGGCAGAGCCGCCCCCCCACGAGCTTGGGGCTCTCGGGCAGCCGGTCGGCGGAGCTCGCGGCGGGGCGCGCCATGTACACCGCTATTTTACGCTTGACAGGTTACAAAGGCCACGGCATCCTGTAACCAGCTTTGGTCGATACAGGAGTTACAGAGCCCGCCCCCCGGCGGGCGCGATCGGGAGGCCCCCATGAAGGAGATCGAGCGGATCGCGGACCAGCTGAAGCGCGCCATCGAGGGTGACGCCTGGCACGGCCCCTCGCTCAACGAGACCCTCGCCCACGTCACCGCCCAGGCGGCGGCGGCGCGGCCCGTCGTGGGAGGACACACGCCGTGGGAGATCGCGCTCCACATCGGGGCGTGGCTCGCCGCCGTGCGCAGGCGGCTGGGGGGCCAGGCGGTGGAGCTGTCGCCCAAGGAAGACTGGGCCCCGGTCGGCGACACGACCGAGGCGGCCTGGGAGCAGGCCCGCGCCGGCATCAACGGGGAGTACCGCAAGCTCCTCGAGACCGTCCGCGGGTTTTCCGAGGACGGTCTGGGCAGGATCGTGGCGGGGCGGGACTACTCGATGGGCTTCATGCTGGACGGGGTGATCCAGCACACCCTTTATCACACGGGCCAGATCGCGGTGCTCACCAAGGCCACGAACGACGCTCGGCGAGAGCTGCTCCGCCATACCCTGGCGACCCTGGGTTATCGCGGCGGCAAGGCGCTGCGCGGCGCTCCCACGGGCTTCGCGGATTTTCGCGCGGGCGGGACCTCACGGACGGCCGGACAAATCCTGTCCCACCTCGGTGATCTCCTGGACTGGGGCCTGTCCATCGCCAAGGGGAAGGAAACCTGGCGCGAGGGTGGGCCCCTCCCCTGGGAGCGGGGAGCCGAGCGCTTCTTCGCCGCCCTGGGGGCCCTCGACGCCCAGCTCGCCTCGGGGGCGCCCCTGGGAGCGAGCACGGAGAACCTCTTCCAGGGACCCATCGCCGACGCCCTCACCCACGTCGGCCAGATCGCGCTGCTGCGTCGCCTCGCGGGAGCCCCCGTCCGCGGGGAGAGCTACTTCAGGTCCGACATCGTCGTCGGACGCGTCGGTCCGGAGCAGTCCGCGCCGCGTCGCGAGTTCGACTGAGCCCGCGCCGACCACCAGGGTGGCCTACTTCACGGTCGCGGTGAAGACCTCCTCCATCAGGAAGGGCCGGCGGCAACCCGAGGCGGGCTCCTGCTGGCGGCGGCTGTCCGTCCAGATGGGATGGGAGACGCCCCCGTAGGAGACCAGACCTTCGTAGTCGCCCTGCTGGTTGCCGTAGTTGATGGCCGGGCAGGGGAAGACGCCATTGCAGTCGTGCTCGTTGGAGCTGGCCGTGCTGACCCGGGTGTTGGGCGAGCGCCAGCTCAGGCCTCCGTCCTTCGACTGCGTGAAGTAGTAGTCGGTCTGGTAGCGGAAGCCCGTGGTGTCGTTTCGCGTGTCGTAGAAGGCGACGTTCACGTCGCCGGTGACGGGATCCACGGACATCCAATGGTTGAAGCGGTCCACCAGGGAGGGCAGCCGGTCCGTCACCGGCGCGGGCGACGACCACGTCGAGCCCTGGTCGTCGGAGAAGGAAAGGAAGATGTCCGTGGCCCCGTTCGCGGCGAGGTCCATCCACGAGCAGTAGAGGCGCCCGCGGTGGGTGCCGCCCGAGCGGTCGGCATCGCAGGAGGGGTACACCAGGGCCCGGCGGACGCTCTCCGCCGGGATGCCGATGTCGAACGGAATCGCCTTGCTCGAGATCGTGACCGGCCGGTCCCAGGTGGCCCCCGCGTCGAAAGAGCGGTTGAACACGATCGCGTTCGCGGCGTAGTCGTTCCAGGCTACGTAGACCTCACCCCCCGGGCCCACGAAGGGTGACGTCCCGATGGACCGC
>WNFT01000640.1_pt1 | contig 56549 bp, 53 predicted proteins | sample 5400191 | NCBI WGS metagenome assembly WNFT01 (sample SAMN13153359, study PRJNA577476) | soil metagenome | isolation source: 80 cm saprolite under Madrone tree | place: USA:California | collected 2016-06-14 | reverse complement strand
AAGGACGCCGAGGCTGCTGCCCGCTTCTACGCCGAGACCTTTCCCGACAGCGCGGTGGGTGCCGTCCACCGTGCACCCAGTGACTACCCATCCGGCAAGGAGGGCGACGTGCTGACGGTCGAATTCACAGTTGCCGGCGTCCCTTGTCTCGGCCTCAACGGCGGTCCCGCGTTCAAACATAGCGAAGCCTTCTCGTTCCAGATCGCCACTGACGACCAGCACGAAACCGACCGCTACTGGAACGCCATCGTCGGCAATGGCGGCCAAGAGAGTGTGTGCGGCTGGTGCAAAGACAAGTGGGGCGTCTCCTGGCAAATCACGCCGCGCGTGCTGACCGAGGCGCTGTCGGCCGGCGGCGATGAAGCAAAGCGCGCGTTTGATGCGATGATGGGCATGAAGAAGATCGACGTCGCCGCGATCAAGGCGGCACGGCGCGGCTGACTTTTCTATGTTGGCCCATCAAGGATTTTGCGGATCCTCAGCGCCAGTGTCCTTACGATCTTTCCCTTGTTCCTAGGGACAGGCTTTGGGGGAAGAGCGGGCGCCGGGTTTTATGAGTACACGCCCTAATTCGAACGAGATTCACGACCAAATACGAACTGATCCGCCATACGCTGCATGGCGAACAGGAAACGCCCGCCGCTAAGGAGCAAAAGAGGTCCCATGTGTCAGTTCCCCGCGGGCCGATAGGGGTGTTCCACGCGCCAATGTCGGGCGATGTCGACGCGTCGGCAGACCCAGACCTTGGGATGCTGCAGGGCGTAATTGATGAAGCGGCCTAGAGCGGCGATTCGCCCCGGCCGACCCACCAGCCGGCAATGGAGCCCGACCGACATCATCTTCGGGGCCGTCTCGCCCTCGGCGTAGAGCGTGTCGAAGGAATCCCGGAGATAGGCATAGAACTGGTCGCCGGAATTGAAGCCCTGCATGGCGGCAAAGCGCATGTCGTTGGCATCGAGCGTGTAGGGGACGATGAGCTGAGGCTTGCCGGCGACATTCACCCAATAGGGCAGATCGTCGGCGTAGCTGTCGGCATCATAGAGGAAGCCGCCTTCCTCGGCGACAAGACGGCGCGTATTGGAGCTCACGCGACCCAGGTACCATCCCAGCGGGCGGCTACCGGTCAATTTCGTGTGCAGGTCGATGGCGCTGGCGAGATGCTCGCGTTCGGTCTCTTCCGGCATGAATTGGTAGTCAATCCAACGATAGCCGTGACTTGCTATCTCCCAATCTGCGTCCAGCATGGCTTCGACTGCATCCGGATTGCGGGCCATCGCCATAGTCACGCCATAGACTGTGACTGGCAGGTGGTGGCCGGTGAAGAGACGATGAAGCCGCCAGAAGCCGGCGCGGCTGCCATACTCATAGACCGACTCAGAATTGACCTGGCGCGCGCCGGGCAGCGGCTGCGCGCCGACGGTCTCCGTGAGGAAGGCTTCGGAAGTCATGTCGCCATGGAGGATGCTGCTCTCGCCGCCCTCTTCGTAATTGATAACGTACTGCAGGGCGAGACGAGCGTTGGTCGGCCAATGGGGATGCGGCGGCCGCGCGCCATATCCCACCATGTCGCGCGGATAATCCGCAAACTCGGCGGGCAGTTCCGGTCGGCGCGTCTGGCATGCCATGGGGCTCGTCTCTCCTGCGGCTCGATCCCCCGGCAGAGCCGGGCCATCGAAATGGGAAAGACTCTATGAGGCCGCTCCCGCGGGCGCAACTAAGGCCGCAGGAGCGGTATTGGAATCGCCCCTAGGCGGCGGTTCTGGCGGCCCGGCCGCGCGCGGCCGGTTCTTTGTGAAAGCGCCCGTCCTTCATGATGGCGAGCAAGCGATCAGCATCCTGCAGAATGCGGATGTCGCTTGCCGGATCGCCATCTACCATTAACAGATCGGCGAGCGCGCCGGCCTTGATCACGCCAAGTTCGCCCGGCTTCATCATGATCTCGCCGCCCCGGCGCGTGGCGGCCACGATGGCTTCCATGGGCGTAAAGCCAAGCAGCTTGACGAAATGCTCCAGGTCTCTCGCATCGTCGCCGATGCGATTCCAGGCGAAGCCGTAATCGCCACCGGGCAAAATCCGCACGCCGCGCTTCTTCAAATCGCGCATGGCAAGCGCGCCTTGCTCCATCTCGCGGCGCATGCCCATGGCCGTTGCCGCCTCTGTCGTGATGCCCCATTTCGAGGCCTCGTACAGCGTGGCATAGGTGATGCCGATGGTGGGCATCACGAAGACGCGGTCTTTCGCCGACTCCAGCGCATCACGGGCCCGCTCGTCGGCGAATGTCGCGTGATTGATCAACTGGACGCCGTGCTTGACGCAAAGCTCCACGGCTTGGCTGCTGCGGGCATGGGCGGCGACGCGCTTGCCATGGGCCCTTCCGACCTCGCAGACGGCATCGATTTCGGCCTCGGTCATCACCGTCTGTTCGGCGCGTGCATGAGGCACGAATTCGTCGCCGGACGGATTGATCTTCAGCGTGTCGACGCCTTCGCGCACGAACATGCGCGCGGTTTTGCGGAAATCATCGGCCCCGTCGCAGATCACAGCGAAGGTTTCGCGGTGGCGATGATAAAGGCGAACATCGCCCAAGCCTGCCGTCGGCGTCATCTCTGGTGTCGCAGCGAGCATACGCGGGCCCGGGATCTGTCCAGAGGCAATCGCATTGCGGATGACGACATCCAGGCGGGGTTTGGCCGCGGCCATGGAATTCAAGCTTGTAAAGCCGCGGTCGAGATAGGTTCTGGCATTCTGGGCGGCCAGCAGGACATGCTCCTCCGGGGGAATATCGCCCAGCGAATGCAGATCGGGCGTGTCGGCGAAGCTGACATGGGCATGGGCCTCGACCAGTCCCGGCATCAGGGTGGCGCCGCCGCCGTCGATGTGACGGGCATCCTCGCGGGGCAAGGTCTTGCCATCGCGCGCGATGGCCGCAATTCGATTGCCCTGAACCCGAACCTCGCCGGGAAAAGCCTTCTTGCCGCTGCCGTCGATGATAGCAAGGTTGCTGAAGACGATCGCGTCCATGGCGGGTGGCCCTCCCAGGGTGCTCAGGTCGCTTGTTTTTAGGCGAGTTTAGCAAACAGTCGGCTCGGGGCGGAGCAAAGTTTTCACATGGCAATTGATCGGTGTTGACATTTGTTTAGTTTAGTTCAGTATAGTTTACGTCAAGCCCGCCGACGGCGTCGGCTGATGAATGGTCAACGGGCGGTCGCACAACAGGAGGTGTCGCCAGCGACGTACGCTGCCAATACGCGGAACCGCGAGCGGGAAGACTCGCCGGCATAAGCAATTCTTGGGAGGAGACAAATGCGAGTGTGGAAAACGCTACTGACGGCGGCAACGTTTGCCGCGGCCGGCGCCTTGGCGCCGATCGATGACAGCCATGCACAAGACAAGTCGCTGACGCTATGCTGGGCCGCCTGGGACCCGGCCAACGCCCTCGTCGAGCTGTCGAAGGACTTCACCGCCGAATCCGGCATCAAGATGAAGTTCGAGTTCGTTCCCTGGACCAGCTACGCCGACCGTTTCCTCAATGAGCTGAATTCGCACGGGAAACTCTGCGATCTGATCATCGGCGACAGCCAGTGGATCGGCGGCGCCGCCGAGAACGGCCACTACGTCAAGCTCAACGACTTCTTCGACAAGAACGGCATCAAGATGTCCGACTTCTTGCCGGCGACCGTCGTCGGATATTCCGAGTGGCCGAAGAATACACCCAACTACTGGGCGCTGCCGGCAATGGGAGACGTCGTCGGCTGGACCTATCGCAAGGATTGGTTCTCCCGGCCCGAGCTGCAGAGCGAATTCAAGGCGAAATACGGCTGGGATCTCGGCCCGCCGGCGACATATGACCAGTTGAAGCAGATCGCCGAATTCTTCCAGGGACGCGAGATCGACGGCAAGAAGGTCTATGGCGCGTCGATCTATACCGAGCGCGGCTCGGAAGGCATCACGATGGGCGTTACCAATGTCCTCTACGATTGGGGCTTCGAATATCAGAATCCCGACAAGCCGTATGACATGGAAGGCTTCGTCAATTCGGCCGACGCCGTGAAGGGGCTCGAGTTCTACAAGGAACTCTACAAGTGCTGCACGCCGCCCGGTGCCACCAACGTCTACATGGGCGAATCGATCGACGCATTCAAATCCGGCCAAGTCGCCCTTCATATGAACTTCGCATTCACCTGGCCGGGCCTCTACAAGGATCCGAACGTCGGCGGAGACAAGATCGGCTACTTCGCCAACCCCGCGGAGAAGAAACATTTCGCCCAGCTCGGCGGGCAGGGCATCTCGGTGGTCTCCTATTCCGACCACCAGGAAGACGCGTTCAAGTACATCAAGTGGTTCGTCAAGCCCGAGGTCCAGAAGAAATGGTGGTCGCTCGGCGGCTTCTCCTGCGCCCAATCCGTCCTGAAGGATCCAGGCTTCGTGAGCAGCGCGCCTTACGCCAAGACCTTCTTGGAGTCGATGGCCATCGTGAAGGACTTCTGGGCAGAGCCCGCTTATGCCGAGCTGCTGCTCGATATGCAAAAGCGGATCCACGACTACGTGGTCGCGGATAAGGGCACGGCTAAGGAGGCTCTGGACTCGCTGGTCAAGGATTGGGAGAAGGTCTTCCACGACGAGGGCAAGATCTAATCCGATCTAACGGCGCGCAAGCGCCGCGTTATCGAGACTCCCGCGTGGGTTCGCCCACGTGGGGGCCTCGGGACCGACACCACTGCACGTTCTTGCCGGAACCGGCCTTTTGACATCAAAGTGACGAATCGAAGTGATGACGTGATGAGCGACATGGTCGAAAAACGCCCGATTTTGGGGCATTTGGCCGACGCGACGCCGCCGGCATTCGCCAAGCGCGTCCGGGGCTTGTCGGATCGCGGCATCGCCTGGCTTTTCATCGGCCCGACCATGGCCATACTGTTGGCCATCAACATCTTTCCCCTGATTTGGGCTATCACCCTTTCCTTCACCAACTACCGGGCGAACCGGCCGAACGCGCCGATCAGATGGATCGGATTGGAGCACTACACCGACATTCTGACCGACCCGGACGTCTGGGCCGGCATGCAGGTTACCGCCCGATTCGTTGTCTCGACCATCGTCATCGAAATGCTGCTGGGATTCGCGCTCGCCTATCTGATCGACCGCAAATTCCGCGGCCATGGATTCTGGACCACAGTGATCCTGATTCCGATGATGTTGTCACCGGCCGTGGTCGGGAATTTCTGGAGCTTCCTCTATCGGCCTCAGATCGGGCTGTTCAACGAGATCATTTCCTTCGTCACCGGAATCCCGGCCGACTCCTTCGCCATGGTCGGCGAGGTCAATCTGGCGCCCTGGTCGATCGTCATCGTCGATGCCTGGATGTGGACGCCTTATGTGATGTTGATCTGCCTCGCCGGCCTGCGCTCCATCCCCAATGACATCTATGAGGCGGCCGAGGTGGATAGGGCTTCGCCCTGGCGTCAGTTCTGGTCGATCACGCTGCCCATGGCGTTGCCGTTCATCATGCTGGCGGTGCTGTTCCGCGGCATCGAGAACTTCAAGATGTTTGACCTGGTCAATCTTCTGACCAATGGCGGTCCCGGTTCGACGACCGAACTCGCCTCCATCACGCTGAAGCGCGAGGCCTTCGAGAAATGGCGAACCGGCTACGCCTCGGCACTTGCCATGATCCTCTTCGTCACGATCTTCGGCCTTGGCAATATCTATGTGAAGGCTCTCAACCGGGTGAAGCAGCGATGAGCGTCACAACTGCCAATTCCGTCGTCGCGCCCGGCGCCTTTTCGCGCCGGCTGGCCGCCGTGCTGGTTATTTTCTACGCGGTCATTTCGATGATTCCGCTGGCCTGGATCCTCCTGACCGGCTTCAAGACGCCGGATGATTCCATCGCCTATCCACCGAAGATCCTCTTCTCGCCCTCGCTCGAAGGCTATGTGAACCTCTTCACTACCCGCACGCGCCAGACGCCGGAGTTTATCGCCACCTTGCCGCCGGCGACCGCCTGGTATGACAAGCTGGTGCGCTCCCGCAACATGGTGATCGCCGGGCCGTCGAAATATTTTCCGCGCTACATCAACTCGCTGATCATTGGCTTTGGCTCCACCTTCCTGGCCGTGGTGCTCGGCACCGTGGCGGCCTATGCCTTTTCCCGATTCAAGGTGCCGCTGAAGGACGATCTTCTGTTCTTCATTCTCTCCACACGCATGATGCCACCGATCGCGGTCGCGATTCCCATATACCTGATGTATCGCCAGATCGGCCTCATCGATACCAGGATCGGCATGATCCTGCTCTATACGGCGGTCAACCTGTCGCTCTCGGTCTGGCTCCTAAAGGGGTTCATGGACGAAATTCCCCGAGAATACGAGGAGGCGGCAATGATCGACGGCTATAGCCGCCTGCAGGCCTTCTGGAAAGTGGTGCTGCCCCAGGCCTCGACCGGCATCGCGGCCACGGCGATCTTCTGCCTCATCTTCTCCTGGAACGAATATGCCTTCGCCGTGCTGCTGACCTCCGGCGATGCGCAGACGACGCCGCCCTTCATCCCCTTCATCATCGGCGAAGGCGGGCAGGACTGGCCGGCGGTGGCGGCGGGGACGACGCTGTTCCTGGTGCCCATCGTGGTCTTCACCATCCTGCTGCGCAAACTGTTGCTGCGCGGCATCACCTTCGGAGCGGTCCGGCGATGAGCGTCGAGACCAAGCCCATGCCCCGATCGCTCCTGCGCCGGATCTTCCGCCGCGGACCCTGGGAGATGTTGGCGACAATTCTGATCGGTGCCGGCGTGGTGATGCTAATGCAGCCGGTCTCAATCGATCTCTACAGCTACTCCTTCATCACGATCCTGACCGGTACGCTGATGTTCATGATCGTCAGCAAGTTTCCGGATTGAGGTAAGCCGGCATGGCCGAGATCCGCGTCGATCATCTTCACAAGGCCTTCGGTGACTTCATCGCCGTGCGCGATTCGAGCTTTACCGTGGGCGACGGCGAATTCTTCTGCCTGCTCGGCCCCTCCGGCTGCGGCAAGACGACGACGCTGCGCATGATCGCGGGCCTCGAACTGCCAACATCGGGTCGCATCATGCTCGGCGGCGAGGATGTGACCTTCCATCGGGCGGCCGAGCGCGATATCGCCTTCGTTTTTCAGCTGTTTGCCCTCTATCCGCATATGACGGTCAGGGCCAATATCGGTTTTCCCCTGAAATGCCAGGGCATGCGCAAGGCCCAGATCCGGGCGAGCGTGGAGGAAGCCGCCAGGATCCTGCGCATCACGCATCTGCTGGACCGTTCGGTGGGCGGATTGGCCTCGGGCGATCGCCAACGGGTGGCGCTAGGCCGCTCCATCGTGCGCAAGCCCAAGGCCTTCCTGATGGATGAGCCGCTGGGGGCGCTCGATTCCGAGTTCCGCCATATCATGACCGGCGAATTGCGCATGCTGCATAATCGTCTGGGTGCCACCACCATCTATGTGACCCACGATCAGCTCGAGGCGATGGCACTGGCCGACAAGATCGCCGTGATGAACCGAGGCGTCGTCGAACAGCTTGGCACACCCCGCGAGATCTATGAGCGGCCGGTATCCTTGTTCGTGGCGGATTTCATCGGCTCGCCGCCCATGAACTTCCTCGATTTTCACGGGGGCCTCAGGCGCGGCGCGACCTCGGTTCGCCTGGGTGAAAGCGCGGTGATCGTGCCTGAGGTTCACGAAGACCTGGAGGCGCGTGACCTCGTCCTTGGCATTCGGCCCGAGGATGTACGTTTGCGCGAAAGCGGCGTGGTCAGGGGGGAAGTCTTCGGCGCGGAATACCTGGGCACGACCCAGATCGTGACGCTCACCACCGGCCATGGCACCTTGCGCGCCCGATTGCCTGCCGACACGGCGGTGCGCCGCGGGGAGCGCGTCGGCCTCGAATTCCGTCCGGAGAAGCTTTCGCTCTTCGATCGATCGAGTGGGCGGGCCGTGCGTACCGCCTTGCTGGAGGGCGCCCCCCATGTCTGACGTGGCATTGCATGGGGTGACCAGGCGCTTCGGCGATCTGACGGCGGTCTCCGACCTGTCGCTTTTCATCCGTGACGGGGAGTTCGTCGTGCTGCTGGGGCCGACGGGGGCGGGAAAGACGACGACCCTCAGGCTCGTGGCGGGATTGGAGAAGCCCGATGCGGGTCGGATCGCAATCGCCGGCCATGACGTCACCAAGATTCCGCCTGCCGGGCGCGACGTGACCTTCGTTTTCCAGCAGTATTCCCTCTACCCCCATCTAACGGTCTACGACAATTTGGCATTTCCCCTGCGCTCTCCGCTGCGCCGGGTACCGGAGGCCGAGATCAAGCGCAAGGTGGGCGAGGTGGCCGAACTGCTGCGGATCACGGCCAAGCTGGACAATCGCGCCACGAAGCTTTCCGGCGGCGAGATGCAACGCGTGGCCATCGGTCGCGCGCTGGTGCGACAGCCGGCTGTATATCTGATGGATGAGCCGCTCTCCTCCCTCGATGCCAAGCTGCGGGCCGAGCTGCGCTTGGAACTGAAGCGCATCCAGCAGGACCTGGGCGCAACCATCCTCTTTGTGACCCACGACCAGATCGAGGCGATGACCATGGCGACCCGTATCGGGGTGATCGAACACGGGCGGCTGGTTCAGGTCGATACACCACGGGAAATTTACGAGAATCCGGCCAATATTCACGTAGCTGCGCGCCTGGGCCAACCCGGCATCAATCTCATTCCGCGTGAACTGTTCACGGAGATGCCGGCGCCGAATGCCGCAACGATGATCGGTGTGCGCACAGAACATCTGAAAATCTCCAAATCGGCGAACGCGGCCGCCAAGGGCCGCGTCACCTGGATAGAGCATCTGGGCGATCGTAATCATCTGCACGTCAAGGTCGGCGACAACGATGTGGTGACCTTGGCCGATCTCGATGCCGGACTAGGCGTTGGCGACGACGTCGCCATCGAGGTGGTGCAGCCGCTTTATTTCGACCGGAACGGGGACCGGATCACGGCCTGATCGGCCGGGCAATGCAGGACAAGAGACACCGGGAAATACGATGAAGCTGGATAGCGAATTGAAGAAGCGGTTGATCGGGGCGATGGCGGAGACTCTCATAAGCCATGCTGTCGAACTGACCGACCTCGACCGGGCCATCGGCGATGGCGATCACGGCCTCAATATGAAGCGCGGCTTCGAGGCGGTGATGGCCGATCGCGACAACCTGGCCGGCAAGCCGTTGCCCGATCTGCTGAAGACTTTCGGAACGCATTTGGTTATGACCATCGGCGGCGCCTCGGGCCCGCTCTACGGCACGTTTTTCATGGCGCTGGGCAAGGAGATTCCGGCCGAACCGACCCTTGCCGAGACGGCGCGGGCCTTCGGCGCGGCGGTGGGCGCGGTCAAGGCGCGGGGCAAATCGAACACCGGCGAAAAGACCATGCTGGATGTCTTGCAGCCCGTGGCCGATGTCTTGCAGGCGCCGAGCGGCGGAAATGATCTGTCGGCGCGGCTGAGGGCCGCAGCCGACGGCGGCCTGGAAGCAACCCGACCACTGAGGGCGACCAAGGGCCGCGCCTCGTTTCTGGGTGAACGGTCGATCGGCCATCTCGATCCGGGCGCCCGCTCGAGCCAGCTCCTGGTTCACGCTGTCCTGGACGTGTTCGTCGCGCAACCGGCGCTGGAAGGAGCGCGTTCGACATGACCAACAGCCGCGTCGGCATCGTCATCGTTTCCCATTCCGCCGAGGTCGCTCGTGGCACCGTCGACATGGTACGCCAGATGGTCGGCCACGAAGTGTCGGTGGCGTCCAGCGGGGGCAATCCAGCCGGCGGGCTGGGCACCGATGTCGCCTCCATCATCGCCGCGATCAAAAAGGTCTGGTCGCCGCGCGGGGTTGCCGTTCTCGTCGATCTGGGCGGGGCCGAGACCAATAGCGAAATGGCCATCGAAATGCTGCCCGAAGCCTGGCGCGGCAGGGTCGTCATCTGCAATGCGCCGATCGTCGAAGGCGCCGTCATGGCGGCGACCGAGGCCGCGGGCGGCGGCACCCTGGAGCAGGTGCGGGCGACCGCCGAGGAACTGGCCCCGTGAGTCGATCAGTCTTCGAGATCGCCCGTGAGCGAGCAGGAATGAAAGAAGGAACATGAACGTCGAGAGCGCCGCCGAAGGCTCCGCCCTGATCACCCACGGCATCGGCCTCCACGCCCGGCCATCGGTGAAATTGACGAAGCTTGCCAAGACCTTCGCCTCGGCGATCCATCTGCGCGGCGAGGGCGTGGTCGATTGGGTGGATGCCAAGAGCATCGTGCGGGTGATGGGCCTGAAACTGCGCGAGGGCTCCACGGTCCATTTTCGCGCTCATGGGCCGGATGCGCCGGCGGCCATCGACGCACTGGTCGGGCTGGTCAAACGGGACTTCGATGAGCATTCAGCGGCCTGAACGCATCTTCACCGGCACGGTTGCCTCGCCCGGAATCGTGGCCGGGCGCCTCCGCCTTCATGCCCGGCGCCGGGCCAGCCAGATCGCCGCAGGTAGTCCCGTGGAAGAAGCGCTGCGGCTGGACCGCGCTTTGTCCGCGGCCGCGGCGCGCCTCGACCAGTTGAACAGGACGGTCGACGAGGCGGCCCGCGGCATTCTCGAATTCCAGATCGCGCTCATCGAGGACGATGAGCTGGTCGAGCCGGTGCGCCGCGCCATTGCCGGCGGCGCGCCCGCGCCCCAGGCCTGGCGCGAGAGCCTGGACGGGCAGGTGGCCGACTACGAAGCCGCACCCGATGCCTATTTTCGCGCCCGCTCGGCCGATCTCGCGGATCTGCGCGACCGGGTGCTGGATCTGCTGACCGGCGCGCGCGAGGCCGAGAACGATGCGCCGCCCAACGGCGAGGAAGCGAATATTTACGTCGGCGAGGATCTGTCCCCCTCTCGTTTCCTGGAGATCGATTGGGGGCGCTATCGCGGTGGCGCGCTACTGAGCGGAAGCGCCAACGGGCATGTCGCCATCCTGGCCCGTGCGCGGGGCGTGCCTTTGGTGGTCGGGCTGGGCAGCGCCGAACTGATGGGCGGCGCCGATGCCATCCTGGATGCGGAGGAGGGCCGGCTGATCCAGGATCCGGTCCGCCATACCCGCGACATCTTTGACCGGCGCATGACGACGCGCAGCGTCACCACCGCCGCCGAAGCCGAATTCCTGCCACGGCCTGCGGTGACGCGCGGCGGCACGCGGATCGCGGTTGCCATCAATGTCGACGAGCCCAGCATCGTGGACAATATCGACCCGGCCCATTGCGATGGGATCGGCCTGACGCGCACCGAGTTCATGTTTTACTCGCCCGCCGGTTGGCCCGACGAGCAGAAGCAATACGATATCTATGCGCGCTTGATCGCCTGGGCGAAGGGTCGGCCGGTCACGATTCGCACGCTGGATGCCGGTGGCGACAAGCCTATCTCCGGCCTCACCCCCGAGGGCGAGACCAACCCCTTCCTGGGCTTGCGCGGAATTCGTCTGTCGCTGGCCCGGCCGGAGGTCTTTCGCGTGCAGTTGACGGCGCTTGCCCGCGCCGCCTCCCTGGGCCCCCTCAAAGTCATGCTGCCCATGGTGACTGTGCCACGCGAAATCGAGGAGACTCGCCGGTTGCTGCGCGCTGCCATCGAGGAGTTGGAACGCGCCGGAAAGCCGGCGGCGATGCCCAGCCTGGGCATGATGGTGGAGGTGCCCGCGGCAGCGCTCAATGTCGCCCTCTTCGAGGTCGAGTTCTTTTCCATCGGAAGCAATGATTTGGTGCAATATGTGACCGCAACCAGCCGCGATTGTGCCGCCGTCGGCGCCTTGCACAATCCGCTCGATCCGGCTGTGTTGGAATTGATCGGCCGCGTCGTCGCCCATGGCGCCGCGACGGGCCGGGAAGTGGGACTTTGCGGGGATATGGCCAGCGATTCTAGATATTTGCCGGTACTGCTCGGCCTCGGACTGCGCAGTATCTCGGTTGCACCCGCGCGGCTGGCGAAGGTAAAGGCCGAAATCGCTCGTCATGGCTGAGAGCGCGGCCAGGGAAAAACCGAAGCCGGCCCCGGCGAGCCGGGACGAGCTGGTCGCCGCCTATAAGCGGCTGCTGCAGGAATACATAGACCGTCGGCCCTCGGGCCTACGGCTCAAGGTTGCCAAGGCAATCGGCAAGCATCGCAGTTTCGTTTCCCAGATCACCAATCCAATTTACCCGATCCCGGTGCCGGCCCGCCACCTGGAGGCGATATTCCGCATCTGCCATCTGGCGCCGGAGGAAAAACAGGCCTTTCTCGCCGCCTATGAAACAGCGCACCCCAACCATCCGCGCGCCGAACCGCGCAGCCCACGCAAGTCGCGGGAGAAGCGTATCGTCGAGATCGAACTGCCGATCCTTGACGATCCGGAGATGGAGCGCGAGATGGACGAACTCCTGCGCCAGGTCGCCCGCCAGATCGAGAAGCTGGTCCGTCGGATTTAAACTTAACAGCCCCAGCGGAGCGCCGCCGTATGCAGCGGCTTGTCCCATAGGCCGATGAGTTCGTCATCGAGCTGGCTCACGGTGATCGAACATCCGGCCATGTCGAGGGAGGTCGTGTAATTGCCGACCAGCGAGCGGGCGACGGTCAGGTTACGGCTGGCGCAGAACCGCCGCGCCGCATCATACATCAGGTAAAGTTCCATCAACGGCGTGCCGCCGAAGCCGTTGACCAGCAGCAGCAGGGGCGCCCCGGCCTTGGGCGCGAGATCGCTGACAATGGCGTCCATCATGCCGCGAACGACTTCATCCGCCGGCGCCAGCGCGACGCGCCGTCGGCCCGGCTCGCCATGGATGCCAACGCCAATCTCCATCTCGTTCTCGCCGATCTCGAAGGTGGGCCGTCCGGCCGCCGGCACGGTGCAACTGGTCAGTGCCACGCCCATCGAGCGCGTCACCTGGTTGACCCGCTCGCCCAGCGCCTTGCAGGCGGCCAGGTCGGCGCCATCCTCGGCGACAGCGCCCACGATGCGCTCCACCACCACGGTCCCGGCGACGCCGCGTCGGCCGGTAGTGTATGTGGAATTCTCCACCGCCACGTCGTCATTGGTCACCACCGAGGCATTGGCGGCCGAGGTCATATCGGCCCCCATCTCGAAATTCATCGTGTCGCCGGAGTAATTCTTGACGATGAACAGCACGCCCGCACCGCCATCGACCGCCGTGGCGGTCGCCGCCATCTGATCGGGGGTGGGGGAGGTGAAGACCTGGCCGGGGCAGGCCGCATCCAGCATGCCGCGCCCGACGAATCCGGCATGGAGCGGCTCATGGCCCGAGCCCCCGCCCGAGATGAGGGCGACCTTGCCCTGCTTGGGCGACCCGGCGCGGGTCACGAACACAGGGTTCCGGTGCAGGCTGACAATATCGGCGTGGGCCGCGGCAAAGCCCCGCAGGCTCTCGTCCAGGATATCGTTGACGGCATTCATGAACTTCTTCATGGCGTTTCCCCGATTGTCGGCTTTTTGTTGTTTACTAAACTAAACTGAACGCTATTTGAGGGCAAGCCCGGGAGTTCTTGCCCGAACGGGCCCGGATGGCAAGATGCGCCCGCCGGATCCGATCAGCAGCGCCGGTTTCAACGAAAGAGAGCCGATGGCCCGCGATCCCCGATACGACGTGTTGTTCGAGCCGGTCAAGATCGGGCCCCTGACGACGAAGAACCGTTTCTATCAGGTGCCCCACTGCAACGGCATGGGTTATCGCGACGTGACGGCGCTGGCCACCATGCGCGGTATCAAGGCGGAAGGCGGCTGGGGCGTAGTCTGTACCGAGCAGGTCGAGATTCACCCGACCTCGGAGATCACACCCTTCATCGAGCTGCGCTTGTGGGACGATCGCGACATTCCGGGCCTGGCGCGGACCAGCGAGGCGATCCATCGCCACGGGGCCTTGGCGGGCATCGAGCTCGCCTACAACGGCATGAACGGCTCCAATTTCTATACGCGCGAGGTGCCCATGGGCCCGGCCCATCTACCCATCGCCACGTTCTTCAACGATCCCGTCCAGGCCCGCGCCATGGACAAGCAGGACATCGCCGATCTTCGCCGCTGGCATCGCCAAGCGGTCGCCCGGGCGAAACAAGCAGGATTCGACATCGTCTATGTTTACGCCGCCCATGGTTTCGGGACCCTGCATCACTTTCTGTCGCGCCGATTCAACAACCGCGGAGATGAATACGGCGGGAGTCTCACGAACCGCACCCGTCTGTTGCGCGAAATCACGGAGGACACCAAGGAGGCAGCGGGGGATTCCTGTGCCGTCGCCGTGCGGATCACGGTGGACGAGCTGATCGGCAGCGCCGGCCTGCATAAAGAGGAAGTGCGGGAGATGATCGGCCTGATGGCCGAACTGCCGGACCTGTGGGATTTCGTCCTCGGCGGATGGGAAAACGATTCCCTGACCTCGCGCTTCGCCGAGGAAGGCAACCAGGAACCCTACATCGCCGGACTGAAGGCGTTGACGACGAAGCCCGTGGTGGGGGTCGGCCGCTTTACCTCCCCCGATGCCATGGCGCGCCAGATCAACAAGGGGCTGCTGGACCTCATCGGCGCCGCGCGACCTTCTATCGCCGATCCCTTCCTGCCGAAGAAAATCGAGGAGGGGCGCCTCGAAGACATCCGTGAATGCATCGGCTGCAACATCTGCGTCAGCGGCGATTTCACCACGGCGCCCATCCGCTGCACCCAGAATCCGACCATGGGCGAGGAGTGGCGCCGGGGCTGGCATCCGGAACGCATTGCGCCCAAGAGATCCGAGGCGAACCTGCTGGTGGTCGGCGGTGGGCCGGCGGGCCTTGAATGCGCCCGCGCGCTCGGCCATCGCGGTTATCGGGTGACGCTCGCCGAGACCAGCGCCGAGCTTGGCGGCCGCGTCGCGCGGGAATCGCGGCTGCCCCGTGTAGCATCCTGGGGCCGCGTGCGCGACTACCGGCTGCAGCAGTTGAACAAGCTGGCGAATGTAGAGATCTATCTAGAAAGCGAGATGACCGCGGCACAGATTCTGGAATTCGGCGCCGACCATGTGGTGCTGGCGACCGGCGCCACCTGGCGGCGCGATGCTGTGGCCCGATATCATCTGCAGCCGATTCCCACCTCCGCCGACGCTCTCGTCCATACGCCCGACGATCTGATGGCGGGAACAAAGCCTTCCGGCCAAGTGGTGATTTACGACGACGATCATTATTACATGGCCGGGCTGCTGGCGGAACTGCTCGTAGCCCAGGGTTGCTGCGTCACGCTTGTCACCCCGGCCTCTGAAGTATCGAACTGGACACGCAATACGATGGAGCAGCATTTCATCCAGAAGCGTCTGCTGGAGATGGGTGTCGTCATTGTGACCAACCGCGCGGTAAGCGAGGTGCGTCGCGACTCTGTGGCAACGGCTTGCGTCTTCACCGGCGGCCCGATGGAACTGGCAGCCGATGCGGTGGTGCTGGTGACGGCGCGGCTCCCCAATGAAGGGTTGTTGCTTGACCTCACGGCACGGCGCGGCGATTGGGAATCGGCGGGGTTGCGTTCGGTCGTTGCTATCGGCGATGGCCGCGCCCCGGCGACCATTGCCGCCGCGGTCTACGCCGGCCGGCGATATGCCGAGGAATTCGAGGCACCTGCCATCGGCGATGCGGTGCCCTTCAAGCGCGAAATCACCGGATTAACGCCTCTTTAGGCTTGCGATTTCCGATTTTATCGGAAGTCTTACGCCTCAAGGCGCTCCTGTCCTATATTGTGGAGGATAGCGCCATGCGACGGGGGATTGGATGAGTCGAGGGTTACGCAGACTGGCGATTCTTGGGTCGCTGGCCTTATGCCTTGCCTGGGCAGGGCCGGCGCCGGCCGAGCCGACCCATGTGACCTTCCTGCATCTGAACGATGTCTACGAGCTCGTTCCGGCACTGGGCAAGGGCGGGCTGGCGGAGTCGGCGACGCTCATCCGCGCCCAACGCGCGGGGAACATCAACACGATCGTGACCTTCGGGGGCGATCTGCTCTCGCCCTCCTTCATGTCGGGCCTGACTCAGGGCCACCAGATGATCGACATGCTGAACGGTCTCGAGGTCGACTACGCCACCTTGGGCAATCATGAGTTCGACTTCGGGCCATCGGTCTTGCGCGAGCGCATGGCCGAATCCCAATTCGTCTGGCTCACCACCAGCGTGCGCGAGGACGACGGCAAGCCCTTCGGCGGGGGGAGTGCCACAGCCATCCGGCGCATCGGTCGGGTGACGATCGGTTTTTTCTCCGTGCTGTCGCTTGACACCGCGAGCCGTTCCAACCCCGGCACGCATGTTATTTTCCTGTCGCCCATCGAGGCGGCTGACGAAGCGGTGAAGGCATTGCGCACCCATGGGGTCGACGTGGTCGTAGCCTTGACCCATGAACCGGTGGCGGACGACAAGAAGTTGATCCGGCAGGTTCCGGGCATCGATCTCGTGCTGGGCGGGGACGACCATGAACCGATGACGATCGAGGAGCAGGGCGTACCGATCGTCAAGGCGGGCCACGACGCCGAATTCCTGGCTGTCGTCGATCTTTCCATCGACAAGCAAGGCGGCCAGGTGAAGGTGACAGCGACCTCGCATTTGCAGCCTACGCTGGGCGTCAAACCCAATGCCAAGCTTGCCGCCAGGATCAAAGCCTATACCGACAGTTTCGATAGGCAACTCGCTCAGCCGGTGGCCACAGTGGAGGGAGAACTCGATAGCCGCGCGGATATGGTGCGCGGCGCGGAGAGCAGCATGGGCGAGGTGATCGCCGAGGCGCTGCGCGCCGGCACCGGCGCCGATATCGCCCTCATCAACGGCGGCGGTATTCGCGGCGACCGGGTCTATTCCGCCGGTACAGTGCTGACTCGCAAGGATATCCAGCGCGAGCTTCCCTTCAACAACATGGCGGCCGTGGTCGAACTAAGCGGGAGCGATGTTCTGGCGGCGTTGGAGAATGGGGTTTCCAAATTCGCCGATAAGGGCGGGCGATTTCCGCAGGTTGCGGGCCTGGCTTTCGTCTTCGATCCCGGTAAGCCGGTGGGCAAGCGGATCGTCAGCGTCAAGATCGCCGGCGCCGACCTCGACCCGAAGAAGGTCTATAAGCTCGCGACCAACGACTATATGGCCGGCGGCGGGGACGGCTATGACATGCTGACGAAGGCAAAGAGAGTAGATGGGGTGGGCAATGACCGCCTGTTGACACAGATACTGGCCGATTATTTGGGCGTCAAAGGCAAGGTCGCCCAAGAGCCCGACGGACGTATTCGCCAGGCTCCTTAACGCCGCGGACCGCCCCCGATGGCCAATTCCAGTCGCAAGGGCCGTAAGCGTTGAATTTTCTCGCCCTTTTTTGTACTCCATCCCGACCCAGCACCGGAATCGCCCGGCGCTGGAAATAGATTCGAAAACGCGACGGGAAAGCCCGATGAACGAAGCGCTCTATCGCAACATGACGCCCGATCAGCTGCGTCAGCAATATAACCCCAGCCGCAGCATCCCGGAGGCGCCGCAGATCTTCCAATCCTGGAAGGACCGCAGCGCCGAGTATCGCGGCCGGGCCACGGCGAAGCTCGATTTGGCCTATGCCGAACATCCCGCCGCGCGCTTCGACCTCTTTATGCCGGACGCCCCCGATCCCCGCCTGCATGTCTATATTCACGGCGGCTATTGGCAAGCCTTCGGCAAGAACGACTTCAGCTTCATGGCCGAGGGTCTGAACCGTGCCGGCATCGCCGTTGCGGTGCTGGGCTATCCGCTATGTCCGGTTGTGCCGCTGCAAGGCGTCGTGCGGCACGCGCGCCTTGCGCTTGCCCATCTATGGCGCGAGGCAACCTCCCTGGGCGTACGCCAGGAGAAGATTCAGATATCCGGCCATTCGGCCGGCGCCCATCTCTGCGCCATGCTGATGGCCACGCTCTGGCCGAAATTCCAGGAAGGCCTGCCCGACGAGATCATTCATAGTGCGATCATGATGAGTGGCGTCTACGAGCTGGAGCCCCTGCGCTATATCGAAACCGGGCGCGCCCTGCAATTGACGCCCGAAATGGCGAAGCGCCTCAGCCCGCTGTCATTGCGCCCGGCGGGGAAGAGCCGAGCGCTGCTGTGCACCGGTGGGCTGGAGAGCATGGAGCTTCGCCGGCAGAGCGCCCTTCTGGGGCGCAGCTGGGCGCGCTATGGCACGCCCCTCGAGGTCGTGACCTTCACCAACCGCAATCACTTCACCGTTCTGGACGAGTTGGCGCCGGCGAATTCGCCGCTGGTGCGTCGCGCCCTCGATCTGCTGGATTTCTGATCGAAGCGGATCGTTGGACATTCCGGATCAGACGATAGGGATAGGGGAGACCTCATGGCCAATCGCCGCAAAGTGATCATCACTTGCGCCGTCACCGGCTCGATCCATACGCCGACGATGTCGCCGCATCTGCCGATCACGCCGGCGGAGATCGCCCACCAGTCGATCGCCGCGGCGGAAGCCGGCGCCTCGATCATCCATCTTCATGCCCGCGATCCGAAAGATGGCCGCCCGACACCCGATCCCAAGGTCTTCATGGAGTTTCTGCCGCGCATCAAGCAGGGCTGCGATGCAGTCATCAACATCACCACCGGCGGCGGCGCAGGTATGACGCTGGAGGAGCGGTTGGCGGCACCCTTGCGCGCCAGCCCGGAGATGACCTCGCTCAACATGGGTTCGATGAATTTCGGCCTCTACCCGATGCTGGATCGCTACAAGAGCTTCAAGCATGAGTGGGAGGCCAAGCATCTCGAGGGCAGCCGCGACTACATCTTCCGCAATACCTTCAAGGATATCGAGCGGATCATGAAGGAATTGGGGGAGGGGCATGGCACTCGCTTCGAGTTCGAATGCTATGACGTGGGCCATCTCTATACGCTGGCGCATTTTCTCGATCGGGGCCTCGTCAAGCCGCCGCTGTTTGTCCAGACCATCTTCGGGATTCTGGGCGGCATCGGGGCCGATCACGAAAACCTGGTTCATATGCGCCGGATCGCCGACAAGCTGTTCGGGGACGCCTATCAGTGGAGCATTCTCGCCGCCGGGCGGCACCAACTGGGCTTCGTGTCCATGGGTGCCATCATGGGCGGCAATGTGCGCGTCGGCCTGGAGGACAGCCTCTATGCCGGCAAGGGAAAGCTCGCGACGTCCAACGCCGAGCAAGTGGGCATCGTCCGCAATATCCTGGAAAATCTCTCCCTCGACGTGGCGAGCCCGATCGAAGCGCGCCAGATGCTGGCACTCAAGGGCGGCGATCGGGTGGCGTTTTAGGAGGGAGGCCGCATCGCCATAAGAGCAAGACCGGATTGGCAAAACTCAATGGCATTAATCTCGGGAGTCGGTTCGTCGTGCCGTCAGCGTGCGAGGGGGGCCCGCCGGGATATCCAAGTAAAGCGCAATGCCAGGAGAGCGGCTGCGGCGGCAAGACCGGCCACGAGGCCCAAGGCCAAGCCAATTGCGCCTTGAGCCTGGTGATATCCAAAATAATAACTAAGCGGGATCGCGCAGCCACCGAAGGCTATGGCGTAAATGGCGGTCGGCAATACCACATCGCCGGCGCCGCGGAGCACGCCCATCAGCACACCCTGAACGCCATCGAAAACAACCAGAACCGCGAGCACCGCAAGCACGGGCGACGCGACCGCGATGACCGCTGGGTCGGGGGTATAGGCGGCGGCGATTTGGCCGCGTAACAAGCTCATGCTCAAGCCGACAAGCAGCATCAGACCAAGAACGAGGCAAACAGCAGCCCAACCGGCCATCGAGATGTCTTTTTGGTCTCCGCGCCCGATCGCGTTGCCCACGCGCACCGCCGCTGCCGTGGCCAGCCCCAAGGACAGCATATAGAAGAACGAAATCACATTGTTCGACAGCTGATAAGCCGCGAGCGGCGTCTTGCCGAGCCAACCGGCCATTATCGTCGCGCCGGAGAAGGCTATTGTCTCGAACCCGACCGACAAGGCAACGGGCAGTCCCAGCAGCAGCAGCTTGCCCAGCAGATGATAGTGTCCGGCAAGCGGAGCATGGATTCCGAAACGCTTCGCGTCGGGCAGCAACAAGGCATAGCCGGCCAGCAGAAGAAACATGAGCCATAGTGTAATCGAGGTTGCCAATACCGCACCTGCGGCACCCATGGCCGGCAGCCCTGCAACGCCGAAGGCGAGTGTCCAGCCGAGGGCCAGATTGATGAGATTGCCGCCGAGGGAAACCAACATGGCAGCGCGCGGTCGGCTGATGCCTTCGAAGAAGGTAGTGGTGGCCATATAGAGCATGATGCCTGGCATGCCCAGGGCCCACATCCGCATGATCTTACCGCCGCCCCGCGCGATTTCATCATCTTCGCCCAGCAGGCGCAGCAGGCTGTAGCCTTGCCATTGCAGCACGCCATAGATCAGGCCGAGGCCGCCGGCGAGCAGCAAAGCAAGACGCCAGATTCGACCGCAGTCGGCGAAGCGATCGGCGCCGTGCGCCTGGGCGATCAGCACCAGCGAGCCCACGAGAAGCCCGATCCCGAAGGCGAGCATGATCAGTTGCGGCCCCATGCTGATGCCCACAAAGGCGAGCTCGTTGCCGCCCGCCCGCCCCGCCAAGATCGTATCGACGGTCAGCATGGCGACCAGCCCCGCGCGCGCCAACATGACAGGCAGAGCGAGAGCGACCGTGTGGCGCAGATGATGGCCCAAAGCGACCGAAGGATTCATCGCCATTAATATGTTATGCAGATGGAGATTTCCGAGATCGGGAGTGTTCCAAGCCGGGTACCGTATTACGGTTAGTCGATCATGGTCAAATATGCGGAAATGGTGCTATTTTTAACTCGAACGGCCATATCATCCGCGGGTCGATTGGGGTGGAGACTCGACCTTATCGCGCAGCTGAAGCCTTCGTTCTCGTGTTTGGCCGTTCTCGGCTAGTGATCCTGCCTGCTGACCGCCCATTCGTGGATAGGTGATGTCGATTTCCGACTTCTTTTCCGCCAGCTATGCCGAAGCCCGCGACAAATTTCGCGACGCCGCCCGGGCAGCCGGCGCCGCGCTGGATACCCATCACAATCCGGCGGCCGCCCCCGACGGTTTGCAACTCACGACCGACACCGCCAGGCTCGGCCCACGCAAAGCCGAGCGACTCCTGATCGTCATGTCGGGGACGCATGGTGTCGAGGGTTTCTGTGGCTCCGGTCTGCAGGTCGGGCTATTGAAAAGTGGCCTCGCGGCTGAGCGCCCGGCCGCCACCGCCCTGTTGATGATCCATGCCATCAATCCGAGCGGCTTCGCCTGGATCCGGCGGGTGACCGAGGGCAATGTCGACCTCAACCGCAATTTCGTCGATCATGGGCGACCGTATCCAGCCAATCCGGGGTACGAACTGCTGCGCGAGGCGATCTGCCCGAGCGACTGGAGTCCCCAGGGTCGCGCTGCAGCCGACGCCATTCTCAATGCTTATGAGGCCGAGCATGGCGCCATGGCCTTGCAGACCGCCATCAGCGCGGGGCAGTTCGTCGATCCAGCGGGCCTCTTCTATGGCGGGCGGGGACCGGTTTGGTCGAATCGGACTTTTCGCGAGATTCTTAGGCGCGAGGTAGTCGGGACCCGTCACGTCGCCTTCATCGATCTTCACAGCGGCCTCGGCCCCTATGGCGTGGGCGAGATCATCAATAACCATGTTGCCGGCCATCCCGGCTACCAGCGGGTCAAGGACTGGTTCGGCTCCGAGGCGACATCGAGCGAGGAAGGCAGCTCGGCCTCTGCAGCGCTGATTGGCACGGCCAACATCGCCCTCGACGAAGTGCTGTCTCCGGCTGTCGTCACCGCCATCGCCCTCGAATACGGCACCGTACCGGTGCGCGAGTTGCTTGAGGCGTTTCGAGCCGACAATTGGCTGCATAGAAATGGCCACCTCGACAGTGCGGAGGGCCGCGCTATCACCGCCAGACTGCGCCAGGTCTTCTATCCCGAGACGGACGACTGGCAAGGAATGGTCTGGGAACGGGCAATCGACGTCATTCGGCGAACTTTGCGGGGAGTATCGCAGTCATGATGCTCTCCGCGGCCGATCCAACCGTTGAGCAGAGGATGACAAACGTCGTTCCCATCCGACGGAGTCTCGCCAAGAAGTGGCCACGGATCCCGTATCGGCACCGAAGCCGGGGGTTTGGGTCGCGCGGGACTGCCCTATTGGGAGGCGGCGCGCCAGTAACACTTTTTAGTATATTTTCGTACCACTGTTGTAAGATTAGCGTGCATTCTCTCGCTGAAAACAAGAACCAGGGAAAATGAGCGGGGAGCGATCGATGGCGGTGCTTTCAGAGTCCGGGAAGACCAGTTTGCAGGCGGCGTTGGGCCAGTTCATGCGCCAGTATGGCGCGGCCCGGGAGACGCAGCAGACTTTGATCGAGGGCATCTTGCGGCGTAATGCCGGCACCGTCTTCGGCAAGGAGCATGGCTTTCGGAAAATTAGAACCATCGCGGACTATCAAGGGGCGGTCCCGATCCGGAACTGGGCCGAGATCAGCCCATACGTGGACTCTGTGATCGAAGGACGTCTTGATGCGCTGACGAAGGAGGAGCCGTTTTTCTTTCAGCGAACGACCGGCACGACCGGTAAGCCGAAGATGATCCCGTTTACCAGACGGTGCCAGGCTGCATCGGTGCTGACGCATCGCATGTGGATTTACAAGCATCTGCTCGACAATCCAAACCTTCTCAAGGGCCGCATCATGGCCATCCTTAACGCCGGCGTCGACGGCTATACAGAGCGCCGAGTGCCCTTTGGCTCGGTCTCGGGGAACATATACTTCCGCATGCCGCCGATCATCCGGCGGGCCTACAGCCATCCCTATGACGTTTTCCACATCATGGACGTCGACGCGCGCCGCTATACGCTGCTGCGATTTGCGGTGGAGCAGAATTGCAGTTTTTCTTTCACCGGCAACCCGAGCAGCTTGCTGGCAATCTTCGAGTTCGCGGATCGGCACGGCGCGACGCTCATTCGCGACATCCATGATGGTACGCTCGGCAACGAGTTCAACGTTCCCGACTCCCTTCGTGCCTTCGCTCTGAACGAGTTGCGTCCAAATCCCCATCGCGCCCGTGTTTTGGCCAAGGCAATGGAGCGCGGCAGCAAACTCCGGCCACTCGACTATTGGCCGCATTTGGAGGCGTTGGGCTGCTGGATCGGCGGATCAATGGGGCATTTCGCGCACATGCTGCGCGAATGGTGCGGCGAGAGTTTCCGCTTCCGCGATGTTGGTTACATGGCGAGCGAGGGTGTATTCTCGATCCCGCTGAGCAGCGACAATCCCGACGGCATTCTCGCGCTGCACTCTGCATTTTTTGAATTCGTGCCCGAACGGGACTTCGGGCGCGCCGACGCGCCGGTTTTGCTCGCCCATGAGATCGAGCCGGGGCACAACTATCACGTCATCATCACCACGACCGGAGGGCTTTATCGCTACGCGATGAACGACGTCATCCGCGTCAGCGGAATGCAGGCCGGGTCGCCGATGATTCGCTTCCTTTACAAGGGTGGCAATGTCCAGAATCTGCAGGGCGAGATGGTGACGGTGGATCACGTGATGTGCACAATGTCGGCGCTCAGCGACGAATTTCGCATCAAGTTCCACCATTTTCAGGTCGTGGCCGAGTTGAACGATCGGCGGTACGTCCTCCACATCGAGCCGGCGGGTGACATGTCCCGGCCGGTGCTGCAGCAGCTGTTGCCGACCTTTGAGCGAGAACTGGGCAAGGTTAATGAGAACTACGCGATGTTCCGTGCCGACCGGCTCATCGGCTCCCCCTGTCTGCGCGTGATGAGCCGGGGGTGGTTCGAGCGCCTCTCGCGGGATCACATGGCACGCAGCGGCCGCGATTCGCAGTTCAAACCTTCCGTGCTCGCCAGCGCGGTCGAGCACCCCGAGATGGTCGAGACGTCGATCGAACTTGGCTGAGGGTGCTGTGCCCTTTTTCTTGGTTCGACCGGCAGTCAGGGCCCGCAGCTGTAGTTACCCCCTTGAAACAGGCTTCCGTCTGGGCCCATTTCAGCTTCCGCCCCGCGCGGCGTCTCTCGTTCTCGCGCTAGCCTGCCGAGGGCAGTACCGCAGAAGCGCGGCGACTTAGCTTCCGTAGATGTCGAAGTCGAAATACTTCTTGGCAATCGCGTCATAGGTGCCTTTGGCACGTATCGCCGCGAGAGCCCTGTTCAGCTTTTCTTTCAACTCGGTATTCTCCTTCAAGATGCCGCCGCCCACGCCGATGCCAAAGATCGGATCCTTGGGCGCAGTCCATTTGACGTCGAAATCCTTGCCCGCATCGGTCTTCAGGAAGTCAGCCAATGTAATCGAGTTGGCCATGTCGAGATCGATGCGGCCGGCAACGAGGTCGGCGTTGACGTCATCTTGCGTGTCATAGACTTTGACTGTCGCCACCGAGCCGAAATACTTCCGCACGAACTGGGCATGGATGGTCGATGTCTGCACCCCGACGACCTTGCCCCTCAGACTCTCCGGATTCTTGTAATCGATATTGTAGCTCTCCGACTTCGCACCAATCATTACAACAGGCGTCTGATAGTATTTGTCGGTGAAGTCGATCGTCTCCTTGCGCTTTGGGGTGATCGACATTGATGACCAGATCACGTCGAACTTTTTCGCTTGGAGGGCCGGGATGATGCCGTCCCAAGCGACCTCGACGATTTCGCATTTGGCCTTCAGTTCGGCGCAGATCGCATCCATCAGGTCGACTTCGAAGCCGATCCATTTGCCGGATGCATCCTTGCTTGTGAAGGGCGGATAGGGCTCTGCCGCGACGCCGAATCGGATAGTATCGTCCGCGCGGACGGTGAAGCTAGTCAGCGCCAGCATCACGCCGAGGACGATACCCCCCACTAGCTTTCTCATGACTCGTCTCTTGTCTGTTGTCTTTTCACTCTGAATCCCCGAAATCACCGCCTGTAATCAAACCCGCGATGTCGCTCGCGGCACAGCGCAAGGTGAAATTCCAGTGTCCAACCTGACTGCTCCCCCTGGGATCGTTCTAAATCGACTCCAAACCTCCGCTTTACACTTACCACACACTTACCACATTTCGAGCCTGCCCCGATACAGCCCTTTCATTGCGGAATGCGTACACGCGGCGAATTCCGCAGCCAAAAAAAGCAATGAATCCATTGTCTTCCGCCACATTAATGTCTGTCAACATTCATGCCAGAACCGGCCGGTCGCACAGGTGCAAACCTGTGGTAGAAAAAACAGTGACCAGCGCGGTAACGACGGCGGGAGATGGGGCGGACTCTGCGGGTAATGGCCTGATCCACCTCCACAATTCCCTCTCCCATGAACTTAAATCCCTGTTCCCTCGCGTCGGAAAGTCTCTGAAAAATGCAGTATTTGCAGTCACTTGCTGGCCGCAGATCAGGTAAAAGCCATGCTGGTGAAAGTTTCCCGATAATTCCCTGGATAAGAAGGAATCGGACGGAGACAGACTTGCGGCGACCGATTTCTCGCCCTGGGCGACAAGCTCCGGGTGCCCCCATTTCGAGAGCCGCGGCGTAAGAGTGTTTTCAGCCGGCCGATGGCTGAAACCCTTCGCCCATGAATCTCGATCAGTTCCCGCCCGTGATCTTGGCGACATTCTTCCTCGAGAGTCCGCGCCCAGACCTTGTCCGATTTGTTGCGGACATTGGAGTGAAAGAAATTCCGATTGGCATGGCTGATACAGACCGGCCGTTTGGAAAAGGCAATCGCCTCCAGCGTCGTCGTCTCGCCGCTGTGGGACAGATCGACGGCTCGCTCGACAACAGGGGGGATGCGCGAGGTGGCTCAAGGTGCCACGGCCGCAAGGGCTCTATCGAGGCCGGGGACCGTGTCCTAAACTGCGCCCGGCAAATTCCGGGAGGAACCATGACTGGACCAGATGCGAGCGCGGCCGATCTCGGCATCATGGCGGGCTTCCCGCCGCTCGCCGACAAGCGCATCACCCTGGAGAACTGGGATTCGCCGCCGTTCAACCGTTGGAGCTTCCAGAACGTCCGCAGCATCCTGCCGACCCGCATCATTTCGCGGGGTACGGGGCCGGTCTCGGCCTTCCCGCGCGCCATCCAATCTCTCGACGAGGTAACTTTCACCGATCTGGACGGCAGCAGGCGTAGCGTCGGCGCGATGCTGGAGTCGACATATACCGATGGCTTCATCCTGCTCCATCGCGGTCGAGTCGTGATGGAGCGCTATCTGAACGGGATGAGCGAAGCCTCCCTCCATCTTTCCCAATCGGTGGTCAAATCCTTCGTCGGAACCCTGGCCGGTATCATGGTGGGTCGCGGGTTGCTCCGCCTGGATCGGCCGGTCAGCGATTACGTGCCGGAGCTCGCCGTTTGCGGCTACGCCGGCGCCACGCTGGGCCAGGTGCTGGACATGCGCAGCGGCGTGCGCTTCGTGGAAGACTATCTGGATCCCGATGCAGAGGTCAGTCGTCTCGACCGGGCGGCGGGGTGGAAGCCGGCCATTCCCGGCATGACGCCGGCGGGCATCTATGATTTCATTCTGACCCTGCGCCAGGAGCGCCCGCATGGCGGCCATTTCGCCTATCGCTCAATCGAAACCGATCTGCTGGGCTGGGTGCTGGAGCGCACGACTGGCCTGGGGTTGGCCGACCTCATGAGCCGAGAGCTGTGGCAGCCTCTGGGTGCCGAGGCGGACGGCTACATGGCTATCGATCGGGCTGGCACTTGTCAGGCAGACGGCGGTCTGAACGCCGCGCTCAGCGACTATGCCCGGTTCGGGCAGATGTATCTCGACGACGGGTTCTTCAACGGCCGCCAGATCGTGCCGGCGGACTGGGTGGCGAATTGCCGGCGCGCCGACAGGGACGCGTTCAAGCCGCTCTACGGTGAGCGCTTCGCCGCATTTCCCGAAGCCGGCTATAGCCGCCAATGGTGGGTGCTCGACGGGAAGACTGGCCGGCATGCGGCGCTGGGGGTCTTCGGGCAGATGATCTACATCGATCCGCCCTCACAGGTTGTGGCGGTCAAGCTTTCCTCATGGCCCGATTTCCTCAACGACCCGATGCGGGGGACGACGATCCGCGCCCTGGAAGCGATGTCACGGGCTCTGGCGGGGTAGGGCGAACGTCGTCTCATCTGTCCGACGGAGGGACGGATGGCTCAGAACGAAATCGATGCAATCCGCGCGTTATTGGGTTCCAAGCCGCGTCCAGTGGGCTTGGCGGAGCGGCGCCGGCGCTTGGACGAGGTCGGCTCGGTCTGGCCCGTGGCCGAGGATGTAACACTCGAGGCCGTCGATCTCGACGGAGTACCGGGGGAATGGTCGATCGTCCCGGGCAGCGAGGCTTCCCGCGTGCTGTTGTTCCTCCATGGCGGCGGTTATTGCTCCGGCTCCATCCTCAGCCATCGTCGCATGGTGAGCGAGGCGGGCCGCGCCGCGGGCGTGCGAACGCTCGCCGTCGGTTTTCGCCTGGCGCCCGAACATCCCTTTCCCGCGGCGTTCGATGACGCTATGACGGCGTGGCGGTTCTTGCGGAGGCTCGGCATTGCCGCCGAGCAAATCGCGATCAGCGGGGACAGTGTGGGCGGCGGATTGGCCGTGGCACTGATCAACCATCTGCGCAAAGCCAAGGAAACGGGTCCCGCTTGTGCCTGGCTTGTCTCGCCCTGGACGGACCTCACCCTGTCGGGTTCGACGCTCGCCACCAAGGACGCGGTGGATCCACTCATTCACAAGGCCTACCTGAAGGAATTGGCCGATGCCTACCTTCCTGCGGGCATGGACAGGAAGGATCCGCGAGTCTCCCCGCTCTACGCCGATTTGAAGGGCCTGCCGCCGCTGCTGATCCAGGTGGGTTCGGCCGAAACCCTGCTTGCGGACGCGACGCGGTTTGCCGCCGCCGCCGGCGCCGCCGAGGTAGAAGTGCGCCTGGAGATCTGGCCGCAGATGATCCACGCCTGGCCGCTATGGAACGCAAGGCTCGAGCCGGGCCGTCGCGCTATCGCCAATGCCGGCGCGTTCATCCGTGGTCATATCTGAGAGGCACATGGCCGCCTTGATAGTGCTTCAGGTTCAAATTTGAACAGAGGATAATCGGATCCATATATCATTTTCGAAAAATGACATCGAGGAGCGAGGCGATGAGTCAGGAGCCGCGGCGCGAGCAGATCAGCGAGCTCGTACGGCAGAGAGGCTTCATGTCGATCGAGGCCCTGGCCGACCATTTCTCGGTGACGGCGCAGACCATTCGGCGCGACATCAACCAACTCTGCGAGGAGGGGCTGCTGCGTCGCTATCACGGCGGGGCGGGCCTGCCCTCCAGCGTTGAGAACGTCGCCTACCAGACCCGACTGGTCCATTGCCTGGACGAGAAGCGCCGGATTGCCAGCCTCGTGGCCCAACACATTCCCAATGAGGCTTCGCTATTCATCAATATCGGCACCACGACGGAAGAAGTCGCCCGCGCCCTGCTCAATCACCGTGATTTGCGGATCATCACCAACAATCTCAATGTGGCCAGCATCATGAGCCAGAACGAGAATTTCGAGGTCATCATCGCCGGCGGCGTCGTCCGCAGCCGCGACCAGGGCATCGTCGGCGAAACCACCATCGACTTTCTCGACCAGTTCAAGGTCGATTTCGGCGTGATCGGGATCAGCGGCATCGATGCCGACGGATCGCTGCTCGACTTCGATCACCGCGAAGTCCGGGCTTCCAAATGCATCATCGCCAATTCACGCCAGGTTTTCCTGGTCGCCGACCACAGCAAATTTGGCCGCAATGCCATGGTCCGCCTGGGCACGATGCTGGACCTCGATGCCTTCTATACCGACCGCATGCCTCCGGGAGACATTCAAAAGTTGATGGAGAAGAATGATATTCATCTTTTCATCGCAGAAAAGCTGAGCAACGAAGATCCCCAGCGCAGCGACTGAGGCGGGTGACTGGCGACCATGTTGGAATTCGCGCATTTTAGCCACAAAATAATTCTATTGTGAACAACTGTTAATCAAATCTAGACTTCTCCCCGGCCTAATGCGTGGCCGGAGCGAAACCTCGTCGAAAAGAGCGAGGGGCGGGTTTTCTGGGCCCGCATGAGGGAGGATGCAGGATTGAAGGCTGGAGTCCCTGTGGACGAGCCGCTCGTCGATCTCTTGGTCGTCGGCGGCGGCATCAATGGTGTCGGGATCGCCCGCGATGCCGCGGGGCGGGGCCTCAGCGTCACGCTGGTCGAGCGCGGTGATCTGGCAAGTGCTACATCCTCGGCCAGCACCAAGCTCATCCATGGCGGCTTGCGCTATCTCGAGTACTACGAATTTCGTCTGGTTCGCGAGGCGCTGAGCGAGCGCGAGGTTCTTCTTGCGTCGGCGCCACACATCATCTGGCCGCTGCGCTTCGTCCTGCCCCACGAAAGGTCGCTGCGGCCGGCCTGGATGATCCGCCTGGGGCTGTTTCTCTACGATCACTTGGGCGGCCGCAAGCGCCTGCCGGCCTCCCGACGGGTGAACCTCACCCAGCCGCCCTATGCCGCCGGGCTCAAGCCCGGATTCGAGATCGGTTTCGAATATTCGGACTGCTGGGTCAATGATGCGCGGTTGGTAGCGCTGAATGCCGTCGATGCGCAGGAGCATGGGGCCGAAATCTTCACGCGGCGGGCTTGTCTCTCCGCGCGGCGCCAGGGTGCGACGTGGGTTGCCGAGTTGCAGAATGGCGCGGGGCGACGCGAGCAAGTGCGCGCCCGGGCGTTGGTGAACGCCACCGGCCCTTGGGCGGGGGAATTCCTGGCCCGGGAATTGGGGCGGGAACGCCCGCCAAGGCTGCGCCTGGTAAAGGGCAGCCATATCGTCGTCGGCCGACTGTTTCCAGGCGGCCACGCCTTTATCCTGCAGAATGCCGATCGGCGAATCGTCTTCGCGATTCCCTACGAGGAGCATTTCACGCTAATCGGCACGACCGATCTTCCCTATAGCGGGGATCCGGCTGAGGCGAGGATCTCGGTCGAAGAGACCCAGTATCTCTGCGATGTGGTGAGCCGCCATTTCGCCCGTGCAATTTCACCATCCGACGTGGTCTGGAGCTATTCCGGCGTGCGCCCGCTGTTCGACGAGGACGGCAGCGAATCTGCCTCCGAAGTCTCGCGGGACTACGTGCTTGACCTCGAACACGAGTCAGGCGGGGCGCCCCTTCTCAATGTCTTCGGCGGCAAAATCACGACATATCGCCGGCTCGCCGAACATGCCATGCAGAAGCTCCAGCCGTTTTTCCCGGGTCTCAAGGGCGCCTGGACGGCCGGGGCCAAGCTTCCGGGCGGCGATATGCCGAATGGGGATTTCGAAGCCTTCGTCGCCGATCAGGCCCGACGCCTCGGTTGGATGCCGGCCGCAACCGTCCGGCGCCTGTCGCGGGCCTATGGCACGCGCATCGACCGAGTGCTGAAAGGCGCCACGTCCATCGGCGATCTGGGCGCGAATTTCGGGGGCGACCTCTACGAGCGGGAGGTCGCCTATCTGATGGAACAAGAATGGGCTGAAAGCGCCGACGACATTCTCTGGCGGCGATCCAAGCTCGGACTCCACGTCGCACACAAGGAGCGTGCCGCACTGGAAGATTTCCTCGCTAGCTCACGCGGCAAGTCCTTCCGGGCTGTCGTCGCAGGGGCGGCACCATGATGTCGCAGCTTCAGGATTTCGTTGCTCACCGTCAGCGTGTCGAACCGCTGCGGTGAGTGAAAGATGCCACGACGCAGGAAGTGCGCTCGTCGCGGCAAAGCCGAGAGAGAAATGCGCACGCAAGGAGGAGGCGATAATGTCGATCCGAGGAACCGTCTCAGTAGCTGCGTTATTGATCGCGTTCGGATCATCCTCTGCTTTCGCGGATGAAGCCGCCGCGAAAAAGTGGATTGATTCGGAATTCCAGCCTTCGACGCTCTCGAAAGAAGATCAGTTGAAGGAAATGCAATGGTTCATTCAAGCGGCCAAGCCCTTCCAGGGCATGGAAATCAATGTGCTTTCGGAAGATATCCCGACGCACGAGTATGAATCCCAAGTACTCACCAAGGCCTTCTTCGAAATCACGGGAATCAAGGTCACTCACCAGTATCTCGGCGAAGGCGAGGTCGTTCAGGCGGTTCAGACGCAGATGCAGACGAACCGCAACCTGTACGACGGCTACATCAACGACTCCGATCTGATCGGCACGCACTCTCGTCTGCAAAGCGCGGTGAATCTGACTGACTGGATGGCGGGCGAGGGCAAGGACGTCACGGATCCGATGCTCGACATCGACGACTTCATGGGCAAGTCGTTCACCACCGGTCCGGACGGCAAGCTCTGGCAATTGCCAGACCAGCAATTCGCCAATCTGTACTGGTTCCGCAAGGATTGGTTCGACCGCCCGGATCTCAAGGCGAAGTTCAAGGCCAAGTACGGCTACGAGCTGGGCGTTCCGGTCAACTGGTCGGCCTACGAGGACATCGCCGACTTCTTCACCAATGACGTGAAGGAGATCGGCGGTGTCCGCGTCTATGGCCACATGGACTACGGCAAGCGCGCGCCGGATCTCGGCTGGCGCATGACCGATGCATGGCTGTCGATGGCCGGCGAGGCCGACGTCGGGATCCCGAACGGCCGACCCGTGGACGAATGGGGCATCCGCATGGAGAAGGGCTCCTGCAATCCTGTCGGAGCTTCGGTGACGCGCGGCGGTGGCGCCAACAGCCCCGCGGCCGTCTATGCGGTCACCAAGTGGGACGAGTGGCTGCGCAAATACGCCCCTCCGGGCGCGGCTGACCTCGACTTCTATCAGTCGCTCCCGTCGCTCAGCCAGGGCAATGTCGCCCAGCAGATCTTCTGGTATTCGGCCTTCACCTCGGCGATGGTCGGGCCGAAGAGCGGGGGTAACAACACGGTCGACGACCAGGGCATGCCGCTCTGGCGGATGGCTCCCTCCCCGCACGGTCCGTACTGGAAGGAAGGCTCGCAGCGCGGCTATCAGGATGCCGGCTCGTGGACGTTGTTCAATTCCACGCCGGTCGACCGCCGCAAGGCAGCCTGGCTCTATGCGCAGTTCGTCGTCTCCAAGACGGTCGACGTCAAGAAGAGCCACGTCGGTCTGACGTTCATCCGCGACAGCACGGTCCGCGACAAGTCGTTCACGGAACGCGCCCCCAAACTCGGCGGTCTGATCGAGTTCTATCGCTCGCCCGACCGTGTCGCTTGGACGCCGACCGGAATCAACGTGCCCGATTATCCGAAGCTCGCCCAGCTCTTCTGGGAGAACATCGGTGACGTCAATTCGGGCGCCTTCACGCCGCAGCAAGCCATGGATCGACTTGCCGACCAGATGGACCAGGTGATGGCCCGCATGCAGGCGGTGGACGTGTCGAACCACGTCTATCACGATTGCGGCCCACGGCTGAACCCGGTGAGCGACCCCTCGAAGTGGCTCAGCACCGAGCACGCCCCCTGGGCGAAGCTCGCCAATGAGAAGCCGCAGGGCGAGACGATTGCCTATGACGAGCTGATAAAGCGCTGGACGGAGCACCAGTAAGCCCCGCCAGCGCACGAAAGACTTCCGGGGTGCACGCAAAGCGTGCGCCCCGGAAGCGGATTGTGAGAGACTGGCACAACATCCAGGGACTTGGCATTCGGGCGATGTCATTCGAGCTGAGAAACGTCACCAAGCGCGTTGGAGCCGACCTCCACATTTACGAGACGAACCTCGTCCTGGAAGCTGGCAGCTTCAACACGCTTCTTGGTCCGACACTTGCCGGCAAGACCACGCTCATGCAGTTGATGGCCGGCCTCGACCGCCCGACGACCGGCGAGATCTGGTTCCGCGGCAAGAACGTAACCGGCATTCCCGTGCAGAAGCGGAATGTGTCGATGGTCTATCAGCAGTTCATCAACTATCCGAATTTCACCGTTTACGAGAACATCGCCTCGCCGCTCCGGGTGGCTGGCCTGGCGGCGCGCGACATCGAGGCGCGCGTCTTCAAGGCCGCCGAACTGCTGCGCCTCATGCCGATGCTCAAACGTCGGCCAAACGAGCTTTCCGGCGGCCAGCAGCAGCGGACCGCGATTGCCCGGGCGCTGGTCAAGGATTCTGACATTATTCTTCTCGACGAACCGCTTGCCAACCTCGATTACAAGCTGCGCGAAGAGCTGCGCGACGAGTTGCCGAGATTCTTCGCCGACCGGGACTGCATCGTGGTCTATGCCACCACGGAGCCGACGGAAGCGCTGCTCTTCAGCGGGAACACGGCGACGCTCCATGCCGGTCGGGTCACGCAATTCGGGCCGACCGCCGAGATCTACCGCCGGCCGGCCGATCTCGTGAGCGCCCGTGTTTTCTCCGATCCGCCCATCAATACCGCCGCCATCAGGAAGCGCGGCACCGATATCCTGATCGGCGACGGGATCACGCTTCCCGCCGGGACCTCGGCTCGCGCGTTACCCGATGGCGCATACACGATCGGCATCAGGCCGCATCACATCACGCCCCAGCCGCGCAAATCCTCTGCCGCCATGATCGAGGGCACCGTGCTGATCGCCGAGCTCAGTGGCTCCGAAAGCACGCTCCACGTTGACCTGAGCGGCCAGACGTGGGTATCCCAGTCGCACGGCATTCATCCGTTCAAGGTGGGATCTCGCGCCAGGCTCTATGTCGACATGGACCACACCTTGTTCTTCGATGCCGAACATCGGCTGGTCGAAGGGCGCGCGTAATGGCCAGCATCATCCTGCGCGACCTGCGGCACAGTTATGAAGGCGCGGATCGCGCCGATCGCAACTGGGCGCTGAAGCAGATCACGCTCGAATGGGCCGACGGTGGGGCTTATGCCCTGCTCGGCCCCTCGGGCTGCGGAAAGACCACGCTCCTCAATCTGATTTCCGGGCTTTTGACGCCGACCGAGGGGCGGATCGTCTTCGACGGTCGCGACGTGACGAACGCCTCACCCGAAGAGCGCAACATCGCCCAGGTGTTCCAGTTCCCGGTTATCTACGACACGATGACGGTCTACGACAACCTCGCTTTTCCGCTGCGCAACCGGCGGGTTGGCGAGCGCGAAGTAGACGAGCGCGTTCGCGAGGTCGCCACCATGCTCGAACTCGACACGATGCTGAAACAGCGCGCCTCCGGGTTGACCGCCGACGGCAAGCAGAAGATATCGCTCGGCCGTGGCCTCGTGCGGTCCGACGTCAATGTCATCATGTTCGACGAGCCGCTCACCGTCATCGATCCGCACCTGAAATGGGTTCTGCGGTCCAAGTTGAAGGAGCTCCAGCAACGTATCCGCCGTACGATGATCTATGTCACTCACGATCAGACCGAAGCGCTCACCTTCGCCGATCAGGTTGTTGTCATGAAGGATGGCGAGATCGTGCAGATCGGCACGCCGGTCGAGCTTTTCGAGCGTCCGAGCCATACCTTCGTCGGCCACTTCATCGGCTCGCCGGGCATGAACCTGCTGCCCTGCCAGGTGAGGGACGGCCGGGCAATTTTCGCCGGCGAGATGATCGAGACGGCCAATGGCGCGAGCTATCGCGGCGAGGGCAGGGGGTTGGAACTCGGCGTGCGTCCCGAGTCGGTCAGCTTCGCCCCCGAAGGCATCCCGGTCGATGTGGTCAAGGTTCTCGACGCCGGTTCCTACCGCATCGTCGAAGCTCGCCGGGCCGGCCACACGATCAAGATGCTCGTCTCCGAAGACGATCGGATACCGGAAGGCCCGGCCCATGTACGCTTCGCACCCGATCGGACCCGCGTCTATGAAAACGGTTGGCTGGTGAGGTGAGGACGGGCCGATGAACAAAACCGTCAATCAGAAGGGCTGGCGGTTCGTCCTTCCCGTCGTCGTCCTGGTGGCGTTCAACGCCGTCATTCCACTGATGACCGTGGTGAACTATTCGGTCCAAGAATCGTTCGGCGAGAACACGTTCTTCTGGGCGGGCGTGCGCTGGTTCGAGCAAGTGCTGCACGCCGAACGCTTCCACTACGCGCTGCTCCGGCAGATCTCCTTCACCGCGATCGTCCTCGCCATCGAAGTCCCGCTCGGCCTGATCATCGCGCTCGCCATGCCGCGCAAGGGACCGTGGGTTTCAGTCTGCCTCGTGCTGATGGCGCTGCCGCTGCTGATCCCATGGAACGTCGTCGGCGCCATGTGGAACATCATGGCGTTGCCAGATATCGGTTTGCTCGGGCGCACGCTGAACAAAATCGGATGGGAATACAACTACACGCGCCAGCCCTTCGCTGCGTGGTTCACGATCGTCCTCATGGACGTCTGGCACTGGACGTCGCTGGTCGTTCTCCTCTGCTACGCCGGCCTGGTCTCGATCCCCGACGCCTACTACCAGGCCGCCAAGATCGACGGTGCCCGGCGATGGGCCGTGTTCCGCTTTATCCAGCTGCCGAAGCTCAAATACGTGCTGACGATCGCCATTCTTCTGCGCTTCATGGACTCGTTCATGATCTACACGGAAGTGGTCGTCGTCACCGGCGGCGGCCCCGGGAATGCGACGACGTTTTTGTCCATCGATCTGGTAAAGACAGCGCTCGGCCAGTTTGACCTCGGACCGGCGGCGGCAATGTCGCTCATCTACTTCCTGATCACTCTATTCCTCAGTTGGCTGTTCTACACGCTGATGATGCGGAACGAGGCGAGGTAGCGATGCGCAGCCGGTTTCTGCTCCCGACGGTTTACATTGTGTTTCTTCTGCTGCCGATCTATTGGCTCCTGAACATGTCGTTCAAGACGACCAACGAGATTCTCGGCAGTTTCACGCTGTGGCCCCAGACGTTCACCCTCGACAATTACCGGATCATTTTCACCGATCCGACCTGGTACAACGGCTACATAGCTTCGCTCGAATACGTCGTTCTCAACACGGTGTTGTCCGTGTCGGTCGCGTTGCCGGCGGCCTATGCGTTCTCGCGCTATCGCTTCCTCGGCGACAAACACCTGTTCTTCTGGCTGCTGACCAACCGCATGGCGCCGCCGGCGGTCTTCGCGCTGCCCTTCTACCAGCTCTATTCGGCGATCGGCCTGTTCGATACGCCTTTCGCCGTGGCGCTGGCCCATACGCTTTTCAATATCCCGCTCGCGGTGTGGATTCTGGAAGGCTTCATGTCGGGCGTGCCGAAGGAGCTTGATGAAACGGCCTACGTCGATGGTTATTCGTTCTGGCGTTTCTTCTTTCGCATCTTCATGCCCACCATCGCCGCCGGTATTGGCGTGGCGTGCTTTTTCTGCTTCATGTTTTCCTGGGTCGAACTGCTGCTGGCAAAGACGCTGACCGCTGTCGCAGCCAAGCCGATCGCGGCGCTGATGACGAAGACGGCAAGCACGTCCGGCTACCAGCTGGGCCTGCTTGCCGCCGCGGGATCGCTGACGCTCATTCCCGGCGCCGTCGTAATCTATTTCGTTCGCAACTACATCGCCAAGGGCTTCGCCCTCGGGCGCGTGTAGGGGGAGCCGCCATGGAAGGTACGTCACTGGTCGCATGGATGGCTTGGACATGGCCGACGGCGGGGTTTTTTGCCTTCGTTTTCCTTTGCTTGGCGAGCATGTCGGTATGGGAGTACTACGCGCCCGGCGGCGCACCGCGCCGCGGCATTCTCGGCCTCGATACCACACGCGGCGACCGGCTTTTCGTGTCCCTCCTCGGCAGCGCGCTTATTTTCCTGGCTTGGCTGGGAATCATGGGCACCCCGCTTTGGGCCCCGCTCGCGATCGCGATCGTCTATGCGGTCGTAGTCTTCCACTGGGTTTAGACCGGATGCGGTCCATTCTCGGCCACAAACGCGGGTCTTGCTCCAATTCGATAAAGTAGCGACTGATTCACGTCTCGAGCCAGTCCAACTTGAGATGATCAGACGCTACGGCGTGTGCGCTGCGCCCTCGAAGAACCGCCAGAGCTCGGCACTTGTGTCGACGCCCCGGCTGGCGGGGCCTAGCAGATAATCGAGAAGAATGCCCTGGCGGGCACCGGGCCAGCTATGACCGCCACCTTCGACGATGACGCTTTCCACCGCGCCGCCCGGCCGACAATTGCCATAACGATAGATCGTCACATGCGTGCCGTCGGGCGGGGAGGGGTCGGCGAGTGGTTGGGAATCGCGTGTTCGGCAGCCCGCCGCCCGTACGAAGAGATCGACTGTCTCCTCCGCCGAGACGACGTTGCCGCGTTCGGCGCTGAATTGGCCGGCAATCCGTCCGCCCTTGAATGGAATGAATTGGTCCGCCGTGCCGTGGAAAAAGATTGCCGGTAGAGGCCGCGCCGGATCGCATCGAAAGTTGACGGGAAGGCTGGCGGCGATCACGGCGATGCCGGCAATCCGATCGGCATGGGCGCAGGCCATGTCGAGCGCCATCAAGCCGCCGTTCGAGATGCCGGCCATATAAACGCGGTCGCGATCCACCAGGCCCTTGGCGGCCAAGCGATCGGCCAGATCGAGGATAAACTGCTCGTCATCGGCATCCGATTGCACGCCGGGGCCACGGCGATCGTCCCACTGACGGCCGATGCCCTGCGGATAGACGGCAACGATCCCCGCCGAGGCCGCGACCCGATCGAAATCGGTGAAACGCTCCAACTGCGCTGCCGTGCCGCGGCCCCCGTGGAGCAGAAAGACGGCCGGGACAGCGCCCGCCAGGTTGGCCGGCCGGAATATCTCGTACTGGCGCGTCAGCCCGCCGCTTACGATGCTGTCGGCCGTTGCCGGGCCGGCCGAAGCCAGCAGCGCTGCGAGGCCAGCAGTGCAAACTCCGGCTCCGCGAAGTCGCATGACACTTGTGTCCAGCAACGACATGATCGCGGAGAAGGATACCAGGATTCCTTGCCCCTTGCGCTCAGAGCAAAGCCGAAGCAAAGGCGGCGCCTGCGAAGCCTGCACCCAACGCCGCCCACTCCCGTTTGGTGGCGGCCATCGCCGCTACGGCACCGCAGCAACCCACCAGGCTCGGCAGACCGCCTTGCCAGATGCCGGCGGCGACGAAGGCGATGAACAGATTGCCGGGCGCCATGCGCAAGAGCCTCGGCAGAAGACCGCCTTGCGGCAGCGCGCTTGCCGCCAAAAAGCCACCGGTCCGCAGCGCATAGCTCACCGCTCCGAGCACGATGATGACAGCGAGGATCCTCCAATCAGGCATCGCCGCCACGCAGGACGCTGACCAGCGTACCGGCGCCGCCCCCGATCAACATGGCCCAGCTCTGTCCGATCGTACCGGCCACCGCGACGCCGACTGCCGCCGAAACAGCCCAGGGCATGAGGCTCTGCCAACCGCGCCACTGTGTAGGCAGGAGTGCCGTAACAAACGCCAGCGGCAGGAAGGCCGCCGCGATCGCCAGCGGCCCGTGCGGCATCAGAGGTGCGGCATAGCCAAGCGCGGTCCCGCCGATCCACCCGATGGCCATCGGCAGGCTGCTGCCCAGCAGGTAGCCTGCGTCGCGCCGGCCGCGCTCGGCCTCCGCCACAGTCATCATCCACGATGCGTCGGCCAGCAGGAACAAGATCGGCAGCATCACGCGTCGAGGCACATCCGGAAATAACTGGCGCAGATGCGCACCCATCACCAGATAGCGCGCGTTCGTCGCCCCGCAGGCGGCCACCATTGCCGCGATCGGCGGCGGCAAGGCCCATAAGCCCAGCGTTACAGCTTGTGCCGTGGCGGAATAGACGACCAAACTGAATAGCACCGCCGGTACGAAACCCAGTTCCAAGCCCCGATAGGCGACACCCATGACAACCCCGGCGATCCCATTGCTTGCAATGAACGGCAGGGCCGACACAAAACCCCGCCGGAAAGCCATCGCTGTGAACGGGTATGTGGATGAGATTGCTATTCTCATGGCCATGCCCATTAGATAAAATGGCCTGCGCCATGTCAAGGGACCCCGCACGCGCAGCGACGCAGTTCTTCGGTGGCCGCGTCTGTCTCGACTTCGCCAATACGATGGATTGGCGCATGTCCGACGCGCCGCAGGAGCTGATTCCCGACTATGCCGCGTTCCTTTCGTGGAGCAAGGCGCGTCGTACCCTGCCCGCGAAAGCAGTCGCAAAGCTGCGGATCAAAGGTGCAGGCAAGCCCTCGGCCACGGCAGCCGTCATGCAGGAGGGCTACGCATTGCGCGCCGAGATTTGCAGAGCGGCAGAAGCGTTGTCTCGCGGACATGATGTAAATCTCGAGCCGTTTAACCGCAGGCTCGCGGGCCTACCGGCACAGCCGCGGCTCGTCAGAGATGGCGCGGGATATGCTCACGACCTGCCGGGATTAGACCTCAATGAGCCCCTGTGGCCGGTGCTCTGGTCACTGACCGCGCTTCTCTCATCAGAGGATGCCGCCCGCCTGGGCTCGTGCCAGGGGCAAGGCTGCGGCTGGTTCTTTGTGGACGAGAGTCCCAATCGGTCACGAGTTTGGTGTTCCAGTGAGGTCTGCGGAAATCGAGAGCGCGCGCGGAGGGCCTATGCGAAGCGCCGATCCGCGCCTTCGCCCTGATTTGCCGAGGCTGCGGTCGGGCTTGAACTCTGGGCGGTCAGCTCAGCGATTCTTCGACTTCCCTGGCGTACAAGGTTGAGACGTTCGAGTTCGACGCGGGTGGCCGCCTCGCCTTCGGGAATGAACTTGATCGCACCTTCGGTTGGCGCGTTCGTCTTATCTTGCTCAAGCGGATGGAACTCATCGGCTTGGCATTGCCTGCAGCGGCGGCCTCAAAATGCTTCGAGCGCCAGCGCGATGCCCTGACCGCCACCGATGCACAGCGTGACCATGCCGCGGCGGATGCCCTCGCGGCGCATCGCGTGCAGCAGGCGAGTCGTGAGCACGGCTCCGGTCGCGCCGATCGGATGACCATGGGCAATAGCTCCCCCCTCGACATTGATAATGTCCTCGGGCAGGCCGAGTTCCTGCGCAACGGCGAGCGGCACGGCCGCGAAGGCCTCGTTGATCTCGATGCGCTCCACGTCGCCAAGCTTCCATCCGGCGCGCTCGAGCGCCTTGCGGACGGCCGGGACGGGGCCGAGACCGAACATACCGGGTTCGACGGCCGCGACGCCGTACGAAGCAAGCCGGGCCATCGGTTCGATTGATCTGGTTTCGGCGAAGGCCCGGTCGGCGACGATCATCGCTGCTGCGGCGCTATTCAGGCCGGGCGAGCTCCCGGCCGTGATCGTTCCGCTCTCGCGGAAGGCAGGACGGAGCTTGGCCAGCACTTCGATGGTCGTGTCGGGCCTCGGCGCCTCATCCACGGCGAACGCTTCGACGCCCTTCTTGCCCCGAACCTCGACCGAAACGATCTCGTCCGCAAACTTGCCCGCCTTCTGGGCCGCGCCGAAACGACGCTGCGAGCGTTCGGCGAAGCGGTCCTGCGCCTCGCGCGTGAGCTGGGCACGGGTGACGAGATCCTCGGTGTGCCAGCCCGAATGCTTGCCCGAGAAGGCGTCGTCGAGCCCGTCGCGCAGCATGCTGTCGTGGATTTCGGCGGGACCCATGCGGTAGCCCCAGCGGCCCCCGTCCATCAGGTACGGTGCGCGGTCCATGTTCTCCATGCCGCCCGCGATGGCGGCATCCACCTCGCCGGTCGCGATCTGCTGGGCGGCCGTCACGATGGCTTGCGCCCCGGAGCCGCAGACGCGGTTCACGGTCATGGCCGGAACGGACACCGGTAGGCCGCCACCGATCGAGGCCTGACGAGCCGGATTCATCTTGTTGCCGGCCTGGATGACGTTGCCCATGACGACGCTTCCGATCGCCGCGGCGTCGAGTCTCGAACGCCTCAGGGTTTCGCGCACGACCTTGGCGCCGAGATCGGTTGCAGGGATCGTTTTAAGAGACCCGTTGAAGGCGCCGATCGCGGTGCGGACCGGGTTACAGAGGACAATATCGCGTGTGCTCATGGAATTTTCCTCACTTTCGGATCAAGCACTCAGCAGAACACGATGGTTTTCAAGTCGATAGCGACAAAGAGCGGTTCGGGTATTTTCCTGTCTTTGGCATCGCGGCCGTAGACCCGACGCCGCCTCGGCATGGGCGGCAAGGCCCGCCGCATCTATGCCCACTGCAAACTGGATCGTGTTGTCAGTCCCGGTTTCTCTCCATCGCAACGTCGAGAAAAAGCCGGCCCACCCATCATGGCAACGGGCGAGCATCGATCAGCGGGCGACCAACTTGAACAGGATCTTGCCGCTTCGGTTCGGTTTCAGGGATTGCTCGAACGCTTCCTTGAACTGCTCGAGCGAGTACACATGGTCCACGGCGGCCGAGAGCGATCCATCGGCCACGAGGTCGCCCAGTTTCTGGTAAATCTCCTGGATCTCCGTTCGGGGCGCGTTGCGTATCCAATTGATGAGCCAGAACCCGTGGAGGCTGAGACTACGGAAGAAAAAGTCATAAGGTGCAAGGGTCGGGAACTGCCCGCTTTGCATGGCATAACCGACGATCGAGCCGCCTGTCTTGAGCGACTTGGCCAACTCGCCTGCGGGAGTTCCGCCCACCGTATCGAGGACGAGACTGAGTTTCTTCCCGCCGAGTGCTTCCTCGACGTCGCTGCGCAGGTTATCGCCCTGGAGGACGACACGGTCGCCCCCGAACTGCCGTACCTGCTCGGCAGCTTCTTGCCGACGCACGACATTCAGCGTTTTGACTCCGGCAAGTTTTGCGAGCTTGATGATGTACTGTCCTGCGGCTGAATTGGCGGCGGTTTGACCGATCCAGTCGCCGGGCATCAGGCAAACGTATCGGTTCAGCAGGAGATAGGCGGTAGCGGGGTTGATTCCGATCATCGAAAGTTGCAGCGGATCGGCCTCCTCGCTCATTGGCACGATATTGCGCAGGGGAACGACAACCTGGTCTGCCCATGTGCCCTGCTCGTAGGTGGGAAGAATCAGCACTCGCTTGCCTTGCAGGGCTAGGTCGACCTTCGATCCCGTTTTGGCAACTCGGCCGACACCCTCGGAGCCCAAGGAGAATGGGAAGGCCGGCCGGACGCCGTAGGTGCCGCGGACAAGCAAAAAGTCCGACGGATTGAGGGGCGCGGCTTCCAGCGAGACGAGAACATCCTCCTGGCCAAGAGCCGGTTCGGAGACCGTGTTGAGCTCGATGACATCCGAAGGTTCGCCGTGAGCTACGAGTTGCAACTGCCGCATGAACGACTCCTTTCGTTTCGAGACATTTTTACCGGAAGGCTCCAGGCCGATGGCACAATGCGGCGCGGAGCGGATGAACAATTGGCGATAGCGTGTCCCTCCGCTCGTGGCGGCCTACACTTGCGCGAAACCGCCATCCACAAACAATTCCGTTCCCGTGATGTAGCTGCTGTCGTCAGAGGCGAGAAACACAACGGCCTTGGCGATCTCGTCGGGCGTACCGAACCTGGCCAGCGGGATACTGTTGGAAATCATCTTCGCGCGCTGTTCACCCGTTGGTGAGGATGCCAAGAGCCCGCTCAGCCCGGGCGTGTCGATGGAGCCCGGGCTCACCGCGTTCACGCGAATGCGCCGATCCCTCAAGTCCGTTGTCCATGTCCGCGCAAACGAGCGCACCGCGGCTTTCGTGGCGCTATAGACACTATTCGCCGATAGCCCTTTGCTCGCCACGATGCACGCATTCAGGATGATCGAGGCGCAGTCCGGCAACAACGGAAGCGCCTTCTGCACCGTAAACAGGAGGCCTTTCACATTGATGTCGAAAATCTGGTCGTAGAGTTCCTCCGCTATCTCGCCGAAGGGGGCATACTTTGCGACGCCAGCATTCGCGAACACGATATCGAGCTTGCCCTTCTCCCGCTTGATCTGTGCGAAGAGGCGATCGAGATCGCCAAGGTTCGACACGTCTCCCTGTACGCACGTCACATTTCTTCCGATCGCCTTTGCCGCCGCGGCCAACTCCGGATCACGGCGACCCGTTATGAAGACATGTGCGCCTTCGTTCACAAACCGCTTCGCCGTCGCAAGACCGACGCCGCTATTGCCGCCGGTAACGAGTGCAATTTTTCCCTCAAGTTTAGCCATGTGTGCCTCCTTGGTTTCCTGCCGGCGCCCGCGCCTCAGAACGTTTCCTTGAATGGCCGCAGGTCGACTTCCTGGGTCCAAGCCGAACGCGGCTGGCGATGAATGTGCCAATAGGTTTCAGCAATCGCGTCGATCCCGAGCAGGCCGTCCTCGCCACGTTCCTTGATCAGCATGGGCGCCCGGTTGCGCAGGCGATCGCCATCGATGCCGCCGTCCACCACGACATGCGCGACGTGGAGGCCGAGCGGCCCATACTCCCGCGCCATGCTCTGCGCGACCATGCGAAGGCCAGCCTTGGCGGCGGCAAAATGCGCAAAGCCCGGCTTGCCGCGCAGGCTGGCTGAGGCGCCAGTGAAGATGACCGTACCGCGGCCGAGAGGAGCGAGTCGTCGGGCCGCCTCGCGGCCGACCAGAAAGCCGCCCAAGCAGCCGACCCGCCAAAACCCTTCGAAGTCCGCGGCGGAGAGCTCCCGGAAATCGATCCGCTGGTTGCTGCCGGCATTGAAGACCACGAGGTCGGCCGGGTCGCGGCCATCGCCCGGCGCCACGGCCCGATCGAAGAGACGAACGACGTCGTCCTCGCGCGTTGTATCAACGGCCACGGGTTCGGCGCTGCCGCCGGTTCCCCGGATCGTCTGGGCGACCTGCTCGGTCTTCTCCGGCGTCCGGCCGGCGACGAGCATGTGATAGCCCTCGGCCGCAAAGCGCCGGCACAAGGCAGCGCCGAGCCCGCGCTCGGCGCCAACGCCTACGACGACGCCGGTGGGCCTGTTCACGACAAGGGCTCGGTGCGGCTACCGGCGATCAGCGCCGCCAGCTCGCCCGTCTCGTGCATCTCCCGAACGATGTCGCAGCCGCCCAGGAAGGCGCCGTCGAGATAGAGCTGCGGGATGGTCGGCCAGCCCGTGTAAATCTTGATTGCCTGGCGGATCGCCGGATCCGCCAGCACGTCGATGGCGTGGACAGGCACGTCGTAGTGCCGAAGCACCGCCACAACGGCGGCCGAGAAGCCGCATTGCGGATGCGCCGGGGTGCCCTTCATGAAGAGGACCATCGGATGGGTGTTGATGGCCTGGGCTATATAAGCCTGAGCTTTATCGGCGCCTGTGGTTTCTGTCATGCGCAGCCTCCCGCGGTAAAGCTCTCACGGTTGATAAATGACGATGGTCATCCAAATCTAGACATGATACTCGTCATGTATCCTGTCAAGGGCCAAGCCGGAAGCAAGAGAGGAACAGATGCGGGTGAGCCGGGAAAAGGCGGCCGAGAACCGCGAGCGGATCGTGGAAACCGCTTCGCGGATGTTTCGCGAGGATGGCTTCGAGGGCGTCGGCGTCGACGCAATCATGAACGGCGCCGGCCTCACCCATGGCGGATTCTACGGTCATTTCGGATCGAAGGACGATCTCGCCGCCGAAGCGGTGACGCGCGCATTGGATCGGGGCATGGAGAGACAGCGCCGTTTCGCGAATCTGGACGATCTGGTGTCCGACTACCTGTCGGAGCGGCACCGGGACGACCGAGCGAACGGCTGCGCGGTCGTGGCTCTGGGCGCTGACATTGCGCGCCAGAGCGAAGGCGTTCGCCGTGGCCTGACGGCATATGTGCGCGCGCAGCTGGACCGCTACGCCCGCCTTTTCAGAGACCGTAGGGCGGCGAGCCGGCGCAAGCGCGCGATCACGACGCTCGCCGGAATGATTGGCGCGCTGATCCTTGCCCGCGCCGTCGACGATCCAACCTTATCGAACGAGATTCTCGCGGCGGCACGAGACGCCTTGGGAAAGGCGCCGTCGGCACGTCGGAGCGGCAGTCGGCGCGGCTGACAATGCGGTCCGCGGGTGCCGAACGGGCCGCAAGCCAGTCTGCCCTTGGTCGGTGATTTTATGAGCTTCAACGAAATCGTCGACACGCTGAATCGACGGGGACATGAATTTTCATTCAAACGAGTCCCAAAGGAAGTTTTCGCTACCTCCTTTCCTGGGGCCGCCGAAGTGGCGGAGATGTTTAGCTACTTCCAAGCTCATACCTACCTGGGTCCGAATTCGCGCGACGAAATCGCGCTCGCAAACAGAATAGCAGGCAGGCAACCGAGCAAGTTGTCGACGTAGGCCAATGTAACTCTCCCAAGGAAGCAAGCATGATCTATTCAACGGCGACGTTGCCTGTGAATCCGGCCGGCGTACCGCCCCTGACCCGAGAGCAAATCTGGAAAGGACTAGAGCTCAAGGCGCGTGACGCGCTGCTCTTCATCGTGCTAACCCTAGCCAAACCGAAGCGCAGGTTAAAAGGCCACATTCGCCATGGGCCCGAAAGTGATAATCTCCGCAACGTCGTCGTCGACGGTCGTCGCTTCCCGTACGATATAGCCCTCACCCTCGTGTAAGTGGCACACATAGAAGCAGGAAAACGGGCATAAGGCGTGTTTCTGGTTTTTGAAGATCGGATGTCGGACTCGCTCTATATTGAAAGGGTCTGGCATTGCCACAGTGAACGTCGCGGCACGTTTCTTTCAGTCGCGGCGAGCCATCTGGAACTTGTCGTGACACGCCTTGCGGGCAAGACCACGGTCACGCTCCGGGGTCCGGAAACGAGAGCGACGACGGTGGATTGTCCGGCGGATGGTCAATGGTTCGCCATCCGGTTCAGGCTGGGCACGTTCATGCCGAACCTGCCCACCATCAACCTCCTAGACCGAAAAGACCTGACCTTGCCCATGGCGGCGGATCAATCGTTCTGGCTCGAGGGTTCCGGGTGGGAATGCCCGAATTTCGAGAATGCGGAGACGTTTGTTGCCAGGCTCGTGAAAAGCGGCGTGATCGCGCGTGACCCCGCGGTGGAAGCTGCAATACGGGGTGACCATCAAGCGTTGTCCATACGATCCGTTCAGCGTCACTTCTTCCACTCCACCGGCATGACGCACGGTACTTTTCGGCAGATTGAACGCGCGCGATATGCGACCGACTTATTGAGGAGCGGCACGTCCATTCTCGATACCGTCGAACAAGCCGGCTACTTCGATCAGGCTCATCTCAACCGATCTCTCAAAAATCTTATCGGTCAAACGCCCGCAAAGATCGCTCGCAAGGACGAGCAGTTGTCGTTTCTGTACAATACAAAGCCCTTTCAGTGAGGCTATCGTCGGGATGTTTGGGGAAGCGCGAATGAAACCCTGACTTTCATCGTCGACCTTCGGAACCGGAGCGGGCTTTGTCTTTGATGATCTCCAGGACGACGTTGTCATGAGACGGCACGCTTGATGAACGTATGCGTTCTCGGGTTATCGGCAGTGTGTTCGCCGCCGAGTGCAGGGGGGCTCTCCAACACTGTTGCGAGGAAGCTCTCGAGTTCCATCGTCGCGCGACGGGCGCAACCTCGCTGTAACTCATAAAACTGCTCCGCTTAGTAGCGTCAATCCAGCACCCACATAGGAAGGGAAAGTCATCATGGGAGTTCCGGTCGTTCATTTCGAGATCATGGGTGGAAAAGAGAATCAGCTCGAGAAGTTCTACGGCGAGCTATTCGGATGGAAGATCGACAGCAACAACCCAATGAAATACGGCTTGGTCGATACTGGCGGCGGACCTGGAGGCATTAATGGCGGCGTGAGCGCCAACCAAGACGGCAGCAAGCGCGTTTCAGTGTATGCCCAGGTCGACGACCTTCAGGCGACGCTGGATAAAGTGGCGCAACTCGGCGGCACGACCATCCTGCCGCCGACGGACGTGCCGGGCGGTCCTAAGCTAGCAATGTTCGCCGATCCAGCCGGCAATATCACCGGGCTTGTTCTTGGCGCGCCGTCGAAGGCGACGCGAAAGTGACAAAAGCACTGGCGAACCATTTCCGGAGCGTTCGCTGCGGCAGGCCTCGCGATCCATTTCGCGTGAACTGGTCTCTGGCATCTTCACCTAGGAATCAGTGACGGCGCGCCGGCGAAACCACAAGACAATCGGAGAAAAATCCAATGCAATCCGCTGCCCAAATCCCGCCAAGCTCCACTGCCATGCTTTGGATCGGACGCGCCGCGAGTGGTCTGGTGATCCTATTCCTGGTGTTTGATGCCACGATCAAATTGATCCCGCTGAGCGTGGTCACGGAGTCGATGGCTCAGCTCGGATATAGCGCCGGCCCGGACCTCGCGCGCGGTCTCGGACTGCTTACTTTCGTTTGCGTGGCTCTCTATGCCATTCCGCAAACCTCCTTTCTGGGCGCCATTTTGCTGACGGGTTTATTTGGTGGGGCAATGGCGTCCCATTTGCGCGTCGGGAGTCCAATCTTCAGCCACCTCCTCTTCGGATTTTATCTCGGACTGCTGGCATGGGGCGGGCTATTTCTGCGCGATGAGCGATTGCGCATACTATTGCCGCTCCGCCGCGCAGGTTTATCCCGTTCCCCGCTTGATAATCGGATGAGCGAATCTGTTCACGAGGGATGAGAACCTGTGACCGCAGGTTTGTTGTGTCGGAGCAGCGAGGGAACTTATTCGTCGTCGGCCGCATGGTAGACATTCTGGCCCTTTGATGCCCAGCGATGGCGAAAGCACCAAGGAATTTTTGGAGAAGGAAAAAGGCCATACGTTTTCCAATGCTTGGATCAGTCGCTAGGCGCTATCGCATAAGGACGGGGCAGAGTTTCCGATATATGCCATGTCACCGGCAGTCCTGCTGCTAACCCGACCGGCGAATAGGCCTAGGTCAGCAGCCCCAGGCTGCGCAGGCTCGCGTGACCCTTGCGCCCCACCACCACGTGATCGTGGAGCAGGATACCCAATTTCTCCGCCGCCGCGGCGACGGCCTTGGTCATGGCCACATCGTCCTTGGAGGGCGTGGGATCGCCGGAGGGATGGTTGTGTAGCATGATGATCGCCGAGGCGCTCAACTCAAGAGCGCGTTTCACGACCTCGCGGGGATAGACCGGGGCATGGTCGATGGTGCCCGTCTGTTGGCGTTCATGGGCAATGAGCGCGTTCTTATGGTCGAGAAACAATAGATGGAACTGCTCGGTTTTTTCCTCGGCCAGGCTGATGCGGCAGTAATCCAACAGCTTCTGCCAATTGCCGATGACGGGGCGATCGATCAGTTCCTGCTTGGTCATCAACAAGGCAGCGGCGCGCACGGTCTTGAGCCCCGCGATGGCGCCGTCACCCATGCCCTTGATGCTGGCCAGTGCCGTAGGCTCGGCGGCAATCGCGCCGGCAAAGCCACCGAATGTCTTGATCAGCGTCTTGGCCAGCGGCTTCACGTCGATCCGCGGCAACGCGAGCGCCAGCAGTAATTCCAGGAGTTCGTAATCGGCGAGGGAGTCAGGGCCCTTATCCAGCAGCTTGCGACGCAAGCGCTGCCGGTGGCCGAGGTAGTCCGGCTTCTCCGGCGTTTCCTGGTTCACGCAGAATAGGGCGGACGATCGAGGCCGGCGGGAGAACGCGTGAAGATCTCGAAGCCATCCGCGGTCACGCCCACGGTATGCTCGAACTGGGCCGAAAGCGAACGGTCGCGGGTGACGGCCGTCCAGCCGTCGTCCAGCACCTTCACTTCGAAGCGGCCGGCGTTGATCATCGGCTCGATGGTGAAGAACATGCCGGCCTTCAACTCCGGCCCGGTCCCGGCGCGCCCGAAATGCAGCACGCTGGGCGCATCGTGGAAAATCCGCCCGATGCCATGGCCGCAGAAATCGCGGACGACGGAGAACCGCTCACCCTCCGCCAATTGCTGGATGGCATGGCCGATGTCACCCAGCTGCACGCCCGGGCGCACGATCTCGATTCCCGCCATCATGGCGCGGTATGTCGCATCCACCAGGCGCTGGGCCTTCACGCTGGGCTTGCCCACATAGAACATACGGCTGGTATCGCCATGCCAACCGTCGAGGATGACCGTCACATCGATATTGAGGATGTCGCCGTCCACCAGCTTGCGCTCCCCCGGAATGCCGTGACAGACCACGTGATTGATGGAGGTGCAGATGGATTTGGGAAAGCCGCGGTAATTCAGCGGTGCCGGAATCGCATCATGCTGGAGGATGAAATCATGGCAGAGCTGGTCGAGCGCCATCGTCGCCACCCCCTCGACCACATGGGGGGTGATGAAATCGAGGGTCTCGGCGGCGAGCTTGCCGGCCTTGCGCATGGCCGCGAAGGCTTCCGGGCCATGCAGCTTGATGCGCCGCGCCTCGCCCTGCCACTCGCTGGGAGTTTCCTGTCGGGAGTTCATGGCGGCAATAAAGGCTGCCGAGGGGTATTTTGCAAGACCCTGAAGCTGGGTCGGGACTGGAAAAACGAGTCAGAAGGCAAGCGGGCGGTCGATTTCGATACCCGTCGGGCTGACCCGGCAGGCATAGGCCAGAACCTCGACGCCTGTCTCGCGCGCCCGCGTCAGCGCGGCGGCATAGGCGGGATCGATGTCCGCCGCGACTTCCAAGCTGCGGCAATCGTCGCGTTGCGCCACGAAAAGCATCACCGCCCGCGCACCCACGCTGCGCATGGCCGAGAGTTCGCGCAGATGACGGGCGCCCCGCGCCGTCACCGAATCCGGAAACTCGGCGGCCTCATGCCGCTTCAAGGTGACGCTCTTGACCTCGACATAACAGGGCGGCCGGCCGGCGCCGCTTAGCATGAAATCGATGCGCGAGCCTTCGCCATAAGGCACCTCGCGGCGGAAATCGGCATATCCCGCCAACGCTTCGATTCGCCCGGCGCGAATGGCTTCTTCGACCAGGCGATTGGCATAGGCGGTGTTGATCCCGACCAGGGCGCCCGCTACCTTCACCAACTCCCAGGTCAGGCGCAGTTTGCGCTTCGGGTTGTCGCTCGCGGAGAGCAAGATTGGCGCGCCGGGCGGGGCCAGGCCCAGCATCGAACCCGGATTGGCGCAATGGGCGGTCTCGATGCGGCCGCCGATTTCCACATCCGCCAGGAATCGCTTGTAGCGCCGGACCAGGACCCCGGCCATCAAGGGCGGATCGAATCGCATGGCGGCGGCAGGCTAGCGATGCGCTTGGCGGGTTGCAACCGCCACCGGGCCGACGCACATTAGCTGCCACCCGTCGAGAACCAAGCCAATCGCGAGCCGTGCCATGCGCCGAATAGTTCTCCTGATCGTCCTGTTGATCGCCGGTTGCGCCTTCGGCCGCCCTGAGACGACGGATTGGGAGCGCGCCGACACCACACCGGAGGAGGCGGGCAGCGATCTGCAAGCTTGCCGCCACGCGGCAAGGGCGCGGGTCGACCAGGATTTGCAGATCGATCAGGATATGGGCGCCGACCCGACGGGGCAGGGCAGCCTCGCCAACAACCTCGCCCAATACGACGCCGACAAGCGGATCAACGCCATGACCCGGGATTGCATGGTGGCGCTGGATTATCACCCTGCCGGCAAGACCACGCCCTAGATGGCGCCCGAGCAAATGCCGAGAAAGACGCAAGACGAGAAGATCGTCACCGCCGCGGTTCTGATCATCGGCAATGAGATTCTGTCGGGCCGCACCAAGGACATGAACCTTGGATATCTGGCCGAGGAACTCACCAAGCTCGGCGTGCGCCTGCGCGAAGCCCGCGTCGTCGCCGATGTGGAAGGCGAGATCGTGGCCGCGGTGAACGACTGCCGGGCGCGCTACGACTATGTGTTTACCACCGGCGGCATTGGCCCCACTCATGACGACATTACGTCGGCCGCGGTGGCCCGCGCCTTCGGCGTGCCTTTGATTCTGGACGAGTGGGCGCGCGCGATGCTTGAGCGCAACTACCCGCCCGGCGGCTTGAACGAGGCGCGGCTGCGCATGGCCCATGTGCCGCAGGGCGCCTCCCTCATCGAGAATCCGGTTTCGGCGGCACCGGGCTTTCGCATGGGCAACGTCTTCGTCATGGCCGGCGTGCCAGCCATCATGCGCGCCATGTTCGATGGGGTGAAAGGCAAGCTGGTGGGTGGCCGGCCGGTGCTCTCGCTGACCGTCAGCGGCTTCCTGGGCGAGGGCATCATCGCTGCCGGGCTGGGCGCCCTGCAGCAGCGCTATCTCGATCTGGATATCGGCAGCTATCCCTTCTTTCGTCAGGGCCGCTTCGGCGCAAGCTTCGTGCTGCGCGGAACGGAACAGGCAAGGCTCGATGCCGCCGCCCAGGAACTGCGATCCCTCATCCGCGAACTGGGCGCCGAGCCCATCGAGGGCGAACCGGCAGCCTAGCCGTCGACGGCGGGATGATCTAGTGTCCCGCCGCCGGCCGCCCGCTTGGTGGAACTGGTAGACACAAGGGACTTAAAATCCCTTGGCCGGCAACGGCCGTGCCGGTTCGAGTCCGGCAGCGGGCACCAAGAAATCCGCCATTTTTTTGGCAATACGCAGAGCAGGTGAGACTTAAGTATTTGTCAGGGGTAAGCGCTGGGTAAGCACGGAGTGCAATTTTGGTGTTCTGACGAGCCGCATGACTGGGCAATGGGTCTATTAGCGACGGTGGATTGCGAGCTGAAGATCCCTAAGGCCATGCCCGTTGAGGGAAAAGGCGCTCACCTATCTGACTTCTCACCGGCCCGGAGGTAGCCAATTGCCGAGGCAGCTTCCTGACACCCAGGGACCCCCTTTATTGCGGATGGAACCAGAGGGTGGGCCTTACTGCCTATTCGGCTCAAACAATGGTGTTTTACTCATTTCAGCTTCAAGAGACTCGCCATTTGGCTCAGGATTCGCGTTGGAAAGGGCATTGTCAGCACAGCCCGCCGCCTTGGCGTTGGGGTAAGTACGGTGCAGCGAGTGAAGGCAGACCTAGCGGCTGCTGCATAGCCACCCAGGGACTCGCCAGGAGCCCGCTAGGGACTCGCTGTGCCCTTCCGGGTGGCGAGGCCAAGGTCGGCGGTGGACTCACTGGCGACTCGCGGGCGGGCTGTTGGGGCCATGCGGGTGAGTTGCTGGCTGGCCGTCTGTTCCTTAGTCTGGCGCTAGGCCACGAATAGGCCACGCAAGGTGCTACAGCGCGAGCGTTTCTGTGACACTGCAGGGGATGTTCGGTCACGCCGTCGAATATCCGAGCCTGATTTCTCACAGGCCCGGAGGTAGCCAATTTCCAAGCCAGCTTCCTGACACCCCGGGGACCCCCCTTTTTCGGGGATGGTACCTAAGGATGGGCTTCACTGCCTGTTTCGCTCGAACGATAGCGCGTCCTTGATCTCAGGTTCCCGAGGCTCGCCATTTGACCCAGGAGTCGCGTTGTAAATTCCTCTCTTTAGGGTGGCGGCAAACCGTTAAAGGGTCTAAAGCCCTTTCGTGAGTTCGAATCCATCCTCCGCCACTTCCCCAGACCAACTTATTGATATAACTTAACAAACCCAAAGGCCGAGCCGCCGATTATACAAATCATTATACAACCCTGCCGGCGCTTGCCGCTCGGAAACCCCAAGGCCGGATACCTCGCCGGCAGAGCCCCACCCCTTAACCGAATGGCCGAATTGCTTCGATGCGATCGCCGGCTAGATTCGTGCCAAGACGGCCGCCGACTCTACGCTCGACGGATGCGAGTGGACATGACGTGGCGCGAGTTTTGGGATCGAGACCGTACTACTTATGTAAGTGAGCGGCATCGCCGGCTGGAAAGCCAGTTGATTGGCCACGCGGTCGAGACGTTCATTCCCAACAGGACGGCCGTGATTCTGGACTATGGTTGCGGGGACAATCACGTCGCCGATGAGGTGGCGCTGTCCTGCCGCAAACTGATCCTCTGCGATAGTGCACCTTTGCTCATCGAGCGCCTGAAGCAACGATATTCTCAAAACCAAAAAATTTCGATAACGACGCCGAGCGAACTGCACGCACTTCAAAGCGGATCGGTCGAGCTGATCTTCGTCAATTCCGTTATCCAATATCTCGGCAGCGACGAACTCCGCGAATTGTTGGGACTCTGGCGGCGAATCCTAAAGAGCGATGGCCTGCTGGTGATCGGCGATGTTATCCCCAACAATGCAAACGACGTCCGCGATGCGATCACGCTTCTACGTTTCGGCTGGGAAGGCGGTTTTCTATTCGCCGCAATCGTGGGTCTTCTTCGCATCTGGCTTTCCGACTATCGCAAGATTCGGAGGGTTCACGGAATCTTCAAATATGATGAGGCCAGTTTCATCGCAATCTTCCGAAAGGCCGGCTTCGTCATGAAACGATGCATTCCTAATATCGGACATAATCAAAGCAGGATGACGTTTACCGGTCGGCCGGCCGAATAGGTTTCCTAATGGGCGATTGCAGGACAGGCACGCGAGCTTCGTGCGCGGGCAGCGATCGGCAATATCACTTGGGGAAGACCTTCCTATCTTCTATGGCAACCGGTGCGAGACCCGAACCTCTTACATAAAGCACTACCCGGATCGGGCCAGATACGCCGTGAAACACTTCTTCTTTGGAGATACGATAGCCGTTCTGTAGCGCTTCTTGGATCGCTTGCACCGCCGCCTCCCGCTCGGGGGGCACCTCGTAGTGCTGCAGAATCAGCCAGACTCTTTCCCGCCCCTGAATGGCAAGACGCGCCTGTTGTACGTCCGGGTTTTGCTCCGGAGTTCTGACCTCAAGCGGAAAGACCACCGTCGGCAGTACCGCGATGCCGTACTTCTCCATCTCCCGGCGAGCATAATATTGAAATGGCCAGTCGCCAGATCCCCGATAAAAGAACACCGCGTCTCCAGGTTGCTGTCCCGCGAGCATATAGTGTATGGCTTGCCGCCAGTCGTCCCCCTGTGACGCAGGACTGTTGTCGTATCGATGGACGCCCCACACAGACAAACCCAGCATGACGAGAAGCGACGCGGGGAAAAGGCCCCGAAGGCGAAGGCCCCCAAGGCGAAGCGAAACTTGATCCAGCTTCGCCACTCCCTGCCCCGCGAGCAACGCGAGCGCGGGCGCGGAAATCGCCATGTACCGATAGAAAAACACTGGTTTGAGGAAGTCAACCAGCAGCGTTACCGCAATGGGAAACAAAAGCCATGTCGCCACCAATCTCACCGCCCACCGCTCATCAAGACTGGATGATCTTGGGGCCTGCGATTCGGTGGGCCAGAATAGGGCAACCAGACACAACGCGGCGTAGGCGCCCACCAGAAGGATGCCGCCATTGCCGGTGAGTACCTCGCTGAAGTCGACCACCAGGTGTGTCGTTGGTCGAGGAACCCAGGCGGACTGTCCCTGGCGGAAATTGAACGCGTTTATGGGGACTGTGAGCAGAATGAAGCACGCTGACGCGAAAAGAAGCGTCTTGCGGGGCAGCAGGCGCAACCGGGCGTAACCGAGAGCAACGAAATGTACCGCAATGACTAGATAGACGAACAGATGTGCATAGACCCCGAGGGTGCTGGCAAGAACATATCCGACCCAATATTGTTTCCGGCTCGGGGATTCCATGATGCGCACGAAGAAATAGGTTGCGAGAACCACGAGCAGCATAACCAGGCTGTAGGAGCGGGCTTCCTGCGAATATCGAATCTGAAAAGCATTTACAGCCGATAGAGCGGCACTGGCGATCGCGGCGTTCTTGCCGAAGAGATGTTTGCCCAGCAGGTACGTGGCGGGAATTACTGCCACTCCGAATAGAACGGATAGGCCGCGCACGGCCGCCTCGCTATCCCCCAGATGCAGCCAGCCGCGGAGCAGAAGATAGTAAGGGGCCATATTGCCTTGGAAATCCCACAGTGTTTGCCAGAAATCCCCCCATGGTAGCTTCGCCATAAACACGCTGGCAGATTCGTCGACCCAGAGGTCTCGCTTGCTCAAGAGGTGCAACCTGAGCACAGTGCCGGCGGCGACGATCAGTAGCAGGAGCCCGAACGCGACTGAAGTACGCGAAACCCGTTTCACTGAAGCGCCGTTATGTCTGTTTGCAGTAAATTGTCATCACTTTTATGCCAGTATCGTTGGTGAATTCCGAGAATCTTACGGGGCCGGAACGCACGGCCACCCATCTGGGGCCAGGAGTGCCGCGAGCCGAAAATGCCAAGATCCAGGCCTTCAAGATCCTGACCCTAAGGCGCTGTTGCCGGACTCGGGTTGATTTGCGCATCCTCAAGACAGGGGGCCGAGCCGATGCACTTCCCGGGCAACCGGTAGACGCCCAATGTTCCGAAGGAAGCGACGGCCGGGTCGCGATGTCCGAGCCTGTCTAGAATGTAGGCGGCGCCGAAGGGGTAAACGTGACCGCCGACGACTAGCCCAGTGCTTTCCCGCAACACAAGATAGACCGAGTGATCGGCACGAGCCAGCTTAGGCACCTCTTCGGAATGCACGGTCGGGCTTCCGTAGGTCACCTGGTCCTCCGCTGAATTTTCTTCGACGAGCTTGAAATAGGGAAAATGAGCCTTGGTCTGCTGACGGTAATAGATCACGCCATCGGTGCCGACGGCGGCATCTCCCGGCTTCATCACGGAAGCAAGATATTTTGTAACTTTGTCGTAGGGCTCCCAAACCGCTCCGCCCCTGGCGCTGTTTGCTGCGGAGATGATGGCTGGTACAAACAGAACGACAAAAGCCGCGCTGGCGATGATTGCGGATAGGAAGGGCGCATTGAAGGCGCGACGCCGAAGGAACTCGCTTCCAAGCTCGGACAGTTTTCTCACCAGGAACAGGGTTCCATAACCCGCTAGTAGGCAGACGGCAAAGCTGGGGGCGACGAGCGATCTCTCGATGAATACCGGCCGGCTTTGGCTGACGACGAACAGGACCAAGGGAAACAGTGCGAACAACGCGGCACAAATGAGAACAGCGGCCGATCGTTTCCATCCGACGACGAGGCCGACGGCGGCCAGCCCAATAAGGAGCAGGTTGGGTAAGGGCTGGAATCGGGCGACGGCGCTATAGCCGTCCACACGCATGAAAAGCCGGATGGCCTCGTGCAGCGAGGGAACCTGCATCCAGGCGATGTTATCCGATTGGGCGAGGCTTCGCGCTAAGCCAACGCCCCAGGCGATGCCGAGAACGATGACGACGGAGCTCGCGAGCCATTTGAGGGCCAGCGGCCCGTCTATGCGGACCTTCCCACCCAGCCATGCCGTACCGATCGCCGAGACGATGGCGCACTCGAGGACGAAAATCTCGATCGTGAACGTGTAGTGCAGATAGAATCCCATGATCGAGGCGAGGGTGAACAAGGTCCATCCCAGGAGTTCGCGTCGCTCCGGCCGGAGCGGTTGTGGGCCACGGCCGGTGTAATGATTGATGATGATGACCGCGCCGATCGCAGCAAGCAGACAGGCGTCCTGGAGCAACGCATATGTCCTCGCCTGGCGGCTGTAAATGATGGCAATCGCGCTCAGAGACAACAATCCTGCTCCAATGACGCCGCTCTTCGACGCGCCGCCGAGGCGGCCAAGGACATAGACCAGCGGAATCGCCATGGTGCCCGCGACCACGGACGGCAGGCGAAGGAAGAACTCGGTTTCGCCGATCTGCATCACGAGCTTGATCAGCAGGTAGTAAAAGGGAGGGTTCGTCTCGATGTGGGAAAGCGGTCCGAAGATGAAGGGAACCGTCTGATGCGCAAAATCCCAGGTATAGATCTCCTGGCTTG